>Ga0194063_10002254_pt1 | contig 12093 bp, 6 predicted proteins | sample SepL3720m_MetaG_FD_155459 | JGI IMG/M metagenome (GOLD analysis project Ga0194063, IMG submission 155459) | Anoxic zone freshwater microbial communities from boreal shield lake in IISD Experimental Lakes Area, Ontario, Canada - Sep2016-L373-20m | ecosystem: Environmental > Aquatic > Freshwater >... | reverse complement strand
ATTTAAATTTAAATCTTTGTTAAAAGAGTTTCTGTCATCCGTTACATTTATATCCGGTAAGACAGAATTTCTAAGGACATATTCATAATATGGATGAAGGTGTTCCCAGCCGGCGTAATAAGAAGCATCGCTTGAGATTGATGCAATTGTTTGAGTTCCAAAGGAAGCCTCTGTTCCTAACATGTTTTTACATGCCATTTCAACGAAGCAAAACTCTCCGATCTTACCTGCTTCTGATGTATATTCTTTTTGATTAACATCATATCCAACGCCGTTTCTAGCAATAAGCATCAGCATTATATCGCATTCAGTTTCGCCTTTTTGAATAATGTTGAAATTGAAATATATTCCTGGGAGTGATGAATTTTTTACATCATGCGGGATAAAAGGAGAAACAACTTCCATTTCGATGTCAAAAGGCATCTCCTCATCTGAGTATTTTAAATGACTAAATGGAAACGATGCTGAATATTCAATTTTATCCACACCACTCATCCAAGGGAAAATATAATAGAATGGTTGAACACCGCCTGTAATCAGCCCCGGACCTTCTTCAATTTGAAGCAGTTTCATCTTTGGTTGCTCGCCTTTTTCCTTCCAACGAACTTTAAAAAATAAAGATGTGTGCTCTGGAAAAGTATATTTTTTACCAGTTCCTAATGGTTGATTATTGAATATCCCAAAATTACTGAAAATTCCGTCTGCCCGAACTTCAATGCCTCCCGTTCCAATCCCACCGTGTTGTATACCACTTCTAACTTTGTTGCTTCTTTCAATTATATTTTTAAATGACATTTAAATCTCCTCTATTATACTCTTCTTCCCGTCATCCCTTTGTATCCGCGACGCTCAAATTCTTCAAACGCATCATTTACACCAGTGCGTCCTTTTTCCTTGATTTCGCCAGTGCCATTATCCATCATCCTGAAGGATTCATACAAGAAATGTGACAATTCGTAATCGTTTAAGTGCTTTATGTCACCTTTATCTTTTTCCGTATAATTCAGTCCATAAGTATAATTATTTTCTTCAATGTATTTCGGCTTCTTAGGTCTTGGAACATCCTTCAACATGGCCTTGATTTCCTTCAAAGTCTCCTTCGTCGCCGCAATTTCATTCAAGACCCATCTTCTGTTAAACGGAGACGTCTTCGCCGGTGGTGGTGGCCATCTGCCGTCTGAGTTGGCCGAGTTAGTCATATGGAACCAAAACTTCTCAACCAGACCGCGATATTTCGGATCACTTTCCAGAATTGCCTGATATTTTTCTTTGTATTGCTTTCTCAAACTCGCTAAAATCGGATCCCAATTCTGTGCCTCAGGCGTCCCGCCCCAGCAATCCGAATATGTCTTATGCCATGCAAAACGGTCCTCTACAAAATAAGGTTCTTCAACCGGCGGCAACTGGCATGCGTCTTTAAATGTTATGAATTCGCCCCCAATCCCAAGTACGCCCAAAATTAATTCTTTGAGCTTTTGTTTCGCCGTCGGATCAACAGCAAAACACTTAGAATAATCGCGATAGTACTTCACATAATAATAGCCCGTCGTGCCAGTGTATTCGGCATCGTCAGCAATTATTATTGTCGCGCCAGTCTCATCCGTGCCCGACCATTGTTTAATTGAATCAAGGTAAACGCTTAACGGAATTTTTCCTAAAAAGTAGCTAATATACTTGCCTACAATTCTATCAGAGCGGCAGAATCCGTCCAAACCAGGTACAATGTTTTTAAACGGGTGATGCAAAAACTTATTATTCGGATCAAGTTCATACGAAGGAAGATTCCCGCCCCAGTACATATCGCGGGTACGGTTGCGCTCAACCCATGCATAGTCCTTGTCGTTGCAATTCATATACGATTCAAAGTCGAGTGTCATGTATTTGTAACCAGCTTGCTTGAATGTCCTTGGAACATACTGCATCCACGTGCACTCGGGATTCCACGTTGACTCTGGCATAAACCCTAGGTATTTCTGGAACGTCTGCATCGCAAAATAATTCGACCAGTAGCCGTCCTCTTCTGGAATATTAGCCATTATTGGATGCGAATACGGCGCCCCCATAAATTCGCACTGTCCTCTTTTTATGGCATCTTTCAACTTTTCAAGTACATCCGGCGTCCTCTCAGCCATTTCTTTAATTGTGTACCCCGACGCCTCAAATACATACTTGGATTTCGGCGAGACCTCTTTAAACGTATCGAAAATCGTCTCATATGAAGCCCTAATTACTTGCTCATATTTCTTGTCATCCAAAAATGCATAATTTAGATTTGCATGAAAAAGTGCTACGTATTTCAAATTTATCAACCCTTTCGTTTCTTAATATGGCGGGACATGTAACCACGCGCCTTAATTAATTGTAATAATCCACGTTCTCATTATAGATTCCTACGTCCAACCCTAGATTTGCAAATAGCATTTCGGAGTCTGTTCCATCTATGATTCCATCAAGATTTAAATCATAATCAGGAACATAGGTAGTATCACCATATGAGAATCCAATTGCACTAAATAATGACTCTGAATCTGAACCGTCAATAATTCCATCAACGAAAACGTCCCCTGCGAAAAGTGACTTGTCTAACAGATCAACATTTGAATCAGCGACAGTTACAGCAATATCTCTAACTAGATAACCATTTCTAGAAACGGTTGCTACGTAGTTTCCGTTTGGAACAAGGTCAAATGATGCAGTCTTTAATGTCGGATCCACTGTTGTAGTACTAATCAATGTCGGTGCAAGATATGACGTTCGAATAGAAACATTTGTTTTTCCTGCCGCATTCATATAGTCATCATAAACAGTGTCGCCAGTGTTCATCAAATCCGCTGCAGATGAAGATCCAAGAGAAACTGTGTAACCTGCTGGTGTTGGTGTTGGTGTTGGTGTTGGTGTTGGTGTTGGTGTTGGTGTTGGTGTTGGTGTTGGTGTTGGTGTTGGTGTTGGTGTTGGTGTTGGTGTTGAAGTTGGCGTAGGTGTTGGCGTAGGTGTAGGTGTTGGTGTTGGTGTTGTTATCACACCGTATCCTGCTGCCCCATAAACACTGGAATACTGATAATTCACGCAAGTATCCCACGCAATTTGTTGCAGTTTAATAGCTTGTGCTTCCGTTATTGTCGAAGGCACAACTGCTCCAACAGGCGTTTGACCATACATCGAAATATAGGTTGTAATTGCTACCATATATCCCCCAATGCCCGAATTCATGTGTTGAAAGCCTTCAGTATAAGTTGCTGGATAGACTAAATTCAAGAAATCATCCACTGTGTATGTTTCCATTCCAGGAACTTGATCGTTTAATATTGCATCCTTAAGATTCTTTAATACAAGTCCATTTGGAATTACATATACCATTGGATCATCTGGATAAACCCCGTCCATCTGCCTGCACAGTTCTTCATAGTAAGCGTAATGATTTTGAACTGCCTGGTCCCAGTCTTGTGCGAGCGTGCAACCTAATGCTGCGGTATAATATCCACTTGTGAAATTATCATATGAGCCAGTATCATTAACGTTATAATCTTTTCGTGGCCATTGTCCGTATACGAAGTATCTTACATTTGGAGAAACCGCTCTTGCTTGATTATACAGTATGGTTGACCGATCTTTTTCTTCCGCAATAGGACCACCAGATCCTGGGTGTGCCTGCGTGGTGATGGCATAAAAGTTTTTATAAAACTGAAAAGCATTCGGTGAATCTGTAGGTACGGTTTGAAGACCAAAAGGATTTTTCCAAGGAATCCGACCACCGCCATAAGGCCCGGTTGTATATTTACTTGGTCCGTCTGCAGGTTCATCCGTTAACAAACGGGTAGGCGCGCCAGGAATAGTGTGTTTGATGTAAAAATGCTCCTGATTCTTACTTTCTAATACATTTTTGAACCAATAATCAAGGGTATCCGTTAAGCTGCTTCCAAAATGATAGGTTCTTGCGTTCCCCGTTGGTGGAGCGATGATATTAACCCCATAGCTTGCACTTACCACGTCACTAACTAAGTCGTTTTTTATACAAACAGCTCGGACGACTCCGTTGGTCTTATCTGCAAATGGAATTGGTGCCGTATAAAGCGTTCCGTTTGTTAAATTCGGACAAGTACCATCAAGTGTATAATAAACGCTGCCTAGTGGGTCATTGTTTTGTATTGACACACTCATTGCTTGTGTATATTGACCTGGTGTTGTGCTAAATGTTGGTGGAACAGGTCTGGTAAGTGTCTTGACAGGTGTAACAGCGCTGTATGTCGATCCCAAACGAATATCACTGATGCTGCCTTCACTGGAAACCTGCCCTGGTAAATAACTAAAGTTTGAAAATGCAATTGAATAAGGGATATCCAATGTAGCAATTGGTTGTGTAGGTTGGACACCCACAGTTGGATTTAAATAGAGACTCACTCTCGAACTGGCATCTGTCAGAAATTCATATTTAAGTACGACAAGATTCGCTTTATCAATGTCAATCAGCACATTGGAACGGGCAATGTTGGATCCTGAAATAATAGTCCAGGTGTTTGTAGGAGTATTGGCTCCTTCTCCTGAAATCAAACCAAGAGCACCGACGGCAAGATTCCCTGTCGGTCCGCCAGACCCCATGTTGAACCAAGATGGGGTTGTCCCAAAACCACGATTTCTCCATATTAAATACGATAAAGAATCAATTCTTAACAAGGAACTTAGCCATATCTCCGTTCCTGGCTTTCCTATTTTCCCATTGTTCAGATACCCTTGAATAGGATCATTTGGGCTACGATTTGTTAAAAATGATCTTGATATAGAGACATAATCGGATCCACCTAACAAATACCCACCAGATGATTCTAAATTAGTGTAACCTAACGGATTGGCATGAGAAATTTTATACCCGGCTTTTGGTGAAGCTATCGTTCCTCCTGTGCTCCAATCTGTAGCCCAACCATCTCCACCACCATAATTTGTATTGCTGCTTGGATCATACAGCGTTCGATCTTCATAGTTAAACCCTTCATATGAAAACAAAACATTCGGTGTTGGTGAAGGGGTTGGAGTCGCTGTAGGTATTGGAGTTGGAGTTGGCACGAGAGTTGGAGTAGGAGAAAAAGTCGTAGTTGGAGTCGTACTTGCAGCAGGTGTCGGTGTTAGGGTAGGATTTGGTGTAGCCCCTGCGAGTTGCAATGAAAAATCATCAAAATATGCTATGCCAACAGCTCCCCATGAGGAAATTACTAATTGACAAGTTGTATTAGAACCTGAATTAAATGTAATTTCGTATTTCGTCCAATTTGAGCTTGAAGTTGTATTTGAAGCTGCAATAGAACCCCATCCAGCATCAACTACGCGAACCTTAATTCCCGCAGCACCTTTTGCATAATATGTTAGTTTGTATAAAGTATTAGTAGTTAAAGCAGTGTTTGGGTGACTGAAATTTGACCATCCACCTGTAGATACATATTTCATTGATTTTGCGCCAGAATTTACTTCTGTTGTTTCAATGACACCGAGTAAATCAGGCCACCAGTCTATAAAATCATTTTCGAAGCCACCACCCGTTATTAAATTTGTATTAGGATCTGGCGTTGGCGTCGCAGTAGGTATTGGAGTAGGAGTTGGCGTTAGTGTTGGGGTTGGTGTGGCAGTTGGTATGGTTGTCGGACTTGAACTTGTTGACGGAGTTGAGGTAGGAGTTGCGGTAGGAGTTGCGGTAGGTGTTGCGGTAGGGGTCGCAGTAGAAGATGAACTTAACGGTGTTACAGCCCCAAAATCAGTTCCTAATCGTACCTCATCAAATGAACCTTTATTTGCAGATGTTCCATTCCAGCCAGCTCTTACGCCAAATCGATTAAACTGAACCAGTTTCATTGAATCGGCATTGGATATATTGAGCAACGCATCTGGAGTGGAGGGAGTTGATCCCAACGTTGGATTAACAAACATACTGACTTTTGAAGCGGTTGATGACAAAAATTCGTATTTCAAAACCACTAGATTATTACTTCCAGTGACAATATCAAAATTGGTTCTAGCAATTGCGCATGTATCAAAAGTTTGTCCAGGTAACTTCACCATTAAAGCCCATTTTTTTATATCGTCCGCGCCTACCGTTTGATTAGATACTCTGCCAGCACCAACCACACAGTTTGAAGACTCTGTTTGATAATAATTAGAACTTTTATTTGTCGTTGTGCCGGCAAAACAATTTCTTTCGGCACCTGCTTCAAGACCGGTTGTATTAATTCGAATGAGAAAACTGAGCCAAAGTTCGGTTCCGACTTTCCCAATATTAACTTGACTACCATCAACTGTGTTATTAGGTGCTAGATATGGGGCAATTGCTGCTGATGTTCGATCAAATTCTCTTGCAATATCAGGTTGCCAAAGTTGCGCCCCAGTAAAATAATTCCCTGAAGTCACTAAGTTACCATAAGTTAGCATACTGCTGTTTTGAATCTTGTATTCTGGTTGCAAATTGGTGTCTGTTGCTCCTTGAATTCTAAACCCTTGATTCCATCCAAATCCCCCAGCATTGGAAGTATAACCAGTCACAACTGGCGCTTTTGCGAGAGGTCCAGTAGCATATTCAAAACCCTCATAAGCCAATAATGTTGAGGTGGCTTGCACCTCTGTTGCATATGAACCAAACAGTGCAACAATTAAAAAAACTAAAACAAAAACCCTTGATAAGCCTTTCATTTAAAACCCCCCTAAATTTAGAAAGCAGATATCCTTCTATTTATACATTATATTTTGTTTTCAAGTTTTAATAAATGTATGGATTGATATAATTATTGTACATTTTGTAGTACAATTTGTAACAGGTGGTTATATATACTTTTTTGAAAATATAAAATATAATTTAAGTAGATATTCGAAAGTCCTTCAATTTAAGGTAGGTGAATTATTTGAATTTGTGCAGTTACACATTAGAGCGAAATATTGCAAAGTATGAATTTAATCCACCGATTGAGTCCGTGGGTATTGAAATTTATGAAATCGGGTACGGGGGAGATGAATTTCAAAGAGTTATTAATCAGCCTTCTTGGTATTACTCTTCATATATGATGGTATTTATTGAAAAAGGAACTGGTAAAATACTTACACTAGAAAACAATGTTCAAGAATTAAGTGCTGGAGACTTAATCATACTCCCCCCATTTACTTGGCATATTTATACCCCAAATACTGATGAGCAGCTCATTCAGTTTTTTATTAAATTTAACGGTTCTTATGTCCGAGATGTTTTAGAACCTTTAATATTTAAAAACTTAATGCCAATCATTAAAATAACAAATACACAAGGCATCCTGAAACTTTTTGATGAAATGACTCAAACGATTGTTTTGAACGATTGCAAAGAATTAATCCAGAAACTTGTAGGTGTTTTTCAGATTATCGAGGACTGTATAATAAGATGTAAGCAAGTCATTAAACCATCTTGGATAGATTCAATCGCAAAAACAATCCGCACGCATCCTTCCATTTCAATAAGTGTTGCTGATTTATCTCGAGAATATAACGTGAACTATTCATTACTGAGAAAAGAATTTATTCATTATTTCGGAGTATCTCCTAACAGATATATAACGAAACATTGCATGACTTACGCGTGCAATCAACTTGCTTTAGGACTTTCTTCCAAGGAGATCGCCTATGAGCTTGGGTTTCATGACCCTGCACATTTTTCAAAGTTATTTAAAGCTCAAATGGGACTTTCTCCAAAGGAATTTTGCAACAAAATTCAGGATTATTTATAAAACATGCTTAGAGACAAATAGGCGCTTAGTAAGGGTAGAAATCCTAACCAAAAACTAAGATGTACAAACACGGATGGCGTGTACTGAGCTAGATAGGTGTTCGAAACAAAATTATCCCCAAGACCCTACCTAATAATATTAAAAATATCGGGTGAATCTTCGTTTTCAAAAATACTACAAAAGAAATTGTAACCAATTAGGCAAAAAAGTACTCCTAATAACCCGGCTGCATGATAGCCATATTCAATTGCAGAATTTATTACAAAAGGTCTGACAACCCTTGTGCCAATCCACAAAACGGTGTTTATTTCCTCATTATGATTAAACAATAATGTTCATAAATTTTTCATACCTTAATTGCCCCTTTTTTGATTACTAAAGTTTCTATGGATATTTAAATTTAATAATAAATCATATTTAAACAATATTATTATTACATTTGTTTTTACCTGCAAATAAACTTTACTCTTTATTGGGTTGCTCAATGAGTTTTAATGTATTATTATTAAAAAAGTAATTGTTGAGGTGGAACTTATGACGAATAGAGAACGAATTGTGAACACGCTTAATTTCAAGAAATCTGATCGTTTGCCGATGGTTGAATGGGCAGCATGGTGGGATAAAACGGTTGAACGTTGGCAAGAAGAAGGACTTGATAAAAGTTTAAGTTATGTTGATATAAAAGAATGTTTTGGCATTGATGAACTAAAATCTGTATGGATCAGTTTCATTGCAGGCGGGTTACCGCCAATTCCGACACACGGTCAAGGTCACATTGAAAATGAAGAAGACTATGAGAAATATCGTTTTGCACTGTATCCAAACGATGCAGTGAAATGGGTAGAAGATTCGCTAAGGGCTATCAAGCCAGGTCACGACCGCGGAGAGTATGCCGTATGGTTCACGTTGAATGGGTATTTTTGGTTTCCAAGGGTTTTGTTTGGGATTCAAAACCATTTATTTTCATTTTATGATTATCCAGAACTATATCACAGGATATGTGAAGATATTTGCGAATTTCAACTCAAGGTCATTGATGAGTTTTGTGGTATATTAGTTCCGGATTTTATGACATTTGCAGAGGACATGTCCTTTAACAATGGCCCTATGCTCTCAGAAGACCTGTATAACGAGTTTATCAAGCCATATTATATAAGAGTGATTACAAAATTGAAAAGTTATGGAATCAAAGTTTTCGTGGACACAGACGGAAACGTCATGCCGATGATTCCGTGGTTAATAGACTCGGGGGTAGAAGGGATTTTGCCGCTGGAACGCCAAGCGGGTGTTGATGTCGCTGAAATCAGACGCTTATACCCCAATTTATTGATGCTCGGGGGCTATGATAAGATGGTGATGAAGCAAGGAGAAGCAGCGATACGCGCTGAGTTTGAGCGTTTACTACCAGTCATGAAAACGGGTGGATATATTCCAAGTGTTGATCATCAGACACCGCCGGATGTCTCGTTGGAAAACTATAAAATATACAGTACGTTGTTCGAAGAATACATGTTAAAAGCAATGGAATGAGATTTTAGAAGAAATTTTTCAAATAAGCACAAAATTAGTTTGTCGTGTAATGTTTTGCTGAAAGCTCTTACCGCAAAAAACATCGTATTAAAATTGTTCAATAAATAAATTGACGCCGACAGGTAACACGACCGACAGAATTTCCTTGTTTGCCGAAGCAGGGTTTCAGTTGTTCCACTTCGATTCAAAGAACAAAATTGATTTAGCTTTGAAGATTTGATGTGCTAATTGATTAGAGCTGCCGATATCATCGCATAGTAGTTTTGCTTTGGAACATAATACGGAATGCTATTTCCTGAGCCAAGTGCATATGAGCCTCTTTCTTTCGTCTGTTCCAGCAACGCTATAGCGCGGTTGAAAATCTCTTCAGGTGTTGAAGTGCAAATGAAATGTACATCTATTCCGCCAATAATGGCAATTCGCTTTCCCCATTTTTCATATGCTTCTTCGACAGGTATAATTTTATCTTCGAAAGAATGCTTTCCGTCAAATTTTATCTCATCAATTATGTCATCCATGACCTCTTGCAATTGACCACAAGAGTGCATCATAGCGGGTTTCCCATGCCTGTGTGCAACTTCCACATATTTTTTGTGCCATGGGATTACCAGACTTCTCATGTCCTCTGTCTTTAACATGGTTTGCGAGAAAAAGCCCCAATCATCATTTACTAAAATTGCTCCTACATAATCAAGTTCTATCATCCGCTCATAATAGCGAAGCAAGATGTTGCCTACTTTGTCAAAGACCTTTTTTGCAAAGTCAGGGTCATCTGCGAGAAAATAACACATATTGTCATATCCGAGTAAAGATGTAGTGTTTTCCAATACGCCACTTGGCGAGTAAATAATCCCCTTCATCCCTGGGATAACTTCTTTGGAAAAGGCTTCATACTTCTCAATCTCAATTTTCTCAGGGTCTGGCCAAGGATATGCATCAAAGCTTTCTTGGTCATGAATCATTACCAATTCATTCATTGAAAGACTGCTTTTTTTATGGTGTTCTTTTGTAGTGAAACTCATATCCGGAGGTAAACTAACCATAAAGTAGTCATAGCCCGCATTTCTATAGGAGGTCATATTCCGGCTCAACTGTTCGTGCATATAATTATCTTTATTTAGAGGAGGATAAGTGAGCCCTGTCAATTCTTCATAAATCTCTTCATTGAGAAAGAACTCAAAAAGCGTAGGTCGTTCAGGCTTTTGTTTGTTGAGCACTTTAAGAAAATTATTAAAATCAGGCTGCCGTTCCGAGGTCATTTCCTTTATAAAAGCTACAGTAGTCATCTTGTTATCAAATTTTATCATACTATTTCCCTCCAAAACAATTTGTATTATAATTAATGTAGCATTTTTCAGATAATATTGCTTGTTATTTTGAATCAAGATGTTAACCAATATTATCATGGAGGCCCATAATGTATAAAGAAGTTTTAGAAATAGAAAATGATATCAAAATAAGGTGTTTCGTTAGTTCCACCGCCGCTCAAGCTGGCGGGCGTATTCAGGTGCACCCCCATTGGCATGATGAGGTTGAGATTCTTTACGTTCTTCGCGGAAGCGCTTTTCAACAAGTTAATGACCATACCTTTGACATCTCGCAAGGTCATATTGTAGTCGTTCGTAGTCAAGACATTCATGGTACCTATTCCATCACCCCGGAAGACACAGAAATCTTTGTCCTTCAGTTTAACACCGCCATTTTGGGAAATTTGGAGCCCTCGTTTTCTGAACAGTTTTCAAACAATACCCTTTTCTCCTACCCCATTGAAACTGCTCAATATCCTGGCTTAAAAATCGCCGAACTACTCCTCTCCATCCAAAGAGAATATACCCAAAATGACATTGCAAGAGAAGTTTTCATCTTATCCGACTGCATCTCACTGGTTGGTGTTTGTACGCGTTCCTTTGTTTGCGAAACTAATCCAATTTGTTATCCTTCGAATGCTAAAAAAGCTTTGGAAAAAATATTTCATTTTATAGACGCCAACTTTCAACGTCCCATTTGTTTAAACGAAGCTGTCAAGCTCTCCAACTTTAGTGTTCCTCACTTTTGCCGACTGTTTCGTAAAACAGTCGGAATGAGCTTTATCGACTATTTGAACCATTATAGAGTAAGCAAATCCCTATTGCTATTAAGGAGTGGGCAAACTGTTACTGAGATTGCGCACTTATGTGGATTTAACAGTATCAACAGCTATATTAGAACCTTTAAGAAATATTATTCTGTTTCCCCCAGCAAGTGGAAGGAGTAACAGTGTTGCTTGGAATAAACTCTGATGATAATTTATTATACTTGGTAAATTTAGTTGCTACAAATAGAACTTATTCATCTATTGTAATTGTGCCAGAACCTGCCCCAGGCAAAACAGTGACAGCGTCAATGGCAACAAACTAAAGCCTCTGGTCAAATGTGGTTAGTATCAATTACCATTACCAAACGATTACCCCTCTATTGCCAAACGATTACTCCTTTGTATTATATAGTCACATCGTTTTTTGATGTTCTTTCTATTTTAATCTCATAAACCAAATGAGAGAATAGAACCAGTTCAGATAGAGGTCGCCTTTTTACTCCCTTGAAGTTTATCTTCTGTTTTTAGAGTGGCGCCTCTGCTTTACAGGTTTATACGAATGCGCTATCATTTATGTCTACTTCGTTACGAGATGAAAATATTTGTTTAATTTTAACTATATCGCTGGAAAGCAAATATTCTATATATTTTAATAATTGATCCCAATATTCACCTTTAGAAAACTGAATCTTGCAAGATCAAATACAAATAGTTAGCTAAAAAGCAATCATAACTAATATGCTCAATTGAAATTGTAAA
>Ga0194063_10002253_pt1 | contig 12095 bp, 5 predicted proteins | sample SepL3720m_MetaG_FD_155459 | JGI IMG/M metagenome (GOLD analysis project Ga0194063, IMG submission 155459) | Anoxic zone freshwater microbial communities from boreal shield lake in IISD Experimental Lakes Area, Ontario, Canada - Sep2016-L373-20m | ecosystem: Environmental > Aquatic > Freshwater >... | reverse complement strand
CGTCCCCGGCCAAGGAACGCGCATTACCTTCTCTGTGAGCCTGAAGCCAAGCAGTTTGGCGGGACTTTCTCGCGCTGCTTCCCTGTCCCCCAAATAGACGATACCCGAAACCCTCCAGCAGTGATAAAACCAGTGCCGATGTCGATCTCTGTTTCCATGGTGGATGATGACGCTGAGGCGCGTGGGCTTTGGGCTGATTGGATCAACCAGGCTCAGGGCTTTGCCTGCCTCAGCCAGTACGGCGCTGCCGAGTCTGCTGAAGTTCACTTGCCCCGCGACCGCCCAGCGATGGTGTTGATGGACATCAATCTGCCGGGACGCAACGGCATCGAATGCGTACGGCGATTGAAACCCCAGCTCCCGGACACACAGTTCGTGATGCTTACGGTTTACGGCGATGCCGAGCACGTGTTTGAAGCTCTGACAGCGGGGGCAACTGGCTACCTGCTCAAGCGGACCAACCGGGCCGCGCTGCTGGCCGCGCTGCGGGACGTTCATGCCGGCGGCTCGCCCATGAGCAGCATCGTGGCGCGGCAAGTAGTCCAGTTCTTCCAGCGAACCTGCGTTTCGGTTCCGGATGCAGACCGGCTCTCCGACCGGGAGCATGAGATCCTCCAGCTTCTCGCCCGAGGGCGACAAAACAAGGAAATCGTTAATGAGCTGGGCATCAGCCCGAGCACGGTTGCCACGCACATCCGACGCATCTACGAGAAACTCCAGGTCCATTCCCGGGCGGAAGCTGTCGGAAAATTCGCTACCATGGTCCCGCGGTGACGTCGTCGGGCACCTGGTCGTGGCCTATCGCGAACTCGTGCGAGAGGCCGGTAGCGCTTAGAAACCATGAATTACTTGGAATGAACGATATGAGCCATTGTGAAAGAGTATTTACGGGCTTGGAGTGGACGAGGATTTCCTGGCTGGCTGGAATCGCCTTGGTGGGCGCGATGGTTTCGCCCACGACTCATCCGGCGGAAGTGACCGGCGCACTGTCAGGCAAGCCGGGAGTCGAATCTCCGGGCGCGCCAACCCGTTACTTCGTCGATGTCGAGCGCTACCGTTTCGGAAGACCCGACACGGCGAATTCCGCCTTTTACCCCATCCCCCAAGAGGCCGTGACGCACGACACCTACATGCGCTGTCTCGACGAGATGAAGCCGGCGGACATCGCGCGCCAGCCGGAACGCGGCATGGACGGTCCACGTGCTTTCATGCCGGTGCTGGTCAAGTTTGTGCAAACCGGCGACGCAATGTGGGGCGAAGCCTGCATCGCCATGTTGAAGGCTTTTCACGCCGAGATGCAGAAGCAGGTCGCGGAGCGGAAATGGTTCTGGCAGTTCGAGCATCCCGCCGCGCTGATTCCCCTGTATCGCAAGTATCTGATTCAAGGCGGCGCGATGAAGGCGGACGCAGACTGGTTTCGTGAGATGTGGCTGTATTACTGCCGCAACCTGCATGTCTGGGACACCGAGCCGGTCGAGTGGCGTGGCGGCTGCCATCGCTCGATGCCGGAAGGCTACGCCAAAGGCCGTGCGGCGGCATGGTATCCGGACATCCCGGAAGTGGCGCATTGGAAGCGTTACTCGGAACTTGTCTTCAACGATTTCTGGAAGGCCAAGGATGTGGCCCAAAATGACACCGGCTACATGATGGGACCCATCATCCTCCTCACCTGTGGCGGCGATCAGTGGACGGGAGACGACCGGGTTTACACCGATCCTGGCATGAAACGGCTCTGGGATCGGCTGCTGGTGGAAGTTTCGCCCGATGGCTGCATCAATCCTTACGGCCCAAACGGCGGTTGGAACAGCACCGCGGATTATCGCATCGCGATGTTGGAAAGGGTCGCAGCCAAAACGGGGGACGGTCGTTACCGTTTCGGGGCCCACAAACTTTTGAACTACCTGCGCTACCAGTCGCATGACTCCGCCCCTGGCTCATTTCGGTTGGATGATGGGAGTGCCTGGCTCATCTCACTGGCCTATCTGTTCGCGAATGACTCGGTGAAGCCGGTTCAGCCCGACCCAGGCTCGCTGTGGAACAAGCGGATGGAAGCCGCGCGCATTCCGCACACGGACAAGGAACTTACAGAGCGACTGATGGGCTACGCCGATCCAAGGACAAACTGTGGTCACATCTGCTGCAGTTGGTTCATGACCGGTAAGGAGTGGCCGGACAAACTGGTGCTGCGCAGCGGGTGGAATCCCGGCGATCTCTTTGCGCTGGTGGAACTGCATCCCACCAGTTTCCCCGCCAACCCCGGCGGCATCATGGGGCTGGATCGTTGGGGCACACCGTTCACGCAGATCGTGACCAGCAAAGGCGCGTCGGTCGAGAACCGCGCGCTGATTGAGGACATTGATGGCAAGGCGAAACGCCACTATCATCCGGAGGAGCTGCGGATTGACGAGTTCTGGCGTGGGGGGACGATGCCCGATATCCGCTCCGAGGTGACCTATTTCAAAGAGACGCCGCTGGCCACGTTCGCGCGGGTGCGCGTGCAGAACATGGACGGCCTGCCGGTCGTGTATGAACGTGAGTTCGTCTTTGTGAAGAATCGCTTCCTCGCCACACGCGAAATCGTGACCTTCGGGGAGAGCTTCAAGGCGCGCGTGGCACCGCTGTGGAACACGCACAACATTGGTCCGCAGCTCGGGAGTCACTGGGCCAACACGTTCATACACCAGCCAGTGGGCGAGAATGGCACTCGCAGCATGAAGAGCCCTCCGGTGGACCTGCTGGTTTGGTTCGCGCCGCGGGCCGACTGCCGGTTGCAGGTCGTGGATCGCTTGCAAGACGACCCGCGAGCCGAGGCCTGTCCAAACCAAGTCCGCTACGTTTGGGAAGGCGCGCCAGCAGTGGGTCAGCAACTGGTCTTCACGCAAGTCTATTATCCGCATCCGCCGTATCGCGCGCGGGCACACTCCAACAATCCCGGATCCAAGGCCGCCTACGCCGACGAACTCCATGCCACGGCTCACGCCTCGGGCATCAAAGTGGTTCGCGATGACGCAGAAGCCTCGATCCTGCGCCTCGAACTGGAGGCGGGGCACGTTGAGTGGGTCGTGTTCAATCCCCAGAGCAAACGGCACACACTGGATTCCATCGAGACGAGCGAACCGTATGCTTATGTCGGAAACAGCCAATAGCCCGCATGGGGTGATCTACCGGTTTGACCGGGGCGGCGGCGGACGATCCCTTGAGAAGTCATCCTCACCGCGCCGCGGGAAGATGCTGTGGTTCGTTTTGGTTGCCTTCATGGTCTTTTTACTTTGCCGGGGCGAAGCTGGTGAGGCCAAATCACCTCCGGGAGGCAAGGATGCATGCATGACGGAAGTGCGGCCAACGGTCTATCCATATTTACTCGATCCGACTGTCTACCCGGATTACACACGCTGTCCAAGCCGCGCTCCAACTTGGGTTACCTTCGAAGGCAGGCCGCAATTCGTCGCGCTGCGAATGTTGCCCACCGCCGCTTTCACCAATCAGGGCCTTGGAACGGTTTGCATGCCGGCAATTGATCTGGTCTCGAATCCTAATCTTGGCGAAGCGCTCGACGAACTGAAACGTCGTGGCTATTACCTGTTTGATGTCGGGGGATATGTTCCGGGGAGTGTGTCGCACCAGATTCGGGTGCCGCCCGAGACGCTGCGATTGCTGGAGGAGAAGCTCGGTGATCGCTTTCTGGGTTTCGACGTGGGGGAGCAGGACGGACGATACCTCTTCACCGCGAGGGCGATTCAGTCACCGTATGCCGCCGACCGCTTGGGCCAATACCTTCAAGTGCATGATTACTTCCGCAGGATTCAAGATGATCTGGGCAACCGCCTGAACTCGTTGATGGTTTACTGGTATTGGCCGTATCAAATTAAAGAGGGTCGCGTTGTCCTGGCGGGCGCGGAGACCCAGAACAAGGTGACGAGTTCGAGCATCCACTACGCCTTCCTGCGGGGCGCCGGCAAACAATATGGCGTGCATTGGTTCGGCAACGCTGCGGTTTTCAACACTTGGCACCACAAGGCTTACCACGAACTGACCGCGGAGGCTGGGCCGACGAAAGGCAACAGCTTGAACCTCCTTCGCCGCCTGTTGTTCAGTCACTATCTTTACAACAGCGTGATCCTCGGCTTCGAAGCCGCACTGTACGAGAAATCCTGGTGGCCACCGAATGGCGACGGACCGCTCTCGCCGCTGGGACTCATCCAGCAAGACGCCGTGAAGTTCGTCGCCGATCATCCGCAACCCGGTGCGATGCATGCGCCGGTTGCTCTTCTGCTTGATCACTTCGCGGGCTGGATGCCGGCGCGCACTTGGACCACGGCTTATCATGTGTGGGGGTACCTGCCATACGATTCCGGTGACTACCTGACTCACACCGTGTTCTCCATGCTTTACCCAGGCTACGAGGACTGTGCCTGGTACCATGACGAACGCGGCACGATCTGCGGCACGCCCTACGGGGACATGACGGACGTGTTGCACTCGGATGTGACGTCGTGGGTCATGAAGCAATACGGCGTTGTGGTGGCCGCTGGAAATCTCTTCACCGCGGACGCGGAGTTGCGCGACAAGCTCGACGCCTACGTTTCCTCTGGCGGCACTTTCATCGTCACCGCCGAAAATGCACGCCGCCTTTGGCCAGAGTGGAACTTTGGGCAACCCAAGCGATTCCCCCCTGACACGGTCGTCATCTGGAGAGAAGGGACGCGAACCACCGAACGTCAAACCATGGAACTGTGCGACGTCTCTCTGCCAGGCGGAGCCGAAGTGCTGGCACGCTGCGAAGTGCCCGCAGTGGTCCGCCTTCGTCGTGGAACAGGTGAACTCTTTCTGCTGCTGAGTCCGTTTGGGATCAATGCCGAGCCGACTGTGCAAGGGGAGTTGGCTGATCACAACTGGAACCAACCGCTGGCACAGCCCCACACCCTGCTGGCCCACGTCCGGCGAGTGCTGGATTCTGCTTTCCGCTCGCAGCAGCTTTTCTCCGTCGGCGATGGGCTGGGCTACATCACTTGCCGCAAGGGTGCGGGCGACTACACGGTGGGCGTGTTCAACAATTCGCTCCAGTCCAAGCCGTTCCAGATCACCTCACATTGCGGCCCGGTCAGGAAGGTCACGGAGCTGGCGCTCGGAAGGGACATGCGCTCGGCTGCCGGTTACTGGCCGCATGAGTTTGTGAGCAACGACGGTGGGCCATCCGACGAGGCCAACATCTCTGGCGGTGACGTCCGTCTCTTTTCGGTCCATGTGGACGAGACTGGGTTGCGAGTCCTCCCGCGAGGAAGACCACCCTGCCGCCCGGTGGGTTGCTTGCTGGCCCTGCGCGGTATTGCTGATCTCCGGGAGGAGATTCTGCGCCGACCCACCTTCTTCGAGCACTTTGATGGCGTTAAGCTTGATTGGACATACCTGCAGCGGCGCGATGCGGAGCAGGTAAAGCGCGATCGCCCCTGGCTGGAACGTCAGCAGTTGCGCGTAGTGGTGGACTTCACGTCCGGTTTGAACCACTTCCCTGACTTGACCCTCCTGGATATTCTTCCGGCGTCATACGCCGACAGCGTGGCCTGGATGAGCGACGTTCTAGCCAAGATGAAACTGGCAGGATCTACCGATGCCATCATCGTCACCCATATGGCGCCGGAGTTCGGCGCCACGCAGGGGCAGGTTGAGGAGTCCTTCAAACGCGGTTTGCGCGACTTGTGTCGTCGGGCGAAAGCGCAGGGGATCACCCTGCATCTGCAGAATCGGGCAGGGCGGTGGCACGGCAGCGTACCGGAAATCTTGCGCCTGATTGACGAGTTGGGTGCGGACAACCTGCGCTTCGCACTCAACACGTCCTGCGCGGACGTGAAAGACTCCCTGGCTAGAGCGGGGGACCGATTGGGCATGATTCTGGCCAGCGCACCGGGCAAATCGGCGCCTGAGATGCAACGACCGGTCTCGGAAGGTGGAGTGAATTGCACTGCCTTCAAGTCGGTACGGGTGCCTGTGGTCTTGGACGGCGAGTGTGCCGGCCCTGATGAAGTGTTCAAGGATGTGACGGCGGTGTGGGGGCCGCCTGCGAAAGGTCTTCAACCATGAGAATTCCAGCAAAGACTGCCAGCCTCGCGAAGGGTTTAGGAATAGGGATTGCCGCCCTGTGGCTTCCATTTGGCGCATGTGCTGCCGAACTTGAAATCGCTATCCGTCCCGGCAGTGAAGCAGGCGGATTGAATGTGCGGTCGCCCCATAGCCCGGGCGATGTCTTCGATTTCCGCACGTGCGAAGGCGTCGTCGTTGGCTCGACGGACTTCGGCCTGGTTCAAGTAAAACTCCCTTCTCATTTCGGCGACGGCCACAAGTCTTGGCAACGCGACGGCAAAACCTGGAGCTACGCTTGGCCGTATGCGCAAGGAGTCACCGTCCACATCGCGGTCGAGCCAGACGGCGACAGCTTGAAGCTCAACTACACGTTGCAGAATACCGGCTCAAACGCGCTGGACGCCGTCCTGTTGCACACCTGCATCCCGACCACCGAAGCGCCCGGCTTCTTCCCGTCTCCCACGGTTCGCAACGCGCAAACCAACTGGTCGGAACTCTACGACCGCCTGCATGTTTGGTGGGGGGATCGCTGCTTCACGTTTGCTGAAACCAAGCTGGCCGCGAGCGAACCCCACTTGTCGCTCATGCGGAAAGGCGCGACACCGGTTCGTTGGGGATGGTGGGTGAACAGTCCGGAAACATTCGATGTGCCGCTTGTCGCACTCACCAGCCGGGACGGTCGGAAAACGGTTGCCCTAGCGTTTGAGCAAGCGGTTTGGGCGTCATCCAACACCGGCGATGATCGCGCCTGCTTTCACTTGTTTCCGTGGTTCGGTCGGATCGAGCCGGGCCAGAGTGCCTCGGTGCGCGGGCGGCTTTACGTTCTCAAAGGCGGTCCAAACGACGTTCTCAAGCGCTTTCGGCTGGATTTCCCCCAAGTCACGGCATCGGCGCCGCGCACGATCCAGCTTACGACCCCGATCCCGCCGGCCATCAGTGGCCATCTCGGGCTGGGCCAAACCAACGCTCCCGGCGGTCGCACGGTCGGGGCCGATAGCCAATGCCTCTACCGCGACGGAAAGCCGTGGATCCCCGTGATGGGTGAGTTCCATTACTCACGTTACCCGCGGGAGGAGTGGCGCGATGCCTTGCTCAAGATGAAAGCCGGCGGGGTTGACGTCGTGGCCACGTATGTGTTCTGGATTCATCATGAGGAAGTGCGCGGCGAGTATGACTGGAGTGGGCAGCGGTCGTTGCGCGATTTTCTCTCGCTCTGCCACGAGCTTGGATTGCACATATTCGTCCGGTTGGGGCCGTGGAGTCATGGCGAGGTTCGCAATGGCGGATTCCCCGATTGGTTGCAGCATTCAGGCAAGAGCGCAGGGCAGCGCCCTGACGCCGCTGCGATCAAAGCCAGCGGGCAGAGCACCATGGGCGCGCTGCGGTTGGTGGAGCAGGCCAAGCTGCGCACGACGGACCCGGACTTCTTGAACCTGACCGCCGCCCACTACCAACAAATTGCCGCCCAGATGAAAGGATTCTTGTGGAAGGAGGGCGGCCCGGTCATCGGCGTCCAACTCGACAACGAGAGCGGCGACCTGACGTATCTCCTGACGCTGAAAAAACTGTCGCGTGAGTGCGGAGTGGACGTGCCGTTCTATTGCATGACTGGCTGGAGCCAGGCGGTGCCCACCGAGGAATTATTGCCGCTTTTCGGCGGATACGTGGATGGATTCTGGACCGGCAACCCGCTGGACTTTCGGGATGCGTTTGATTTTACCCCAATTCGCAGCCACCGGGACAAGGACAATCTCAAACTGCACCGCTTCCCGTACCTCTGCTGCGAAATTGGGGGTGGCATGGTCTCAAGTTACGAGAACCGCATCCACACCACCGACTTGGATACCGAGGCGCTGGCCGTCGTAAAGCTGGGCTCGGGCAACAACTTGCCGGGATATTACATGTTCCAAGGCGGCCAAAACCCCGACGGCAGGCTCTCGTCGTTAAATGAATCGAAGGCGACTGGCTACCCGAACGATCTACCCGTGAAGGATTATGATTTCACCGCCCCGCTGGGCGCGTGTGGTCAGGTCCGGGAGCGCTACCATCGGCTGCGTCTGCAGCACCTCTTCCTGCGCGATTTTGGCGGCGCGCTGGCCCACATGCCCGCGTTCTTTCCGGATCAAGCGCCTGTCTCGCTGGACGATATCGAGACGGTCCGCTGGAGCGTGCGGTCGGATGGGGAGCGCGGCTTTCTCTTCTTCAACAATCACCAGCGCAACGGCCCCTGGCCGGAAAAGAGGCAGGTGCAATTTGCATTGAATTTCAAGGATGGCGTCCGGGTGGTCCCCCGGCAGCCCTTCACGCTGCCCACCGGCGCGGTCGGTTTCTGGCCGGTGAACCTCGATTGCGCCGGCGTCACGCTGGATTATGCCACCGCGCAGTTCATCTCACGGATCGAGGCCGACGGCCAGCACTGGTTCTTCTTCACAGCCAACGACGGGATTGCCCCGGAGTTCGCGTTTTCGGCGGAGCCCCCGCGTCAGTGCAAACCGGGCACTGGAATTGCCTTCACGCGCACGGCCCGCGCCGGCGTCATGGTGAACTTCATCGTGCTGTCACCGGAACAGGGCCGCCAGTTCTGGAAGCTGCCGCTTGGCGGGCGCGAGCGCGTTGTGCTGTCACCCAATGCCCTGCTGCCGGACGCCGACAACCAACTCCGGATTGAGACGCAGGGAGATGAACCCGTGCGGATCGCCGTGTTCCCGTCACTCGCATCCGCTCGCTTTGACGGCCAGAGAGTCAGCACGAGGAAGCAGGGCGTGTTTGCTGAATATCGCATTCCCAAGAAGGTCTCTCGGAGTCATCGGATCGAGATGAAGCCGATTCGGGCCGCCGCTACGCGCGCCACCAATGCTCCCAACGCCATGATCGAAACTGCGTGGCAGGATGCTGCCGTGTGGCGAGCGGTGGTGCCCGAGTCGTTGCGCCAGCGTGACGCGCTGTTGCGCATCCGTTATGTCGGAGATGTGGCCCGGCTCCATGCTGGCGGTCGCCTCGTAAGCGACCACTTCTACAACGGCCAACCCTTCGACACGGGGCTGTGGCGGATTCCGTCCGAGGAGCTTGACCGGCTGGAAATCCGCGTGATGCCGCTGCCCGAAGACTTGGCTGCCCGTCTTCCGAGGGAGCTGCAGCCGGATTTGAGCGCGGGTTCACCACGCGCACAGTTGCTCAAGATCGAAGCCTTGGAGCGCCACCAGTTGCGGCTCGAGCTGAAGGAAGACCCGCGATGATGGCCAAACTCAACCCGTACCCCACTCAGTTGATATGAAAGCGAATCCATACGCTCGATTCATCCAAATATGCGGCACGACGGCCTTGCTCCTTGCGGTTCATGGAAATTTCATGTCCGCCGCAGAGCCGCCCCCCTGGAAACCGGAAACTCCCGTGGCCCACGATGCGCGCATGAAATGGTGGCGCGAGGCGCGCTTCGGGATGTTCGTTCACTGGGGGCTTTACTCCGGGCTTGCAGGCACGTGGGAGGGCAAGCCTGCCTGCACTTCCGGCGGCATGGAGTGGATTGAGGAAACTGTCAAAGCGGATACGGACACCTACGCGCGCGCGGCTATTCCGCGCTTCAAACCGAAGCCCGGTTTCGCTCGGGAATGGGCGCGGCTGGCGAAGGAGGCGGGGTGCAGCTACATGGTGTTCACCACCAAACATCACGAGGGTTTTGCGCTGCACGACTCTCAGGTGGGGGATTTCAATGCCGGTTCGATCTTACATCGTGACCTGGTGAAGGAAATCGTGACGGCGCTGCGAGCCGAGGGCTTGCGGGTGGGCTTTTACCATTCCGTGATCGACTGGCATCACGATCAATATGCCTACGCGCTTTCGAAGCAGCTTCCGCATCCGCTCAAGGGCAAATCTTATCCCAACGGCACGCGCGATCATTCCCGGTATCTGCAGTATCTCCATGCGCAGGCCGAGGAACTCGTCACTCACTACGGGCGGGTGGACGTGCTCTGGTGGGACTACAGCGCGCAGGATTTCCAAGGCGACGAAGCCTGGCATGCGACCGAGTTGATGGCGATGGTGCGCAAGCGTCAGCCAGCCATCATCATGAACAACCGGCTCTACTGCACTCCCGAGGCCGGTTGGAGGAGCATGGGCACGGATGGTTTTGTCGGCACCCTGGATTGGCGCTACGGAGACTTCATCACTCCCGAGCAGCACATTCCGGATACGCGCATGCCGGGCATTCATTGGGAAACGTGCATGACGATGAACACCACCTGGGGCTACAGCGAGCACGACCACGCGTGGAAAAGCAGTGAAACCCTCATTCGCAACCTGGTGGATGTTGCCAGCAAAGGAGGCAATTACCTGCTCAACATTGGCCCCAAGGGGGATGGCACCGTGCCGCAGGAAAGCATTGAAGCAATGCAGGCCATAGGCGCATGGATGAAAGTGGACCGCGAGTCCATTGTTGGCACCACCGCCAGCCCGGTGGCTAAGCCGGCCTGGGGACGCATCACCGCCCGGGAATCCAAGCGCGATACGACGCTCAACCTCCACGTGTTTGACTGTCCCAAAAGCGGCCTGCTTAACTTCGAGGGAGTGACAAACAACATTAGAAAGGTGGCACTTCTGGGTGGTGGCAAGGTCCAGGCCGAGTCCCGCATAGGAGTCATTATCATCACCGGTCCTCCGAGCCCTCCGGATCCTGCGGACACAGTGCTCAAGTTGACGCTGGCCGGCACCCTTGTGCGGCAAACCCATGCCGATAAGCCCTGATCCCCTATGAAGCGCCGTTGTACAGGTTGCCCATTGGCACTTTTATTTGCCGCTCCAGTGAGAATGATCCTTGCCTTCCTGACTTTGGTACCGATGTTGGCAGGCACGTCCTTTGCGGCTGAAAGGCTGCAACCTCAGCCGCCGTATCCGGACGTCAAGGAGATGTGCCGGGAACCGTTCGACAACTTCACCAACGGGACTATCGCCTGCGGCTGGGAGGCGCTGCGTCACCGGATGCGCGGCAATATCTACCAAAGCAACCCGGGCCGACTCGACACGCCGAAGCTGAGCCAGTTCGAGCGGCTTGTGGTTGGCAATCCCGAGGACGTGGCAGCCGTCAATCACGAGATCGTTGACTACTGCACACGGAAGCAAGCGGAGATTGAGCAAGCCTGGCGCGATCCCAAGCGAAGGCATCCTGCCAAAGAGGTTTGCCAGTATCAGACAGAGCTGATTCCGCTGGCCATCCTCTCATTGCGGATCGGCGAAGGACTCACGCCTGAAGCACATCATGCCATCAAGGATGTGCTCACGGCCTTCCGCCCCGAAACCGCCGACGTGGAACCGACCTTGTGGATGCACGCCCCAGGTTACAATGGCGCCAATGCCCATGACTACCTGAGCTTCCTGGCCTTGACCTGGGTCGTCACCGGCAATCCCGACGTCATGGACGCCACCTACTGGGGGCTGCGTGGCGAGTTGGAGAACCTAAGCCTGAGCGGCGACATCCCCGAGTTCAACGTGCTCGAAGGGCATTGGTGCAGTTCCAACGGTTACGACGCGATGAAGGCGTTTCTCCGTGACCCGGAACTCGCCCGGATGGCCCGCATGATCGCCGAACGGCTTTGGCTTAACCGATTCCTGACATGGTCGCCGGTGGTGGAACGGATCACCGGGCCCGGAAGCCGCATGGCGCCCGGAGCCTGGTTCGGCACGAGCGGCGATCGCCTGCAATTCGCCACGGGCGTCGAGAAGGTGATCTGGCTCAATGAGTTTTTCGACTGGGGCGTCTGGCGGCAACCCGCCACCGGTGGCCGCTGGCCACTGGACGACGTGGAAGGCATGGTACCCGACCTACCCGCCTATCTACAGGACGTGGCCTGGCGCAAACGTTTTCCAAACGAGCTGCGCTGTTCGGTGCAACTCATCCCATGGATGAATCGTTACCCCAAACTAACGGGCCTGTCCGACGCGCCGCCCGGCCCCGTGCTGGGCGAAATGGTCAACTACCAGACCGCTCATTACGCCGTGGGCTCGATCAACCATCCTTACGAAGC
>Ga0194063_10002252_pt1 | contig 12095 bp, 7 predicted proteins | sample SepL3720m_MetaG_FD_155459 | JGI IMG/M metagenome (GOLD analysis project Ga0194063, IMG submission 155459) | Anoxic zone freshwater microbial communities from boreal shield lake in IISD Experimental Lakes Area, Ontario, Canada - Sep2016-L373-20m | ecosystem: Environmental > Aquatic > Freshwater >... | reverse complement strand
CGGATTGGCCTTCGCCACCGCGCAGACCAGTTCGTCCTGCGGCCCGGGCAGGTTCATGTGCGGGCGATCCCCGGCTTCTTGCTCGTACCGATGCGGCATACCGACGAACACCACGGCCGCGTCGCATCGCGCCGCGCATTCGGCCGCTGCGGCAATCTGTTCCGCCACCATCCAACCCGGCGGACGCCCGAACCGCAGTTTCATGACGCCCATGTCCTGCAACGCGTCTTTGCGGTACTCCAGGCGCACCCGGTACCGACGCCCGCGCTGGAGCGTGACGTCAACTGTTTTCACCAGCGTTTCGTTATCAACCGTCCGTTCCATCCCCTGGACCGGAGCCGCAGCGGAACGACTCTTCAAGATGGCTTGGTCGTCCAGATAGAGCACCGAATCACCGAGGGTCTGCGTCAGAAAGCGAAACTTGCCATCCTCGTCCGCCGTGAACTCGCCGGTCCACCGCGCACTGAAACTCACCGCGTCCACCCCGTCCATGGGCGCGATGTTCTGGGCCTGATACAGGATCTTGTCATCTAGTCTCGTGGCGACCGGCGTACCCTTGCAACCAGGGGCATTGAAGAAGTCCACCTTGAAATCCCCATCCGCCAGCAGGGGCAGGAGTTGCTCGACGTTGCTGCAGCCGGCCACGTGCTCGATCTTCACGCGCTTGCCCAGCGCCTTCTTCAGGGCATCCAGGGGTTGAACATTGTAAGGAGGGAACGCGGCCGAACTGCCGCCACCGCCATATTGAAACGCCGACGCATTCGGGCCGATCACCGCCAATGACTTCATCTTCCCCGGCCGCAGTGGAAGCAGGTCTCCGTCGTTCTTGAGCAGGACGATGGATTCCTCGGCCATGCGCCGCGCCAACTGCTGGTGCAACGGGGTATTGAGCGATCCTTTCGGATGGCGGCGCCCGGTCAACTTGCCCGAACGCTCCACGATGCCCAGAATCCGGCCAGCCGCCTCGTCGAGGCGCGACTCCTCGATCTGCCAGTGCCGCACCGCGTTCAGCAACAGGTCGCCCAGGTACTTCGCCGGGCCCGGCATTTCCAGGTCCAGTCCGCCTTGCACGCTGTCTTCCACCTGATGCACGGCGCCCCAGTCGGACACCACGAACCCGTCAAACCCCCATTCCTCCTTGAGCACCTTGCGGAGCAACCCGTCGTGACGGCTCGCATATTTTCCGTTGATCCGGTTATACGCACACATGACCGTCCACGGCCGCGCCTCCTTCACAGTGGCCTCGAAGGCCGGCAGGTAGATCTCGCGCAGGGCGCGCTCGTCCACCACCGAATCCGCGCGCATGCGGTTGATCTCCTGGTTGTTGCAGGCGAAATGCTTGACCGAAGTCCCCACGCCGGCGCCTTGCACGCCGTGCACATACGCCACGGACAACCGACCGGCCAGATGCGGGTCTTCGCTGTACGTCTCGAAGTTGCGCCCGTTGAGTGGCGTGCGCATGATGTTGATGCACGGGCCAAGCAGGATGTCGAAGCCCATGGCGCGGGTTTCCTCGGCCAACGCCCGGCCGACCTTCTTCAGCAGTTCCGGGTTCCAGGTCGCGCCGATTGCCGAACCCGTCGGAAAGCAGGTCGTCTTGGGGCGCTGCCCCGAGGCATAGACCGACCACGCGCACACCGCGTGCGGCCCGTCGGTCAGCACCAGCGAGGGAATCCCCAGCCGGGGAATATCCACCGTCTGCCACGCATCCTTGCCGGCCAACAGGGAAACCTTCTCCCGCAGGGTCATCCGCTTCAAGAGTCCCTCGACCCGCTTGCTGCGTGGCGCGTTCGTTACGGGGCTCGAAATAGCCGTTCGTGTCTTCTTATTTATCGTTGTGTCTTTCATATTTTCATCCATGAGCGCGTTTGTGCTGCTGAGAGCGCGCACGCAAGTCGAAGGGGTGACACCGTCAAAGTCCTTGGGTTGGGGTTGGTTGGTTGATGTCAGTTGATCGGCCAATCATAGGGTGATGTTCAAAGCGATTTCACCCCGGCTGGCGGCAGGGATGCTGAGATTGACCCCGGTGGGCGAGACTCCCGCCTCCTCAAAGGACAGGCGATAACTGCCGGTGAAAGCCCGGGTGCGCAGGAGTCCATCGGCATCAGTGGTCAGAACCACATCGGTGCTCCAGTCCTTATGGATACGCTGGAATATCCGGTTGTACCAGGCGGTGGGCAGTCCGCGTCCGTCGAAAAGGTAGTCCTGGTCATACCAGAAGTAGAAAGCCTCAAGCGCCGGATGGGCGAAGGCCAGAACCATCGAGGCGTCGGCGTATTCGGCGATCCGGTCAATGATTTCATTGCGGGGCACACCGGCCTTCACCAGGTTGGCAGCATGGCCCCCACCGGAATGGAACTCGGTGACATGGATGGGCAGGCCGGTCTTGGCCAGGAAATCGTAGGTTGCAACGTGCTGTTCCAGTTTCCCGATGTTCGAGAATCCCTGAAAGCCCATGGCATCGGGGGCAGCACCCAGATCCTTGAGGGCCATCATCAGATCACGGTACCGGTGCGCCTGATCCTCATGGCTGACATAGGTGCCATCATTGCAGGCCACCGGGATCTTGGCGGGATCACCGATAAAATGGCCGTAATCATTGATGACCATGGTCGCATTCGGATCTTCATCACGGACGATGGCCATGACTTCCGCAAGATCCTGGGCCAGTTCGGGGATCGGCGTGTTGTGCGGCCAGTGACGGGTGGCGGTCTTGGCCAGGGTCGGTTCCCAGATGGCCTCATTGACCGCGTCATAAACACTGATGCGGCCCTTGAAACGGTTGACGATCTGTCGCAGGCGAACCTCACGAAACATCGAGCGTTTCTTCGCATCATAACGGTCCAACCAGTCCGGGATGGCCTTTGGCACGCCCCACCACAGCGGATGGCCCTTGGCCACCAGGCCATGGCCGCAGGCCCACTGTACCGCCCGGTCCAGAGTGTCATAGTTCTGGTATCCCATGAACTCTTCGCCTTTGGGCGTTTCCTTCCAGGACCACTCCTGCCAGTAGTTCAGCAGGTTCACGGAGTTGAACAGGCGGGCCATGTAGAGCAGGTTGCGCCTGATCACCGGATCGTTGAGCCGATCCTGGTCGTGGCAGGCGTCGATGACTCCAGCACCGCAAAAGCCCCACTGAAAATCGCTGCGCACCTGTCGCAGGCGGACCGTGCGATGGGCAAGCGCCTTGCCGTCACGATCGCTCAGGCGCAACGACAATCCCCGCCGCCGCCGCTGATCGATGCGGGCATGACTGTCCTCGATCAGATCCTTGTATTTATCAGATGAAAAGACGGTTGCCGATTCGAGGATCTTCCATTCCTGGCCGTTTTCGAGCGTGACTGGACTAGTGGTCATGGGACTGATTCCTTGGTATGGGGTGATGGGGTTGGGTTCAGTAATGGTTCGGCGCGGATGCGTGGCGGTGTCGCTCCGGCATCAATCTCCACCAGGACCGTCCCTGCGTCCGACCGACGCACGCGGATGTCATGCCGCACGCCGCCGACAACGATGCCACGCAGTTCCATGGACGGCCACGCATCCGGCATGTGGGGTCGGATCAGCGCCCGGCCGATCCCTTCGGCCCGCAAACCGAACAGTCCTTCCGTGATCAGGCGGGCATAGAGTGTCGATTCGGCGGCCAGATGCAGTTGGCCCATCTCGAACTCCCAGGCATACGGAACATGATCCCCAAGAAGACGACGGCGGCAGATGGACATTAGAACCGGCAGGGCCGCCGCAATGCCGCCACCAAGAACGATCCCTTTGAGGGCGTAGAATGTGGTGCGATCCCAGGTTGTCGGGGAACCCTGTTGAGTGCGTATCCCCTCTTCGGTCAGAAGTTGATCCGAGAGAAGCGCACCGGTGGTTCCTTCGACTCTGCGGTGCAGACCGACGGCCAATGGCAAACCGATCCAACCGCGCAAAACTTCGCACCCTTCGTGGTAACGATAGGTCTTCCACCCCTGTACGTCCGTCCCGAAGTGGGATTCTATGGCCAGAGCGAGCGCGGTGGCGCGGTTGGTCAAATCCTTGCCAACGTCGGTCATTCCAAGATCGCGGGCGATCATGGCGGCATGAATGTATCCGTCGTAGGCAAGGCAATTGGTGTTGAGGTTCGCTGTGCCGGTGGAGAAGCGCCCCTCCAACTCATCGCTCTGGCTGGCGACAATGCCCGCGGCGGTGGTCTGACGCCGGCAATACTCGGCAGTCCATGCCAGCGCCGGCCACAGTTCGCGGGCGGCATTGGCATTGCCAAGGTACAGTAAGAAGCGGGAAACTCCCGACAAATACATCGCCGCATCGCCGCGATCACCGCCCGGGCTCGACGGAAGATCAACGATGTCGAACGCGCCCGGCATGGCAGAACCGTCCGCCGGCATCGCGGCGGCGAAGATCCGGCAGGCGTTGAGGGTGGCTTCGGTTGTCAAGGCATCCCCGGCGCAACCAAACCACGGCGCGGCATACTCGATCTGGTCGTTGGCCCAGATCCCGCCGTAGAAGTCGCCGCCACCCGGCGAATGAACCAGACCGCGCGCGGTGTCAAACAGGGATTCGCCACTGCGGATCGCGCACATCTGGAAGAATCGGTTCAACACCGGTTCCGGGGTGTTCAGGGCGACCTTGCACAAGTCGCCGATCCTGGACCGGCGGCGGTCTTCTTCCTGCTTCAGATCGAAGACCGGTTCAGACACGCCATCGGCGATCGCGATGATCGCGAAACCGGTTTCAAGTATTTCACCGGGGGCCAGGGTGACCTCTTTGGGAACCTGCCTGGTCAGGATGCGATACCGCCCATTTGCGCCCTGACTTGTGCGTCTGTAATCAACCTCGCCAAGGCCGACCTTCAACGAACCCTGACTGATATTGGTCAGGAACCAGCGTTCGATCAGGGCGGGCGCCTCGGTCGAGGGGAATATGCGCCGTTCCAATTGCAGGCCGCAACGCGCATGGTGGATCGCGGTGAAAGTGCCGTCCATGACCACCGTTTTGATCTTGAGTGCAACCATGCGCTCCTCATGGCCGTCAACGACAATGGCTGGTTCGGCGTCATCGGCGAACTCCCGGCACAGGTAACCCCGGACATCCTCCCGGCGACCGCGCAGACCAGGCCAGTAGATCTGGCGGACCAGTCGCAGGCAGCAACGACTATCCACGGCCCAGCGCAGGATCACCGATATCCGCCGCCCGGACAACTCGACGTGATCCTGGTGTGGTATCCCTGTCGGCCAAGTCACGTCCCAGGCGATGCCCGCGGGGGTGATGCGGAAACGGTCCTGGTTTCCTTCCGGTATTGCGTTCTCCTTGTTGTGTGCAGTCATGGTATCTCTTCTGTAGCGGTCACTCATGCCACGCTTCTGACGTGGCGACACAATAGACCAGACCTGAAGAGCGGGTCAACTTGGAACAGTGGAGCCTCTGGCGAACCATGACCCTAGACATCCACCCGAAACTGACGAACCGTACACAGTCCCCCAGTACTCCACTCGCAATTTCCTAGCCATCTGCCGACACTACCCCCGGCACACACCCTTGCAACCTTATTCTAAGGGCTGACCCCTCGGTTCCACATCCTTTCATGGCTGTTTTTTCTCCTCAAAACACCAGAGTGCATTGACGCTGCGCAGGTAAAGTCGTGAACCGTGCGCCACCGGGTGAGCATAAATGTCGTCAGGTACACCACAGGCCACGGCGGGGGCAAAGGTTTCGTTGATCGGATACACGTTGACGAGGCCGAAGTCGCGCGCCACTACCAAACGGTCGCCCATCCGGGTCATGCCCGAGTAGGGCCAGTTCTTGGTCACGCCATGTCCCAGACCGCCGGGCAGAGCGAACTTTGGCCTCTGATATGGTGCTTGTGACAGAATTGTGCCAGTCTTGGCGTCAATCACGGCCATCTTTCCTCCCCAGGATGCTCCATAGTAGATGAGTTTCCCGTCTAACAGCACCGGCGAGGGCATGTCAAGGTTGGAGCTCAGACGCGGATTACCATACGGGAATCCACCGCTGACCTCTTTGATCCGTTCCAAAGGCCAGTCCCAGATGACCTCGGCCTTTGGCGGATCGCCCGGTACCACTCGCACGGCATGGGTGACCCAATAGAACACGCCATCAGCGAAGACTGGGCAGGTCGGGGCATCGGTGCCTTTCACATCCGTATGTACGAGAAATCCATCGCGGGCGCGCACAATGGTGCCGTCGCCAATGGCCACGAAACTCTCGTTGCCGATTCGACCTAGCACCGGACTGGCGTAGGTGCCATGAATGTTCGCATCCAGAACTCGCCAGCGTTCCTTGCCGGTGGCGACATCCAATCCGAACACCAAGTGTGTCATGGATACGACCACGATGCCCTCAGGAGTTATCAGCGGACAGGCAGATTGGCTGGGTTTGGGCGGCCATTGGCTTCCTCGTCCTTTGTACCAGTCCGGACGTTTTAGGTCCAACCGAGTTGCCGTGCTCCAGAGATGCTTGCCGTCCAGATCGTAGGCCACCACGATGCCAGTCGGGAAACGGGCCACCACCCGTTGGCCGTCACTAACCGGGGTGGTGCAGATGAGATAAATCCCGCCATTACCATTACCATGGATGCCGGCGCCGGGAATCTGGTAGGCGATGGATGGTTCTCCCTTGCCGCCCACATTCCAAGGAACGGGCATGGTGGCGATAACCTTGTCCATCGCCGCCTGGATCTCGCTCCGTTCGGGCGCCGGAAGTTTTAGCATCTTGCGAGCCAGACGGTGGTATTCGCCCAGCGAGTCCATCAGACCATCGAAGACGGCGTCTTGTGATTTGGGATCGAGCGTTTCAGCGTGATGGGTACGCCGCCAGAGTTCTTTACCGGTGGCGGCGTCCAGGCAGACCAAGGCATTGGGTGCTGCCTGCACATACAAACGCTTACCGACCACCACCACCGTGCCGCAACCTTGACCGGGTTCGGCCTTCCAGGCCAGGTTCTTCTCAGCAGAGAAAGCAGAAGGAATCGTGGCTCCCGGATAACCACCGCGTGGATCCCCACGGAAGTTACTGGGAGATGCCGGTGTCGGCAGGAAGCCCGCCGAACCGTGCAGCGGCGTTTCCCCGGCGTTGCCAATAGTGGCCAGCAAGACGGAGGTGACGAGTGATCGCAGAATCATGGTCATCTCTTTATGGTTTTACGGTGGATGGACTCGTTGCCGATTTCGATTCATTTTTTGTCTTGTTCGGATTACGGCCGTGCCAGTAACTTTCTTCGCCGGCCTCGGCCCGCACCCGAATCGCGTGGTCCAGGCGCCAGGTTTTCACATCAGGAATGTCGGCAGTGTTGGCGATCAGGCCATTGATGGCAATGTCGTACTGCTGCACGGGCTTCTTCTTCTTGATCTCCGGCGAGGGCGTCTTGATGGCCTTGCCGGTGCCCAGCACACGCTTGCCGACCACCACGGCATCGATGGTCCAACTGATGTCGCCGGCCTGACCGGGGTTATAGGTGCTGGTTTGCTTGCCAACCAGAACGCCGGTCAGTTTGCCGTCGCTAAGGGTCAGGCCGGAAGCATCTAGGATAGTCATGTCCCAGATGTTATAGCCATAGCAATCGCCCATGGCGCAGGCGGTGATTTTCCCGTCCTTCCATGATGCGGCAAATCCGCCGCAGGAAGCACCGCCACCGCCCATGTTGCGGTAACTCACGGCATCGTGCAGGTACAGCGTCGTCTCGCATGATTTACTCAGATCCGGCGTGGTCATGGTTTCACACGTGGCCTTGCCTTTGACCTCGAAGTCGCCGTATCGCCCTTGATAGGTGCCGTCGGCACCCGGCGTCACGTCGAGTTCCAGGGTACAGGCCGCCGGATACAACTGGCCCCAGGCGAACCCCTGCGGACCCACGGTGACGGAGAGTTTGCCGCTGAGTCGTCCGTTGTTCCACGTCAGTCCCTGCACCTCCACCGCCTGGACCTTCTCCGTGCTCGATCGCTTGTCGCCCCGCTTCTTTATGATGACCTCAGCGGCGGCAAAGCCCTGGCGCACCTTGCCGCTGCTGCGGTCCAGCGACAGGTACAAAAACAGGGGTTCGACCACCTCCGGCAAGGGTTTGCCCTCTTTGTCGGTCGTGCGTACCAGGGCCGCGCTGGCATTCTTTGGATCAGGTGGATTCATCTTGATCCAACGCACGGCATCATGGCAGCAGATCGCCAGGGCATCAGGCGCGTCCTTGGTGACCGGCGCCGGGTCGGCGGCATGAACCGCGCCAGCCAGGCTGGCGAACAAGAGAACGGTGATAGTCAGGTATTTCACGATGTTTTCTCCTTGTTGCAACAAGAGGCTTCTCATTTGGTTACCCCGAGGCAGTACAGATGGCCAAAGGTCCGGTAATAGATCCGATCGCCATGAAGCACCAGATTGGCATTGGACTGCCAGCAGGAGGTTGCCGCCGGTGACAATTCGGCGATATGGGTGTGCGGATCCCTGTCTTGGGTCATGTGTCTGGATGTTCATGGTGCCTCTTTGGGTTGAAATGGTTGGTTGATGCCTGGTTGTATAAGTCATAGAAGTCTCTCAGGGTTTGTTGGTTGTGGTCTCGCCGATGCAGACGATCCCGTTGTGAGTGCGCAGAAAAATGCGGTTGCCGTGGAAGAAGGGGCTGGCATGGGTCTCGGTGCCGGGGTTGACCGCGAGGACCTTGAGCGGCACGCCAGGTTCGATCACCGCCGTCTGGCCGTCAATAATCACCTGGTAGATGCACTTGCCGGCCAAGGTTGGACTGGGTTCAATGGCGTATCCTGCGGTACTGGTGGTGGGACCCAGACGGCACAGCGGTTTCGTTTTGTCAGCCACCACAAGCACTTGGCCGGTGGCCAGATCCATGAGTTCCAGGGCGCAACCACGTTGATCTGGGATATAGACCTTGCCATCGACCACCAGGGGGGAAGCCGTTCCGGCGCCGCTCTGGCGAGGCCACGGGGTGGCGCCGTCGCCAGGGGCAGAACCAGCACAGTCGAAAATGGCCACCTGTTTTGGATTTTTCTCGTTATGTACAAAGATGATGCGCGTACCATCTACCACCGGGCTGGCGCCTTTTGCGACGTGGTAGGCATGCGACCGCCACTCCTTGCCGGTCGTAAGGTCGAAGATCGTCTTCACCGGCGATGCGACCTTCCAACCATCGGAGGTCTTCACCACGACCGGAGTGCCGGCGCCGGTATGATCTAGACTACCATAACTGGCCCGCCACTGCTCGGTGCCGGTGGCGGCATCCACGCACAAAAGGGTGGGCTTGCCGCGCGAACCGCACACGGCCAGCACTCGTCCCTGGCAGACCACTGGTGAGGCATTGCCGATGGGCCAACCGGTGGGGATGGCAGGGATCTTCCAAAGTTCCTTACCTGCCAGATCATAGGCGACCAAAACCCCGGCCGGGAATTGCACATAAACCCGCGTGCCATCACTGGCCGGAGTGGAAGGAGCCAGGGAACCAAAGGAATGGGGAATATCGTCGGAAACCGCACCCTGGGCAGCCAGGGCGGTAATCTTGGCAGCGCGGACCGATTGCGCATTTCTATCATCCAGTTTGGGTTGGGCCTTGACCTCTGCAACCAAGGCGGCCAGATCCTGCCGCACCTTTTCCGCCTGATCCTTGGCCAACAAAGCGATCGGATCCACATCCTTCTGCCAAAGGATGGCCCCGGTGTCGGCATCCAGGCAGAACAGGTGATGCGGACTCGAAACCGCAAAGACTTTCTTGCCGACCACGATAACCGAAGCGAAACTCCGCCCCGGAAGCGGCGTCTTCCAGGCCACACCGCTACCCTTGACCAGATCCCACGTGGTCGGCGGCGTGGCGCCGGGGAAATGGCCGCTGCCGTCACCACGGAAGCCAACCGGATGTTCCGTGCTGGGCACGAAGTCCTGATGTCCCAGCGGCACTTCCGCGGCAGCGAGGTTCAGGGACATGGGGCCAACCGTCAGCAGGGTGGTCAGGATCATGGCTTGAGGGAGTCGTTTATGGTTCATGGGTTGTTTCCTTTCGGGGTCATCCCGGCTTTCATTTCCTTTCCGTATTCCCTGCCGGCGAGTCGCTGCGGTAACTCGCCGGGCGGAGGTCATAACAGGCGAGGAGCGAACCATGCCGCAAGAAGAGCCGGCCGGCGGCGATGCACGGGTTCAACCACGCTTCCTTGGTTCCCACCAGCGGGTCGAAACGGCTGACGATCTCGAAGCCGGTCGGGGTGGGTTTGATGAGCGACAACTGCGTCTTGGCGGGCTGGCCGGCCTGCCACGCGCCTTCGCCGCCCTCCAGGAGATAGATCATCCCGTCGGCGGCGCTCATCGACCCATCCTTGGTGACAGGTTCGCTGTGCAGCCGCTTCCCTGTCGCGAGGTCGCGCGCCTGGATACAGAACATCGATTGCGTGACGGTGCGTTTCTGTTCCTTGCCACCCTTCACCTCCACGCGCTCGATGGACCGGTTCTCTTTGGCCAGCACGAAGATCTTGCCATCGAGCGCCACGGCCTGGTTGAGTCCGTGGATCCCCTCGCCTTCCCACACGAGGTCGAACCCCTTCCCATCCTTCGCCAACCGATAGAGCGCGGTGCCGTTGCCGCGCGTGGCGAACACACGGTCGCCAATGACCGGCGACGTGACCGTCGTACCGGACGGGCCTTCGTATTTCCAGACGATGTCGCCGTTGCCCGGGTCAATCGCCACGGTCGCGTTCCAGAGGTTGCAGAAAACCAGCCGCGTCGGGCCGCGTTGGACCAAAACCGGCGATGAATCGCCGATGCCATAGGTGCTGGCCGGACTGCTCCAAACGGTTTTGCCCGTCGCGGCGTCGAGCGCCACCATGGTGGCGGTGCCGCGCCGGATCGGGCAGATGACCTTGTCGTCCACCATCAACGGCGTGATATTGTAACCCCAGCCGGACACCTTGTTGCTGAACGCGGCCACGGTGTCCACTTCCCAGCGCTTGGCGCCGGTGGCGGCGTCCAGGCAGTACACGACGCCGACCCCGCTCGCAAAGTAGACCGCGCCGCCCCGGATCTCGGGCGTCGAACGCGAACCGTTGAACCGTTTCTGGAACTCCCGGCCATAGGGGGCCTTGTATTTCAGTTCGCCGTCGAGCGTGAAGGCGAACAGGTTGCCGGGTGTCCCGCCCAGCGTGTACACGGCGCCACCGGCGACCGAGACCGACGTCCAACCATCGCCGAGTTGGTCATACTTCCAGAGCAGTTTCGGACCGGTCGCAGGCCAATGCGCAAGCAGGCCGGTACCGGGATAGATGTTGTCGCGGTTGGGGCCGAGATAGCCGCCGTAGGGGTCGCTTCCGGGTTCGCCTCCCGCTACAGAAGTTCCACACACCGCAGCGACCAGGACCACTCCGACCAACACCGGCTTGAACGGAGATTGCAGGAGTTTCATACCGATATTCCTTTCTTGGGGACGCCTGCCAGTCCGGCGCGGCTGATTATGGCTTCGATTCGGCGAAGATCCACATCGGCCGATCCAAGGTCACGGTCAGTTTTTCGCTCGTCTCCTTGACGGTCTCCTCGAAGTTGAACCACCGTCATCCGCATCGTCTTGTCCGCCTGTAAGTTATTTCGATTCAGTAAAATGCCCCATCCGAATTACAACGGATAGGCCGTCTATTTTATTGTATATATAATCATTAGCATCCCATAGAAATCATAATCGTAATCGTAATCGTAATCGTAATCCTCTCTGGGGCAAGGGATTACGATTACGATTAAGATTACGATTATGAAGTTTTTTGTCCCCAACGGAGATCATATGGGCCCAATAATGGGGCAGAGCGAAGCGGGCACACTAGGCCAGCCCTCTGCGGCTGGCGTTGCCGCACGCCGGGGACAGAGCCCCGGCCTACACCCTGGATTCTTGCAGGGACTGTCCCTTGAACCCTATCCGAATTACAACGGATAGGCCGTCTATTTTATTGTATATATAATCATTAGCATCCCATAGAAATCATAATCGTAATCGTAATCGTAATCGTAATCGTAATCCTCTCTGGGGCAAGGGATTACGATTACGATTAAGATTACGATTATGAAGTTTTTTGTCCCCAACGGAGATCATATGGGCCCAATAATGGGGCAGAGCG
>Ga0194063_10002251_pt1 | contig 12098 bp, 4 predicted proteins | sample SepL3720m_MetaG_FD_155459 | JGI IMG/M metagenome (GOLD analysis project Ga0194063, IMG submission 155459) | Anoxic zone freshwater microbial communities from boreal shield lake in IISD Experimental Lakes Area, Ontario, Canada - Sep2016-L373-20m | ecosystem: Environmental > Aquatic > Freshwater >... | reverse complement strand
GCCCCATTCCATGTGAAAGGAAAATACGATCTTGCCCGCATGTTCTACGGCCGGGTCGTGGTGAAATCGCTCGCCCGCGCCCAGAAGGAAATCATCGCCGTGAGCCACTGCACCGCCCGCGATATCGAAAACTTCTTCGGCATCCCGCAAAGCCGCCAGCACGTCATTCACAACGGCATCGATCACGACCGGTTTTTTCCTGGTGACACCGCCGCCGCCAGCGCATGGACCGCTGAAAAACATCAGCTCACCGCACCATACTTTCTCTACGTATCACGCCTCGAACACCCTGGAAAAAACCATGTCCGCCTGATCGAAGCCTTCGTGGAATTCAAAAAGGCCACCGGTTCCAACTGGCAACTCGCTCTCGGCGGTGGCGATTGGCATGGCTGCGAGGTGATTAAATCCGCCGCCGCGGCATCACCCTTTGCGAGCGACATCCGCTTCCTCGGCTTTGTGCCGGATGCCGATCTCCCGAACCTCTATCGCGCCGCCCGCTGCATGGTTTATCCCAGCCTGTTCGAAGGTTTCGGTCTCCCACCCATCGAAGCCATGGCCTGTGGCACTCCCGTCATCAGCAGCACTCGCGGCGCGTTGGAAGAAGTCGTCGCCGATGCCGCGCTAGTCGTCGATCCCGAGAACATCTCAGACATCAGCCGTGCTCTAACTGAATTGGCTACGGATCCGACTCTCACCGTTTCCCTGAAATTCCGGGGACTCGCCAATGCCGAGCGTTTTCACTGGAACCGAACCGCAACGGAAGTGATAGAAGTTTACCGCAAATCATTAGGAGCGTAGTCAGCCAAACACGGCTAGCGGCTCCCGGGATTACTCCCCAACCAGCTCACCCTTATGGCCGCCGAAATTCACTGGATCACCACAGCCGATGATTTTCTCCCGTGGCATGACGCATGGTTGGACTTGTTAAGCCGCACGACCGTGCCCATCACGCCATTCCATCATCCCGCATGGATCGATGGCTGTTGGCGCTGTCCTCGCAACCAACTTGCCGTCGGCTTGCTAGCCACCGACCGCCACCTCCACGCCGGGTTGGTCTTCAACTCGGAAACGGACGCCGGCCCTGCGGTTCTTGTGCCCATCCGACTGCTTTCACTAACACCCCATATATCCGCCGCCCATCCGGCTTGCCTCGTGGCGGTGGCTCATCCCGCCCCGGATCCGGGCGATATCGGACTCTTGTTAGACCGGGCGCTTGATGCGCTCAAATGGCAAGCCCTGTTCCTCAATTTCCTCAACCCCGCGCACACATGGTTGGAAACGGCCGTGCGCTCCGCCGCCGCTGCCCGACACTGGCGCATTCGTGAAGGAAAATCCTCCACGGACGCCTACATTGACGCCACCGGTGGGTCCAGCGTCTATCTTGCCCGACGCAGCAGCAATTTTCAGAATAACCAACGCCGCGCACGCAACCAACTCCGGAACCTTGGCTCGCTTGAGATGATGGAAGTCGCCCGCACGGACATGCCAAGAGAGGCCCTTGAAACCATACTGACCTCAGCCTTTGAGCGGTGCTGGCAGCGCGATAGCATTCACAGCCCGCTTCACCCGGTGGTGCGTCCGTCCCTTCTATCGCTGCTTGCCGCCATGCGGACAGCCGGACTCCTGCGTGTTTACCTTCTCCGCAGCAACTCCACGGATATCGCCTTCGAATTCGGCTTTGTGGACCCATACACCGGCGGACTCTATTACCCCTGCGTCCGCGGCTATGACGAAACCTACAAAAAATACTCACCCGGCAATTTGCTCACCGAGTTCACCCTAGACGATACCGCCGCCTCCCAACTCCGTGGAATTTACCTCGGCCCCATCCATGTCTCGGCCGATACCAAATACAAACAAACCTGGCTAACCGAAGAATGGACCGTGCGCAACTTCCTCTTGATACGACCCAAGAGCATCTATGGCATTCTCGATTCACTCTATGAACGCATTCCCGTTTTCCGCCGGATTTGGTGGAAACTCCGTATCGGCGAGCGCGTCCGGAAACGTTATTGGAAAAACCACGGCCCAACGGGTTGAAGTTGCCAAACAATAGAATGGCTCAGGAAGTTCACCCAAACTGAGGCGCTTCACGGAAGCCGGCCGATAGAAATGTTCCGCGTGCTATTCAAGTCCTTCGCCGCCGCCCAAGGCGTCATCTTCGGCAGACCCGCCGAGGTCACTCTCACGAACTAACCTGTTATGACAAGAAAATCACGTGAATGCAGTCGAAAAAGGATGGCGTGCAGAATGATTCCAGCAGAAGAGAAGAATTCCGAGTGTCTCGGACCACATACCGGATAAGCAGGTCTTCAATATAACAAAAATTGAACTAGCAGCACAGTAGATTGTGATAGAGTGATTTACGACGGATTTCGTAGATGCTTTTAGAGTTCTGGAAATCGGTTATCTAGCATTATGTCAGAATCTTATCAAAAATTTTCTTGATCCGTTTTTTGTTATCTCCCATTTCAGGCAGCGGTTAGGGCAACGCCGTCGATGGCGTGTGCCAAGCCCTTTCATAACCTCCAGCCATTTCGCGTCCGATGAACGATTTCGTCAAAAAATCCACTGCCGTCTTTCTCAACTGCGCTCTGCTCACCAACCAGCTTCTGGCAGATCTGCCGCCCATCACTTTTGATTCGGCAGAATGGGTTCCCTATCAGACAGTCGGCCAGAATCCGGCATCCGGATGGCAGTTGTTTTCCGGAAATTCGATCGTTTCCCCGGAGGGAGCGGGCTTCAACGGAGGTAAGGCGCTGCTGCTTCCAGCAAATGCCGCGCAGGAAACCAAAATTAGCCGGGCGATCACATGGGATCCGCTGGAGCAGACTGCGTTCATCGATTTCATGATCAAACCTGCCGCAGATCCGACCGGAAGTCTTGCATCGGTTTTTGTCAACGGCACGCAACTGGCATTTCAGGTGCCGGATGGATCTACCTCTGGCGAGATATGGGTCTATCAGGGCGGCGACACCGCCGGTTTACCTTCTCCGGTGCCCAAGCAGTGGATCAGGACCGTGGGCGCATTCAACGTCACAGGTACGGCGGCGACCGCATATATTCGCGCCACACTGCGTCATGATTATTTGCGGAACATCTGGGATCTCTTCATCGACGGTAAACTCGCGGCTACAAATCTGTCCTTCGAGGGCAGGGGAGCGAATCTTGAAACTCTGGATTTCTACGGCAGCAGTGTTGGGGATACGTTGATTGATGATCTATCCGCCGCATCAACGAACATGCTTTTCCCGGATGCCGACAAAGATGGGCTTTCAGATGCCTGGGAGCTCGCAAATGGTTCCAACCCAAACCTTTACGACCGGGATGCGATCAAAGCCGGAACCGGAAAATCATTTCTGGATCTCTATCTGGCATCGCTATGGCCGCAGGGGCAGGTCAATATGAATAATGGAGCCACGCCGTCGGTGGGCATCCCGCCTCTTTCCATCCTGGGATCTCATCAGCCGGTGGGTGCGGTGAAAGGTAGCTTGAGCGTCGGGGGTGATGGTTCGTCGAATTACACGGTGCCCATTGATCTACCAAAAGGAACGGCTGGCATGGAACCAAAGCTCGGTCTGAATTATTCGAGCAACGGTGGTAACGGGATCATGGGGGTGGGCTGGAGTCTCGGCGGACTGCAACGCATCTCGCGCGGTCCATCATCCGCAGCGAAGGACGGCGCATTTGACCCGATGGACTTTGACGCCAGTGACCGGTTTTTTCTCGATGGAGAACGTCTCGTTTGTGTTGCGGGAACCTATGGCGCAGATGGTTCGGAATATCGCACGGAAATGGATTCTTACGCCCGGATCACTGCGGTCGGAGCAGGCCCCCAATCCTGGAAGATCGAAACCAAGGCGGGGCTCATTGTAAGTCTGGGTGCCACGGCGGATTCTAGAATTGCGGTGACTCAGGGCGCTCTCTCATGGGGCGTCAACCGTGTGGAGGACACTTTAGGCAATTATTACAGCGTTGAATACGCCGGCGATGCAGGAACAGAAAACCAGCGGGTGGCCGCAGTCCATTACACCGGGAATACATCGCAAGGCCTCGCACCCTATTGTCATGTCCTGTTCGACTACGAGGCCCGCCAGGACACGGCCACCGCATACTCCACCTATGCTGGTTTTACCAGTGACAAACGGTTGTCGGCCATCCGGGTTCTTACCGGAAATTTCGCCAATCATTCCTACAAGCTCAATTATGGGAATTCCTACCAAAGCGGAAGGTCCTTCATCACATCCATTACGAAATTTGTCACACCGCCCGGAGCGGCTGCAGGAGCGGAACCTACGCTGGCAGTGCCTCTGACTCAGTTCCACTATGACGGTATTACGGAAGGGGAATCGCTCTGGAGGGATCCGGGCACCGCCCGTTTGCCAGTCTATGGCGTCAACCTTGATGCCTCGTTAACTGTCAATTCTACCGTGGTCACGCCGACTACCGATGACACCCGGATTGAATTATCAGGCGACGTCTCCCGTGCATTCCGCCTCAACACCGGAGACATCACCGTCTATTCTGACACCCGCATTCAATTTGACTTCAAGTCCGATAAACAGGTATCGGGGGCCATCATCGGGCTGGACGACGATACTCTCTATCAGGCGAATTACACTTGCTCGCTCTGCCGCATCGGAGGCACCGGAGCTATCCTGCTTGCGAGTGGCAAGACCTATGCAGGCACCACGGAACCCTACGCCGTCGGAGAAGGCTGGAAAACGTTTAATCTTCCTCTCGGACTCAATGTCACCGGATTGAAAAAATACCTTGTATTGATGTGTGTGGACGATTCGCCCACGGACGGGATCGACAATGCAATGTTCAAAAACATCAGGATTTACAGGTCCGGGAGCCAGCAGGTTGAGAATGTTGAGCCAATCCACTTTCCAACGATGACCGATGTTCCGAGATTCTATGATGTAAATGGCAATGATCTTGGTGTGTTCAGTGCGGATTTCGATGCCGACGGGCTTCCGGATCTTGCAGATTGGAGGGCGACAAACTACACGGAAGCCAACGGAATGCTCACGCCCGTGACCGCCGGTGGTATCTATCGAAATACAGGAGCTGGATTCGCCATGGAAACCGGGATGCTCCCACCAGTGTCAGCACCTCTGAGCTGCCGTAATACCGACACTGCCGCATTCAATTACAACAAACAACACCATTTCCTTGGTCAGCCGATGGATGTGAACGGAGATGGCAAGCTCGACATCCTCGCTTCGGTGAATATTCAAAAATCCGGATCGGTGGTCAAAAATGAATACGCCTTCTACTCGTGGAACGGCACAGCTTGGACGAATCTCACCGGCTGGGAACTGCCGTTCCAATTGGTCGGAACTGCAACAAGCCAGGCTTACGGCACACGACGCGACGAGCATTTCCAATGGGTGGATCTGAATTCGGATGGCTATCAGGATTTGGTCGTATACACCACCGCCCAAGGCAGGCTCTATAACAGCGCTGCCGCCCAGATCCTTGCTGGTGGTGGCGCTCAACAGCAGATCGCCGCAGGTTCGGCATCCGTCGCATACATCAACAAGGGCAAGAACGGACCAGGTTGGGTTAGGGATGACTCAGTGTATCTTCCCGAACCATTGAGGGTGAATCAGAAGGACGTCGGACGCTGCCTGCTCGACCTCGATGGTGATGGCGTGGTGGAAATGGCGGAGGCAACGGAAAATAGTTCCAATCAATTCCGTCACACCTACCGGATGTCCGCTGCCGGGCCCTATCGCTGGAACTCCACACCAGGACAGGGAAATCCACCTGAGGATCCATATGATCTGCCCGCAGCAATGACAGACAGTGCCAACAACGACCGTGGAGTGTTGCTCATGGACGCGAATGGCGATGGCTTGATGGATGTTTTGAGGTCACAGAAGTCACAATATTTCCTTTTTTGGGAGTTTTCCAGGAATACTTGGATAAACCATGGAAGCTCTTATTCCTCTCCCTGGTACCTAGAATCGGTTCCACAGAATACGGGCGAGGAAGCAAGCACTTATTGTCTCCCGTTGCCATTGCACTATCAGAGTTCCAGTTATCGAAAACCCTATGGCTTTGAGTCGGCAGACATCAATGGTGACGGTTTGGTGGATATTCTCTACTCCGATATTGACAACACTTTCACGCCTGGTGTCGACAATCTTGCCATCCTCAACACCGGCAGCGGCTGGCTCCAGCGGACACAATGGGGTGCTCCAGGCACCAACCGGATCTTCACCACCCAAGCGAATCGCGATGCCGGTAAACGCAGCTCCAAACTTCAGGACATCAACGGCGACGGATTCCCGGATCTCATCACCGATATTCTCGGCACCACTCCGAAAGTCTGGTATAACAACTGTCGTCCCGAGGTGCTCACCTCTGTGGTGGACGGCTTTGGTTCGGAACTCACGGTCAACTACAAGCGCCTCAATGATCCTACGCCCGTCAGCGGAGGTTTCGGTAGCCGGGTCTATGAAAAGAACTTCGGCACTCTTCCCGACGGACAGAACGCAATCATCGACGCAAGGTTGGTGGTTGCCAGCTACACGGAACCCAATGCCAATGGCGGCGTCAATACCCGCTACCAGCGTTACGGGGACCTCCGTTATGATCGTTTCAATGAGTCCTCGCTAGGCTTCGGCTGGATCGAGGCCATGGACGGGCTCACCGGCCAAATTTCCCGCACCGAGACCTCGCGCGTCTTCCCATCCGGCGGCAGTCCGATCTATTCGGAAACCCGTGTCCCGGTCACTTCCGCCGATCTATCATCACGTCTGCCAGGCGTTACCGCCGGTATGAAAATCCTTGAAACCGAGACCGCCACTTATGCGGAACTCCCATCCCAAACCGGCATCGGTGGGACCATCCGGCGTCCGGTGCAAACGGGCTCGGTGAAATCCCTTTACGATTTGAACGGTACCCTCAAATCACGAACGACCACCACCCAAAATCTAGCCGATTTTGATGCTTATGGATTTGTGAAAAACTCCACAGTTACCGCGTTGGACGGCAGCAAGGTCATCACCAGCAGCACCTATGCCCATAATGTGAGTTCGTCCAAATGGCAACTCGGGCGGCTCTCCCAGGCCACCGTCACCAAGCGCGATGGAGGCAAGACCACCATCGCCAAGTCCTCGTCATTCACCTACAACTCCGCTACCGGGCTTCTCACCTCGGAAACCATCGAGTCGGGCAATGCCCTGTCTGTTTCCAAATCCTACACACATGACGGATTCGGAAATGTGACATCCACGGCTGTCACCGCAGGCGGGCAAACCCGCAGCGCAACTACGATTTATGATCCATCAGGGCGCTTCGTTCTCGCGGAGAAAAACCAACTGAATCACACGGTGTCCTACAGCTATGATGCCGCGCGCGCCCTGCTGCAATCCACCACGAGTGCCAGCGGGCTGACCAGCAGCTTCCAATATGATGCGTTCGGCACCCTGATCCTGACCAATCACCCGGACGGCACACAGACCGGAGAAATCACCGGTTGGGCCACTGCGGCGGAACTGCCCTATGCTTCCCTTGGAACTTCCGTGAAATACTTCCGGGCCAAACAATCTTCCGGTTCTCCCGTTACCAAAGTCTATCTGGACGCCCAGGGTCGCGAAATCGTCGCGGAAACCACTTTGCTTCGCGATGCCGCAACCGGCACCTGCGCACAGTCCTACACGCATACCGTGTATGACGCGAGAAACCGCAAGTCCGCCGTATCATTCCCGTTTGCGGCGGGTGAAGGTCCTTCCTACACCTGCATCAGTTACGATTTCCTCAACCGTATCGTCAACACCTCCCACCCCGACGGCACCTCGGAATACGCCGAAATCTTCGGCACCGACACCCTCGCCTCCGGCCCCGCCACTTATTCCAAAACTAAGACCCGCGACGGCAAATCACTAGAACGCTGGGAAGACCAGCACGGACGCCTCGTTCAATCCAAAGATCCGTCAGGCCAGATTACCACTTTCACCCACGATCACGAAGGCAGGCTGCTCAACGTCGCCATCGCAGGTCAGACCCTCCTGACCAATACCTACGATATTTTCGGTAACAAAACCGCCGTCAACGAAGTGAATTCCGGTACCTCCACTTCCATCTACAACGGATTTGGGGAAGTCGTTAGCGCCACCAATGCCAAAGGTCAAACCACCACCTTCACCTACGACATTCTCGGCAGGCCCGCCACCATCACAAAACCGGAAGGCACCTTCACCAACACCTACGACGGAGCGCCAGGCAACGGCCTTGGAAAACCCTGGCAAACCACCGGTCCCGACGGCTATCAGGAAAGTATCACCTACGATTCCTACGGACGCCCGCTCACTACCACCAAGACCCAGTTCGGAGAAACCGTCACCACCGCCACCAGCTATGATACCCTCGGCAGGGTTTATAGCGAGACGGACGCCGGAGGTCTCACCGTCCTCCACGAATACCATCCCACCTACAGCTTCCCCACCACCCTCACCATCGGCATGGGCGTTCCCGGTGCAGGCACCATCCTGTGGAAGGCAGGCACCTTCGATTCACGCGGACGCACCATCAGCCAGACACTTGCCCAAGGCGTCACCACTCAAGCCGCCTATCATCCCTCCTCCGGAGCCCTTACCGCCCTCAGCGCCGCACGCTCTGGAGAAACCCTTCAGAACAAAACCTGCACATGGGACGCACTCGGAAATCTCACCAGTCGCGACGACCTCATCACCCGGCGCACGGAATCCTTCCAATACGACAATCTCAACCGCGTCACCAGTGCCACAGTGACAGCACTTTCGGGAAGCACAATTTCCACGATTCCACCGCCGGAGACCTACACCTATGCCACGAACGGAAACCTTAGCTCCAAGGGCAATGCTTCCCTCAAGTATCGTGATGAAGTGGCGTCACCAAATGCTGGTCCCCACGCCGTTACTTCCGCTACCATCAAGGGCGTCACCCGTGCTTACTCTTACGATGCCGCCGGATACGTGACCGATGATGGCAAACGCACCTACACCTGGTCCTCCTCTGGCCAGTTGAAGTCGCTCGATTACCTCAGTGCCCCGGTCCTACAAAACCTCGCTGGGATTGCCATCTGCGCCGCCGCCCGCGTTCAAACCGACTTCACCTTCGATGCTGGAGGAAACCGCGCCCGCCAGATTAAACAGCGGATCAACTCTGACGACACTCGCATCCTTGAGGAAACTCTCTACCTCGGAAGCTACGAGCGGGAAATCCACTCCACCAAAGCCAGCGCCGCTGCCAGCCCGGTCGTCACTAAAACAGTCCACCGCCACAGCATCGGAGGCTTCGCTAGTTACACCAAAACCGACATTGCAGGGACCCCTGGTTCACTCGTCCGGCTTTCCACCATCCTAAAAGACCACCTCGGTAGCACAGACGTCATCCTCACAGGCACTTGGAATGGCAGTAGTTTCGCCAATCCGCAGACTGAGAGCCAATCCTTCAACCCATGGGGAGAACGCCGAGCTGCCGACACTCAAGTCACGTACCGCGCCACGGACACGGATGCCTTCCGCACCAGCGCCCAAGACTATGACCGCGGCTACACCGGTCACGAACAACTCGACGAAAGCGGCTTGATCCACATGAACGGCCGCATCTACGACCCTGAGCTAGGCCGCATGCTCAGCCCGGATCCCGTCGTGCAGGTTCCCGTATTCAGTCAGAACTTCAACCGTTACAGCTACGTCCTCAACAACCCGCTGAACCTGACCGACCCAAGCGGCTTCAGTTGGCTGGGCAACGTTTTTCATAAAGTCGGGCACTGGTTCAGCCAGAACTGGCGGACAGTAGTCGTAATCGCGGTGGTCGCTATTGTCACTTGGGGAGTTGCCACTGCCTTCGTGGCTGCGGGAAATGCAGCGTTGGCGGCGAGTGGTGGCGTTTACTCAATGTCAGGAGCCATAACCGCATTTACAACCATGGGCGTTAGTGGTTCAGCTATTTTAAGCACGGCGGGAATGGCAACAGTAGGCGCTATTGCAGGTGCTGTCGGAGGAGGACTCAACGCTGCCCTTGCTGGGGGTGATTTGGGTGATGTTTTGCGAGGAACTGTCGTGGGAGCAATTCAAGGCGCGATTTCGGGAGGTGTATTGCACGGCTTAAATGACGGAGTTGGCTACGAAAACGCATTTTTGCATACTGTCGGACATGGTGTTCTTGGCGGAGGCGCAAACAAAATAATGGGAGGTAAATTCCAGGATGGATTTATTTCTGCAGCTGCTGCGGCTGGGGCTGACCATTTGGGGCTCTATGACGGAATTGATGGTTCAGACGGTGTCAGTAAGGTTGCTAGAACTACTGTTGCTGGGGTCGTTGGTGGAACCGCATCGGCGCTTGGTGGAGGAAAATTCGCAAATGGAGCTTATACAGCAGCATTTCAACATTACCTGAACATGGAGTTTCGACTGGGGGCCGATGGCAAGCCAGATTATTCACAACCTCCAAACTTTGGGCAGCCTACAGATCCCACTGAGGTCGTTATTGCCTACATGGCCGGGGGAACGGTAATTCGGGGAATTGGTGTAGGCCTTAGCTCTATGTTTCGTGGTGTTAGTTCGAGCGTTGCGACTACTGCCGCAGAAATTTTTAGTCGGTTAGCTCCTGGTGGCGGTCTTGCGGCGCAAGAAGCAGCTGGGGGGCACTTATTGGCCAGACATGTAGGTCAGACTCTTGCTCAACTGGCGGCAAGACTAGCATCAAATTCACGACTTTCTGCCGCGTCAACATTCGGAACACGCGCTGAAGCCGAAGCTGCTGTTTCACATGCCTTTGACAGCAATGCAGCACTTGTGGACAGTTGGGTAGCTAGTGGTGCACCTGGGCGACTCGTCTTAGACGCTTCTTGGACCGGAGGGATGGTCCTTCAAAGCGGAGCAAATTCGGCTATTATCGGCAGCGGAGTGCGCGTTGTTCTTGAGGGAATAGGGTCTGGGGCCTATAGAATTCTTACCGGATTTCCAACACCATGATTAAAAACGAAGTATTTAATTTTCTGAGCGGATATTTTCACGAGGATTGGATTCTCGACCATGATTCCGATATGGATGTTGTTCGAGCATTTGCAGAATCAGGAATTAATGTGCGCGAAGTTGTAGCCCTTGCAGATAAAATTGAATGTGTTGCGGCTATACATGACCACGAATTTGATGATTCTTGGCTGTTACGAGAATATGGATGCTACTACCAGCCTAGGGCAGATGACTTGGTCGCCTCAGATTGGCTTCGACATATTGCCATTATTCTCCGCCAATGTGTGCATGGCAGAACGGATTTTGAGTAAATCCCGAAATCCAACATTAGAAAAAGTATCGTTTGGCGATCTAGATGTAGAAGGATTGTGTTGACTAGTGTCCTCTCAGCCAAGTAATCTACATAAACTAGCGGTTCTACTCAGAAATAGTTCTGTAGTCGTAGTTCAGACGAATTGTGCGGAATTTCGCTTGGAGCATTCAGGTAGCCTTTGATGGCAGTGACCAGATCTTCGCTGCTCAGAGAGTTTCCCCTCCGAATTGCCTCGTTGGTGACCTTGCAAAGAACCTCTCCACTTGATTGAGACAGGATGCATGGGTGGGGGTGAAATGCAGATGCCAGTGCGGGCGCTTGACTAACCACTGTGACACGGTTGCCAGCCCTGTCGCGCTGGAACAGAATAAGCGGGAGATTGTCCACTTGCCGATAAACTTGTCGATGAGTGGGCGCAGCCATGTGCCTTTGTTGACACCGCTCCCCAGGTAGCCATGAAAGCACTCAAATATCTCAGCTTCGTCGGGAAAATCGCCGGACTTGTCTCCGCCCTCAACGTCATCCCATTCGTGGACCCGAAGGTTGGCGTGATCGTTTTCGCCGCAGCCTCGATCCTCAAGGACGCAGTGAACCGCATTGGAGACCTCGTGGATGATGGGCAGTCGAATCAGAGCTTCAAAGGCTGATCGACACACTATTTTTTGATCTTCGCAAATCCGGCGTTGGGAGACTTCTTTCCCAGTGCCGGATTTTGCGTTTGGTGCCGCGTAGGAGCACGTGCCGACCGCACAAGGGATGGCAAGATGACCAGCCCCAACAAAACCATTCCGCGTCTGTTAGGCTCCGTT
>Ga0194063_10002250_pt1 | contig 12099 bp, 24 predicted proteins | sample SepL3720m_MetaG_FD_155459 | JGI IMG/M metagenome (GOLD analysis project Ga0194063, IMG submission 155459) | Anoxic zone freshwater microbial communities from boreal shield lake in IISD Experimental Lakes Area, Ontario, Canada - Sep2016-L373-20m | ecosystem: Environmental > Aquatic > Freshwater... | reverse complement strand
TTTCGATTTAGATTAAATGCAAACTGCCTGTATGATGAAAGTAAAATTATTCCGGGATGGAATAAGTTATATGGCTTCTCATCTATAGGTATTCATTCTAACTCTGTACGTCTGTCATGGATTGTAATTGGAGGAAGATTGGTTGTAGGGTATTATGCTTATATTGATGGTAGGAGATTTGATGGAGATTTGATGATAATACAACCTAATACATGGTATACAGGCTTTTGTAAAGCTGATGGGTTGAATTACATTATGGGAGTAGATGGTGTTTCTAAGGTACTCCCCGGAGGAAAGAAACCTATTATTGCATATAGGGCATTTCCTTATTTTGGAGGAAATAGCACATCACCACAAACAATAACAATTGATATTGAAAAACTAAATTAACCATGACGGATTCAATTATTTTATCTGCAATCGGATCAGCTATCTTGCTATTACTCTCGCTCGCTGGATTTTTTATCAAAAGATGGATGGACAAAACAGAAATAGCAGAAGATCGGGCGATGACTCTTATCGGAAAGATGAACGTCACTTTACAGGCACTCAATACCACGATGCTGGAAATAAATCACAACCTATTGTTGTATCAGGCAAAAGTGGATGCAACGATAGATAATATCAAGTGCAACATTAACGATCACAAAAACATCTATATACGTGAGAAGAAGGTGGTCGATAAGATACTCAGCGAACACGATAACGATATACAGGATCACACTATAAGAATTAGCATTCTGGAAAAAACAAAATGATACTCATCGTAGATAATGACATAGATTGGTTGTACACGGTTAGGCTGTGGATGCAGTATGCTGGCATGGAATACAAGATGGTGGATAACGGGTATAGTGCATTGGAATTAATGTATAAGGAAAGATTTGATCTCGTCATTTTGGATTTGTTTATGCCTGTGATGAGCGGAACCAAACTTTGTGAATATATCAGAAGCAAATACCCTGCCGTGAAAATAATTATAATGAGTGGTATGGACAATAACTCATTATGCGGGTTGAAGTCCTACTGTACATTTTATTATAAGCCTTTGGAAGGTGCTGAATACCTAAAAATAATAAGGCATGAACTCGAAAAGAATATTGGTAGTTGATGATCAGGAGATGTGGTTGACGTTGACTGAAAAGTTTTTAAGAAATGCTGGCTACAAGTGTGATACAGCCATAAGCGGGCTGAAGGCGATTGAACTATTACAGAATACAACGTATGACCTTATAGTTGTTGATCTGTATATGCCTGTCATGTCAGGGATAAAAACACATGATTACATCAGATCAAAATACGACACCCCTATTGTAATAATGTCACAGGCTTTAAACGAATACGTCAGGAATCTTCCTTTTAAGCTGACGTATCAGAAGCCTCTGATGATGACCGATTTTGTAAAATTGATTGATAAAATATTCGATGAAATTAGTTCTTGAACGTGTATTTAAACAATGTTTATGAAAGGAATAAAAGTAGTACAAGCAGCAATAGGAGAACTCGGATATTCAGAAAGTCCGAAGGATAGTAATATGCAAAAGTATGGCTTCTGGTATAATATGAATTCTGTTCCTTGGTGTGCGATATTTGTTTCTTGGTGCTATAATCAGGCTGGAGTTTCCTTGGGATATATTGACAGTGATAGGGGAATGCACTACACACCTTCTGCATTAAATCATTTTAAACTAAATAACGAGGTAGTCACTAGCCCATTACCCGGAGATATCGTCTTCTTTGATTGGCAAGGCGATGGGAAAGTAGATCATGTAGGATTGTTTCTACAAGACTACGACAAGATATCATTCTTCTCTCTTGAAGGTAATACAGCCGTTGGTGACAATTCCAATGGTGGGCAGGTGATGCTTCGTTTAAGACGATATAAAAACACTATCTTTGTTCATCCGAAGGTATTAAATAGTTAAATATTCACTTAAAACAAAACAAAATGAGTACATTTTTAACATTAAACTGGAAAGATCTTGGTAAAGGTTTTCTAGTTGCAATTCTGGGAGCTTTATTGACTGGTGTTTATCAGGCATTACAGGCCGGAACTATTGCTTTTACATGGGTATTTTGGCAACCCATTGTCTTCACTGCTGCAACTGCAGGCATTGGATACATCATTAAGAATTTCTTGACCAATTCACAAGATCAGTTTGCTAAGCCAGAAATCAAATGACCATTCGTGAAATCATATGGTTGGTTCTCATAGGTGCATTACTTACTGTATGCCTATTTTTAAGCGTTCAGTCATGTTCCAAATCCAAGGTGATAGAAACTGTCACCTTGGAAAGGGACTCCTGCAGGAATGCCCCTAAGACCTCAGATACTGTGCATGACAGTATCCCTGTATATGATACTACATGGATCAGGTTAAAAGGAAAGACAGTGTATGTTCATGATACTGTTGTAAAATGGTGTCAGTCTTTCTTTGACAGTACATATAAATTTACAACTAAAAGTGGAAATGGAAGAATACACTATCGTATTGATGTAAAAGATTGTCAGGCAAGTATCCAGTTTCCAGAGATAGTGTCACCCAAAGAGATTATAACCATCACTACGCATATAGATACATGTATAAGTAAGCCACCTGAGTATAAAGCTAAATTCCTACATCATGGTCCCTATATTGATATGACTTTGAATAATTTTAAATCCTTCCCGGGAGTAGGTATAGGTTATCAATTAATCTTCAAGGATCAAATAACTTTAGCTGTTGGGGGGATGTACCTAGCAAATCCATATTTTAATATTAGATTAGGATGGTTATTTAAGAAATAAAGCATTATCTTTGATAGTAAATTTGAACTACATATGACCAGAGAATTAAATTATGTAACATGCAACCCCGATGATAACTACTATACTTGGCAAGTGCATTTATGGTTAGAGAACCTAAAGAGCCTTGGAAAAGTAGACAAAGCTATCGTACTTATTTTTGTTCCAAACTTCAGAAATTATAATGAGAAGTGGAATACTATCATCAACTTATATCCTGAAGCAACTTTCAAGGTATATAAAGATGAACATGACATAAGTAAACTCCTTGGAATATACATTCCTATTCTCCGTCCCTATCTATTGTGGAGATATTGGAAAGATTTTCCAGAGATGCAAAATAAAGCTGTTCTTTATTATGATAATGATGTTCTCTTGACAGAGAAGTTTAACATCGACAACTATATTGATGACGATATTTGTTATCTCTCTAATACAAATAGTTATATGAATGCTGACTACTTTGATAGTAAAATCAAAGATGTTAAACCAGATATGCTTGAAGAGTATAAAAAAGATGATATTCTCGCAAAGGCAACTGCACTTGCAGGAACTACTAGAGAGATTGCTGAAAAAAATAACCTACATTCAGGAGGGGCTCAATATTTGTTGAAGAATATAGATGTTGCTTTTTGGGATAGAATGATAAAAGATGTGATAGATATTCGTATTTATTTGCAATCTGTAAACAAAAAATACTTTGAGAGTGAAGATAAAGGAATTCAGGGATGGTGCTCGGATATGTTTTCATTATTATGGGGACTCTGGAGAACAGATTATGATGTGAAGGTAATTAAAGAAATGGATTTTGCTTGGTCAGCAGATCCAATTGAGAGACTTAATACACATTTTATGTATCACAATGCTGGAGTAGTAAGTGAATTTATGGATGGAATTCCTTATTTCTATAAAGGGAAATACCATCTCGGGAGTAATCCATTAACAGATCCTCATCTACAAGTGATGCTTAATAATGAGGAGTCTAAAAGAAAATGTACTTGGTTCTATGCTAATAAGCTCAATGAACTCGGTAAGAAATATAACATTAATTACTAACAATTTAATATAAACAAGATGATACCCAATAAACGTGATCTTAAGGCTTTTGTGAGGTTGGATAATTCAGGCCGTGTGGTGGCAGGAAGTTTAATCCTTCGCAAAAGGATGCCCAAAACGGGCAAGTGGTACGAAGTACCAGCTTATGAATGCTGCAATCCAACCACCACTATCACTACAACTATAGGAGGGCCCAGATAATGACAACATCAACTACTACCACTGCTATCCCAAGAAAGAGTGGTAAAAAGGACATGAAGGCTTTTGTCAGATACGATGGACGAGGAGTAGCTGTTCCTAGTTCATTGATTTTGACAAGAAAGATGCCCAAAGTTGGAAAATGGATAGAAGTTGATGCTTATAAGTGTTGTCAACCAACTATTCCTATTACAACCACTACCACTACAACCACTAATGTACCTGTTACCACTACCACTACAACCACTAATGTACCTGTTACCACTACCACTACAACCACTAATGTACCTGTTACCACTACCACTACAACCACTGCTTCAATTTATTATTACAATGTTCAAAAATATATATCTGTTGATGCACTTTGTACAGCAGGGAGCATTGTTGATGTCACCTCTAGTGCTCCTGCCATTATTGGTAAATTCTACGATTCATTAGCAGGACCATTAGGAGAAGTTATTGAAGTATTGGCAACCGCTGTTTCAGGCGGTGTAGATTATACAACAACCTTCCAAGGACTTTCCAGAGATACTTGTGTACCTTAATTTAATATGAAATGATAAAATCAATTTTTCCTGAAAATATGCTAAGTAAATCATCCCCTTCAGAAATGACTCTGGAGGGGATTGCCGCAAAATTTGATTATTTTTTCCAACAGATTCATCTTTTACATCTACAAACTTCTTCCTATGCCGAGCATAAAGCTTTACAAATATGGGATAGTATGCCTGATTTAAAAGATGAGTTTTTGGAAAAATTGATGGGATATGAAGGGAGAAAGCTAAGAAGTTATAAAACTTCTCCCATTACAGACTATTCTGTAGGTTTTTCCAATCGTGTAATTAGTGATCTAAAAGGATTTGCTGAGCAATTGGAGAATTATGCAAAGAGTAAAAATTATCCAGATATAGAGAATCTTTCACAGTCTCTTAGTGGGAGTGCTAGTCAGGTCCTCTATCTATTAACTCTGTCTTAATGGAAGTACATAGAAAAGATTTCCCATCTATCACGCTGGACAACGACGAGGTTTACCTTACACATTTGTGTGCCATCGTAGAATCAATAGATGAGCTCTGTTCTATGGAAATAACAAAGAAAGAGAAATGTATGCATTTTCGCATAGCACCTTCTACATATAAGTATATGGAGCCTATTCTGTATGCAGTACTCAATTTCAACAATATGTTTGGAATTAAGCTTGATTTGAGTAAGTCGATGAAGGCAAGTAGTACTGTTACTTTCGATGTGGAAATATATAACTCTTGACATTAGACTTTATATTTATTATCTTTGTGTCTCACTAATTTAATTAACTATGTCATACAATCCCAGTAAAATGTATCAATGGAAATCTGAAGACACCTTTACACTTTCAGGAACAGATTTCGGTCTTATTCTCAATACAATAAGAGCTATTCTTAATACAGAGCAGGCACAACAGATTCTCCTTGCTGCAAGAACAAGTGATGTGTTGGAGAAGATAATGGAAGAAGCTGTTAAGAGTGGAAAAGTAATTGAAAAAGAGGAACCAAATGGCAACAAAGAAGAAAAATTGGATAAAATCTGCAATTAACCCTGCTCATAAGGGTTTTTGCTCGCCAGAAACCAAGAAAACATGTACTCCGAGGAGAAAAGCCTTAGCTCACACTCTTCGCAAAATGAATAAGAAAAAGAAATAATTATGACAACAAAGAAATTGAAATGTGGAGGAAAAGCTAAACCCAAGAAAAAACAACTTGGTGGTATCCTCAGTAGTGTATTAGGCGGTCTTGGTGGAAGCAAATCCAAAAATGGATCCTCTGTTCCTAAGAGCAAATGTGGTAGCAAAACCAAAAAGAAGAAATAATGTCTAAGCCCGGAACTCCAAAGAAAGCCCCGAGGGTACCCATTCCCTCAAGGAAGAAGCCTAATGTAATGAAGGAGAATCTACATTCAGATAGCAGGAAGAGTCCTATGCGACCTCTTAAAAAGAAACACCTGAGTCCTTAGCCATCTGTTGTATTGTTTTCCAATGAGAGGTTGTTGACATATCAACAAGTCTCTCTTTATTCCATATCCATCCTATGGCAGAGCCATCTTAAATGTGAGCCTATGAACCCACAACATCCTGTAATTAATATCTTCATCTTAATGAATTATAAACTGACAACACCTTTGGTATAAATATTGGAGATTTAGCATTCTTATAACATTCTTCTGCAAATACACCATCTGCGTCATATCTTTTAAGATCCCATCTCGTATTAGCTACACACTCCTTACTCACTACAAAATTGTGACTGTCTATACTTCCATTCATCACTCTGTCTCCCTTTAATCTAAGAGAACCGTTTTTACATACCTGAGAAAAATGAATAAAATCATGTGTCTCCAGCTTCTCTATTCTTCTCCATAAAAATGGATGAATCTCGGTATCATCATCATTAAAATAAATATGTCCTTTCTCTACAAGATCAAGAGCATAATTCCTTTGCATATTTCCCATTTTACTAATAGAATTAGTACAACTATATGCCTCACAGTCATTTGGTAGAGTCTTCGGTATATAGGTATCATCAAATACACAAATCCAACGTCTATTGGATTCAGGTATGGATTTTATTGATTTTTCTATAAGAAAAAGATTTCCATACCTAGTTACTGGAGTTATAATATTAAGCAGCATGGTACCTCCTTATTGTTGAAATAGATGTTCATATTTATTAAAATCTCCCCAATAACTATTTGTCTTTCTCTCCTGTCCTTTTCTATACACGTTATAATGAGAAGTGAAATGTCGACCATGGTTTATATGAACTGCAGGATTTTTACACATCCATTGAGATCTCTTCATAGTCTGGGACTCAATCATTCCTGAATTAGTAATTAATGCATTTGGTAAAATAGCTTCACAATGTTTAATGGCCTCATCAAACCTCATTGTCATTTGATGAAAAGGTTCATCATCCTGTCCCCTTGATTGAAACCCTTGTTTATTCATCCCCATATAGTTCATATTGGTAAGGATTTCTCCTGTTTTTGGTTCGGGATAATTAAAATATCCCTCAGGGTAGAGGACATCGTGCTCAAGAAAAGATACATATTTATAAGGATGTATCTCTCTAGCCGAATATAACAATTGCATAATCTGTAATAATTGATTCAGATGAGAAGAGGATTGCGTCCATGCTATATATTCTGGAAAAGGATTCTCAGAGTCGTGTCTCCACATACAGGTGTAGATATCAGCTATTCCTTCCGAAGTTTTTTTAATAGAAGCAAGAGATGCTCTTATTGCAGGATAAATAGACTCGGTAATATTATTAGAATAGAATATACCAAGTTTATCATATCTTTCTTTTGGGTAGATAATAAGCCCTCCCTCAGGTGCTAAAAGTGTATAACGGATTCCATTATCTTCCAATACTACTTCTAATGTCTTTCTGGTTCCTACTAAAGGGTCTCCTATGATGTCATTATTACTACGCAAGGTGAAAGAATTACCCCTCACCTTGCTAGCAACCTGTATTGTGCAATCTTTGCTGCCATAAGTAGCTTGTACGATTGTTATCACGCTTTATTTGTTGTATCAGGGTTATAGTTAGGAGCATTGTCCCAGATTATAGCAACACTTAAAATGTTAAGCATAACATATTTCTGCCCTTCGATTTCTACAAGACTTCCTTGTTGGATATCTTTGACAGGAACATATACAATGTCTCCTTTTTTAATATCCTCTACTAATTCGCCCACCATAAACACTTCAAGCTTATCAGATTTAGCATAGTATTCCTGTGCTATCTCCTCTTTCAACTTCTCATCAATAATCACCTTCAAATCTGGAGGTTGGGGAAGCACTAATAAAATTCTCTGTCCTCTGAGTCTCATACTTCTATATTTGTTAGTTTAATAAATCGTTGATAATCTTCATCTCTCAATGTAACATTAGTTTGAAATAGTCCCTTTTCTTTTTTAGTATGTTGTACTTTTCCATTCTTAATGGCTGTAGGAACTTCTCTTATTTCCTCATGAAAATCATCGAGAACAACAAGTCCTTCTATAGGAGAAATTTGAATTGACAGTATAACCTTATTTACGTTAAAACTATTTGTAAAAGTGGTAAATTCTCCATCCTTTCCACTGATGGGTTCTCGTCTTTGATAGAAAAATTGATTTTTTGCCATATTGTGTTGGTTTATTTGTTTGTAAATTTAATTAAAGTTTTTCTTGTGACTCATCTTTACTATAAAGATTTGGAGGAGAAATATAAAATGTTTGCATTTCTCCATGAAATATCCCCGTTATTTGGAATATTAAACCATTTTTAATAAGTCTTTTCATTAATTTCTTATAGACAGCCTCTGACTCTATTTTAAGATATTTTTGTAAAGTGATGTCGTTATATAGAATTTTATTATCCAATAGTGTTATGATCTTTTTGATTAATTCTTCATTTTCAATATTCAAGTTTTCTACTTTAAAAAAAGATCTTATTTCATCACAATATCGAAACCATTCTCCAGATAAACGATATTCTTTAAACAAAGAATGAATTATCTTTTCATCAGTCACAGTACCTTCTATAGTAGTAAGTAGTTCCAATAGAAAAGGATTTCCAATTTGTATTTCAATAAGTCTTACTTCTGGAGAATCAGAGCATCCTATTTTACAAGTATTAGTTTTATAACAAACAATTAGGTATATCATATTAACAATCTTTACAATAAAGTTCTAAAACAGCTTTTAATTGTCCATTTCTTTCACCAGACGAACCTTGAAATACATGTCTCGGATTTACTTTATATGTCTGAGGGCCTATTCTTACAATTATATTCTCTTTTAAAAGATAAGTGAATGCTGTATCAAAAGAACGAGGTTTACAATCAGTTTCTTCTGCTATAATAATTTTTAATGTCTTACTCATAGAAAATTCTTGCCCTTTTCCATATCTTTCTAATAAAGAGGCAAAAAGTTTCATTCTAACATCACTACTTCCTTTTAAAATAAGTACCATTGAAGAATACATCAACCAAAACTCTTCCTTAGCATTTGCTAAGTAAGTTATTTTATTACTCTCACTATCAACTAATTCACCTGTACCCATGTCTATATAATTATTTACAGTTTCCTTAATAGTTCTTAAGTGTGCTTGTGTTTTCTTTCTCATACGCAAAAGTAGTGTATAATTATACAATATCCAAATATATTTTACTATTTTTTTGTGTATAGTTACATAATTATTTTAAAATGTTATAAATACGCTATATAGTGTATCTGTCTACGCTATATAGTGTATCTGTCTACGCTATATAGTGTATAGATATACATTATATAGCGTAGGATTTAAGAACTAATAAATTGAATATGTGAAAGTTAACAAAAAATTTAAGTTTATTTATCATACTTCTCCATCAATCTTCTTTTTCTATTCAACTCCAAACAACTTCTTAGTTTCTACAATCTTCTTTGCATAACTCCCAGGATAGAATCCCATAGACTTGGATGAGTGGCAGTCGATGCACAGAAGAGCAATATTTTTCTCTTCATATTTAAGTTCAGGATGGCTTTGCTTTTCAATTATATGATCAAAATGGTAAGAACGAGGTTCACTGCCTAAATAAACTCCACATATATTACATATAGGGGACCTCTTGCTCCATATAGACATAAAGAAAGCAGTCATCTTCTTCGCCTCTTCAATATCAGAAGGTTTGAACTTCTTCTTCAAGAGAGCCCTCTTGAGAGGTTTCCTCTTAAACCTGCTGAATAATGACCTCTTCAACATAATCTGTCTTTTTAAGAGCATTAATCACCTTTCTCTTGACCTCTTCATACAATTCAGAATTGTCATTCATTAGTTGTATAACTTTATCCATTCCCTGTCCTATTTTAGTCTCTCCATAATAAAAATAAGATGCTGCTTGTCTCATTATACCAAATTCAATAGCATAATCCATTACCTCTCTTTCCTTTGATATACCCACACCCCATTGAATCTGAAACTTTGCCTGTCCAAAAGGCTTTCCAATCTTACTCTTAACAACATCTACTGTTGTCTTATTTGCTTCATGTTCTTTATCCCCAATCTTCCATATCTTCCATCTGGCATCTGCATAAAATTTTATAGCGTTTCCTCCACTAGTAATTGTTGGATCACCATAGCCACCTATATTTGAACGTGTTTGACTTATGATGAACAAGGTAGTTTTATGAATATTTAACAAACCTTTCACTTTCATACAGAATTTACTATTGTTCCTTGCTTGCAGACCTATAGTACTATCTCCCATCTCTCCATCAATAATGGCTTTGGGACAAGCAGCTGTTTGACTATCTATTACAATACAGGAAACTAAATCCTTTTCAATCAGAGCTAACACCATATTATAACCTACTTCCTGAAAATCGGGTTGATAGATCAATAAATCATCAGTCTTTACACCAATGACTTCTGCATATTTTTTGTCGAAACTATTCTCGAAATCGAATAATGCTACTTTCTTATCTGGAAAAGCTTTCTGATATTCAGCCATTTGATGTAAACACAACGTACTTTTGCCAGAACTGTTTTCCCCAAACAATTCTATCATTTTTCCTACAGCAGTACCTCCTATCTCCATGGCTTGATCCAATTGCATACTTCCTGTACTAACTATTGTCAGGTCATTTATAGAAGCTCTTCCCATACCGTACTTTTTTTCCAAGTCAGCAAGAATTGCTTCATTTCCTATTTTTTCAATCTTTTGTTTTGCCATATAATTTCATTTATCAAAATAATCACTAGTAATTCCAATTTTTAACAATATTTTACGAACAATGTTTTGATATTTACTCTCCATCTTATAATGTTCATAGAACTTCATCTTAGAATGTATAACACTCGCATGATCACGACATTTTCCATTTCTTCCTTGAAATCGCATAGCTATTCTAGTCTGAGTTTCATCTGTCAGTATTTCAGTAAGTGTTTGTAATATTTGTCTGGGCTCAAGATACGTTCTCTTCTGAGAAGAAGATGCTATTTCACTAAAGGGGAGATTGAATTCACAACACACTGCATCCCGGATAATCTCAAAGGTTACCTTTTTACCTAAAATAACAATTCCGGGATATGCCCAATATGAAATTTGGTCATTACTCATTTTCGTTTCTTCATTTCAGGATAACGAACATTTTCAAAATTATCAGTATGTAAGACAAAACTAATCTCAAAACAATGTCCATTCCCATAAGCTTCAGCAAGTTTGGCCCTGCATATCTCTAATTCCTTCATATCCGGAACTATAATTTCAGTATCAAACTCACCCTTTATAAACACTTTGACAATTTTGATAGACATATTTTTAGTTTTTAGTTTAAGGACGAAAAAGGAGATGAATATAAGAAATCATCTCCAATTTTCGTTCCTGAATAATGTTAATTTTTAATAATAAGTTCATTAAAGTGATTATCAATATATTCAACAGCAGCAAGCATTGCATAATGCTCAACATCTTTTCTGTTAAGAAAATCCTGAGAAGATGTGTCCAAACATTTTCCTTTTGGGCAAACATAATAATTGAATATAACCCTATCTGTTTCAGGAACTTGTGAAATCACAATCCCAATATATACATGAAGACTGTCAAATATTTCAAACAGTGCTGCAGGATTTTTATCAATAATATTGATTAGAAGCTCATCATTAGCTCCTCTTTCCTTTATTGCTTTTTTAAAATCCTCAGGAACATCATCTGTCTTCGACATGTTCTCAATTAGTTTGTTTGTGAACCATTCCTTGATAACAGTAGTTACATTTGGATAGGTTTCTAATAATTCTTTTCCTTTCATACGAGTTCTGTTTTTAAATACATTTCTAACTTTTTTTCTGTTAATGTCTCATTTTCTTCATGATATCCTTCCCAATATTCAACATGTTCCATAAGATTGATGTCAAATTTCTCTTCCCAAAACTTCTTAAGATCATCAGTCTTCTTAAATATTCTCACTTGAAGAGAGATTTCATCTCTTGAGAGTCCTTCCACCTTGATTTTCACCACCTTAGGAAATAAGGATTGAAATTCAGGAGAGGTTTTAGAGTAT
>Ga0194063_10002249_pt1 | contig 12101 bp, 6 predicted proteins | sample SepL3720m_MetaG_FD_155459 | JGI IMG/M metagenome (GOLD analysis project Ga0194063, IMG submission 155459) | Anoxic zone freshwater microbial communities from boreal shield lake in IISD Experimental Lakes Area, Ontario, Canada - Sep2016-L373-20m | ecosystem: Environmental > Aquatic > Freshwater >... | reverse complement strand
GGAAGGCACATTGTTCTGCAATCATAGAGTCGGAGTATGGTATGCCTACTTCTGCAGTTTCACTTTTGACAACGTCCGCGATGAGCTTGTTGTACATGCTCAACCACGGTTCCTGCGTGATCTTTTTCTGCAGGTTAGGGACTTCTTCTGCCCCGAAGAGCATACGCGGATGTTGCGGTGCCGCACCCTGGGCAAACGCTGCTGTCAGCGAAGCTAACACGCAGGCTACGACTGCCAATGTACGCACAATTATTGTGCATTTCTGTGCAGTTCGCATGGAAAGTGAACCGGTCATTTGTTTCCTCCTTTGGAATCTCAGCTATGTCGTTAATTTTGATTCCTGATACTATTATCAGACACCGTTAAAAGAATTTTGTTCTAAATATTTTTTGCATTGACGCACTTGTCTTCAATCCTTATAATCAGAAGGTTTCGTTGTTTTGAAAAGCTTGCTTGCAGGCTTCAGGAGTATAAGTTCGATGTATGATCCTTTATTGCTTACCATGCGCAATTATCGGCAGACGCTGGTAGCATTGTCATTGGCACAAAAGTCAGAGCCTGCGATAGGCGCTGATAAAAGAATTATGGAACAGGTACCTAATATCACCCGCACTGAGTTGGATGACCGCCAGCTTTCATTGCTTTGGGGTGAATTGCAGCTCATGCTGGTGGAGTGTGACGGTGGGGGAATCTGGGCACAGATACGCAATTCAGTAGTGACCTCCATGATGGCATTTCTCAAACGGCGTGAATTCACCGATATGCAGCCCTTGTTTATCCGTGAGATATTTCCGCTTATTGCAAATTCGGTGAATCGCCCTCGGGATGCGCGTATGCAGGCTACCATTGAGGTGACCACTAATCTGCGAACTCTCTCCACCCAGACAAAATTTAGTACGCAACGCTGGGTGTTGCAGCAGATCGCCGACATGCAGTATCCGCGCTTCGGCACCTCCGGCTGGCGTGCGCGCATGGGCGTGGACTTCACCTGGCCCCGCGCGACTGCAGTGGCACAGGCGATTATGGATTTCATCAAGAATAACAGTTTGTCCGCATTGCCGTTGACTATTGGCTATGACAGCCGCATAAATGGTGATAAGGTGGCTGCATTAGTGGCGAAGGTGGCACTGGCCAATGGCATTAGTGTCCAACTGGCATCACGAGAGACGCCCTCACCGGCGCTGATCTTTCACATCACCGAGACGCTGGGAGTGGCGAATAACGCCGGCCTCATCAATTGCACCCCCTCACACAATCCGGTGAAAGACCCCGCGCGCCGTGCCTACCTGGGCACCGAGTATCACGGTATCCGCTATAATATGCCGCATGGAGCAGTAGCCCCCGGCTCGACGACTGATGCCATCGGACGTCGGGCGATGGAATTACTGCTGGAGGACACCGTAGTACCGGTGGCGCAGCACCGTGGCAAGCTGTGCTACTTTGACACATTGGAAGCGTATATTGACCAGGTACTCAAGCACCTTGAGCAGAAGATCATCCTGCCGAATGGCACCGAAGCCAGCACCCTGGCGCTGATGCGCAAATTCTGGGGTGCATCCAATGCGATGATCGTCATTGACGAGATGCATTCCGCTTCGCGTGGCTATCTGCGCCGTGCTTGCGATAAGCTCGATATCCGCTACACGGTGATCCATGGCGAGAAAGACCCGCTACTCGGCGATCTGATGTACGCTAATCCAGAGCCGCCGCATATCGCCGGTTGCCAGCAGAAAGTGCGCGAGTTATGCGAGAAATACCCTCGTATCATCGGGCTGGGATTTGATACCGATTCCGATCGCTTCGGTGTGGTCGATGAGAAGGGGAATTCTGTCAGCACCAACAAAGTGTTGCCGATGCTGGCGGAGTATCTCCTCACTGCATCCTACACCGGCAAGCCGGGGATGATTATCCGCAATATGTGTACCACGCGCATGCTGGATCGGATAGCGGAAGCGCACAAAGACCGGGTGATCCCCCCTAAAGACATAAATGCCGTGGTGCGTCATGCCGCGGCGAGCAACTATAAAGTAATGCTCGGGGATGACACCCGGATGAGTGGATTCCACAGCATTGTGGTGCCGGTTGGCTTCAAATATATTGCCGAGGCCATCATGGGCGAGTTGGAAAGCGCGATAAAAGCTGGTGAGCGTGACTCGGCGAAGATTCAGGCGCTCTTTCATGTCTGCCTGGACAGGTTGATGCTGGCCGGGGAAGAAAGCAACGGCATGACTTCACGCGGGCATACACCTGATAAAGATGGCCTGTGGGGTGCTATGCTCACGCTGCAGATGCTAGCGGTACGCGGGATATTGCTGCAGGAGCTATGGGCGGAACTTACGGACAAATACGGACATCTGTATAATGTACGTCGTGATGTCGAGGCTCCCGATGCTGCCAAGACAGCACTGGTGAACACCTATCTGGAGCGCTACGAAGAGATGACCCGGGATATGGGGCCGGAAGCTGACCTGCAGATGTGTGGCTTGATTCCGATCTACTGCGGCGGAGTACGTGATGAACTGGTGGAGATTGTCTATCGCGACAAGCAACGGCAGGAATCATTCCTCACCATCCGTGCCAGCGGTACCGAGCCGATCAACCGCTTCTACATTGAAAGCCCGGATGAGAAATTGCGCGACGCCATCCGCCAGGCGACTGGTGAAGAGCTGGAACGGCTGATATTGCAGGAGATTAATGCGGCTGTATCAGTGGATACCGTGGTAGAGCTGCTGCAATCGGTAGAATTACCCCCGGAGGATGGCGAGGATCTGCCCGCTACATATACCAAACGGATAATCGAGCCAGCTAAAGAGAAAATTACTGCACTGGCCGGTAGCAATGCTGCCACTGCACTGGCGGAGGCTGATGCAAAACTGGCTGAGAACAACCCGGCGAAAAAAGGAGTGCTACTGTAGGAGCGCTTCATTAGATGAAAAAAGACCGGCCCTTCCACATGGAAAGGCCGGTTTTTTACTTTGTCTATTGGACTATTTCGCCAATGCGGCGGTGATGCTCTGCTGGGCGGCGACGACACCGGCGGCGGGGTCGCAATCGAAACCGAGTTCTACCAGCACACTGCCGAGTACCGACAGGGCGGCAAAGACGTCGGCATCATTGACGTAGCCGAGGTGACCGATGCGGAAGACAATAGGTTTCAGCGCATCCTGTCCGACGGCGTAGACCACGCCATATTTTTCCAGTGCCAGCTTGCGGATGGGGTCTGGCCCGATGGCTTCGGGAGCATATATGGCAGTGATTACTGGCGAGGCGATGGCATCATCTTCCACCAGCAGTTTCAGCCCCAGTGCCTTCACTGCAGCGCGGGTGGCATTGCGCAGGCGCAGATGGCGACCCTGGAAGTTGTCCAAGCCTTCTTCCATCATCATGCGCAGGCCGACTTGCATGCCGTAGAATTGCGGGATGGCCGGGGTCCACGGGGTTTGGCCATTGTCAGCCAGCTTCTTGGCTTCCAGAATGTCAAAGTAGAAGCGTGCCATCTTCGCTTCGGCAGCGGCCGCAAGGGCGCGCTTGCTGAAGCTGATGAAAGCCAGGCCGGGAGGGCACATGAAGGCTTTCTGTGAGCCAGCGCAGACCACGTCAAGGCCCAGCCCGTCGGTATCCAGATCGATGGCACCGAGGCCAGAGACGGCGTCGACGAGGATCAACGCACCATGCTCGTGCACGGCGGCGGCGATCTCGGGCAGGGGGTTCACTACGCCGGTGCTGGTTTCGTTGAACTGCACTAGCACGGCTTTGTATTCTTTCGCGGTATCTGCCTGCAGGTATTTGCGCAGTTCGTTGACATCGACTGCGGTACCCAGCGGGAAGTCTACTTTGGTGACATCCGCGCCGAAGATTTTCGCGATCTTCGCCCAGCGATTGCCGAAGTTCCCGATGCTCAAGGAAAGCACCTTGTCGCCGGGGGAGAGCGTGTTGACGATTGCCGCCTCCATCGCCCCGGTACCGGAAGAGGTGAGAATGAAAACATCATTCTGCGTGCGGAAAACTTTTTTCAGGTTCTCCGTGACTTCCAGCAGCATGGCCTTGAACTGCGGGCCGCGATGATTGATCATCGGGCGAGCATGCGCCAGCAACACATCTGCCGGGCAGGGGGTAGGCCCCGGTATCATCAGTAACTGTTTTTCCTTCATGGTGAGTCTCCTTCAAGGAAAGAATTGCCGCGACCAGCATAGCTGCAGGTCACCGGATATAAGATATTATGCCGGTAAGCACGCTGTTATGTCAATTAGCAATGAAAGAAAACATGTGATTCTAACGACATGTTAACCACGAAAGGCACGAAAAGCACGAAATTCTAGCCCATTTTTCGTGCTTTTCGTGTCTTCCGTGGTTAGTATGAGATAAATGCTGATAGTCAGCAACACTTCTAAACTTGTTTTCGAGCACGTACCGGTTTGGCTGGATATGTGATAAGGCGATCCGTGTGCTGTAGTTCACGAAGCCGTAAATCATCAGCTATTGCGCACAGATCGAACGCGTATTGCTGCGCATACGCCTGGCGTATACGACGTACTTCATCAACAATAGGATCAGAATGCATCTTTAATCCTCCATCAATTCTATAGTAACATGCTAACCACGAAAAGACACGAAAAGCACGAAAGATTAGCCCCATTTTTCGTGTTTTTCGTGTCTTTCGTGGTTAAAAAACCCTCACGCATACACCTCCTCCAGCATCCACTCCATCTGTTGCGAATTGAGGCAGAGTTTGTAGGCGTTGCCGCCGGAGGTGACGGCGAAGTAATAGAGCATGATGTTGCCGTTGCGCCCCGTCCAGTGCTGGTGTATGTGCTCGATATTATAGGTGCGCCCACTCCAGCGGAATGCACGCGGGGCGATCTTCCCCCCCATGAATGCCGCGTAGACATCTATCCCCTCGTGAACTCGACTCTGTTGCATGACTATACCCTCACCAGCAAAATTATGTTTGCATTATAGCGCACAAAACAGATGTTTGCAAGAGGATTGTCGTACTAATCGGGGGAAAATTATTTTGAAATTATCGGAGAAAATTTTGAAATTCGTGCAAATAATCTCTTGACAAATAACGAGATGTACAAATAAAATTAGTCTAGTAAAAAGTAGATGATGCAGCACCATCGCAACAGCCTTTTCTACTGTTATCCAGCACTAAAAGAGCATAACACCAGCGGTCGTAACGGATCTGACTGGTTGACCTTATCAAATGTCTGTTGAGGAGGTTCTCTGATGAAACGTGCACTTTTCCCCGGTAGTGTCTTAGCACTACTTACTCTCCTGGCATGCTCTATCGGTTGGGCAGCGCCAGTCACCAATGACATGGTGATGACTGTGGCAAGTCGCTGGGCATATGCCGTAAAGACGCCCAGCGGCACACTGCGCCAGCCGGTGGCGGCACGCCCGGTAAAGAATGCCAGCGGTGTAGCAGCTTTCTACATTGTTGACCTGGCACCGCCGGGATATGTCATTATTGCGGCAGATGACCGGGCGGAACCGGTGATCTTCTTCAACACGGACAGTAAAGCGCCGAATCTGGATGACCCGCAAAGTCCGCTACGCTCGATGCTCTTCACGGAGGTCGACACGCGTATGAAAGCGGCGGAGTCTTTCACCCAGGTGCAGCAAGTCAAAGTAGCTTCCCTCTGGGGGGCGGGTACCCGCGACCCTGCCTTCTACACTATAGTTACCGATGAGATGCTGACTACCCGGTGGAACCAGCACGGGACGCGCGTTGTAGCCGGTACTCCTAATATGAATACTTTTAATCTATACACACCCGGTGGTCGTCCCGCAGGCTGTGGCCCGGTGGCCATGAGTCAGGTGATCCGTTACTATCGCTACCCGGCGGCAGTACGTGGCACCGGGACATACCATGTCGGTGGCTGGTTCCCGTGGAATGTGGAGACCAGCAGCTATGACGCTCATTTTAATTATGATCAGATGCCAGACTGGGTGAATAATAATAGTACTGATGATGAGATCAGGAATGTGGCGTCATTATTGGCAGTAGCAGGGATGTCATCGAGCGTAATATATACAGCCAGCAACACCGCAGCTTTGCCAGGCCCGATGTTGAACTCATTCCGTGGGACATTCGGGTATTCTGCTGGTTGGGCAAGTGGTACCGGGTTATTAGGGAGTGATGATGCGACGATCCGCACTGCCATGCAGAATGAGATTACGAATGGATTCCCCGCATTGCTCTCTATCCGTCCTAACTTCATGGAGATAGACAGTGCCCATATAGTGGTAGCCGATGGCTACGGCACTTACACGCATGACGCTACTGTGGATCAGGTGTTCCATATCAATATGGGGTGGGGCGGTAGTGCGGATGGCTGGTATGTTGTGCCCGGCTTCTCTGCCGGTGGTCACGCGTGGCGTACTATTACCGGCATCTTCTATGGCATTCGTCCTCCAGAAATCCGCCGGGTAGACGTTCAGGCGCGATCTGCACAGATGGCCATTGATGAGTATAACGGTGTTGATACCTATTCCAATATAGGTCAGGTGACTCCTAATACCCTGGTGCGTGCTAGCACCGCTTCGGCGGCGCGGTTTGAGATAAAAATTAAGAATAACGGCACCTGGCCGGAGATATATACGTTAAAATGCTCCGATCCGGATGCCACGGCGACGGCGCGATATTTTGTGGACGGCATCGATATCACTTCGGATGTGAAATCAGTAGCTGGCTGGAGAACCCCGCGTCTTTCCGCTGGCAGAACCCTCACAGTGGAGATGCAAGTCACCGTAACGTCGGCACTGGCATTGGGAGTGCAAAAGAACTTCAGTTTCCGCGCGACATCCACCGGCAATACCAATAACTGGGACACCGTACCGATTCAGGTAGAGCGTGCGCAACGTCAAGTGTCGGTCAGCATGCGCCCAGTTGCCGGCATCTATTCTCATACTACGCAAACTGTGTCGGTAGAAAATGCCAGTGCTACATTTTTTGATGTAAAAGTGCAGAATGATGGTGAATTCACCGATTCGTTCTATGTGCGTATGCGGTTATCGACGGACATGAGTCGGCATTATTTCCTCACTACACCACCGCCGTTGAGCAATTGGCAATGTGTGGTGCGTGATGCCACGGGGGCGGATAGAACTGCCCTGGCTTACTGGTGCATGTTGCGCACTAATGCGCTGGCCCCCGGTACCTCGCAGGTTTATCGTGTGTACGTCACCCCCACCACCCAGGTGAATGGTGGCGATTCGGTGATGGTCTTCTCCGAGGCAATCGCTTCTTCCGATTCTTCTGTACATGACACCTTGCTGGGACGTGTGGAGAAGGCTTCGTATAACCCGATGCTCTACTTCACCCAGGCGCAAGGCTCGGTGATGAGTTCGCAGGGAGATACCTATTCTGGCGAAACGCGTGCCGACGTAGTAGGCATGCCCACTGCTGCTGCGCATTTCCACGTGGTGATCCGTAATGACGGTACAGCGCATGACCAGTTCAGACTGCAGGGAAGCGTGCTGGATGGTGGTGCAGGATGGACCACAAGCTATATACAGCCAGTGGCTGGTAGTGGGGGGCTAAATATCACCTCCGATGTTGTCGCAGGAACCTATTCAACCATTTATCTTGCGCCAAATTCTGAGACTGGTATTGACGTATATTGTACACCAGATGCTACTGTTGCACTGGGAGCCGCTTGTAATCTTCGTCTGGTGGCAACCTCAATAAATGATGTAAACAGCACAACAGCCGTGCGCATGCGTGCCATACGTGGGCGTCCTGGCTCCAATATCATGGCGGCGATCGGAACTGATCCATATAGCCATAACGAGGCGCGGCTCTTAGTCGATTCCACTGAATACGGCAGTTTTTACCTGCAGGTGCGTAATGACGGCCCGGTGACGGACTCCTTCAGTATCCGTGCAAACGAGACGAACGACACGGGGTGGGGTTTCGTTTATTACTCAACGCCAGTTTCTACTACTGATGTCAGTGTGCAGGTACGCAACGGCACCTGGCTGGTAGGGCCACTGCCACCGGGCACCACTATGGCATTCCGCGTGCGGGTGGCATTGACGAACCCGGCAGTAGCTGGTGAAGCCAATATCGCCATGCAAGCGTTTTCGCAGTTGGATGGCTCTGCGGTGGATTCCGTGAATCTGACGGCTGTGCCCCCACGCATAACGCCACGTGTAGGAGTGAATACTATTAATGACGTGCCCTTCCAGGATACGCAGATCACCCAGTATGCTACTTCCACTGCGCCATCGGTGCTGTATTACCAGGTACGTAATGATGGCGATGCCGTGGATTCGTATCTCCTGCATGGCACCTGGAGTAGCGCGGCAACCCCATGGAATATCCAGGTTTTTGATATCAGTGGCGCTAAAGAAGTCAGCGCCGCGGTGGCGGCGGGTACTTTCCAGACCGGCGGTATCAATCCCGGCAGTTCCAAAGTCTTCCGTGTCGAGATAACGCCCGGTGCCGCGGTAGCAAACGGTAGTACCGGTACCTATACTTTGACGGCTACGGCAGAGCTGAAGCCGACTGTCACCAGTGCTGTGAGTGCACAGATCATTAAAGCGGGGGCACACCCGACGGTGCTGGTGCGGAATCACGGAGAGACGACGTATATTTCAGCGCTTCCATCGATAGATGTTACTGGCGACAAGAAGGTCATATACGAGGTGCTGGTACGCAATGACGGCGGCTCAACGGACACCTTCACCCTGCGCGGCCTCAAAGCAGAGACCGTCATGGCAGGTTGGGTCGTTACTTATTTTGATGCTGAGACCGGCAATGATGTTACCGCTGCCATGGAAGCCGGTACACTTTCACTTGGGCCATTGGCACGCGGTGCATCCCATGCGTATAAGGTGGTGATCAGCCCGGTGCCGATCATCCCGAATACCTCGCAATGTACCGTCACTTTCCGTGCCACCTCAAATGCAGACTCCAGCGTAGGGGAAGCGTATATGATAGCGCATAAAGCACTTACTGCGCCGAACCTGCAAGTGCTGAATGGCGAAAGCTATGGGGAAACGTTGCCCACGCAGCCCGCGAATTCGTCGAATTCGGCGCGCTACCTGGTGCGCGTGCGAAATGACGGCGTCGCTGCCGATACCTTTAGTCTTCGGGCGATTTATGGTGGCAGCAATATCATGGATTGGGACGTGAAGTTCTATGATGCTTATGTCGGTGGGAATGACGTATCGCATGCCTGGCAATCGGGAACCTGCAGATGGGAAGTCGGTCCGTTAGGAGTGGGAGAAGCACAGGATATTCTGGTCGTCATCACACCACATACTAATGCACTGGCTGATGATGTCTTTACCTTGAACATCTATGCAGATTCGCTGGGCGGCCTGGATGGCTATGATTCCATGGCATTGAACGCCGTGAATCGTGTATGTAATCCAGACCTGAAGATAAAAGTAAGTGGAGCTGGTAGCTACAGTGAAACCAGTGCTGCCAACAGCGCACCTCCGACAACCACGGCGGGATACAGTATGGTCGTCCGCAATGATGGGCAAGCGCCGGCGACATTTGCATTGACGCAGACAAACAGTAGCACGCCGGTATCCAGTGGATGGAGCTATACGATATTCGACAATGAAACCGGAGGTGCCGACATTACCGCTGCCGTCAATAACGGTAGCTGGATAGTGGGACCGCTTGCCGCAGGAGCACAGGTCACCTATCTCATCAATGTGCAGGGGAGTGCAGCAGTACCTGGAAACGGCACTTTCACCCTGACGATGCACGCTTTAAATAGTGATGGTAGCGGGACACCAGACCAGGTAGCCGCCATCACCAGGTTGCAGCTTGCTCCGACGATCACTTCAATTGCACCGACAAGTGGTGTAGGAGGGACGCCGGTAACAATTACTGGTACCAACTTCACCGGCGCTACCGGGGTAACGTTCAACGGTACTGCTGCAGTCTTCATGGTAGCCAGTGCCAGCAGTATCACTACCACGGTTCCTGTAGGTGCTACCAGTGGCCAGGTGAGTGTCACGACGCCTTCTGGTGTGGCCAACAGTGCTACCTCCTTTACGGTAATCCCGCAACTTGCAGTGACATTCTCACCAACTTCACCGACAGCTACTGGGATTAAAGTTACCATCACTGCGACACCTGCCACCCCATGCAACCTGGAATATAAATTCCGCGTGAAATATGCGGGCGTAGGTGGAGTTTCAGTATGGTCGACGATACAGGAGTACAATAAGCTTAACAGTTGTAGCTGGACGCCGACAGATCCACGTGTCTATACAGTTGTGGTATATGCACGATTAATCGGTACGACGGTGCCATATGCGGTATATCGTGAACAACCGATAACCGTAAATGCACCGATGACTGCTTTGGCGCTAAAGGCATCTCTCCTTTCTCCGACATCAGTAGGAACGACCGTGAAGCTCTCTGCAACGGCTACCGGTGGCGGGACGATAGAGTTTAAGTTCAGAGCGAAATACCTGACCGCTGGAGGCTCTGTCTGGCAGACAATGCAAGAGTATAGCCAGTTCAGTACCTGTAACTGGATGCCAGCAGAAGCACATGCGTATACACTGTATGTCTACGCACGGGAAAAAGGGTCGAAGGCCGCCTACGACCTCTATCGCGAGTTACCCTTCACGGTGAACCCGGTAGTAAGTAATGTCCTGCTGACGGCATCTTGTCCATCTCCCACCGGGCTGGGGACACCGGTGAAATTAATCGCAACCGCGACCGGTGGTGGAACGTTAGAGTATAAATTCTTCGCACTCTACAAGGATAGCAAAGATGTAGAGCAAACCGAAGTAATCAGCAGTGATTTCTCACTCTCTAACAACATAACCTGGAGTCCGAAGAAAGAAACGACATACGGTATTGTGGTGCAAGTGCGCGAGCGAGGAAATCCTGAACTCGCTTTTGTCACAGCTCTCAAAGATTACGTGGTAGTGGCAGCGGTGAGTGACCTGCAACTGGTATCGTCGCTGCATTCGCCATCCCATATTGGAGTGCCGATGACGCTAACAGCCACTGCCACGGGGGGCGGAACACTGGATTATCAGTTCCGTGTGAAATACACCGGCTCCAGCGGTTCTGTCTGGCAGACGCTGCAGGCATATGGTACAAGCAATACCTGTCCGTGGACGCCTACCGAAGCACATGCCTATACAATAATCGTCTATGCACGCGAGCATGGCACGACAATGGCGTATAAGATTTACCGGGAGTTGCCATTTACGGTAGTGCCATAGGGAATTTGGAAAGTAGAGTCAACGCGGTTCCACAAGCTATCTAGCTTGTGGAACCGCGTTACATCAATTTTATTTGACATTAAGGCCGCCTATCGCCTATAATACCGTGGATCAGGCGTAGCTGTGCTTTTAATGCACGCTCGTAGACGGAAGGAGTTGATTGCATATGGTCATGGTAGAAGTACGCGATGGAGAATCGCTGGAGAACGCCATTCGTCGCCTGAAACGTCAGGTACAACAGGCGGGTATTATGGAAGAAGCCCGACGTCACGAGCGCTATGAGAAGCCGAGTGAGCGCAAACGCCGTCTCGCGGCAACAAGCTCGCGCCGCAAAATTAAGAACTTAACTGCTGAATAGTGCAGTGTCGGGCGACGTGGTATGTATCACGTCGCCCATTTCTATCTCTTTTTACCTCTCACACCCGCATCAGCAATAGATGAAACCACGCGGGCAATAGCTATCAATCAGGATGGCTGCACCTGAAGGAGTAGTTTTACTTGTCCAATGAGGAAACTGCCATTTCCACCGTCGCGACGGAAGACCCGGGAATGATAACCGCTACCATTGCCTTCAAGGACAATGATGAAGTCATGGCGGTACTGGGCCCGCGTGATGCTAATCTGCGCACGATTGAGCGTGAATTTTCCGTAAAGCTTCACCTGCGCGGGGTCACGGTAGAGATACAGGGCACCCCGGAAAAGGCAGAGATGGTACGGCAATTGTTGGCAGAGCTGCAGCGGCTGGCGCTCCGCGGGCAGTGTATCACCCCGGCTGAGGTGAAATACGCTGCCGGCGCCATCCAGCATCGTCGTCTCGCCCCCGAGCATGCAGTGTTCAGCGATGTAGTGATCACCACACATCGTGGCAAAATTATCAAGCCCAAATCTAC
>Ga0194063_10002247_pt1 | contig 12105 bp, 11 predicted proteins | sample SepL3720m_MetaG_FD_155459 | JGI IMG/M metagenome (GOLD analysis project Ga0194063, IMG submission 155459) | Anoxic zone freshwater microbial communities from boreal shield lake in IISD Experimental Lakes Area, Ontario, Canada - Sep2016-L373-20m | ecosystem: Environmental > Aquatic > Freshwater... | reverse complement strand
TGGCTCTTCTGGAAATCGAGTGGGTAGCAATTTGAACTTCTTCGCAACCTGAAGAGCAGAACACCAAGAAAAAACCTGTTACGGTCAGTGACATGCTTGGCTCCCTCCATACCAACGGTCTCTACGATGCCTATCGCTTCCCCGGATGTGCCACTCGCAGGAGTGTTCAAGGCATCTTCGGTGACCCTCATGCTGTCGTGCTCACCCTTGTCCGTCGGGGAAAAAAACGGTGTGCGGTTCCTGCGGTTATGTCTGTCGCACGTTCTACGACAGCAAGATGCGACATGTCCGTGATCTTTCCTGCGGCAACAGACGAGTGTTTCTCTCTGCGCGGATCCGTCGGGTGCGCTGTTCATCCTGCCAAGCCGTGAAACATGAATCTCTTGAGTGGTTGGCAGCCAATCCCCACTACACCAAGCGGTTTGCGAAGGAGGTGGGCGAACGCTGCCGCGATGCGACGATCAAGAGTGTGGCCACTTCATTCCGTCTCGATTGGGAAACCGTGAAGGAGTTGGACAAGGAATACATGCGCGATCAGATGAAGAAAGCCGGTCATCCTGCACCGGAGAAGATCGGTGTTGATGAGATCTCCGTGCAGAAAGGCCATCACTATCGCGTTGTCGTTTCAGATCTGGAACGTCGGAGAGCGATCTGGTTTGGTGGCAAAGGGAAGAGCAAGAAGGATCTCGATCTCTTCTTCCAAGAGAACGGCGAAAAGCGCAACGACAAGATCTCTCTCGTGGCCATGGACATGTCACAAGCCTTCCAACTGTCGGTCAAAGAACATGTTCCGGAGGCTGTGCTTCTCTTCGATAAATTTCATGTGATGCAGAAGTTGTGCGATGCGCTCGATGAAGTGCGAAAGCTCGAATATCAGCGACTCACCGGCAACGAGCGGATCTTCGTGAAGGGACAGAAATACGTTCTGCTCCGCAATCGGGAGAATCTGGATCTCAAAGGCCGGAGGTCTCTTGCGCTGCTCCTCAAGGCGAACAAACGGCTGCAGATCGCATACCTCCTCAAGGAATCCTTCGATCAGTTCTGGACGTATCGCTCTCCGGCATGGGCGCGGAAGTTCTTCGAGCTCTGGAAAGAATCACTCAAGTGGCAGCGGCTCAAACCGCTCGAAGAATTCGCTGCAATGGTGGAGCGACACTGGAACGGCATCATTGCCCACCTTGGGTTGAAAGACATCCCCCTCGGATTCGTTGAAGGACTCAACAACAAAATCCGTGTCTTCCAACGACGGGCCTATGGTTTGCGCGATGAAGAGTATCTCCGACTGAAAGTCCTCACTTGCATGCTTCCCAAACTCTGATTATGAAAAAGAATGTCAGATTAGTTTACCCACACGAAACCCTGAAGACCCGGAATATTATACCTTTCAACTATTCATGCAGGAAGCATCCTGCGCTCGATTATAGGGCATGCTCTACACCGTCAACCGCATCAACACTCCGTTCACGAAGGTGAAGAGCAGACAGCCGGTAACGAGAGCGTAGAGGCAATAACGAAGGATCTTCATGATGGTGAGAGAAGGGAATTATCGCGCAGAAAGTTCCATTCTCCACGACTGCTGAAGGGATCGGTGGTGATGGCACCGTCATAGTAATACGTGTGCGTAGGAACGGAGAGGAAAGTGAGGAACGAACACAGAACCACTGCCACGGTGATGAGTGCATACCAGAGGACGCGTGTACGAACGCGAGGAAAGAAATGTTCCAAGGCCTCGGCGGAAAGCACGAACACCAATGGGAGGAGCGGAACGAAGTAGCGGAATTTCGTGACGGGCCAGGCTGCGGAGATGAGAGCATGAGCGGCGAAGAGCAGAAGAACCGGCAGTAGTTTTCGTCTGCGCTCCGAAGACAATACCTGATCGATGAGTCCATAGCTCATGAAGATGAAGGCGATGGGAGCCAGGATGAAGAGTTTGCGAGCGATGTAGAAAGCGTTGTTCGGTAGCCAGGATGTGATCATCATCGCGAGGATGGCGCTGTAGCGTTCCCATGCACTGGGGAAATGATAGACATAATCGATGACAGTGGAGGAGATTCCTGATTTCGAAAAGATATAACCGCTATTCACCAGATGATGAGCGAAGGGATCTCCCACGAGGATGGCATTGCGTATGAGCCAGGGCGAGGCGACGAGGCTCATCGCAACAGTGAAAATGATCGCGGACAGAAGACCATCGCGGAAGCGTACCGGTCCGGGAAACCATGCGAGAACAATCGAGATGGGCAGGAGAATAATGGCCTGGTAGTTCACGAGATACGCCAGCCCTGCCAGAGCTCCCATCATCACTGCGCGCCTGTGTGTCGATGGGCGCATGGCGAGGAGTATCCAGACGAGATACAGCGATCCCTGCAGCGCATAGAACGCTCCGTTGCCGGAATAGTCGATCAGGAGAAAGGACAGACTGGCCCAGAGAGCGCAGACAAGAGCAGCGGATGGATGTACAAACATTTTGGCGACCTTCCAGAGAAGAAAGATCATCGCTGTGCCAGAGAGAACAGAGAGGATGCGCAGTGCGAGAAACGCATCTGCAATGGTCGAGCCTCGCCAGAGCATACTGAGACCACCTCCGAGGACTTGCCAGACCGGCCCGTGCTGCAGCGAGGGAACGCCGAGTCGGGAATCAGCGGAGAACAGGGATGGATGTCGCAGCGCCGAAGAATCGGGCGGCTCACCCCAAAGTCTGCCCGTCTTGATGAAGTTCGCTATAATACTCGTGTCTCCCTTCACATCGGCATGCGGGAAGGTATTCCATGTGAGTGAACCGATACGCAACAGCATGCCCAGGAAAATAATGCCCACGAGGATCCCTGTGGAAGTTTTGTGGGTTAGAGCAATCATAGATCAAGAATAGCAGGACGCCCGATCGCTGAACAATGAACAGGAGTCCCGCTTGCAGTCCCAAGGACAATCGGAGACTATACGGAAGACCTGCATAATGGTCTCTCTTCTCATGAGCGCAATACCACTATCCATCATCGTGCCGGTGTACAACGAGGAGCGCACGCTCGCTGCCATCATGGATCGCGTCGTTGCTGCGTGCGGATCCTTCGCCGAAATCATTTATGTGGATGACGGCTCGAAGGATGGATCTCTGCGCATCCTTCGCGAGAAAGCCCGACCACAAGATATCGTCCTCACGAAACCGAATGGTGGAAAAGGTGATGCCGTCCGTATGGGTATCGCATCGGCGAAGTCCCCTTTCACCGTCATCCAGGATGCAGACCTCGAGTACGATCCGGAGGAAATCCTCACTCTCCTAGCCAAGGCTGAAGCATCCCCGGGGGCCGTCATCTTCGGATCCCGCTTCCTGCGCAGTAATCCCAATCTCTACCGCCGCTTCCTGTGGGGAAACAAGGTGATGAGCGCAGCTCTGAGCATTCTCTTCTTTAAGCGCATCACCGATTCCTACACCTGTTATAAACTTCTGCCGTCTGCCACTCTGCGGTCACTGGAGCTGAAGGCGAACGGTTTCGATTTGGAAGCGGAAATCTGTGCCAAAATTCTCAAGCGCGGCATCCGCATCATCGAACTTCCCATCACGTATCATCCGCGTTCGCTCGCCGAAGGGAAGAAGATTCGTTTCTCCGATGCGTGGAAGGGACTGAGGATGATGGTGAAGATACGATATGGCTACTGATGAACGGCAGGGAAGGGATTGGGGATTAGGGATTGGTGTATTAAGATTCGTGCACAATGAACCGCAAAATCATGGTATTCGGACGTCTCTCCTAATCCCTAATAACTAATCCCTAACCCCTCCATGACCGCCACCCACCGCTGGACCCTCATTCTCCTCCTCTGCTCGCTTGGCCTCGCCGTCCTGATGCAGATCCCGCAAATCCTCTATGGACTGCAGCCAGCGTCCCGCGGGCTCCTGGTGCATATGAATTCGGATGAGCACCAGTACCTTGCGCGCGTTCAGGAAGTACTGAATGGCCGACCGGAGCAGGCGGCGCAGCCCTACACCGGTGATCCGGATCAGCCCGGAATGCACCTAGGGCTCATCGAACAGATCGAGGGCACGCTCTTCCGATGGACAGAACTCCGGGCCATCGAAGTGGAACAGATCATGGATTCCATCTCGCCGGTGCTGCTCTTCCTTCTCGTATTCTTTTTCTGCATCAACGCGGGATTCTCGAGACGGATCTCTCTCCTCGGATCCTTCCTCTTCACGCTCCCGATTCTCTATGGCCTCAGCCGGCCCATCCACCAACGCGACAGCTTCGCCATCACACTCACGACGATTCTCCTCCTGACGATCGCCCTGAAGCATCGAAGATTTCTCCCCGCCATCATCGGAGGTCTGCTCCTGGGTACTCTCGTCGGCGTATACCTCTGGAGCTGGATGTTCGCCTGGGCGTATGTGGGGCTCCTGTTTATTTGGGAAGGGATCACCTGGATGCGCAATCGCAAGAGTATGAGCCTGTCCTCATCGTCGTTCATCATACTCATCATCGCTATTTTCTGCGGTCTCCTCGCCGCGATTCCTCCGGTCCTGCACCTCTTCGCGCTCATGCGCAATCCTCTCTATCCGGATGTCGCGTTTCGGCAGGGAATGGTTTCGTCGCATCTTCCGGAATCGTGGATCCTCAGCACACTATTCTTCGGCATGGGCATGGGCGGTCTTCTCGCTGCCCGCACACTTCCCCAGCTCCGAGGCGCTCCCCGCTTCGTGATCCTCTTTCCCCTCGCCGTCTTCATCGTCATCAGTCAGCAGCTGATCCACGGCTCCGTCCTCGCCTTCACCTCGCACGAAACTTTCGCCATAGCACTCGGGGCCGCGTGCTCCATTCTGCTTTTCTTTTCGCATGTCCCGCTGCGTCTCTCATCACTGAAGATCCCCGCGTATCGCTGGCTTCTGCTGCCGCTCTTCTGCGGAGGTCTCGTCCTCGCGGGGACCACGCACGACAATCGTTACGTCTACGAGCAGTTCACCATTCTCCCCTCACGTTTTTCTGAGCAACACCTCGCCTCTGCGCTCCCCATCCTCGATGCGCTCCCGCGCTCCGTCATCCTCTCCGACATCGCAACCTCAGCCTTCATCGCCGACCAGACGAAGCACGACATCCTCTCTTCCATCTACCTGGAGAGTGCCATGATTCCCTCAGAAGAAATCGCGCAGCGCTGGTGCATGACCGTTCTGCCTCTCGATCCTTCTCTCCGGCACATCAGCAGCCAAAATCACCTCGTCTGGCCCGACGCGAATGCCGCGCAGCATGGAGGCGTGACGCGGGAGCGCGAAGTGAAAATGGTGGAAGACGCCTGTGCTGCGATGGACCAAAATCCGGTAAAAGCGCTGAAGGCATTCCACGTGCAGTATGTGCTCTGGGATAAGGAGCGAAGTCCCCAGTGGGATCTGCGAAGGTTGAACGTTCCGCTGGAGAAAGTGGAAGAGGATGTGGGGTGGGCGCTGTATCGAATGTAAAATGGAGAATGTAGAATGTAGAATTGATCAATAAGAATCACCTCTATCGTTCATTCTACATTCTCAATTCTACATTCTACATTCCGTAGAAACTCCACCACCGGCCCCACCACCATTCCAGGTTGGAAATGCTCCAATGAATACTTTCGCCCATTCTCCGCAATCGTCCTCGCGAGAAGCGGATCATTCTTGAGGAGGAGGATCGCATCAGCCAATGCCTGAGGATCACCCGGATTGACCAGGAGCGCAGATTCGCGATCGTGGAAGATGTGCGCCGAAGCGGCGGAATATGCCGTTATCAGGGGGCGGCTACAGTTGATGATCTCGTAGGCCTTCGTCGGAATGACGCGCCGGGCCTTGGCTGTCGTTCCGAAGATTCCCAGACACACATCAGCCTCTGCGATGTGCTTCGGAATTTCTTCCATGGGAAGTGATCCGAGGAAGCAGATATTCATGAGCGCCAGTTCCTCGGCCAATTTCTGCATCGCCGGAAACGTTTGCCCTTTGCCGATCATTTTGAATCTGACATTGTGGTTCTCCAAAATCTTTGCGGCCCGGAGAATCGTCTCGATGCCCTGAAGTGGAATGAAGGTGCCGTGAAATTCTACTGTGAAGCCTCCACTGCCCTCTCCCTGCCCTCTCCCTTGTTGCGACAAAGGAGAGGGTTGAATTGGTAGAAACAAATCCGTCCGACACCCCACAGGAAGCACAAGGACCTTCTCGGGCCGGAGGTGGTAGCGCCGGATGAAGTACTCGCGGTGTTCCTCCGTATCGAGAAGAATGCGATCTGCCAAATGACAGGCAACAAAATCCGTGAGCCAGAGAATCGCTGCCCAGGGATGCCACCGTGCATAGCGCTTGCGGTCACTGACATCGGTATCGTAGAGCGAAAGGAACGCATCGAAGATGACAGGAATCTTCTTCCTGCGTGCGAGCCACCACGCGAGCGGCATCAGGTAGTGGCCGAGGAAGACGACGTAGAGCGCATCGGCCGATGACTCGCACTCTTTCCATCGATTTCGCAGGTCACGGTGCTTGTTCCACAGCCCCTTTGCCTGCGTATTGCAGTACGAAATCCGGTATCCCCGTGCTTCCATGCCGGTCCGGATCACCCACGAGCGGGCACCCTGGAGGTCGAACGAGCCGAAGGCACAGAGGGTGGGCATGGAACGAGAGACGCGTAATGGAATTGTAGAGATGAGCATCGGATTTTTCTCATGCATCCGATCCTCCTCACTGTCTTCGTAATGTTTCGTGATTGACGATATCAAGAAGTTCTACTTTCTGGGTATCTCCGTCAACGCAATAGAGGAGCAAATCGTCGAGACTCAAATGCAACTCTCGAATACCTTTTCGATTTCCCGTAAGAGCATGATCATGCCAACGGGTCCCAAGGACAAATAGTGATCGTTGATCGTGAATGGAAAGCAGATGAACAGCCTCTTCAGTAGCTTCAAGGAGATCCTTCCTTCCCCCACGCTCAAATTTCTTGACTATCTTGAGGAAGCGCTTCGATGGAACAACCACGTATGTCACCGCTTGAGGATATCATCAAACATTGCTCGGGAAGAGGTATACTCTTTGATTTTGCCCTTCCGGTGAAGCCGTCGGAGGGCATCCGCTTCTTTGCCTAGAGTTTCCAAGTATGCATGTGGATAGTGCGTCGCACCCACGTGCACCGTTCCCTGTACAAAGGCATGGAGAAGAAGATGGACGACGCCAGTGAAGTTTAGCCCGACCTTGCGCGCCTCACGTGTAACGCTCTTGCGGAGTTGCTCATCAAGCCGGATGGTTGTGGGTGCTTTAGACATTGCGCATGTATTGTATATCTACTGTATTACTTTCACAATACAGGATTGTCCTCTACGCGTAGACAAAAAACCTGTAGATGAAGTAATTCCAGCTCACCACAATCCCCATCGCAATGATCTTTCCAAAGTACGGCTCAAATCCGATTCCGGAAACCATTCCATAGAGCAGGAGATTACTCACCGCCGAATTCGTGAGATCCACGAGCGCGAAACGCAACAAATGATGAACGGTCGCTCCCTTCTTCCGGAAGACCACAATTTTATTGAGGAAAAACGTCGTGAAGAATGCGGCGATGGAGCTCAAGAGTGACGCATGGAAGTACCAGAGCCCCAGAGACACCAGAAGCGTGAATCCCCCGAAGTCCACGACAGCGGCGATCCCGCCACTGAGGAAGTAGAGGAGGAACGGCCGGGCATGACGACGCAGAAGATCTCTCATGCGCCGTGTGGGCAATCCGCCGGCGGGTCGAAGAGGACGTACCGCCCGAAGAGAATGTGGAATCCTGAAGCGGCCTGATCGCGCTCCTCATTGCTCACGCGCCGCACCGTCGGCAAACAGCGAGCGGCGGACATGCGCTGCTCCACTTCCGCAGGTCTCCGTCCAGATAGCTCCATTTCCGCGGAAAGAAAAAGCCAGTGAGGATTGTCGGGAAGATGCACGAAGACTTCAGCTGGGAGAACCACTAGAGAAGTATCGGCGTACTGCGTGACAATGACCTTCGCAGCCTCCACCGCTTCCGGAGAATCATTCGAACCGCGATACGTGATCTGCCACCATCCCTGCGCGAGGATGATCAGGAGAAGGGCTATCAGCGCGGCAGACTTCGGGAGAAGACGATGCATCCCTGTAGGAACGAAGAGAAACAGGATCAGTGTGGACGGGAGAAGGTGCCGGTACCATCCGGAGCCATTGAGGAAATACAGTGCAAAGAGAATGACCAAAGAAAAAATGATGATCGACTCCGTAATGCTCATGCGCTTGCGCAATCCCATCCACCCGACGAACCCCAGGAAAGCGATGAGGAGGAAATGCACGTAAGGAAGGCGCAGCAGATCGACCGGATGCTTCAAGAGAATATTGAAGATCCCCGGGCCATCGCCACCACCCAGGACGTACCAATAAATCTCCACGAAAAATCCGCGTGTGTAGACGCCAAGCCAGTACGCACCAATGAGACACGTGAGGACGAGTGCGATCAGGGCAACGGTGAGAAACCGAAACTCCCGCCAGTCCTTCCGGATGAACGCGATGATCCACACGAGACCGAGAACTGGCAGCAGGAGGCCGTAAGTAATCTTCGTCACCAGAGCAAGACCAAAGGCGATGCCAATAGCTACGGCTATCCAGAGCGACTTTTTTTCAAATCGCAGGAGAAGAAGCCCGAGGATGAGGAACGCATATCCCGGGATTTCTCCCATCACTGCCTTGCCGGTATTCACAAAAGCCGAGAGGGTGACGATCAATGCTAGTGACCAGCGTGCAGCAAAAATCCCTGCGAGATGGCGAACATAGAGGTAAGAACATCCTGTAGCGATGAAGAGATACAGCACCATCGGAATCCGCGCCGCAGCCACCGTCAGGCCGAAGAGCTTCATCGCAAGAGCGGAGGGAAGAATGATGGTGGGACCCACGGCAAGAATGAAAGGATGCGGCCAGTCGTAGCCAATGATGGGAAGAACGTATCCGCGTCCCAGCGCCACCATCTTCGCGACAATCATGAAGAGACTGTCGTCGGCCCAGGCAGCGGGGAACGTGCCGAGACTGCGCAGCGTGAAGTATCCGAGCAAACACCCAAGAAGAGCTTCGGGGAGCCAGTGGAGAATCAAACGAAAACGTGGATGCATCGGCACCATAGCTTCTCATGCTGCAAGGAACGCCGCAACACATCAAAGAAGCACTCAAGCGGAAATTCAATGAGCCCGGATCACATGATTATTGGGTGGGGAAAGTGATTCTCTTTTCTCCATTCATAGGTATGTCTTTAGTTTTGTGGATGCACTACTTGTTTTCCCCTATCCCTAACCCTTCCACCCGCGGGGGGAAGGGAACTGTATGTGTTTTTGTTTGTTTCAATAGAAATACATTTCAGGATGATAGGGCTCTTTCAACGTCACCCTTCCCCCGCCGGGGAAAGGGACGGGGATAGGGGCACACTCGGAATACAGCGCACAACAAGACTTATATCTTTCCCCACCCAATAATCATGTGATCCGCGAGCCCTGCTTCTTCAGGAATGCGATGATCGTCGGAAGAACGGAAGCGCCAAATGTTTACCGAAAGTTCTGGCGTCACGAAGACGGTCTTCCGGTACAATCCACGCATATGGACGACATCCGCGTCATCAAAAACAGTGGGAAAACGCTCGCGATCTTCGTGCGGAGGAATGCCGCTGTACCGGGAGGTGTGCGTTTCCCGAGCGAACCCAATGATAATCTTCAGCTGGGATTATTCGAGCGTTCTGCGGAATACCGTGTGAAACCGCATCGTCACCGCGAGCTTGCAGGATCGATGAAGATCGGGGAATTCATCTACGTGCAGAGTGGGAAAATGAAGGTGACGATCTTCCATGACGATTGGTCTGTCCTCGCGGAAGAAATAGTGGAATCCGGTGACTGCTTCCTCCTGCTCGATGGAGGACATAGTGTGGAAATGCTCGAACCCTCGCGCTTCCTCGAGGTGAAACAGGGACCGTATCCCGGGGATAAGGAGGCGAAGATTTTCTCCCCCGACGTATGAACGTTCCAGTGAATGAACCTATCATCACGGAGGAAGCCAAGCGCAATGTGCAGGAAGCGCTCGATTCGGGGTGGGTGTCTTCCGCCGGTCCCTTCATCGATGCATTCGAAAAAGAATTTGCTCAGATCATCGGCGTGAAACACGCGATCACCACCACCAGTGGAACGACGGCGCTCCACCTGGCGCTGGCGGCACTGAATATTGGGCCAGGTGACGAAGTGATCGTGCCGGACTTTACGATGATCGCTTCACCTTTCGCCGTCCTCTACACCGGCGCAACTCCAACCTTCGTGGACTGCGACCGCGAAATCTTCGCGATCGATCCGGAGAAAATCGAGGCGGCCATTACGCCCAGGACGAAGGCAATCATGCCCGTCCACCTCTTCGGGCATCCTGCGGATATGGATCCCATCAGAGCCATCGCAAAGAAGTATCATCTCGCTGTCTTGGAAGACGCTGCCGAAGCGCACGGGGCAATGTACCGTGGCAAGCGCTGCGGCGCGCTCGGCGATATCGCGGCCTTCAGTTTCTACGGCAATAAAATCATTACGACTGGCGAAGGCGGCATGGTGACGACGGATGACGATGCCCTCGCGGCAAAGGCAAGAGCACTGAAGGACCTCGCGCATACACCGGGCAAACGCTTCACGCATTCTCAGCTCGGCTACAACTACCGGATGACGAACATGCAGGCAGGACTGGGGCTGGGGCAACTGCAGCACCTGGACGAATTCATCGCAAAGAAGCAGTGGATGGCGGATGCGTACGCCACGGGACTCCGCAACATCAAAGGTCTTCGACTGCCTGTGACCAAACCCTGGGCGAAAAACGTGTACTGGATGGAAGCGATCCTCGTGGAAGACGACTTCGGGATGTCACGCGATCAACTCAGAAAAGAACTCCTCGCACGTGGCATCGATACCCGCGATTTTTTCACCTCCTCTGCAGCCCAACCCGCGATCCGTGATCTCCGTCCTCCACAAGGACCCTTCCCGGTCACCGAAGATATCGCGAAACGGGGATTCTACCTGCCGTCGGGATTGGCGCTCACGGAAGAGCAAATCGAATATGTGTGTGAATGCATGAAGGAAATTGCAGCACGTTCGAAAAATATGTAGGACAGGAATATTCCTGTCCTACATATTTTTCTATCCTCTGCCTCCTCCCCCCTCTACACTTCCGATATGTCTTACACAATCGGGCTCATCAGCGTCATCCTCCCGACCTACAACGAGGCGGAAAATATCGTGCCGCTCGCAGAGGCAATCGATCACTGTATTGCTGAGCCTCATGAAATCATCGTCGTGGATGATAATTCTCCGGATGGCACCTCGCGCATCGTCGCCGAAGTCATCGCATCGGGACGCCTGCCTGCATTACGCCTGGAAACACGCCTGGCGGATCGCGGACTGACAAAGAGCCTCTGGCGCGGTATTGAGCTTGCACGCGGCGATGTCATCGTGTGGATGGATTGTGATTTCTCCCATCCTCCCGCCATCATCCCTCTCCTACTGCAGCAAATCACCGAAGGCCATGCCATCGCCGTGGCCTCGCGATTCATGGCCGGAGGGAAGCAAAAATCCCTGACAATTGAATCGGGTGATTCACGACTGGGTATCGTGATCAGCTCCATCGGAGCCTTTCTGATGCGGTATCTGCTGTTTCCTTCCTTCCTCGATTATACGAGCGGCTTCCTTGCGATTCGACGGGAGGTTTTTGAGAAAATCCGTCTCCACGGCAACTACGGTGAGTACTTCATCGATCTCATCGTCCGCGCCAAACTTCTCGGGATCAGGACGATTGAAATCCCATTCGCGTACGATGCACGCCGATCTGGAACGTCCAAAACCGCCCCCACACTGCGCTTGTTGTTGTTGCGCTGCATCCAATATGGGCGGCAGGTTCTGCGAATGGAATGGGTACGACTCCGGTATATCCTCGGTGGATCGATTACGGATGGGGATGCACTACCTCCACGATGATAGTGAGAGATATACTAGTTTGACTTAATAATTCCGAATCTATACAATGGAAGTATCCTCCAATCCTTCCTATGGCTTTCGTTGTCCACCTCACCCCCAAGACCCACAAAGAACTGCGCAGACGCAAGAAGA
>Ga0194063_10002246_pt1 | contig 12106 bp, 6 predicted proteins | sample SepL3720m_MetaG_FD_155459 | JGI IMG/M metagenome (GOLD analysis project Ga0194063, IMG submission 155459) | Anoxic zone freshwater microbial communities from boreal shield lake in IISD Experimental Lakes Area, Ontario, Canada - Sep2016-L373-20m | ecosystem: Environmental > Aquatic > Freshwater >... | reverse complement strand
CGCTTGCCCTTGGCCATGACTGTCTCCTCGTCACTTCTGGCCGCCACGGTCGCTGGACCCGGGCTGCCGTCGCTAATCTGTGTCGAACCGGCGCGGTACCGGACACTCCCGGTCGCTGCCGTGCCGCCGACGTTTGGGCGACTGTTCGAGGGTACTGACGTCGCTTGCGCAGGTCAAACCGCACTGCTATCGACCCCAGCCGCCAGCCACCGCAGCTGTTGGCACGCCGCAGGAAACCTGTTAGCTTCACCCCACGGCCCGGACCGGATAACAACCTGTTTGCCGGTTTTTTCGCGCCGCCGAACTATTGCTAATACGCTGCGACTCTAGAACGGCATTACCTGTCCACACCTGTGGATAACTGTGTGGACAGATTCAGTCGTTCAGCCTGTTGTAGCTCGACGTGAACCAGGGGGACCTGTCGTTGGTTGATGGTCCCAGTGGTCCCGGTACCGATTTCGCCTCGGTGTGGAGTGACGTCGTTGCCGAACTCAACGGTGACGCCGGTTCCACTGACGGTCGTCACTACAGCAGCCAGTTAACACCGCAGCAGCGCGCGTGGCTGAAGCTCGCCCGCCCGCTGACCGTCGCCGAAGGTTTCGCGCTGCTCTCGGTTCCGAGCTCATTCGTCCAGAACGAGATCGAGCGACATCTGCGCAACCCGATCGTCGAGGCCCTCAGCCGACGTCTCGGACAGCGAATCGAGTTGGGTGTGCGGATCGAGCCGTCTCCCGATCACAACCACGACGACTCCCCTGATCACGACGTGCCCTTCGTCGACCCCGACCTCGACGAGGTCGACGAAGACCGGGAAGCACTCGCGAGCGTCCACGAGACCTGGCCCCACTACTTCATCGAACGGCCCCGTCCCCATCCCTCCGACGAGCCGTCCGGCAGCAGCCTCAACCGGCGCTACACCTTCGACACCTTCATCATCGGTTCCTCCAACCGCTTCGCCCACGCCGCGGCCCTCGCCATCGCCGAGGCCCCCGCCCGCGCCTACAACCCCCTGTTCATCTGGGGCGAGTCCGGGCTGGGCAAAACCCATCTCCTACACGCCGCCGGCAACTACGCTCAGCGGCTGTTTCCGGGCATGCGCGTCAAATACGTCTCCACCGAGGAATTCACCAACGACTTCATCAACTCGCTGCGCGACGACCGCAAGGTCGCGTTCAAACGCAGTTACCGCGACATCGACGTGTTGTTGGTCGACGACATCCAATTCATCGAGGGCAAGGAAGGTATCCAGGAGGAGTTCTTCCACACCTTCAACACCCTGCACAACGCCAACAAGCAGATCGTCATCTCATCGGACCGTCCGCCGAAACAACTTGCGACACTTGAGGATCGCCTTCGCACGCGGTTCGAGTGGGGTCTGATCACCGACGTTCAACCACCGGAGTTGGAGACCCGTATCGCCATCCTGCGCAAGAAAGCGCAGATGGAACGCCTCGACGTTCCCGACGATGTCCTCGAACTCATCGCCAGCAGCATCGAACGCAACATCCGCGAACTCGAAGGTGCCCTCATCCGGGTCACCGCATTCGCGTCGCTCAACAAGACTCCCATCGACCGCGCCCTCGCGGAGATCGTCTTACGCGACCTCATCGCCGACGCCGGTACCGCCCAGATCAGCTCGGCGATGATCATGGCCGCCACCGCCGAGTACTTCGACACCACCGTCGAGGAACTCCGGGGTCCCGGTAAGACCCGCGCGCTGGCACAGTCCAGGCAAATCGCGATGTACCTGTGCCGGGAACTCACCGATCTCTCCCTGCCGAAGATCGGCCAGGCGTTCGGTCGCGACCACACCACCGTCATGTACGCGCAGAGGAAGATTCTCAACGAAATGGCACACCGTCGCGAAGTCTTCGATCACGTCAAGGAACTCACCACGAGGATCCGCCAGCGTTCCAAGCGCTGATGCCGGCCGCCATTCCCGCCGTCATCGCCATTCCGGCGGCGAAAAACTTTGGATGCCTTACGTATCACCCGTCACAGCCCAGCCCTGTGCGCACGATGTGCACAACCTTGGGATCACCGCTCCGGACAACAGGGACCGCTGCGGACAACGTCCCACCGTTCACACCCGTGCGCACCCGCGCCCCGATCTATCCACACGTCATGCACACCCACGCACCGGCAATGAACAGCACAGACACCATGTCATCCACAGATTCAACAGCCCCTATTACTGTTACTGAGAAATGTTCGAAGTGTTTCTCTTAGAAGAAGGGACATGGGGAAACTCACCTCGCTTCGCTTTTCGACGGGCCTCGAGCAGCCGTTGTCAGCGCCGCGGATTAGCTTTCAAGATGACGGTCGACGCTCTACGGTGAGTGATCTGAGCGCCGTCTCCGGCTGCCATTGGCCGGGGTGATGAAGGGAAAAATTGACGTGGCAACCACGACGGTTGGCTCCGAGTTGAAGTTCCGCCTGGTTCGGGAGGACTTCGCCGATGCCGTGGCGTGGGTCGCCCGCAGCCTGCCCAGCAGGCCGCCGTCAAATCCGGTCCTGTCCGGTGTTCTCATCACCGCATCAGATGATGGTCTGACAATCGCAGGATTTGACTTCGAGGTGTCGGCCGAGGTCCGGGTTCCTGCCGAAATCGCCTCCACCGGAACAGTTTTGGTCTCCGGTCGGCTGTTGTCGGAAATCACCAGGGCGTTGCCTCCCAAGCCCGTCGACGTTAGTGTCGACGGCTCACGCATGCTGCTGACCTGCGGTAGTGCCAAATTCTCACTCCCGGCCATGCCGGTGGAGGATTACCCGGCGTTGCCGGCTTTGCCGGAGGAGACCGGCCTGGTCGCCGCCGATCTTTTCACCGAGGCCGTCGGCCAGGTCGCTCTCGCCGCCGGCCGTGATGACACGCTGCCGATGTTGACCGGTATCCGGGTGGAGATCTCCGGGGACAAAGTCGTGCTCGCGGCCACCGACAGGTTCCGTCTTGCGGTTCGTGAACTCACGTGGTCGACGGCCACGCCCGATATCGATGCCGCAGTCCTGGTCCCTGCCAAGACACTCGCCGAAGCCGCCAAGTCGGTGACACCGGGGTCGGATGTGCACCTGGCCCTGGGCACCGGCGCCGCGGTCGGCGAAGAGCGACTGCTGGGACTGCGCAGCGGCGGCCGACGCAGTACCACCCGTCTGCTCGACACCGACTTCCCGAAATACCGTCAGCTGTTGCCGGCCGAGCACACGGCCATGGCCACCGTCGCCGTGGCGGATTTGGCCGAGGCCATCAAGCGCGTGGCCTTGGTGGCCGATCGTGGTGCCCAGATCAGAATGGAATTCACCGATGGTGCGGTGCGGCTGTCGGCCGGCGCCGACGGTGTCGGCTTGGCCGAGGAAGAGTTGCCGGTGGAGTTCGCCGGGGACCCCCTCACCATCGCGTTCAATCCGACTTATCTGACCGACGGTTTGGGCTCACTGCGCTCCGAGTGGGTGTCATTCGGGTTCACCACTTCCAGTAAGCCCGCAGTGCTGCGGCCTGCCGGCGAGGATGATGGACCCACCGGACTGGGACCGTTCCCGGCCGGGGATACCGACTACGTCTATCTGTTGATGCCGGTCCGACTGCCGGGCTGATCTTCACCCAAGAAGAAAGAGGTATGCCATGCAACTCGGTCTCGTTGGCCTGGGCAAGATGGGCTTCAACATGCGTCAGCGCATGCGCGATGCCGGGCATGAGGTCATCGGCTACGACCCGCGTCCCGAGGTGTCCGACGTCCCGAGTCTGGCCGGCCTGGCCGAGGCCCTGACCGCACCCCGGGTCATCTGGGTGATGGTGCCGTCCGGCCCCATCACCCACGAGACCATCGAATCACTGGCCGAGTCGCTCGGTCCCGGTGATCTGGTGGTAGACGGCGGCAATTCGCGTTATACCGAGGACGGCCCGCACGCCGAACTTCTCGCTGAGCGTGGCGCCGGGTTCGTCGACGCCGGCGTGTCCGGCGGAGTCTGGGGCCTCACCGAGGGATACGGACTGATGGTGGGCGGCAGCGACGAGGACGTCGCGCGACTGATGCCGATTTTCGATGCACTCCGGCCCGCCGGTGACGTGGCGGACGGCTTCGTCCATGCCGGCCCGGTCGGGGCAGGTCATTACGCGAAAATGGTGCACAACGGCATCGAGTACGGCCTGATGCATGCCTACGCTGAAGGCTACGAACTTCTCAAAGCCGAATCGCTGATCACCGACACCCAGGCTGTTATCCAGGCCTGGACCAACGGAACGGTAGTCCGGTCCTGGCTGCAACAACTGCTGGCCAAGGCGCTCAAAGAGGACCCCGACTTCGCCGACATCTCCGACTACACGGAGGACTCCGGCGAGGGTCGGTGGACCGTCGAAGAGGCTATCAACCACCGGGTGCCCACGCCGGTGATCGCGGCGTCGTTGTTCGCCCGGTTCGCATCGCGGCAGGAGCAATCGCCGACGATGAAGGCGGTATCGGCCCTGCGGAATCAGTTCGGTGGCCATGCCGTCAAACGGGTTCCGCTCTCCGGCTAGCCCCATGTATGTCCGGCACCTGGCGTTACGCGACTTCCGGTCATGGTCGGCTATCGACCTGGACCTGACGCCCGGCCGGACCGTCTTCGTCGGCCAGAACGGCTTCGGTAAGACCAATCTTGTTGAGGCCCTGTGGTATTGCGCCACGCTGGGTTCCCACCGGGTCGCCACCGATGCGCCCTTGATCCGGACCGGCGCCGAACGGGCGGTGGTCTCAACGATCGTGGTCAACGAAGGCCGCGAACTTGCGATCGACATCGAGATCGCCGCGGGCCGGGCTAACAAGGGCAGACTGAATCGGTCGCCGGTGCGCAGTACCCGGGAAATTCTGGGCGCGGTACGGGCGGTGCTGTTCGCCCCGGAGGATCTCGCCCTGGTTCGCGGTGATCCCGGTGAGCGCCGGCGTTACCTGGATGAACTGGCCACCGTACGGCGCCCGACCATCGCCGGTGTGCGCGCCGACTACGACAAGGTGTTGCGCCAGCGCACCGCGCTGCTCAAGTCCGCCACAGGTCACCGCATGCGCGGCGACGCCGGCGTCGCAGAGACCCTCGACGTCTGGGATGGACACCTTGCCGCGCACGGCGCCACGCTGATGGCCGCTCGGCTGGACCTGATCAACCTATTGGCACCCGAGGTGGAGAAGGCCTACCAGCTGTTGGCGCCGAGTTCGCGACCGGCGGTGATCTCCTACCGCAGCAGTATCGATGCCGTGGGTCAGGCGGCCGGCGACACCGAATTCCTGGAGGCGTCGTTGTTGGCGGCGCTGGCCCGGCGCCGTGATGCCGAACTGGATCGAGGCATGTGCCTGGTCGGACCGCACCGGGATGACCTGGAATTGCGGTTGGGTGACCAGCCCGCGAAGGGTTTCGCCAGCCACGGCGAATCCTGGTCGCTGGCCTTGTCTTTGCGGCTGGCGGCCTATGAGCTGCTCCGCGGTGAAGGCAGCGAACCGGTGCTGATCCTCGACGATGTCTTCGCCGAGCTGGACACCGCCCGCCGCCGGGCGCTGGCCGGTGTCGCCGCCGGGGCCGAGCAAGTTCTGGTGACCGCCGCGGTCGCCGAGGACATTCCGCCCGATTGGGACGACGCCGCGCGGATCGACGTGACTATGCGCGACGATGAAGCCGGCCGGACATCCGCGGTGGTAACGGCCGGTGAGTAGATTCCGAGGGACCGATGGCTGACGACGAGAACCCCACTCCCCCGGAGCACCTGGCCGGGCTGTCCGGCATGGACCTGGTCCGCCGGGCATTGGAGGAGGCGCGGGCGGCAGCCCGGGGCCAGGGCAAGCAGGTCGGACAGGGCCGCCGGTCGCCGTCGGCCCGGCGCACACCACACCCCAACAGTCGGCGCCGCTGGTCCGGTCCCGGTCCCGATGCGCGCGACCCGCAACCGCTCGGCCGCGCCGCCAGCGAGTTGTCGAGCGGTAGGGGCTGGTCGCCGCGGGTGGCGGAGGGCACGGTCTTCGCCCGATGGTCCGAGGTCGTCGGCGCCCAGATCGCCGAACATGCCCAGCCGACAACACTTCGCGACGGGGTACTCACCATCTCGGCGGAATCGACCGCGTGGGCCACTCAATTGCGGATGGTTCAAGCCCAGGTGCTGGCGAAGATCGCCGCAGCCGTCGGCGATCGGGTGGTGACATCCTTACGGATCACCGGCCCCGCCACCCCGTCCTGGCGCAAGGGCCCGCGGCATATCTCCGGGCGCGGTCCCCGCGACACTTACGGCTGACGCCCCACCCACTATCACAGTGGCCTCAGGGCCGCCAAGCCTCCGCGGATCGGTGTTTCGGGCGGCGGTTGGCATCCCGATCCGAAATTGTCCGTGCACGGCGCAAATAGCTGTGCAGAAACGCTGTCGGAGAATCGGTCCTGGCCCACCTTCCCGGTAGACTGAGCCAAGACGTCCGCGCGGCCCCCTTTGGCCGCTCGCCTGCTGATCCCGAGGAGACCGGTTCGATCGTGGCTACCCCGAAGAAAACACAACCCGACACCTACGGTGCAGACTCCATCAAGATCCTTGAGGGGCTCGAGGCCGTCCGCAAACGTCCCGGCATGTACATCGGCTCCACCGGCCGGCGCGGGCTGCACCACCTGATCTGGGAGGTCGTGGACAACGCCGTCGACGAGGCGATGGCCGGCTACGCCGACCAGGTCGACGTCCGCCTGCTCGACGACGGCGGCGTCGAGGTGACCGACAACGGCCGCGGTATCCCGGTGGCGATGCACGAATCCGGCGCTCCGACCATCGACGTCGTCATGACCGTCCTGCACGCCGGCGGCAAGTTCGAGGAGGGCGCCTACCAGGTGTCCGGCGGTCTGCACGGCGTCGGCGTCTCGGTGGTCAACGCGTTGTCCACCCGCCTGGAGGCCGACATCTGCCGGGACGGCTACGAGTGGTTCCAGACCTACGACCATTCTGTTCCGGGCAGCATCAAGCAGGGTGAGAAGACCACGAAGAACGGCAGCACGATCCGGTTCTGGGCCAACCCCACCATCTTCGAGACCACCGACTATGACTTCGACACCGTCGAGCAGCGCCTCCGTGAGATGGCCTTCCTCAACAAGGGCCTGACCATCAACCTCACCGATGAGCGGGTCACACCCGAGGAAGTCGTCGACGAGGTGGTCAGCGACACCGCCGAAGCGCCGAAGTCGGCCGAGGAGATCGCCGCCGAGAAGTCCACACCGGCCAGGAAGGTCATGCACCGTACGTTCCACTACCCGGGCGGCCTGGTCGATTTCGTCAAGCACATCAACCGCACCAAGCAGGCGATCACCAACAGCATCGTGGACTTCTCCGGGAAGGGCGTGGGCCACGAGGTCGAGGTCGCGATGCAGTGGAACGCCGGCTATTCGGAGTCGGTGCACACCTTCGCCAACACCATCAACACCCACGAGGGCGGTACCCACGAGGAGGGCTTCCGGGCTGCACTGACCACCGTGGTCAACAAGTACGCCAAGGACAAGAAGATCCTCAAGGAGAAGGACCCGAACCTTACCGGCGACGATATCCGCGAGGGCCTGGCCGCAGTGGTTTCGGTGAAGGTCGCCAATCCGCAGTTCGAGGGGCAGACCAAAACCAAGCTGGGCAACACCGAGGTCAAGTCCTTCGTGCAGAAGATCTGCAACGAGGAGTTGACGCACTGGTTCGAAGCCAACCCGTCGGACGCCAAAACCATTCTGAATAAAGCGGTTTCATCGGCCCAGGCCCGGATGGCCGCTCGCAAGGCACGCGAGCTTGTGCGTCGCAAGAGTGCCACCGACATCGGCGGCCTGCCCGGCAAGCTGGCCGACTGCCGTTCCACCGATCCCAAGCAGTGCGAACTGTATGTGGTGGAGGGCGACTCGGCCGGCGGCTCTGCCAAGAGCGGCCGGGACTCGATGTTCCAGGCGATCCTGCCGTTGCGCGGCAAGATCATCAACGTCGAGAAGGCGCGTATCGACCGAGTGTTGAAGAACACCGAAGTCCAGTCGATCATCACCGCGTTGGGGACCGGCATCCACGATGAGTTCGACCTCGCCAAGCTGAGATATCACAAGGTCGTCCTGATGGCCGACGCCGACATCGACGGCCAGCACATCACGACGCTGTTGCTGACACTGCTGTTCCGGTTCATGAAGCCGTTGATCGAGAGCGGCCACGTCTACCTGGCACAGCCGCCGCTGTACAAGCTCAAGTGGCAGCGAGTTGAACACGAGTTCGTCTATACCGAACGCGAGCGAGACGCCGTGCTGGAGGCGGGACTGATGGCGGGTAAGAAGATCAACAAAGACGACGGCATCCAGCGTTACAAGGGCCTCGGCGAGATGGACGCCAAGGAGTTGTGGGAGACCACCATGGACCCCGCGGCCCGGCTGCTCCGCCAGATCACCCTCGACGACGCGGCCGCCGCCGATGAGTTGTTCTCGATCCTGATGGGCGACGACGTCGAGGCCCGCCGCAGCTTCATCACCCGGAACGCCAAAGACGTTCGCTTTCTTGACGTTTAGCCGCGATGTTTAGCCACTCAGCCTTCGTACGCCCGGATAGAGGATCAGATGACTGACACCACCCTGCCGCCCGACGGCACCGCCGGCGACCGGACCGAACCGGTCGACATCCAGCAGGAGATGCAGAACAGCTACATCGACTACGCCATGAGCGTGATCGTCGGGCGCGCGTTGCCGGAGGTGCGCGACGGTCTCAAGCCCGTGCACCGTCGCGTGCTCTACGCGATGTACGACTCCGGGTTCCGTCCGGACCGCAGCCACGCCAAGTCGGCCCGTTCGGTCGCCGAGACGATGGGCAACTACCACCCGCACGGCGACTCCTCGATCTACGACACCCTGGTCCGGATGGCCCAGCCCTGGTCGCTGCGCTATCCGCTGGTCGACGGGCAGGGCAACTTCGGTTCACCGGGCAACGACCCGCCGGCCGCCATGCGCTACTGCGTCACGGGAGACGCACTGGTGCGGTTGCCATTGGGCCAGACGATACGCATCGCCGATGTGGCGCCAACCAAGCCGAACAGCGACACCGTCGTCGACCTGAAAGTTCTCGACCGACACGGAAATCCGGTGACTGCCGACCGGTTGTTCCACTCCGGCGATCATCCGACGTACGAGGTCACGACGACCGAGGGCTTCTCGGTCACCGGCACCGCGAACCACCCGCTGCTCTGCCTGGTCGACGTTGGCGGCGTGCCGACACTGCTGTGGAAGCTCCTCGAGGAGATTCGGCCCGGCGACCGCGTTGTTCTCCAGCGATCCCAACCCACCGAACTCGGTTGTGCGACCTGGCAGGAGACGCTTACGGGCTTGTTGCTGGGCGCGTTCGTCAGCGAGGGTTTCGTCTCAACGAACCGGGCCGGATTCAACAATCTGGACCGCGATTACTTCCGAATGGTTGTCGCAGCCTACGACGCAGTCGTTGGCGGAACCCGCTATCTCTCGGAGCGCACGATTGCGTCCGGCTCGACGCTACTCGAACTCGATGTTCAGAATATCGACGCGGTCGCCAAGAGCCCGCTCGGTGAGCTGACCGGAGTCCGCTCGGCCGCCAAGTTCATTCCCGACCGTGTGTGGAACGCCCCGGTGGCCGTCAAACGTGCATTCCTCCAAGCGCTTTTCGAAGGCGACGGGTCCTGCTCTGCGTTGCCGCGGAACACAATCCAGGTTTCCTACTCAACGAGGAGCGGCCGGTTGGCGTCCGATGTCCAGCAGATGTTGCTGGAGTTCGGTGTCATCGCCCGGAGATACCTGCACGCCACCGGTGAGTACAAGGTCGTCATTACCAACCGGGCGCAGGCCGAAGTCTTCGCAGCGCAGATCGGCTTCGGCGGGGCAAAGCAGCGCAAGCTCGTTGACCTGCTGGCGGCACTGCCGGCGCGGGCGGCAGGATCAGACACCGATCGCGTCCCGGGCCTTGCCCGCTTCATCCGTCAGCACTGTGGCAGTAGTTGGGCCGACAAGGAGTGGCTGCGGAAGCACAACATCGACGGTGTTCAACGATGGCGGCGGAACGGTGCCGAGATCCTCAGCCGCATCGCCGATCCCGAGGTGCGAGCCATCGCGTCGGACCTCACCGACGGGCGGTTCTACTTCGCCGAGGTGGCCTCGGTCACGGGCGCCGGAGTGCAGCCCGTCTACAGCCTGCGTGTCGACACCGACGACCACTCGTTCGTCACCAACGGCTTCGTCAGTCACAACACAGAGGCCCGCCTCACCCCGCTGGCCATGGACATGCTGCGTGAAATCGACGAGGAGACAGTCGATTTCATTCCCAACTACGACGGCCGGGTGCAGGAGCCGACGGTCCTGCCGAGCCGGTTCCCCAACTTGCTGGCCAACGGCTCAGGCGGTATCGCCGTCGGCATGGCCACCAACATCCCGCCGCACAACCTCCGGGAACTCGCCGACGCCGTCTACTGGTGCCTGGAGAACCACGAGGCCGACGAGGAAACCACGCTGGCGGCGATGATCGAGCGGATCAAGGGGCCGGATTTCCCGACCTCCGGTTTGATCGTCGGCACCTCCGGTGTCATCGACGCCTACACCACCGGCCGCGGGTCGGTCCGGATGCGTGGCGTGGTGGAGATCGAAGAAGACGCCCGTGGCCGAACCGGAATCGTCATCACCGAGTTGCCGTATCAGGTCAACCACGACAACTTCATCACCTCGATCGCCGATCAGGTGCGCGAGGGCAAGCTCGGCGGCATCTCCAACATCGAGGACCAGTCCAGCGACCGGGTGGGTCTGCGCATCGTCGTGGAGATCAAGCGCGACGCCGTTGCCAAGGTCGTGCTGAACAACCTCTACAAGCACACCCAGTTGCAGACCAGCTTCGGCTGCAACATGCTCTCGATCGTCGACGGGGTGCCGCGCACCCTGCGGCTGGACCAGATGATCCGCTACTACGTCGAGCATCAGCTCGACGTGATCATCCGGCGGACCACATTCCGGCTGCGCAAGGCCAACGAGCGGGCCCACATCCTGCGCGGTCTGGTCAAGGCTCTGGACGCCCTCGACGAGGTGATCGCGCTCATCCGGCGGTCGCAGACCGTCGACATCGCCCGGCAGGGCCTGATCGATTTGCTCGACGTCGACGACATCCAGGCCCAGGCCATCCTCGACATGCAGCTGCGCCGGCTGGCCGCCCTGGAACGTCAGAAGATCGTCGACCAACTGGCCGAGATCGAGATCGAGATCGCCGACCTGGAAGACATCCTGGCCAAGCCGGAGCGCCAGCGGGCGATCGTGCGCGACGAACTCGCCGAGATCGTCGAGAAGCACGGTGACGACCGGCGCACCCGGATCGTCGGCGCCGAGGGCGAGGTCTCCGATGAGGATCTCATCGCCCGCGAGGACGTCGTCGTCACGATCACCGAGACCGGTTACGCCAAGCGCACCAAGACCGACCTGTACCGCAGCCAGAAGCGCGGCGGCAAGGGTGTGCAGGGAGCCGGGCTCAAGCAGGACGACATCGTGCGGCACTTCTTCGTGTGCTCCACCCACGACTGGATCCTGTTCTTCACCACTCAGGGCCGGGTCTACCGGGCAAAGGCCTACGAACTGCCCGAGGCGCTACGCACCGCGCGCGGCCAGCACGTGGCCAACCTGCTGGCGTTCCAGCCCGAGGAGCGCATCGCCCAGGTCATCCAGATCAAGAGCTACGAGGATGCCCCCTATCTGGTGCTGGCCACCCGCAATGGCCTGGTGAAGAAGTCCAAGCTGACGGACTTCGACTCCAACCGTTCCGGTGGCATCGTGGCGGTCAACCTGCGCGACGGCGACGAACTGGTCGGGGCGGTGCTGTGCTCGTCCGACGACGACCTGCTGCTGGTCAGCGCCAAGGGCCAGTCGATCCGCTTCTCGGCGACCGACGAGGCGCTGCGGCCGATGGGCCGGGCCACCTCGGGTGTCCAGGGCATGCGATTCAACAACGACGACCGGCTGCTGAGCCTCAACGTGGTTCGCGAGGGCACATATCTGCTGGTGGCGACTGCCGGCGGCTACGCCAAGCGCACCGCGATCGAGGAGTACACCGCGCAGGGCCGCGGCGGTAAAGGCATCCTGACCATCCAGTACGACGTACGGCGTGGCAGTCTGG
>Ga0194063_10002245_pt1 | contig 12108 bp, 10 predicted proteins | sample SepL3720m_MetaG_FD_155459 | JGI IMG/M metagenome (GOLD analysis project Ga0194063, IMG submission 155459) | Anoxic zone freshwater microbial communities from boreal shield lake in IISD Experimental Lakes Area, Ontario, Canada - Sep2016-L373-20m | ecosystem: Environmental > Aquatic > Freshwater... | reverse complement strand
AAATTACTAATATCGCACAAAGTGCTAGTAAACCGGTATTAGTGGTAGGAACTGATGAGTCGGCTGAAATTGCTCGTCGGGTCATTGATTTCATAAATAATTAAATATATATAATATTTTTGGCGGATAGATCTTTTTGTATGCTGACAGCAATTTGATTGACATTTTATAATATTTAAGCTAAAGTACTCATATAAACACCTCACCCTCGCAGCAATGCTCGGTGAGGTTTTTTATTTGCTATAATATAAGAATATGGGCAAAACTATATTATATATAGATGGTGAGAATTTTCTATTCAAGGTTTCAGATTTATTAAAAAATGCCGATAAAATTAGACAAAAGTCTGACATTTCAAAATTTAAGTTTTCTATTATTTGTGACACGGCACTTGGTGATTTTTCTATTTCTTCCTGTAAATATTATGCCGCAAAAGTACACTTATTTAATGATACTAAGTTTTTAGAGGCTAAATCGAAGGAGATTATTGAATCGCAGAGGCGTCTTAAAAGGAGTCTAACTAATGATGGTGTTGAATCTATTATGTCAGGCAATGTTAGACTCCAGGAAATAATACCAGCTATAAATAAAAAGCCTGCAAAATATATATTTAAGGAAAAAGGGACAGATGTACGGCTGGCTGTTGATATAATGTCTGATATTTGTGACGGTAAGGTTTCAACTGTCCTATTGCTAAGTTCTGATTCTGATATGCAGCCAATTGTTCATGAAGCAAAGCGACGTGGATGCAAGGTAGTCTATATTGGTTTTGAGAACTTACCGAATGTAGGGCTTAGTAATCATTGTGACCAGACTATATTATTACGTAAGAAAGAAATAATTAATGCTTGGATTGGCTGATCATCTTTTCCTAGTATAAAAAGAAAACTATTATTAGCTAGCACTCTTGACATACGAGTGCTAGCTATTTATAATTAAATTATTAGCAATCTAGAGCTTAGAGCGCTAGAATTATAAATAGATTATAAATAATAGGAGATATAAATGGGTAAAATTATTGGAATAGACCTAGGAACAACAAATAGTGCAGTTGCTTATATGGCAGCTGGTAAGTCAGATGTTATTGCTAACAGTGAAGGTAACCGTACTACACCTAGTGTAGTTGCAATCAATAAGAACAATGAACGTCTAGTAGGGCAAATTGCTCAACGCCAACGTGTTACAAATGCAAAAAACACTATTTACGGTGTTAAACGATTAATTGGCCGTAAGTTTACTGATAGCGAAGTCCAAAAAGACTTAGATATTATGCCATATGAAATCGTTAAAAAAGGTGATGGCGTTGCTGTAAAAATGGGAGACAAAGATTATTCTCCTGAAGAAGTCTCAGCTATGATTCTGTCAAAATTAAAGGCAGATGCTGAAGCATTCTTAGGCGAGAAAGTAACCGAGGCAGTTATTACTGTTCCGGCTTACTTTAATGACGCTCAACGTCAAGCTACAAAAGATGCTGGTAAAATTGCTGGTCTAGAAGTAAAGAGGATTATTAATGAACCTACTGCAGCTGCTTTAGCTTATGGCTTAGACAGCAAAAAAGAAGAAAAGATTGCAGTGTTCGACCTTGGTGGTGGTACATTCGACGTATCGATTCTAGAGCTTGGTGATGGTGTGTTCGAAGTTAAATCAACTAATGGTGATACTCACCTTGGCGGGGAAGACTTCGATAACCGTATCGTTAACCATTTCTTAGAAGTATTTAAGAATAACGAAGGTATTGATCTTAAAAAAGATAAAGCTGCTATGCAACGTCTAAAGGATGAAGCAGAAAAAGCTAAAAAAGAACTTTCTACAACTAATGAAACTGAAATCAACTTACCATTCCTTACAGCTGATGCTGATGGCCCAAAGCACTTTGAATATAAGTTGACTCGCTCAAAGTTAGAAGAACTGATTTCTGATTTAATTGACCGATTAGCTGATCCAGTTAAAAAAGCACTTAAAGATGCAGGCTTAAAAGCTAGTGAAATTGATGAAGTTGTTCTTGTTGGTGGTATGACTCGTATGCCAATTGTCGTCGAGAAGGTAAAAGAAATCTTTGGCAAAGAACCACTAAAAGGCGTTAACCCTGACGAGGTCGTCGCCGTTGGTGCTGCTATCCAAGGTGGTGTTCTAGCTGGTGATGTTAAAGATGTGTTGCTTCTAGATGTTACTCCATTATCTCTCGGGATCGAGACTATGGGTGGTGTTGCAACCAAGTTGATTGACCGAAATACGACTGTGCCAACTTCGAAGTCTGAAACATTCTCTACCGCAGCTGATCATCAGCCACAGGTTGAAATTCATGTCACTCAAGGCGAACGTGAACTTGCAGCCGATAATAAGTCACTTGGCCGATTTACATTAGACGGAATTGCTCCAGCTCCTCGTGGCGTACCTCAAATTGAAGTTACCTTCAATATTGATGCCAACGGTATACTAAACGTTTCAGCTAAAGATAAAGGTACTGGTAAAGAGCAGAGTATTACTATTTCAAATAGTGGTAACTTGAGCAAAGATGATATTGCTAAAGCCCAAAAAGAAGCTGAAATGCACGCCGATGAAGATAAGAAAAAGCGTGAATTAATTGATGCTCGTAATGGTCTTGAAGGTGCTATCTACCAAGCAGAAAAGATGCCAGATGAATTCAAAGACAAAATTAGTGATGAGGACAAAAAAGTTATTACTGATGCTGTTGAAGAAGCTAAAAAGCATCAAAGCTCTGACGATAAAAGCGAACTAGAGTCTGCCGCTAAAGCTCTTAGTGATGCAATTATGCCAATTGGGGCTAAGATGTATGAAGCAGCGTCCAAAGAAAAAACAGCTGAACCATCAGAAGACAAGAAATCTGAAGACAAAGATGAAGCTGTCGAAGGTGAAGTTGTTGACGAAAAATAGATAATAAATAGAAGAAAATAAGAAAAAGGGCTGCTCAGCGAGGGCAGCTCTTTATTTTATGTCAAACATATTGTATAGTTATGTCCAGAATTTAACATAATTCGTAACTTTACAGATAAAATTTGAAGGAAGTGGAAGTGGGTGAGTATAAATGAGAACTTTGGAAGATTTCAGAGCTTATTTATATAAGCTCAAGACAGACACTTTAAATGACTGGCAAAAACTAATCTTAATGTTTAAGGCAGATGGTAAAAATCTGCCTAACAAAATTACTGAGACTAGGCTAATATTTAGCTTGATCCCAGGGTTACTGTTAGTTATTGGTCGATCCAATGTAAATTTGCGTTGGTTCGCATTTTTTCTTTTTGTAGCTATTGCTTTAACGGATAAAATTGACGGCTACATTGCAAGAAAAAATAATCAGGTAACTGAATTGGGTAAGATTTTAGACCCCGCGGTCGATAAAATATTAATAGTTGCTACAGTCGTGGCTATTAGCATTATAGATCGAGTGGTTTTAGTGCCAGTATTGGTTATTCTGGTTTGTGAAATCTTAGTCTCATGGTCAGCTTTTAGGGCGACACATAGAGACGTAGACGTCGCAGTAACCAGGTTTGGTAAAGCAAAGATGTTTTTGCAATGTGTTGCAATTGCATTTTTGATACTTCCTTTAGGTCCGGATATGTGTGTAAATATTGCTCAATCATGGGCAATGGTGATAGCGGCGTTGATGAACGTTATATCGCTGTTTTTATACCTCCGGGTATTTTATCGGAAGTAAAGTAAAAGACTAAATATCATGTTTAGTCTTTTTTCTTGATTTTTTATCTCTGTTAAATGGTTGCTACATCTTAAAGAGAGTATAATAAGAGGTGTAATAACAAAGGAGGAATTTTTATGGGAGTAATTGGTTGGATAGTACTAGGTGGAATAGCAGGGTGGATCGCTTCAATGATAGCTGACAGTAATGCTAGACAAGGTATTTTTGGAAACATCATAGTTGGTATCGTAGGCGGTATGTTAGGCGGGTTTATATTAAATCTGCTTGGAGTCGACGGCATTACAGGATTTAACTTATGGAGTCTACTTGTTGCCTTACTTGGCTCAGTAATAGCTCTATGGGTCTGGATGGCGCTTACTAAAAAATCTGTATAATAAAAAATAGATTTACTTTAGCACTCTTGAAATAAGAGTGCTAATTTTATACAATGGTTAAAGATGACAAAACGTGATTATTATGAAATTTTAGGTATATCCAAAAATGCTTCGGACGATGAGATTAAAAAAGCTTATCGGAAAGCGGCTGTTAAGTATCACCCAGATAAAGATGGTGGAGACGAAACAAAGTTTAAAGAGGCTGGTGAAGCTTACGAGGTTTTGAAAGATAGCTCAAAGCGACAACGATATGACCAATTCGGTCATGCTGGTGTTGGTGGAAATAGTGGCGGCGGCGGTAACCCATATCAAGGTTTTGGTGGCCAAGGTATGAACTTCGACTTCGGAGATGGTGGTTTTGGTGATATATTTAGTCAATTCTTTGGTGGCGGTCAAAATAGTCGTCAAAAAGGCCCAGTTCGTGGTCGTGACGTTGAGGTCACGCTACAATTATCCTTTGAGGAAGCTATTTTTGGCGTAGAAGAAAAAATTGCCATAGACATGGATGATGCTTGTTCACATTGTCACGGTACGACTGTTGAACCAGGTTATGATATGAAGACTTGTCCAACCTGTAAGGGTGCGGGTCAGGTTACTAGAGTAATGAATACTATTTTTGGAGCTATTCAACAAAACACAACTTGCGAAACTTGTGGTGGTAAGGGCAAAGTTCCTGAAAAGATTTGTACGGTTTGTAGGGGCAGGGGTGTCCAAAGAGCAAAGCGAACTATTAAGTTAAAGGTTCCTGCTGGTATTGATGATGGGGCAACGATTCGTTTGCGTGAACATGGTGAAGCCATAGGCAATGGTCAAAAAGGGGACTTATTCGTCCATATCCAAGTTAAGGCTCACAAATTCTTTACTAGGGAGGGTGATATTATTCTCTCCGAGCAACATATTGATATGATTAGTGCAGCTTTAGGCACAGAGATTGAAGTAAGTACGGTTGATGGTGACGTTAGGATGAGAGTGCCAGCTGGCACCCAATCTGGTACAGACTTTAAATTATCTGGCCGCGGAGTTCCACACATGAATAGTGATAAACGAGGTCCGCATATTATAAGTGTTATTGTTGATACTCCTACTAGATTATCTCGAAAACAGCGCGACATACTTGAACAGTTTTAAGGTTATAAATATTTGCTTTTAAGAAAATAAAGTGACAAAATATAGGGAAGTATGAACCAAAATAAAAAAACAGACGAAGAAATAGAATCTTATAAAAATACCAATAGTGATTTTGGTGATTATGCAAATTTCGAGGACGAGGAAAAGCGTCGTGAGGTTGAGCGGTATTCCTTTATTAATAATATTGAGTATACTCCTGATTTTAAATACCCAAGGTTAGATGTTTTAATTGATAACAAAAAAATATCTAAAAAGAAAACAAGAATTATTGAATCAGTATTGGAGCTCGAAGCGGCAAAAAATAATCCAAACGCAAATACTGCTGAACTAGAATTATATGCATCTTTTCACGAGCTTCGTTTAAAGAAAATTTTATTAGTAGAAGCAGCCAGAAATCTTTGTAATCCGATTATCTGTACTGATTATGAAATTAATCGGGCTAGCTTTGCTAAGTTGAATGAAGAGACATATGGTGAATTCAATAAGTCACTTTTTCTTGGGATTATGGATACTGAGAAAAATTTAGTTGCAGAATTTGAGCCATTATCTGAACTTGAAAGAAGTATTAAAGATGAACTAAGTCTATTATTTAGTCGATTTGAAACTGAGGGCGAAAAAGAAGAAATCTTATTGGACGAGGCCTCAATGGCCAAATTACATAATTTTGTTATGAAAAGATACTCTACAGTTTTAGAGGCTATACCTGACACTCCGGATGATGTCTATTATGACGCATCTCAATGTGCTGAAATAATGAACAATACCCTTATTGCAAACGGGCTATTTGATTTGGGCTGGTCAGTTGTAGTGGATAGTAAAAAATCAACTGTTTCAACCTCTTCGGCTATAAAGTTAATATCTTTGCCAGGTGACACTCGACGTAATGCTAGCGAATTAAGACGTTTAGTTGTGCATGAGGAGGAAGTCCATGCCAGGCGTGGGCAAAATGGTATAGAAACTGAGTTAGATTTGTTAAAACTCGGTACTGCTAATTATACCGATATTGAAGAAGGCCTAGGGGTTATTTTGGAATGTGCTATCTCTGGCAATTTAGATAGTCCTTCTTTTAATAGGGCACGCGATCGATATATAACTGCTGGTTTAGCGATAGGTGTTGATGGTAGGCCACGAGATGCTCGTGAAACCTATGAGGTACTTTGGCGGGTTCTAGCAATTCGTCGTCCGGAAGGTGGGGTACTTGACGAAGAAGCAGTCTATGGGGCTAAGCTAATGGCTTATAAGCACATTGAGAACGCTTTTCGTGGAACTCAATTCTGGATGCGAGGTGTTATTTATACAAAGTTAAAGATTTATTATGAAGGTCTTGTAAAAAATGCTGAGTTTTTCAGGGAACATATAGATACGCTTGATTCAGTTTTTGACGATTTATTCATTGGGAAGTATGACCATACTAGTAGAAGTGAAAAGGCACTGGTAAAAGCAGCAATTGAGCATAAAAAACTTCATAAAAAAGACGCCCCAACCTTGACTAATTAGTCCAAAGATGTTAGTATATATCAGTTAAATTAACTAAAGGGCTAAATGTTTAATATGGCAACAAATAAAATAATTGGAATAACTCAAAAGGTTAAATTGCCAGGCTATAGCTCGGGTTTTATTACAGCTAAAATTGACACCGGTGCTCATGATTCTTCAATCTGGGCTTCTTCTATAGTAGAAAATGATGGCACATTATCTTTTATCCTATTTGGACCTGACTCGCCATATTATACTGGTCAAGTTATTGAAACTAACAAATATAGTAATATCTTAATTAGAAATTCCTTTGGCCATGAGGAAAATCGCTATAAAGTGGGATTAAAAATAAAGATAGCTAATATAGTCTATAACACGTCCTTTAACTTAGCTGATCGTTCAAAAAATAACTATGCAATTTTAATTGGCAAACAATTCCTAAAAAGTAGATTTTTAGTCGATGTAGCTAAAAAAAATGCGGTTATTCGTTCTAAAAAAGTAGTTGACTCTCCAATTTTAGTTTTAACCTCTAGAACAGATAGTCTAACTAAGGACTTTTTTAATGAAGTGTCTAAAACATCTAAGTCGGATATTATATTAGAACGTTATAAAAAATTGAATTATGAGATAGACGTTAATGGTTGCCCATATATTATATTGCCAGATGGTCGTGATTTGGCCGATATTGGTTTGGTGTATTTTAAAGCTTATAGCCTATATATGGAGCATGCTATGGCAATTGTAAGTTATCTAAGAGCCAATAAGGTGCCTTTTATGGATAAAGAATTAACAGGCGGGGTTTCTAGATCTAAGCTTAGTGAATTATTCGCTTTAGCTTGTAATAAAGTGTCGGTGCCGCAAACAAAAATCGTAACTGGAATTAAAAATCTACCAGATTATGAAAGTTTAAGTAAGATATTTGGAGATAAGATAGTTATCAAGGACGCCTTTGGCGACAGAGGTAAGAATAACTTCTTAGTTGTAGATAGCGACTCTTATATAAAAGCAATAGATCGCCTGAAAGACGTTAATGTCTTTATAATACAGAGATTTATTGAAAATGATGGCTTTTTAAGAATTCTTTTGATGGGTGGAGAGGTAGTTCAGATTGTTAGCCGAAGCTCAGTAGCTCATAAAAACCCTTTGAAATCCCATCTTAATAAACCACATGGTGGAGCTAATGCAGTCGAGTTAGACGTAGTTGGTTTTGACACGGACGTTATTGCGATTGTAAGACATGCCGCTGCTGTTATGCGCCGAAATGTTGCTGGTGTAGATATTGTGCAAGACAAAAATTCAAAAAAGTGGTATGTTTTAGAAGTAAACTATAACCCAGAAGTCGTAAGTGGTATTTATGCCCCAAAACGAGCTGCCTGGTTAGCCGAATTATTAGATTCAATGAAAAGAGGTAAATAATGAAAATTGCTATTTTATCCAATGGTCCAGGAAATTATTCCACAAAACGCCTAAAAGAAGAGGCTATATTACGTGGTCATGAAGTAACAGTTGTTAAATATAAGGAGTGTTATGCTTCGATTGAGCAGAATAATCCGACAGTAAGTTATAGGGGTAAGGATTTGGCCCATTTTGATGCCGTTATCCCTAGAATTGCTTCATATATGACTAAATATGGGACAGCTATTGTTCGTCAGCTTGAGATGCAAGGTGTTTATACGGTTTCAAGTTCGATTGCTATTAGCAGGTCACGAGATAAGCTCCGTAGTATGCAGTTAATGGCTAAGTCTGGGATTGGTATTCCAAAGACTGTCGTTTCACGTAATACAACAGATATTGATAATCTATTAGATCAGTTAGGTGGTATGCCAGTAATTATTAAGCTTGCTCGTGGTACGCACGGTAATGGAGTGGTGTTAGCAGAAACTAAAAAAGCTGCTAAATCAGTTCTTCAAGCCTTTTATTTGACTAATGACGATGGAACAAACATATTGCTTCAGGAGTTTATCAAAGAATCTGCCGGAACAGATATTAGGGCTTTTGTGGTTGGTAGTCGAGTAGTTGCTAGTATGAAGCGTCAAAGTTTGGATGATGATTTTCGCTCAAATCTTCACAAAGGCGGAGAAGGTACAAGCATTAAGTTAACAGATGAAGAAAAGAAGGTTGCTATTAAGGCAGCCAAGGCTATGGGGCTTAATATTGCTGGTGTTGATATGATGCGTAGTGATCGTGGTCCATTAATTCTAGAAGTTAATGCTAGCCCTGGATTTGGTATCGAAAAGGTTACTGGCCGAAATGTCGCCAGTGCTATTATTGAATACGTTGAGCAAAACGCCAAACGTCGTAACAAAAAAGACAAAGTCGGCGCCTAAAAATACATTGCTGCTATAATATGCTTATGGAAATTATTTTAATTTACATAGTTATTGCAGTTGGTTTATTTATTTCAGCTTATATAACAAAGAGAAGGTTTGGCCTTCTGGGTCTAGCTCTAGCCTCAGGATCACTACTAAGCCAAATATGGGGCTACGATATTGGATTAATCGCTAGTGGTTTTGGGCTTCCTTCAAATCCATTGACGGTAGCTATAATTACGTCGCTAGTGGTGCTACTACCCGCTGGGGTACTATTGTTCCATGGCTATACTTACAAGAATAAGATCGCTAGAATTGTCGGAGCGGCTATGTTTACCTTGCTGGCACTTGCCTTCTTGGTTGAGCCTTTAGGCAATGTACTGATGCCAACTGGATCAAGCTTTGATATATATATTATGATATTAAAGTATAGGACTTTGATAATAGGGGCTGGCCTTATCTTGGCGGTTCTTGATCTATTCTTGACTAAACCGGCGCATTTGTCTGATAAAAAGTCAAAACATTGACGAATTACCCCTATTAATGGTATATTTTTTAGATATGAGGCCATAGCTCAGTTGGTTAGAGCACCTGCCTTTTAAGCAGGGTGTCGTGAGTTCAAGTCTCACTGGCCTCACCAAAAGAATATATATAATAAGCTAACTCCGGTTAGCTTATTTTTTTGTTAGTAGCTAGTTTATTTTATTGGCTATATACTAAGCTTATGAATATAGCGAATAAAACAATTCTAGTAACTGGTGCTGGTAGTGGAATAGGTAGACAGTTAGCAATAGCTTTAATTGAAAAAAATGCCAAAGTATTAGCCGTAGATATCCATGATGATACTTTACAAGATCTAAAGAAATCTCTTGGCGAAAAATCAAAACAATTATCGACTTATGTAGCTGATATATCTTCTAAAGGAGCGGTTGAGGCTTTATCTAAAAACGTTATAAGCAAAGACGGTCATATCGATGGTCTAATCAATGTCGCAGGAATTATTCAGCCGTTTGTTAAAATTAATGAATTAGATTATGACGCAATAAATAGAGTTATGAACATTAATTTCTTTGGAACTTTATTTATGGTTAAATCTTTCTTGCCATATTTATTGAAGCGACCCGAAGCACATATAATTAATATATCTAGTATGGGCGGATTCTTACCTGTTCCTGGACAAAGTATTTATGGCGCATCAAAAGCAGCTGTAAAAATGTTGACTGAAGGACTATATGCTGAGTTAAAGGATACCAATGTTAAAGTATCGGTAGTTTTTCCGGGTGCAACACAAACTAATATATCGATAAATTCAGGTGTTAAAATACCAGAACAACAAAATGGTTCTTCAAAAAAACAAGCTATTAAGATGTTGCCCGCAAGTGAAGCGGCTCGCCTTATTATTGCTGGCGTTGAGAAGAATAAGTTGCAGATATTTTTAGGCAGTGATTCAAAATTAATGAATATGCTCTATCGTCTAAATCCAGTTTTTGCCATAAATTTAATTGCTAAACAGATGAAGTCATTATTATCTAGATAGAGTTATATAGTAATAACTAGTATCAGTGTATTAATTTTTGTTAAGCTTAAGCTATAATGTTGATTATAGTCATATAATAAATTTCATAACACTTGAGAGAAGGGGAATTATGCAACCCGAAAACAATAGCCCTAAAGTAGAAGAACCTATAGTCCCAGAAATTAATACTAATTCTATAGTGCCAGAACAGCCAACTCAATCGACTGAACAAGTACTACCAACGGAGCAGTTGGCTCAGCCAGTTCAACCAATGACGGCAAATCCTGTTGTTTCGGCTAGTGTGCCAGCAGCAGTGCCTCAGCCTATGCCTAAGAAACCAAAAGTACCATTAAAAGTTTTGATAGTTAAGTATAAAAAATTGTTATTAATTAGCTTAGGGGCTATAACTTTAATAATAATTTCAATTGTTTTGTTTAATATATTTTATGATCCAACCAAACTTAGTTGGGATAGTTCAGCGGCCGATAATGGGGTCAGCTATACTGCCGCTAAGAGTTTAGACTTAAAGGTCTTAGCTCTAGATAAAGATAATAAACCAATAAATAACATTAAATATAATGTTGAAGGTGGTGATGTCAAAGCTGATAGCGTAAATGCAACCTGGACTTTGCCGTCTGAAACTGGGGCATATAAGATAACTGCGATTGCTCCAAGTGGTAAAAAAATTGAGAAGATAGTTAAAGTTATTAGACTAGACGATTTAGCGGGGGTAGTAATTCCTGCAAAAAGCGATGATCCTAACTTAGATTCAGATAAAGATGGGCTGATAGATACTAAAGAGGCAGAAATAAAGACTGACCCAAATTTGATGGATACCGACAGCGATGGCTTGATTGATGGGTACGAGGTAAATGTCTCAAAAACTTCACCAATAGAGAAAGATATTGACGGCGATGGTATTGTTGATGGCGATGAATTAGATTTATCCTTAGACCCAACGAAGGCTGACTCAAAAGGTGATGGCATAAAGGATAGTGATAGGACGCTAAACTATACTGTTAGTGATAGCAAAAACGGTGTAGATTTAAATATTACAGGTAAGGGAAATATTGCCAGCAGTACCATAGATAAATACATTGACCCTACTTTTACTAATATGGATGGTGTATTAGACTCAGTTTACAATTTTTATTCTACTGGAACAGTTGAAAAAGCAACCGCTACAGTTTCTTATACTGATGAGGCTATTAAAACAAAGGAGCTAAATGAGGATGGGTTGGGGCTATATTTGTTTGATAAAGATTCAAAAAAATTAGAACTAGTGCCAACAGTTGTTAATAAAGATAAAAATACATTAACCTCTGAGATAACTAAGCCATCTAGGTATGTAATCGGTGATAAATCCGTGGTAACTAGTTACGAGAACCAGATAATGTTATTACTCGATAACTCTTTGTCGATGTATAGCAAAAAACAGCTTGAGGCATTTGGCAAGGATTCTCTTGTGTCTGATACAAAAGATATGGCTAATGATGTTAACTTTAAAAGGATAAGCCTATCTAATCAACTGATTGATAATTTAACCGGCAACTATAAGTTTGGGGCAGGCCAATTCTCAGGTGATTATACTAATATCTCTGATATTACAGATGATAAAAATGCTATAAA
>Ga0194063_10002244_pt1 | contig 12113 bp, 7 predicted proteins | sample SepL3720m_MetaG_FD_155459 | JGI IMG/M metagenome (GOLD analysis project Ga0194063, IMG submission 155459) | Anoxic zone freshwater microbial communities from boreal shield lake in IISD Experimental Lakes Area, Ontario, Canada - Sep2016-L373-20m | ecosystem: Environmental > Aquatic > Freshwater >... | reverse complement strand
ATAAAACATCTACTTATTATTTCAATAGCAAGTTGTTTCTATTCTTCTTTTTTCTTGATAAAAAAGAAGCAAAAAATCAAGGATAAACGAATGGCTCCGCCCGTTTATCCGGCCAGCGCCACGTGACCACCCAACAGTTTTTGCTTCAGTAAACAGATTGTTACTTGTTCCAAAATCCAACCAAAACAAAGCCAGTTCTGAATTGTCGGTTGGCAGTACTTGATTCAGGGAATACCCAAACAATTATTTGTTACCGTCTTTCAACAGTATTTATAATCTTAAACAGGACAGCTCAAAATGAAAACAGTATAATTTCAGTTGAACTGTTCATTCCTAAGAGTAGTGATCCAATGCTGAAGTCACAGTAGCACAAAAGCTCAAGATAGCTGCTTCCGGTAAACGGGATGTAATCGTTTACCGGGCTCTTTTTTTGTTTCTTTTTTGGAGAAGCAAAAAAGAAAAATTAAACCAGCAGTGTGCAACTATAAAAAATCTACTTCTTATTTCAAAAGCAAGCTGTTTCTATTCTCTGCCTTGGCTCGTGTCCTCACGAACCAGATTCATATTAAATTGTCTTTTCTTAAAATAGGAAAACACAATTTAACTCACAACTAAGTAGCACAACTAAAAAACAGATATTCAATATTTCGGTTCGTGAGAACACGAACCGAGGCAGAGAATACCTAACAAGGAATGCTGAAAGTTGAAGGCAGTACCATGAACCATGAACAATGAACCATGAACAATTAACAAGGAATGTTGAACACCAAAATAACAACCAGCACCCCTTAATACCTCGCCTCATTAATTTTCTCCAGCGGATTCATAATGTATGTTAGTATTGAACCGTCTTTCATCAGCTCCACTAACCTGAACCCTTTATAGCTGGTGCCCCAGTTGCCGCCAAAATGGCTGTCGAAAAGATAAGGGATATTGGCTTCCATCTTTACCCCGTCCTGATCATGTTCATGCCCGTGAAAAACGGCTTTTACATTGGGATAATTTTTCAGCAATTCAAAAAATGCCGGCGTGTCCACTGCATTGGCAGTCCATTTTTTTTGAGGGATATGCAATACCAGAAAAACAGTTTTTTTATTTTTAGAACTTTCTAACTGTGCTTTCAGCCATACCAAATCAGGCGAAAGATACTCCCCCTTTTCATTGGAGGTATTGGCAATGATGATGCTGCAATGTTTTTCTTCCACCAGCAAATCGGGCAGGCTGCCCCATACTTCTTTCCAGTACTCATTGCTCACCATATCATGATTGCCCTTGCCGGTATAATATGTCATGGCAAGTCCGTCTAACTGCGTTTTTGCTTTTGGCAGCAGTGCTTTTTCATTGTGTATGATATCGCCATTGATGATACAGCAATGCAGCGGTTGCCGGCTGTGAAAATCATTTATTGCCGTAACTATATTTTTATGCATCTCATCAAAAGGCGTATTGGGCTGGCCATAATGTCCGTCGGATGCCACCACAAAACGATAGACTACTTTTTTTCTTTTTGATGCCGCTTCTGCAGCAGTTAAAAACTGTATGCCGCCGCCAGTTACCAACAGTGCAGTGAAGGAAATGTTTTTGATGAAGGAGCGACGGGTGTTGTTCATGATGAGGGGGTTTGGTATGGTGAATGGTGAATAGTGAATGGTGAATAGTGAATGGTGAATAGTGAATGGTGAAAAATTTACAAACTTGCTACAGTACACAATTATCAATGACTCAAAATAAATATCGAATGTGCGAATGGTGAATGGTCGATGGTCCATGGTCGATGGTTTGCAGTCTTAGAGTACTACACCCTTATAATTCGCGGCCATATGAACAATGAACCATTAACAATTAACAATCCACAAGGAACAAAGAATGCTGAATACCGAAGGCAATACCATGAACCATGAACAATGAACCATGAACCATTAACAACGAACAAGGAATGTAGAACACCAAAGGAACGACCAGCATAAAGTATCCCCTCCTTTACACCTCCGCCATCGAACCGAGGCCGATTACTGCTGATTACAATTTCAATTTCTTTAAGTGTCTTTGTACTTCTCGTTCTACCTTTTCAAAATCTGGCAAGTCTTTTATTTGTTCATTCATTGAGTTTTTCCAGCGTCCTTTGTATTGGGGCAAGCGTTCAGCCAATTTTTTTGGAAAGTCAACATGCTGCAGGTTTTTACCGGCACATTTCTTTTCAAATTCCTTGATGTGAAAAGCAGCGTCCATTCCATGTTGTTCTAATAAAAACCAGATGTCGTAAAAATCTCTTGGCTCCATCCGTTGCATTACGGTTCGCATTTTTTCAACCAGCACTTCTTCCAAAGGATAACACAAAAGTTGGTGTTTTTCTATATCAGAATAGCCAATAATAACATCTTTCATTACAGGAGCGTATTCCAGTTGCTCACTTCTGGAAATATCTACTTTTACTTTTTTGTTGTTACCCACCCCCCCCAGTGGACCTGTGTAACTTATGTAAAAGTTGATGCCACCATCTTCATGCTCGTTATTATCAATGATAGCCAATGGAATATTCGCTTCTTCCTTCACATATTCAAATACTTCATTGAACCATTCAAATATTTGCTCATTGGGTATTTCATTGTTGAGCAATGTAAAATCAAGGTCTTCCGAAAAGCGGTAGTCTTCAAAATAGATTTTCTTTAAAACAGTTCCTCCTTTGAAAACAATAGATTTTGAAAGCTGCTTATGTTGGGCAATACCTTTTAATATCCACGAAAGAATATAATCTTTTTCAATCTGCTGGTCACGAACTCCAACTCCCCTTGCTTTTTGTTGTATCTCTCCTGGTTTAATCATGTATACATAGCTGATTTAATAGTTTCCGTTTCTACATTCTGCTGAATGCTCCATTTGCTGATTAATTTTCCAGTCTTTGGTAATTCTGTGTCAAGCACCACATAAGAAGCGGTTTTCAACTTTTGTAGTTCCTCAACAATTCCATTTTTTATTTCAAGAACATCTAAAAGAAATCCAAGGCGTTTTATTACTGCTTGCGAATTGAATTTCTTTATATAATCAAGTAATTGATTGAATTTTATTTTATCTTTTGAAATATAGATTGCCTTTGCTATTTCTACTACACCCCCTGCATAATCTGGTTTAAAAAGGCAATCAATAATTGTTTTCTCCAAATCAGAACAAAGCACTTTATTAAAACTATCTACCCAAATTTTTTTAGCTCCAAAAAAATGTTTTTCATTGTGGTAAATAAATTGAAAAGCAATACTCTTGATTTTTATTTCAGATGGCCTGAGTTGTTTGGAAACAACTATTTGCTCTTTTAAAGATGGTTGAGTAATCAGATTATGAATTTGCAAAGCCGAATAATAACCAATATAATGTTCTGCATCTTTTACAATGTATTCAGCAATCAGATGCCAGTCGGGCATAAAGTTTTCAGCGTTTTGCTCATATGGAATGATATAATAAATAGCTTCTTTTAGCCGCATTAAAAGCCCACGTCTGGTCATATCGCTTAGCAATTCTCTTACCGTACTTTCTTTTGAATCCGGCAAAGCATCCATTGCTTCAGCATAGCCGAAACAAGCCCTGTTCTGTCCGTTGAAATATGACAGCAATTCATTTGACTGTGTAGAAATATATTTATGTTTCATAGTTAGATTGTCAGGTTTATCCTGACTAATGTGATATGAAAGATATATAATAATATTGACAAGTTGGTTAAAATTATATTTTATAGTGTAATTGTCAGGATAAACCTGACTAATTCGATATGAAACATAATTACTCTGCGCCCTACTTCCTGTCTTCACTAACCATATGGAAAATAAACCTATCTCCCCCAAAGTAGATATTACTCCACTACTTTTACCACCCAAACATAATTACTCACTGCCTTTAACGCTGCCGGTATGGACAGCTCCACTCCTTTTTCTACGGGCTTCCAATTAATTTTTTTAGTACTGCCCAGCAACTGCAGCTTGGCATTTTTTGCAAATGGTATTTTGCTGAGTACAATTTTATCTTTCGGGAAATCGAAAAAGAAAATGTATTTGGTATGCCCGTCTTTTGATTGGGTAAAGCGGATATTATCGCCCTCACTGAATACGGTAAACATGCGGCTGCCGTAAATGGCTTCGCCGTTTGTTTTTATCCAGGTGCCTATTTCTTCTAAGCGCTGATAGGCATTGGGGTCTAATTCTCCATCGGGGCCGGGGCCGATATTCAGTAGATAATTACCGCCCTTGCTTACGATGTCTACCAATTTTTTTACAATCTCCTCTGCGGGCTTGTACACATCATTGGGTACATAGCTCCAGCTGTTGCCCATGGTCATACAGGTTTCCCAGGGATAGGATAATCCGGTTTCGGGGATATGCTGCTCGGGCGTAAGATAGTTTTGATAAGGGCCGGCACAAGCCCTGTCTACCACCAGTACATCGGGCTGTTTGCTTCTGGCTTCTTTAGCCAGCCGGGCAATATCAATATCCTGATTCTGCGGATTGCGTGCCGATCTTATGCCATCTGTTTTTTCCACCAGGTACTTGGCCACTTCTTCATCAGATGTTTTTCGCACCCAGCCACCATCTAACCACAATACATCAATCTTGCCGTAATCACTCATCAGTTCATTAATCTGGTTATGGGTAAAGTCAACATATTTCTTCCACATCTCGGGATACTTCACCACATCATAATTACAGTTTCTGTCAGCCGGCGGAAATTGTTTCCACCAGTACGAATCTACATTCCAGTCGGGCTTGGAAAAATATGCGCCGGTCCACAACCCTTCTTTTCTAAAGGCATTGAAAATTTCTTTGGTGATATTACTTCTTGGATTTGCTGAAAAGGGACAAGCACTATCCGTAATTTTATAGTTGGTATATTTTGAATCGAACATGCAAAAACCATCATGGTGCTTGGTGGTAAATACCATATACTTCATACCCGCAGCTTTGGCGGCAGCCGCCCATTTTTCGGGATTGAATTTTACCGGATTGAATGTGGTCTTCAAATTTTCGTAAGCCTTTTTATAGCCTGCATAATCATTGGGTGCAATGCCGGCTTTACGGGCACCTGTAGCCCAGCCCACATCTTCGGGACAAATGCTCCAGCTTTCCACAATGCCCCACTGGCTGTAGGTACCCCAGTGCATGAGCAAACCAAACTTAAGGTCTTTCCATTCTTCTAAACGATGTGTTATCCGCGGATCGGGATCAGGAAAATATTCGTTTTGCTCCTGTGCTGCTGCAATACCTGCAGTACAGCAGAGTAAACAAATACAAATCAGCTGCTTCATTTTATGTGGTATGCTCATGTTCATCATTTTAATAAGAACGATTTTCCTATGGAATGTATCAGAAAATAAAGTACCGAAAAATACAGAACATAATTTCTTCTGCCCCATTATTTTTATTTTAAATCCAACTGAATGATGGTATCAATTTCATCGGGCACAATGCCCTCTAAATAAATAAATGTGCCTTCGGGCAGCTGCTTAAATTTCACATCCGTTTTTCCGGCAAACAAAATTGCTTTAGTAATTTTCTGTTTCAGTTCAGGAATAAAAATATAAGCCGGATTTTCGGTGCTGTGCATCAGGTGCAGGTAATTGGCTTTACCCTTTTGTGTAATGGTGCCCCATTCTTTTTGAGGAATAATATTGCCACGGGTGCCATAAATGGTTTCGCCATTTTTAGCCAGCCAGTTGCCCACCGCTTTTAAGGTATCTGCAAATTCAGGCTGAATAGTGCCATCAGGCATTGGACCCACATTCAATAAAAAATTGGCATTCACTCCGGCTGCACTTACCATATATTGAATCAGCCTTTTTACTGATTTATAATTTCTGTCGGTGATATTAAATCCCCAGCTGTCGTTCATGGTTTCGCAGGTTTCTAAGGGCAGTTCAGAAATGGAGGCACCACCAAATCCTGTGGTATTATGGCCGGGCAAATCTTTTTCAAATGCCTGAAAATCTTCTCCGGCAATGGGGGTTAAATGATGGTTATTACTGATTAAACATTTAGGCTGCAACTGATGAATGAGTGTGTATATTTCATCGTAATGCCAGTTTACTTTTGACTGCAATGTTTTGTCAACATCATTATCCAGCTGGTCCCAGTGCCCGTCGAACCAGATGCCTGATATCTCACCGTAATTGGTTAACAACTCTGTTAGCTGCCCTTTCATAAATCGGATATAACTATCCCAATTACTTTTCTCCGTTCTGCCGGTTCCTTTACCGGTTTTACCTGTCTCGTACTGATAATCGCTGCGGTACCAATCCAGTAAAGAATAATAGCAAAACAATTTCATGCCCTGTTTATGACATTCATCTGCCAGTTGTTTAAAGGCATCTTTACCATAAGGGGTATTGGTTATTTTCCAGTCGGATTGCTTGGTATCAAAATTGCTAAAGCCATCATGATGCCTTGTAATAAAAGTGATGTACTTCATGCCGCCTGCTTTTGCAATGGCTACCCATTTTTTGGCATCAAAATTTTGCGGATTAAAAATATTGATCAGTCTGCTATATTCGGGCACACGAATATTGCGGTTATTCATCACCCACTCTCCATTGCCTAATACACTGGAAGCGCCCCAATGAATAAACATGCCAAATTTATTATCCTGAAACTCTTTTCTTGATTCCAGATTTTCTGCAGAGGGTGTATAGGTCTGCGCCTGCGCAATCAATGTTACTGCACAAACTAAAAAAACAACAAGCAATTTCTGTTTCATATTTTTTATTTATCGTTATCTAAAAATACCATCTCCTTCCGGGAAAAATTTACTCCACTACAATTTCATCAGCAAATGTCCAGGCCGGCTTGCCTTCGCCCGGATGCCCCTTAGGACAAGCGTCGAGCGTAATGGCTGTTACCCTAACATAACGGGCATTGACAGCCGCAAATTTTACCATAAAATTTTTAATGGTGGGTGCAGTTACTGTGGTGGCAATATCATTGACTACTGTACCTGCGCTGATGAAATTTTTACCATCGGTTGAAATTTCAAATTGCACCGATTGGGGTAAGAAGATCCAACTTCTGTAACTCTGCAAACAGCCTAATGCAATCTGGCTGATATTTTTTTCGATACCCAGATCAACAGTGGCGATCAGATTGTCTTTACTAAAGCCATGCCAGTACTTGCCGGTGGAAAAATTGCCGCGTACGCCGTCGGTTAAAGAATTGATGCCATCAGCAGGATAATATTTTGAAGGTGCAATGGTATACTGCACATTACTGCCAATGGCTTTATGCATAGAAAAAGATTGCTCTGCCGGAACCAGGTTCATTATTTTACCATTCAATACCGAAACTGCTTTAATGGTTTGCGAGGTTTCAATAGCAATGGGCTGCATATATTTATTTACAGACAATGTGGGCACCGTTCCATCTGTAGTATAATAAATGGCAGCAGCAGGCATTTCGGAAGAAAGCTCCACCTGTAATTTTCCACTATTGGAAACCGGCTTAAGACTCACGGTAAAATTACCCGGTGAATAATGGAGTCCCTTTTGTTCAAATCCCCTGAAATGATATTGCAGGCGTGTATAAAAATCCTCCCAGTTATTATTTGCGGCAGGCGACCATAGGGATTCAGACAATGCCAGCATGCGGGGCAATACCATATACTCCAGGTGTTCGGTGGTGGAAATAAATTCTGTCCACACATTGCCCTGTGCACCCAATACATATTTGGCTTCAGCAGCATTTAATTCTTTAGGTATGGGCTGGTACTCGTATACTTTTTTAACGGTGTTAAATCCACCAATCGCCAATGGCTCTCCCTCAGGCCCAGCCTGATAGTGATCAAAATAACAGGGCGTGCCCGGCGTCATCACTACATAATGATTCATTTTAGCGGCTTCAATGCCACCACTCTCGCCGCGCCAGCTCATTACTGCTGCTTCGGGGGCCAGACCGCCTTCCAGTATTTCATCCCAGCCTATCAGCTTGCGCTTTTTGCTGACAATAAATTTTTCGATGCGTTTAATAAAATAACTCTGTAATTCGTCTTCGTTTTTAAGCCCCTCTTTTTTTATCCTGTCCTGACAACGGGCACATAATTTCCAGGGGCCCTTATCTACTTCATCGCCACCGATATGGATATATGGAGAAGGGAAGATGGCCATCACTTCAGTCAGCACATCCTGTATAAAAGTAAATACCTGTTCATTACCGGCGCAATAATTAGATGACACATTAGTATAATTGCCTCCGGTTAAAGGCAGCTGCGGTAGCTGTGTACAACTCAGCTGCGGATAAGAGGCAATGGCTGATGCCACATGCCCGGGCATTTCAATCTCGGGAACGATGGTAATATTTCTGGCTTTGGCATAAGCTACAATTTCTTTCAACTGTTCCTGTGTATAGTAACCCCCATAGGTAGCCGCTTCTCCGGCTTGCGCCTGTGGCCTGCTGCCCCAAACCTTATCAGTCTGGTCAACTCTCCACGCTCCTGTTGCAGTAAGGTTGGGATATTTTTTTATTTCAATGCGCCAGCCCTGATCATCTACCAGGTGCCAGTGAAAAGTATTCATCTTGTATGACGCCATCAGGTTGATATATTCTTTTACTACTTCAGCAGCAAAAAAATGGCGGCTTACATCCAAGTGCATGCCCCTCCATTTAAACTGCGGGTAATCTGTAATGTCCATACAGGGCACCTGCAATGCTGCATTGCTGCGTGTTTGCGGCAGGGTTTGTAATAATGACTGCATGCCATAGAAAATGCCGCCATAACTGGTGGCTCTTATAACAGCTCCAGTTGCGCTTACCTGTAAGCGGTAGCCTTCATCGGGTATGCCGGCATTTTTTTCGAGTATCAGTTCAATTGTTTTTTTGGCGGGTTTATTTACCGGCAGTGTGGATCCCGAAACAGATTTGATGACAGCAGCAAAAAAATCAACCGCAGGTTTTAACACAGTCTGTGCCGCAGTATAACGAATGGCTGTTGATTGATCAATTACAAAAACGCCTTCCTGCATTTTTATTTCAACCGGTTGGGGAATGATGGAAGGCTGTTGCTGTGCATGAAGCATTGCTGAACCCAGCAGCATACATACTGTAAAAAAAGATTTAACAAACATAATGGTAGTATTAAGATGATCAAACTGATTTATTTTATAATGACTTCATCAATAAAAATATGAGAAGGTGAACCTGCAGATTCATGTGTGGCAGGTAATGCTCCGCCTGTAACGGCTTTTACTTTAATATACCTTGCGGTAGCTGTTACTTTCTGCCCCAACTCCTGCACTACCGGACCCGAAACATCTTTTAAAATGGTATTGGTCACTGTAGCCAATGGCTGAAAATTTTTACCATCTTCACTGGTTTCAAATATCACTTCTTTGGGAAAGATGATCCAGGGACCCACATCCTGCAATACATGAATGGCAACATAAGAAACCGGTTTGCTTGATTTAAGATCGATCACCGCTTCAAAATCTTTGGCGTAATAACTCTGCCATGCACCCGTTTTCCAGTTGGCGGTACCGATAATACCATCTATCAATGCATCTTTACCACCGGCAGTGTACATCGGATGCACGGCACTGATTACATCAATGCTGCGATCGGTAGGCACCAGATAAAATTGCTGCATTACTTCTGCAGTTGTATTGCCGTTATTTTCAGCATAAAAAAATACGTCGGCTGTTTTATCCAGAGTAAAGGGTTTTGTATAGCGCATGTATGCAGACTTACTTTCCCCCTTTGCCTGAATGCTGTAATAAATAGCTGCAGCAGGATCAAAATGTTTGATCACCACATCCAGTGTGGTTTTAAATTTATTGTCGCTCATATCCAGAAAAGGCACCGCTAAAAAATTGGCATCATCAACAAATGAATGCGGCATATTTTCATTAGTAGCGCATCTTTGTTTGTTTGGCTGGTTGCTCATGTCAAATAATAACTCTCCGCCATTTTCAATATCCGTGTTTTTAATAAAGGAGGCGGCATGTGGCTTTTTATTCAACCAGGCATTTTGTATATAAAAATTATTCGCCGTTCTGTTTTTTGTTTTTATGGAAAAAGATTTTCCGTTTTCCAAATTGATTTTTACCTCATCAAATAAAGGCGTACCAAAAACATAATCACCACTTCCGGGAGTTACTTCATATATACCCATAGCACTCAATACAAACCATGCACTCATTTGCCCGCAATCTTCGTTACCAATTAATCCATCGGGATTATTGGGATAAAATTCTGTACAAATTTTATGCACTATCTCCTGTGTGCGCCAGGGCTGTCCGCCATAATTAAACAGGTAAGCCATATGATGACTGGGTTCGTTGCCATGTGCATATTGCCCTATTAACCCGGTAACATCCGACTGATCTCTTCCACTCAGTTGTTTGGTGGTGGTAAATAATTCGTTCAGCTTGCCAATAAAATTTTCTTTGCCGCCATATAATTTTATCAGGCCGTCAATATCCTGCTGCGCAGAAAAAGAATAATGCCATGAATTGCCTTCGGTAAAAAAATTATTTACTTCAGTGGCATCAAATGGCGAATACCAGAAGCCATGCACTTTACCACGGATATGGAAAGTAGAAGGATCAAAAAGATTACGGTAGTTCAATGAACGTTTGGCATAACGTTTATATACTTCTTCATTACCCGTCCATTTGGCAAATTGCGAAATGCACCAATCGTCATAGGCGTACTCCATCGTTTTGGATGCACTTTCATTTTCGATATCATTGGCTAAAAACCCCTGTTTGGCATATACGTTTAAACTAAACCTGTTGCTTTCGGCATAATCCGTCATGGCTTTTAATGCCAGTGCCTGATCAAAATTTCGAATGCCTTTTTGATAGGCATCTGCAATAACAGAAACGGAATGGTAGCCGATCATGCAATAGGTTTCGTTGCCGCTCAATTCCCAAACAGGCAGCATGCCGCCATATTTGTATTGCGCTAAAAAAGTATTGATCCAGTCGCCGGTACGCTTGCGGTTAATGATGCTCATTAAAGGATGCAATGCCCGATGCGTATCCCATAAAGAAAATACAGAGTAATTGGTAAAGCCATCAGCCTTGTGCACCTGTTTATCTGTACCACGGAATTCGCCATTTACATCGGTATAAATATTCGGACTCACCATGGTATGATAGAGTGCAGAATAAAAAGCGATCTGCTGGTCTTTCGCACCGCCTTTGATTTCAATTTTACCCAGTTCTTTATTCCACTCTTTGGTGGCTTTATTTTTTACTGTGGTAAAATTCCAGTCGGTAATTTCTGTATCCAGATTTTGTTTAGCATTATCCATGCTTACTCCGGAGATACCCACTTTAACCAGCAGGGGTTTTTTATTGGTTACATCAAAACTGAAAAAAGCTTTGATATTTGTTCCGCCGGTTTTGGTGATGCCGCTTTGCAAAACATCATTCAATGCAATACCATAATCTTTTATTGGTTTTTCAAAACGCATATAAAAATACAGGTACTGATTGGAAGCCCATGACCTGCTGCGGCGCATGCCTCTTATTTCGTGTGCATTTACTATTTCAATTGAGGATTCCAGTACCGCATCGCGGTGTTGCAGATCGAGTAATATTTTTCCTTCGGTAGTATTGGCATCAAAAGTATACGAATGCATACCCGAACGAAATGAAGTGGAGAGTGCGGCTTTGATATTTCCTTTTTGCAGCAGTACTTCATAATACCCCGGACTCGCTTTTTCATTCTTGTGCGAAAATGGAGACGCATAGTCGGAGTTTTTCCATTGCACTTTTCCGGTAAAAGGCATTACCAGTACATCGCAGTAATCGGCAATACCGGTACCACTTAAATGCGTATGCGAAAAACCGTACATCATGGAATCAGAATAATGGTATCCGCCGCAACCATCCCAGCCTTCCAATCTTGTATCCGGACTTAACTGCATCATACCAAAAGGCATGGTAGCACCGGGATAGGTATGTCCATGCCCGCCTGTGCCGATAAAGGGATTTACCAATGCTGCATAATTAGTTTGTGCAGTTGCAGTTTGCTGCAACATAAAAAGCACCAGTACCCATTTCAATCCTTGTTTCATTATAGTCATTTAATGCGTTAAACTTAATAGTCCATTATTTACTGCTGATATCATACAGCGATTTGATC
>Ga0194063_10002242_pt1 | contig 12115 bp, 12 predicted proteins | sample SepL3720m_MetaG_FD_155459 | JGI IMG/M metagenome (GOLD analysis project Ga0194063, IMG submission 155459) | Anoxic zone freshwater microbial communities from boreal shield lake in IISD Experimental Lakes Area, Ontario, Canada - Sep2016-L373-20m | ecosystem: Environmental > Aquatic > Freshwater... | reverse complement strand
TAAATCAACTCGGAGAGTGACCCCCTATGCCACAGGCAACAGCGCGCGGTGATGGTGCCGCATTCCGCCACACGATCAAGGTAAACGGCCATCAGCTGGTCGCTGACGAGCCAAGCGATATTGGCGGCGGTGGCAGCGCACCAACGCCGCTTGACCTGCTTGCAGCCAGCCTCGCTTCCTGCACGGCGATAACCGTCCAGATGTATGCCCAGCACAAGGGTTGGGATCTTGGCGACATTGAGGTTTCAGCCGAATACGAGCCGGCAGAGCGCGGTAGGCCAACACGATTTTCAACTGTCATGCGTCTGCCAAGCTCATTGACCGATGAGCAGCGCGAGCGACTCGAGATAATCGCCGCCAAGTGCCCTGTTCATCGGACTCTCGAAGGCGAAGTTATGTTTGAGGAGCGGGTCGAGCCGCTCTCGAGCTAAGCCCGAATGGATGCTGCCGCAACGATCGACCGCCTGCGCCAGCGACTGATCCCAACGGCGGAGGCGGCGCTGCTTGATCCACCGGGAGCGATTGAATCAGCCGTATTGGTTCCAATCACAATGTTGGATGGCGAGCTGGGCGTTGTACTGACTCGGCGCCGCGACGACATGCGGCGCCACGCCGGAGAGTTCAGTTTCCCAGGCGGAAGGCGTGACCCCGGTGAGGTGGACCTGCTCGCAACAGCATTGCGCGAGACCTACGAAGAGGTTGGGATTCCAGCTGACCGAATTGAGTTGCTCGGTGGCCTTCAGCCAACGGCGACGATCGCCACTGATTTCTCAATCCACCCCTTCGTTGGCCTGGTTCCATCAGGTCTTGCCTTCGCAGCAGCGCCGACAGAGGTGGCAGAGGTGGTCGAAGTGTCGTTGATGGAGCTTGTTGGCGCCCGGCGTCGCGAGCGAATCTCGCGGCGAGATGTTTCATTCACTACCGATGTCTATCCGCTCGGAGAGCGCGTCGTCTGGGGAGCGACCGCGAGAATCCTCGGCGACCTCGTTGACCGTCTCACTCTCGGCCCGACCGATTGACTGAACTAGCGATTAGCAGTTAGCAGTCGCTGGACGCATTATTTAGCCGCGCTGTCGGCTGAGCAGCTCATCAATTGCGTCACGTGCTGACTGTGCCCAAGTTCCGTAGTCGGCTGGATCGGTGTTGAGTAAAGCCCACGGAATTTCGTTCTTAGCGCATACCCGCTCGACCTCGGCCGCTCCAGCTCCGAGCAGATCATCCGGAACTGAACCAACTGCCTCGTAGAGGACTCCGCGCACCGGACTATCGATCGTTCGTTCAAGCATCATCTGTAGGCGCGTGCCGTGCAGCGCTGCAAGAGCGTCAGCTTTCCCTTCCGCCGAAGCAAGGGCCCAGACGAGAATCGTCGCGTTTTCCATCGCGTAGTGGATCGTTGCGATTCTGTCCGGATCTCCGATCCATGGTTCAACGCCGGCCTGCTCAAGTTGATCTCTGCGCGCTTCGTCTCGCGTCGTTCCTCGGACGGCGTGACCATCAGCGCGAAGTAGCGCAGCTAGTTCGAGCCCTCGGCATCCGCAGCCGACGATTAGGACGCGCGCCATCTTTAGATTCCCCTGTTGATCGCTGTAGACGCGTTCATCCGTTTCAGACTACCCGCCAGCAGAGGTAGGCTTTGCCACGAACACAATGAATTTTGATCTAACAGATGAACAGCAGGCAGTTCGCGCCACGGCTCAGCAGTTCACCGATCGCGAGGTGGTTCATCGCGCGAAACAAAATGATCGCGACGAACATTTCGATACCGAGCTAGTCGCACTGATGGCAAAGCAGGGCTACCTTGGCGCCACCGTGTCGCGCGATTACGGTGGCGCTGGGCTTGACTACGTGACTTACGGAGTAATGATTGAAGAGATCGGCCGCGGCTGCTCAGCGATGCGTACCGTGATCTCTGTACAGACATCGCTCGTCTGCTCAACAATCGAACGCTGGGGCAGCGAAGAGCAAAAGCAGCTTTATCTGCCAAGGCTCTGTTCTGGTGAATGGCTCGGCTGCTTTGGCCTGACGGAGCCGGATACCGGGTCTGATGCCGCGAATCAGAAGACGCGCGCCGTAAAGACCGCCGAGGGATGGTCAATTAGCGGTGGCAAGATGTGGATCTCACTCGGTAATCACGCCAAACTGGCACTGATTTTTGCCCAGACCGATCCTTCGCTTGGCCACCGTGGCCTCGCCTGCTTCCTCGTCGAGACGGACACCCCCGGTTTTTCAACGGTGGAGATCCACCACAAGATGGGCCTGCGCGGTTCAGATACAGCCGAACTCGTTCTCGATTCAGTTGAAGTGCCCGACAATGCCCTGCTAGGCAATGTCGGCGATGGCTTCAAGGTTGCAATGACGGCCCTTGACACCGGCCGCTACAGCGTGGCCGCTGGTTGCGTTGGCGTTTGCCAAGGCTCCTTGGACGCCTCAGTCAGTTATGCGAAACAGCGCGAGCAGTTCGGTAAGCCAATTGCGGCATTCCAACTTGTTCAGGCAATGCTCGCGGAGATCAAGGTCTCAACGGAGGCTGCGCGACTCCTAACTCTCCGAGCAGGAGATCTCAAGGACAAGGGCCGCCCGTCAACAGTCGAAACTTCAATCGCAAAGTGGTACTCAACGGAGGCCGCAGTTCGCTGCGCAAACACTGCGATCCAGGTCCACGGCGGATCAGGCTATGTCGATGACCATCCAGTTGAGCGCTACTTGCGAGATGTGCGCGTCACCACTCTCTACGAGGGCACATCACAGATTCAGCAGTTGATCATTGGGCGTGACCTGACGGGCATCAATGCCCTTGTTCCCCCAAGCAACTGATCCGGCCAATCATCTGGTAGGGAGCTTGCTCAAATGTGCTTGAAGCTGTGACGCGAGATAAAGAAGCCACGATGGTTACTGAGGCAGGTCACCCCGGTCTTACTTCCAGTGCAAACAAGTGATCCGATTTTGTACTTCTTTCCTGGACCAATTCTCCGCTTGGTTGCTGGGAATGCCCCATGATCGCAGCTATACGAACCGTGACTCTTGCCAATCGTTGTCTTCAGGAGCACGAAGTGCCAGCCTGCCGCGCAGGCCTTAGGAATCTTCCAATCGTGGACGGTTGCGCCACATCTCGCCGCGGCAATAGTCGTGTTGCCAACCATCGTGCACTGGATGATTCCTGTCTGCGTCTTGAATGCAACCGAAACGTATGAAGCAGATCCCGCGTTTGTGATCGCATGAGCAGAATCCTCACCGTTAACGGACGATTGCAGTGCAACCAGAACGAACAAACTCATAAGTAAGCCGTGTCGTAAATTCACACGGCTGACTCTAAAGCGTCAAGATCCCAATATCAAATGACTATCGCTACCCGTTGAGGTCGCTTGCGTCGCACTGGCTGGTAAGCAAATTTGATGAATCGGTTTGCCAAACAGCTGAAATCCACAAAGCGGATCAGGTTTGTGTGCTTTCGTGGCGAGAGTTGCTACTCTCTAGCCGCCCATAGCCGCAAACCATCAACTCAAGGAGGCAGACCATGCCCACGATCGGCGATACCGCTCCGAACTTCACAGCCGCAACCACCGAGGGAACAATCGACTTCCACGAATGGATTGGCGACTCATGGGCTGTGCTCTTCTCGCACCCCCGTGACTTCACCCCCGTCTGCACAACCGAGCTCGGCTATATGGCCTCAATTGAGCCTGACTTCGCCAAGCGTGGCGTAAAGATCATCGGACTCTCCGTCGACCCAGTTGAGAACCATGAAAAGTGGTCGCACGACATTGCCGAAACCCAAGGCACGGCCCCGAACTACCCGATGATTGCTGACACAGACTTCAATGTCTCAAAGCTCTACGGAATGCTGCCCGCCGACGTCGAAGGTGACCCAACCGAGCGCACCCCGGCCGACAATGGGACGCTACGCAATGTCTTCGTGGTTGGCCCAGACAAGAAGATCAAGCTCGTCCTGATCTACCCAATGACCACAGGGCGTAACTTCGACGAAGTCCTTCGAGTAATCGATTCACTGCAGCTGACCGCAAAGCACCAGGTCGCAACACCGGCGCAGTGGAAGCCCGGCAACGACGTAATCATTGCCGGCTCGGTAAGCAACGAGCAGGCCAAGGAAAAGTACCCGGATGGCTGGGACGAGCCCCGCCCGTACATCAGGATCGTGCCTGATCCAACTGCCGTTTAGCTGAAGTGCCATCGTCGCGCTGGTTGCCCACGGGGCGCCAACGCGGCGGCAGTCGCGCAGCCCGCTCGTTACGCTGTTAGAAGGAGATACCAGTCTGTGCGACCGGGAGGAGCGTGCGCTGTGGAACTAGCTGCTGAGCAAGACCAGATTGAGGCAATTGATCTTGGGGACCTCTCACTATGGGTCAACGGCCCTCCCCACCAAGTCTTTGATCGCCTCCGCCGCGAAGCGCCGCTTCACTGGAGCGAGATGGCCGGTTGGGAGAACGAAACAGGCTTTTGGTCAATCACGCGAGCCGAGGATGTTCACGCCGTAAGCCGTGACTGGGAGAGCTTTTCCTCCGAGCGTGGTGGGATCCTCGCGGCCGATCATTCGGTCCCAATTGAGTTCCAGAACGCGATGTTCATCGGCATGGATCCGCCACGCCATGACCGGATCAAGGGTCTATTCCAACGCGGGTTCACACCCAAGCGCATCGCTGATCACGAGCATCAGATCCGCTCGATCACAAACCGCTACCTCGACGAGTTGGAGGGACGCGACGATTTTGATCTCGTCGCCGATGTTGCCCAACCGATAGTTGGTCGAGTGATTGGCAGCTTCCTCGGGACGCCAGAGGAGGATGACGCGACCTGGGCCGACTTCGCAAACCGTGGTCTGGCCCTCGGTGACGACGACCTTCAGCCGGAGGGCGAAAACACCGTCCTTGAACTGATTGAGCAGGGAATCATGCGGATCATTCAAATGGCTGCCGAGCGCCGCGAGACTCCCACTGACGATCTAACCAGCCTGCTCGTCCACGCAGAGATTGACGGTGAGCGTCTTGAGGACTACGAGATCGCATCCGGCTTCGCACTGCTGGTCTCAGCTGGTAACGACAGTACGAAAGCGACCTACTCGAGCGGCATGCTCGCCCTGCTCCAAGATCCAGCCCAGATGCAACGCCTCGTAGACGACCCAAAGTTGATTCCTGGCGCTGTTGAGGAGTTCCTGCGCATGTTTCCCGCATTCGCTCACTTCCGGAGGACCGCCACTCGGGACATAGAGATGCACGGCAAGACAATTTGCGAAGGCGACAAGGTGATCCTCTGGTACGCCGCCTCGAATCGTGATGAGGACCGCTTTAGCTGCCCCCATCAGATGGACATCGAACGTAACCCGGACCACCAGGCCTTTGGTGCCGGGGGTCGACACTTCTGCCTCGGCACGGCACTCGCACGACTAGAGCTCGGCATCCTCTTCGCTGAAACGCTCAAGCGCTATCCGAATCTCGAACTCACAGAGCAACCCGAGTCAGTGCGCTCCCTGTTCGCAAACCAGCCGCGCTCGGTTCGCGTGCGAGTCAATAGATAGTCGACTTCTCGTTAGGCCTGTAAGCCCGAAACTGAGGAGCGCGGCAACGCCGGCCAAGCAATCAGCCTAGGCTGAAGCCTCATCCGCATCTGCGGTTGCCAGCTGGGGCGTGTCACGCAAGTACCACTCGGCGTCAAGGGCGGCCTGGCAGCCTGATGCAGCAGCGGTGATTGCCTGCCGATAGGTGTGGTCGACGAGATCCCCAGCTCCAAAAACCCCAGGTCGGTTGGTCCGAGTTGAGCGGCCGTCAACGCCGACATAGCCATCCTCATTGAGGTCAATCTGCCCCTCGACGAGTTCGCTTGTCGGCACATGCCCAACGGCAATGAAGGCTCCCTTTGCCTCGAGATCTTGCTGGTCGCCAGTCTCCGTGTTGCGCAGCTTTAGCGTCGACAACGCTCCGTTCTCACCAGCCACAAACTCATCAACTGTGAACGGAGTCAGGAACTCAATGTTGTCCGTCTCCCTCGCCCGATCGAGCATGATCTGCGATGCGCGGAACTCATCGCGCCGATGGATAACCACGACCTTAGAAGCAAACTTCGCAAGGAATAGGGCCTCCTCCATCGCAGAGTCACCGCCACCAACAATCACGGTCGGGACATCACGGAAGAAGGCCGCGTCGCAGGTTGCGCAGTAGGAGACTCCGCGTCCACTCAACTCTTCCTCGCCGGGGACAGCAAGCTTGCGATGCTCGGCTCCCATTGCAAGGACGACACTGCGCGTCAGGATCGTCTCTCCACCAACTTCAACCTCATGCACCCCACCAGGCTCGCCAGAGAGCTTCAAGGCGGTTGCGTCATCAGTCACCAGCCGCGTTCCGAAGCGCTCGGCTTGATCGCGCAGCTGTTGCATCATTTCCGGCCCCATTACGCCCTGCGGATAGCCGGGGAAGTTCTCGACCTCGGTTGTCTGTTGGAGCAAACCGCCCCAAGCAAATCCTTCGATCACTAGTGGCTCAAGATCAGCACGCGCTGTGTAAAGGGCAGCGGTATAGCCGGCGGGTCCACTGCCGATAATGACGACGTTCTCGATCTTCGTTGAACTCATCTGAATAATTGTATCCGCGCGTCAACCGCTGACAGTTGACGGCTCAGATTCCTCGGCATCCTCATCTACCCATCGCTGAGTCCTGCGCTTAAGTTGAACGAAAGCGATCGCACCCGGAATAGTTGGCAGCCAGAAGGAAAACGCGCGATAGGACAGCACGGCCACCAGCGCGACACCAGCGTCGATTCCAAACGCAGCCAACGACCCGACCATCACACCCTCGACACCGCCGATCCCTCCCGGAAGCGGAACGAGGTTGCCAAGCTGTCCGACGAAATAAGCGATAATCACGGTGACGATTGGCGCCTGCCAACCGAATGCCTGCAGGCAAGCCCAGAGCACTGCGATGTCGAAATACCACCAACCGACAGCCCCAAGGATTCCAGGGTGGCGTTCACGGATCAGCCTCAGAGCTAGTCGGGTTCCACCAGCCACTGCGGTTGGCGCCGCAGCAACCCTGCCTGCGAGAGATGCCATCTCGCCGCGCCCCTTCGACCAGGCCCTCAGACGCCGCTCACTATTTGCCGGAATCAGGGCAAACAGAAGCGCAACGATTATTACTGTGGCGGCTAGAACAGCTGGGACTACGGTCAGGCCGATCGGCGCCGTACCGTTGAATGCGCCGATCGCTAATCCAGCGCCGCCAATTACTACCGAGACCATGAACACGCTATAGAGCAGCACCATGAAGGTTGTAAGTCGCAGCGCGACCTCACGACGAGACAATCCCGTGCGGCGGACCGCCCAAGCTGTCAGGGCAATACCGCCGACTCCCGCAGTCGCAAACAGGCGTGTCGCCGCAACACCAGCCAGCGTAACGAGATAAGAGGTGTACCAGTCAAACCGACCTTTGTTTGACGGGATCACGACTCTCAGCAGCAGGATGTATGAGGCGTAAGAGAGAACTTCGAAACCGAACGCGACTGCCAGCCACCGCCAATCGCCGCTATTCAGGCGGCGCCAAGTGTCGTTTAGACCTCCAAGCTGTGGCAGAACCACATAGAGGAACGCGAGAGCGCCGGCAACAAACAGCGCCATCCCAGCAACCCTTTTCCGCGTGAAGCGAATTGTTGGCTGCTGATCAAGGTCAAGCCCTATCTCTTCATCAACAAGAACTAGCCCGTGTTCGACAGGCGAGCTTCCATCTTCGGGTTCAGGAACGGACATTTCGCCCCACCGCCTCAATCAGGCTTCCCGCGTAGCTCAACCCGGGTGCCAGTGGCTTCGCGCTTCGTCGCACACTCTCAGCAAGTGCAGCGCCAGCCAGCAGGTCGATCACATAGTGCTCACCGAGGTAAACCAGTGCGACTCCGAGCGTGCTGACATACCCCCAACCGATCGCGCCTGCAATCGGGCCCGTCTCACGCAGGAGCATCGCCGCCATAACCGATGTCGCAAAGTGAAGTGATGGCATCGCTGCCAGCGGATTGCCGGCAAGTGAAGAGTAGAGCGGCGCCCAGCGATCACGCCAAAACTGCGCCCCGTACTCGACCATCATCCGGCGAGTACGTGGAGTGTGACCGTCCTCAATCCGACCGCGCTCAGCTGCGTACCAGGGTGGTGCGGTTGGCAGTGCCCAGTAGACCAGGGCGCCTACGTCAAATACTGCGTAGGTCTTGATAGCCGCACTCGGGAATCGCTCGGGTCGCCTGAGCATCACCCAAGCAAGTGATCCATGCGGCACAAGGAACCAGACCCAATGAGCCCATACGAGTACCTTCTCGTAGCCCTGGATCTCACCCGGGTGCGCAAATAGCCGCTGCAATCTCAGCGTCGGGGCAACACCGAATCCAAGTGCGCGATCGATGTCGGCTGGGTAGTCGATGTGAACCCGCCGCTCAAGTGCCTCAGGGTCGTCGTTTGGGGTTTCATAGGCAGCGAGGTAAGCCCACATCTGTGTCACGCAGATCGCTAGGTCACGGCGTCGTGAGCGCGGAAATGCGATTGCTATTCCGAGTGGCGCAGCCGCTGCAGCGCCAACGGCGACTGCTGGAGGGAGACGAAGTTGCCTGCGTACGAGCGGCGCTGCAACCCCCACGGCAACAATGCCGAGCATAGCCTTACGCAACGTTCCAAATCTCCTCACCCCTGCGAGGCTACCGGTGGCGCAATACTGCAGACATGTTTGAGTCCGAATCAATACTCGTGACCGGCGCCGGCGGATTGATCGGGCGGGCAGTCTGCATGCGACTTTCTGAGCAGGGTCACAGTGTGCTTGGAATTGATAGCGACCCACACGTCGAAGCTGATGTCGAAGCCACGGGAGCCAAGTTCGTTCGTGCAGATGTAAGTGATCAGCAAGCCCTCATAAACCTGACAGCCGGATACCAACGAGTCGTCCACACGGCTGCGATCGTCTCCGATTGGGGACCGATGGACGAGTTCATCGAAGTAAACGTTCGTGGCACACGCAATGTCCTTGACGCAGCAGCAGCCAACGGTGTCCACCAAGTCGTCCACATCAGTTCGGTCGCAGCATGGGGATACGACTACTCACGTCCTCCAACCGACAATCACTGGACGGCCCGCCAGGGCGTCCCCTATGTGGACACGAAGGCGGCTAGCGACGACCTTGCCCTGCGGCGCGGCGCTGCAGTAGTCCGACCAGGTGATGTCTACGGGCCTCGCTCCAAGCCGTGGTCGATACGCCCGCTTGAAGCCCTCAAGTCTGGTCGCTTCATCCTCCCCGGCAGCGGTGAAGGGCTGATGGCACCTGTCTATATAGACGATCTAGTCGACCTGATTGTCCTCGCTCTTTTCGACGCTCGCTCGTCTGGCGTAGCGCTGACTGGGTTCGGTGGGCAGACAGTCACCGCAGCAGAGTTCTTTGGGTTCTACTCACGGATGCTGGGTAAGGAACGCACACCGACTGCCCCGCGGCTGCTTGCGACTGCCGCCGCTCTCGGGTTAGAGCTTGTCGCACGGTTCACCGGAAAACCACCCGAGGTATCGCGGACGGCGATGGTTTTTATTGATCGCTCAGCCGGCTACGAAACCAGCACAGCGCAGACACTGCTCAACTGGCACCCAAAGGTTGACCTTGAGCAGGGTATGGCTGAGACCGAAGTCTGGTTCCGAAAGACCGGACTGCTGCCGCCCGGCAAACAGTCGTAGGATCGGGGCATGTCAGAGTGGATTGACACAGGCGGGTACGAAAACCTCAGGCTGCTTCGCAACGAATCAGCTGCAAGGATCGTCCTCAACCGTCCCGAAGCTCTCAATGCTTGGGACCCAGGGCTCGGTGCTGACCTACTCGAAGCTATCGATCTTGTTGCAAAAGATGAGGCTGTCCGAGCCGTCGAGATTCGAGGCGCTGGGCGCGCATTCTGCTCAGGCGCTGACCTCAAGGCCGGCTTTGGTGATCTGACCGAAAGCGGCTCACCGGATTTAGAGAGCGCGCTCCATTCCCGATATCACCCGGTGATCCTTGCTGTTAGGACAATGCCGAAGCCTGTCGTTGCCGCCCTTAACGGTGCCACCGTCGGAGTTGCCTGCGGTCTCGCGCTGGCCTGTGACCTAGTCGTAGCTGCCAAAAGCGCATATCTACTTCTCGCATTCGCCAACATCGGACTCGTGCCCGATGGAGGATCTTCAGCGCTGATCCCATCTCGCACCGGGTTCTCACGCGCAATGGAAATGGCGCTGCTTGCCGAGCGTATTCCCGCTGACCAGGCTCACGAATGGGGCATGGTCAATCGCGTATTTGCGGATGAATCGTTCGATGAGGAGTGCGATCAACTAATTCTCAGGCTCTCCGTGGGGCCGACCAGGGCCTATGCCGGGGCCAAGCGCCAACTCAACGCATGGTGCTTTAAGGATCTTGAGGACCACCTTTCGCTTGAAGCAGCAATTCAGCAGGAGCAGGCATCTGGCCCTGATTTCATCGAGGGCGTATCAGCATTCCTGCAGCAGCGCGACGCGAAATTCACCGGTGCCTGAGTTGACCGAAGGCCAGTCACAACAGGTGGCCAGTCGCCGTGGCCGTCGGCCTGAGTATGATTCCGACGCCTTGAATCCCGCCCGAAGAGTCCTCCGTCCCGGCCGCAGAGCCATCATCGCTATTGCGTTGACAGCGCTCGCAGCGTTAGTCCTGCCCAGTGCGGCGCCAGCCGTTACAGCCGTACCTCGTTCCGGCGGCTCACCTAACGCTGACTCAATTGCAGAGCTTTACCGGATCATCCTTTTCCTTGGCGTAATTGTCTTCCTAGCTCTTGAGGCAGTACTGATCATCGCACTTGTGCGATACAGGGCTTCAAAGGGTGCGAAGGCTGAGGGTCCAACCGATAACCGCAACTTGGAGCTTGGCTGGACTGTTGGTGCCGCTCTGCTTGTAACGGTAATCGCAGTCATCAGCTTCATCAAACTTCCTTCCATTACGACGCCGCCTAACGGCGGTAACAACGGAATTTCTTCGCCGGCCCCGCAGGGAGCTTCGCTCGTTTCAGTTCCAAACCCGCCGAATGGTAAGAAGTACGTCATCAATGTCACCGGCCGGCAGTACATCTGGCGTTACACCTACGGAGACACGCTTACAAGCCCATATGTCTACACCGAAATGGTCGCTCCAGCTGACACCGTCGTAGTGCTCAAGATTCAAGCGACCGACGTAATCCACTCATGGTGGATCCCGGAACTTGGCGGAAAATTTGATGCTGTTCCAGGATCAACCAACTACACATGGTTTAAGGCCCCAATGCCAAAGAACCCCGGAGGCGATGTCTATCGTGGACAGTGCGCAGAACTCTGCGGCCAGCAGCACGCCAACATGCTCGCTTCAGTCAGGGTTGTAACGCCAGCAGCCTTCAAGATCTGGCTTGCCAGCCAGAAGTCCCGCATCACAGATGCAAATCTCGAAGCAGTCAAGAACCGACAGAAGCTGACCACCGAAGGTCAGATTCCCAACCTCACGCCGCCACCAAACTGAGCTAGAGAGATATGTCAGCCACAGTCGAAACTTCAACCCAGGTAGCCCAGTCACCGGAGCTCGTCACGCGCGGAATCCGGCCAAAGCGCTCTAAACATGAGTGGATTGACTGGATGCTGACGGTCGACCACAAGCGGATCGGCATCCTCTACATCGTCACTACATCTGTGTTCTTCGTCCTAGGTGGCGTCGAGGCGATGATGATGCGACTCCAGCTTGGCGTAGCAAATAACTCGCTGATCTCACCCGAGCAGTACAACCAGCTGTTCACGATGCACGGAACAACCATGCTGTTCCTTTTTGTTGCTCCAATGCTTGCCGGGTTCGCGAACTACTTCGTTCCATTGATGATCGGCGCTCGCGACATGGCATTCCCGAAGCTCAATGCGCTCTCCTATTGGCTGTTGCTTGCCGGTGGACTCGTCTTCTACGCAACACTCTTCTTCACTCCACCTGAGGCTGGATGGACAAGCTATCCACCGCTCTCGTCAGCTATTTACTCGCCGAGTGGCGGCCAGGACGCGTGGATCTTCCTCATCCACCTGACCGGCGTGGCATCGCTGATCGGGGCGATCAACTTCGTTGCGACGATCGTCACGATGCGCGCTCCG
>Ga0194063_10002241_pt1 | contig 12126 bp, 17 predicted proteins | sample SepL3720m_MetaG_FD_155459 | JGI IMG/M metagenome (GOLD analysis project Ga0194063, IMG submission 155459) | Anoxic zone freshwater microbial communities from boreal shield lake in IISD Experimental Lakes Area, Ontario, Canada - Sep2016-L373-20m | ecosystem: Environmental > Aquatic > Freshwater... | reverse complement strand
GAGTCAAATCGCCAACAAACACTCGATTTCATTTGGGCAAACTAAGCAACAATTTGAGGACAGCATCACTAGTCGAACCTTCAACTACAAAATTTGACAATGCCATTTCGTTTTGAGGTTGCTATATATCAGTGAGTATGAATAGTGTTTATATTGCAGATTCACCTTGTTTCTATACATCAGAATATACAGACTATTCTACTGATGGAACTCCTGGGTATCACAGTCATTTTGATGGATATTTAAGTTGGGGATATGAATTTTCAGAGAGGAAAACGCAGGGAAGTTTTTTCAAAAGAGGTGAAGTTATACGTGACTTAGAATCATACCATCATTTGGATTTGAAGATTGACGAAAAAGGTGTAGTTAAATCTGATTTTTTTCGTGGCTTCGCCCCAAATGAATCAAGTAAACAAGCATTATGGCTAGCGGTGGAAAGAATTATGGTTGAGCGTGACGGGGAACTATATCAAACTTCCCACTGGAGCGACTGGAGTGACAACGGTGCCCCATAATCGAGCGTGCAAATAAACCTTTCCATCTCCCATGATTGCGCTATAATACCTTAGTTATCCTTATCTATTTAGGAGTTTGTTTTATGTCCAAAAATATCATTTTCTATGGTCCAGAAGGTTCGGGTAAATCCACCCAGGCCAAGATGCTTGCCACCAAACTCGGTCTGCCTTGTTTGATCTCTGGCGATCTCGTCCGCTGGGGAGCTGAATTTGATAAAGGCTTGATCGGCGATACCTGCCGCGAAGCGCTATCTATCGGACATTACGTCGCCGACTCTGAGATGTTTGTCCTCTGGAAAGGTCGTCTCAAACAGCCCGATACCCAAAATGGTTGGGTGATCGATGGTTTCCCTCGCAACATGACTCAGGCCGAGTTCTTAGCTGACAAGCTCGACAAGTACGGCAAAAAAATTGATTTAGTTTTTTACCTCAAAGTTAGTGAGGAGATCAGTATTGCCAGATTGCTCAAACGGGCCAGGAAAAATCCCGATGGTTCTATGAATGACACCGAAGAAAAAATCAAAACTCGCTTAGCTTTATACAAATCGCAAGAAGCAGACGTTCTTGCCCACTACAAGGGTCAGGGAGTACTAGTTGAGATCAACGGCGATCAAGATATCGAAGCCATCCACGCTGAGATCGTATCCAAAGCTGTATGAACCAACTCGAAGCCATGAAAATCGGAGGCGCCATGCTCGGCAGAGTCAGGCAAGCGCTCTACGACTTCACGGTTGTCGGCGTCACCCCCAAGCAGATCGAGTTTAAAGCCCGGGAGCTGATCAAAGCCGAAGGAGGGGAGCTCTCTTTCACCAAAGTTCCTGGCTACCGCTGGGCCACCTGTATCAATCTCAACGATGGCATCGTCCACGGTATCCCCATTTCCGAGAAGCCGATCCAAGATGGCGACCTCGTCACCGTCGATGTTGGCGTTTTTTACCACGGTTACCACACGGATGCCGCTTTTTCTAAAGTAGTCGGCAACTCGACGGCGGAAAAAGACAAATTCTTGAAAGCTGGCCTCGAAGGGCTCAAAAACGCCATCGCGGCGGTCAAACCAGGTAATCGGATCGGTGATATCTCGCTCGCCATGGAATCTACCCTCAAAAAGTACGGTTATCAGGCGACCAAAGAGCTCACTGGCCACGGTGTCGGTCGGGAACTCCACGAAGACCCCATGATCTCGAACGTCGTCGTCGGTCCTAGAGAGAAAACCCCTGAAATTAAGGTCGGACAAACCCTCGCTATCGAAATTATCTATGTTCAGGGCAAACCTTCGCTTATTCTCGAGGAAGATGGCTGGACAATCTCCACAAGAGATGGTACACTTTCAGCCGTACACGAAGAGACCGTCGCCGTCACGGGTGACGGTTGTTCTATTTTGACTGTACCCACATTGTTTCAGATCGCATAATCTGGTACAATAACAAAATCAATTATGAGTAAAGCTGACGTCACAGAAAAGATCGGTACCGTCACACAAGCTTTACCCAATACCATGTTTCGGGTCCAACTTGAAGAAGGTGGTCCAGAAATACTTGCGCACTTGTCTGGTAAGATGCGCATGTTCAGAATTAGTATTATGCCAGGCGATAAGGTTAAGTTAGAGATGACACCTTACGATCTTACCAAAGGTCGTATCACGTATCGAGTACGCGAAGGTCAACCATCTACTATAGCGACAAAATGAAAGTACAAGCATCATTACGCAAACGCTGTCTTAAGTGCAAATACGTGCGCAGAAAACGCGTCTTATTTATCGTGTGCGAGAATCCTCGCCACAAACAACGTCAAGGATAATTTATGCTACGTCTAGTCGGAATTGATTTACCAGAAAACAAGCGCATCGAAGTTGCGCTCACCTATGTCTACGGCATCGGTCCCAAAATCTCTAAAATCATTCTCGAACGCGCCAAAATCGATCTCAATCTCCGTGCCAAAGAACTCACCGCCGCTGACGTCGCCAAACTCCAAAAAATCATCGAAGAATTCAAAGTCGAAGGTGACCTCCGCAAAGAAATCCGCGAAAACGTCCAACGCCTCAAACGTATCGGTGCTTATCGCGGTATGCGCCACTCTGCTGGTCTACCTACTCGCGGTCAACGCACTCGTACCAACGCTCGTACTTTACGTGGTAAACGCAAGACAATCGGTGCTATGAAGAAAGAAGACGCCGCCAAGACCGGAGGAGACAAATAATATGGCAATCGTTAAAAACGCAAAAAACATGACTGATGGCCGCATTTATATCTTGGCTACTTTCAACAATACCGTCGTGACAGTCACCGATACCGCTGGCAACGTCATAAACTGGAGCTCTACAGGCAAAGTCGGTTTCAAAGGTTCCCGGAAATCTACTCCTTTCGCCGCTACCCAAGCTATTACCGCCGCAGTCGATGCCGCTAAAGCCAATGGTCTGCGCCAAGCTGCTGTATATATCAAAGGCCCAGGTCCAGGTAGAGATGCCGCCCTCCGCGTCCTCCGTACTATCGGTATCAAAGTCACCGAAATGCAAGATGTCACTCCTATCCCTCACAATGGCACACGTGCCAAAAAACCACGTCATGGATAGGATAGCCAAAAGGACTTTCCTCCGGTAGGAAGAGAGTCCTTTTACTAAATAAAAAACAATAAAAAAAAGGAAACAAATATGGCTCGTTATACTGGTCCAAAAAATAAAAAAGCTCGCAGACTCGGAGTTGATCTCGGACTCAAGAGCAATCCTAAATCACTCGAACGTCGTATCGGTACTCCTCCTGGCGCCCACGGACGCAAAGGTGGCAATCGCAAAGTATCTGACTACGGTGTCCAGCTAGCCGAAAAGCAAAAAGCCAAGATCATGTACGGTATCCTCGAACGCCAATTCCACAAATATTACGTCGAAGCCGCTCGCAATCCTTTAGCTACCGGCGAAGTGATGTTGTCGCTCCTGGAACGTCGTCTCGACAACTGTGTCTACCGCCTCGGTTTCGTCCCTACTCGCGCCGCTGGTCGCCAGCTAGTGAGCCATGGCAACGTCACCATCAATGGCAAAAAACTCAACATTCCTTCCTACAAAGTCAAAGTCGGCGATGTCATCGGACTTTCCGAAACTGCCACGGGTATTCCTTACATCAAATCTCTTCTTGCTGACAAAGACAAAACATCCGCCGCTTGGCTCGACAAAAAAGCCACCCTCGGCAAGGTTACTCGCTTACCTGTGAGAAGCGACATCATTGAGGCTATTAACGAACAATTAATTGTGGAATTTTATTCCCGTTAATAAGCTATATATACAAAGGGGGCTCTATGCAAGCAATGAATTTTTCAGTCAAAACTATCGAAGAGAAGGCCAACTATGGCGTTTTCGCTATTGAACCTCTCGTCAATGGTTTCGGTCACACTATCGGCAATGCACTCCGCCGCGTACTCCTTTCTAGTTTCCGTGGTGCCGCTATTACTGATGTCAAAGTCGCTGGAGTCAATCACAAATTCTCTACCCTCGCTGGGTTAAGTGAAGATATGATCGATCTGATCCTCAACCTCAAATCTGTCAAAGTCGCCTACGAAGGTGACGAGCCAGTTACCGCCAAGCTCACCGCCAAAGGAGTCAAAACCATTACCGCTAGTGATATCGTCGCTCCCGCTACCGTCAAAATCGTCAATGGTGATGCTGTCATCGCCAATCTCGGCAAAGATGGCAAGCTCGATCTCGAACTCACGATCGGTACTGGTTATGGTTACTCAGGTGCTGACGAACGCCCATCTTCTACGATTGGCACTATGTCCATCGACGCTATTTACTCACCTGTCGAGCGCGTTGCCTACAAAGTCGAAGCTACTCGCGTCGGCCGCCGCACTGATTTCGACAAAGTCGTCATGGAGATCTATACCGATGGTTCACAGCTTCCTTCTGTCGTCCTCAAAGAAGCCGCTCGTATCTTGGTTGCCTCCTTCGGCCAGATTGTTAATCCAGTTTTAGCTGACGATGCTAGTGTCATCCCTGCTTCAGCCGCCAGTGTCATGACTGACGACCTAGGTTTACCTACTAGAGTTGCCAATGCTCTTAAAGCAGCCGGTTACAAAACCGCTCCTGAACTAGCTATGGCTTCCGACAAAGATCTTAAAACCGTCAAAAACTTGGGTGGTAAATCACTCGGTCTTATTGACGAAGCACTGTCCGCCAAAGGATTAACTCGTACTAAATAAACTCTATGAAAAAACATATTGGTGGTTACAAACTCAATCGTGATTCAGAAGCCCGTTTGGCGCTGATGAAGAACTTGGTTTATTCGCTCATCGAGCATGAGGCTATTGTCACGACCAAAATCAAAGCCAAGGCAGTTACGCCAATATTCGAAAAAATGATTACTCGTGCCAAAGTCGATTCTATTCAGAATCGCCGCATGATCCAAGCCTACGTCCAAGAAAACGATCTAGTCAAAAAGCTCTTTACCGTCATTGCTCCTTTGTATAAAGAAGTTAAGGGTGGTTATACCAAATTGACTTTGATCGGTAATCGCCGCGGCGACAATGCTCCTCTCGTCAGACTTTCTCTGACCAAAAAATCAGTCGCCACGACCGAAGGCAAAAAAGTTGCTTCCACCGAAGCTGACAAAGAAACCAAGAAAGCCGCCAAGATTAGTGCTGTCGTCCCCGAAGTAGTCAAAGCTACGAAGGCCGCTCCCAAATTAGTTAAACGTACCGGCAAAAGAGGTGACAAATGAAAAAACAAACATCCATGGTTAAAACAGCCGATATCAAACGTGTTTGGCACTTACTCGATTGTAAGGATCAGACCTTGGGTCGTCTTTCTACCAAGATTGCCGGACTTCTCATCGGTAAAGGCAAAGTTGACTACACTCCTCACATGGACATGGGCGACTTCGTCGTAGTCATCAACGCCAAAGATATCATTCTTACCGGTAACAAACTCTTAGCCAAACAATACTCTCGTCACTCTGGCCAACCAGGTGGATTCCACCAAGAATCAGCCGGACGTCTCATGGAACGCGATCCTCGCAAAGTCATCGAGCACGCCGTCAACGGTATGTTAGCCAAAAACAAACTTCAGGATCCTCGTATGTCTCGTCTCAAAGTATATAAATCAGATGTGCACCCACATTCTGCACAATTCAAAAAAGAGGAATAATCTATGGTAGCCACAACTAAAAAAACCGAAAAAACTGTCGCCAAAAAAGCTAGTTACACCTATGCTGTCGGTCGTCGCAAGACTGCTAACGCTCGTGTACGTATCTATCAGTCCGCTAGTGTTCCAGGGTTAGACGGCGTCCAAATGACCGTCAACGGCAAGCCAGCCGAAAACTATTTTCCTGGTGAAACTGCCAAGGCCGCCTATCGCAAACCATTTATCGTCACAGAAACTCTGACCAAAATGTCCGCTTCGGTAGTTGTAGCTGGTTCCGGCAAGATGGGTCAGCTCGACGCTGTCGTTCATGGTGTTGCCCGTGCTCTCGCCCTCTTAGATCGCGACAAATTCCGCTCAACTCTCAAATCCGCTGGTCTCTTGACTCGCGATGCCAGGACTCGTCAGCGCCGCATGGTCGGTACTGGTGGCAAGGCTCGTCGCACCAAGCAATCACCCAAGCGCTAATCTTTTCCTGTTCTCCAAGGTTGCGATTTGTACTAGTTGACATTCGGGTAGTATTTGGTTTAAATTTAGGTAATGGAAAAAACTAAAATTGCCATCTTCAAAGGTAAAAAAATCCGGAAAGTAATCTTCCAGGATGAATGGTGGTTTTCGGTTGTTGATATAGTCCAGGCTCTGATCGATCAGCAAGATAACCTAACAGCAAGAAAATATTGGAATAAATTGGCGCAGAGATTGCGAGATGAAGGAAGTGAAGTGGTGACAACTTGTCACCAGTTGAAATTGCTCGCTCCTGACGGCAAAATGCGTGAAACTGACTGTGCCAATACTGAAAGCATTTTTCGCATTATCCAATCAATTCCATCGCCAAAAGCAGAACCATTCAAGCGCTGGCTAGCTAAGGTGGGCTACGAGCGAGTCCAGGAAATCGAAGATCCAGAGCTAGCTACCAAGCGCACCAGAGCTCTGTACAAAGCCAAGGGATATCCAGATTCGTGGATAGAAAAACGTATGCGCGGTATTGAAATCCGCGAAACTTTGACGGATGAATGGAAAAAGAGAAATGTCGGACAAGATCGTGAATATGCTATTTTGACCGCCGAAATTTCCCATGCCACCTTTGGCATGACTCCATCTGAATATAAACAATTTAAGGGCTTAAAGCGGGAAAATCTCCGCGACCACATGAATGACCTAGAGCTAATTTTCTCTATGCTAGGTGAAGCCTCAACTACCGAGATTGCTAAAAACAAAGACGCTCAAGGGTTTATCGAAAATAAGCAAGCCGCCAAGCTGGGTGGAGCAGTCGCAGGAAGCGCGAGAATTGATCTTGAACAAAAAAGTGGCAAAAAAGTTTCAACAAAACAAAACTTTTTATCTCTCTCAGAAATCAAAAAGACTGGCATCAGCGGTCGGTCGAAACCTTAGGTCTAGCCATTACAGCCGATAGTAGGATATACTGAGTCTAATTAGTCAAAATATATATAAATTACGAAAGGAATGTATGGCAAAACAAAATGACAAAGCAGATAAAACAGTCGGAGTTAAATCAGATCTAAAATCAGAGAAACTTCAGGCAATCAAAGTGGCTATGGAGCAAATCGACAAGCAGTTTGGTACCGGCAGTATCATGAAGCTCGGTGCTTCTCACCACATGGATATCGCCAGTATCCCCACCTCAGCCATGGCGCTCGACCTAGCTCTCGGTATCGGCGGCTTCCCCTGTGGTCGTATCACTGAGATCTATGGCCCAGAAGCCTCCGGCAAGACCACTGTCTGTCTCCACGTCATCGCCGAGGCTCAGAAGCGTGGCGGTACTGCCGCTTTTATCGATGCCGAGCATGCTCTCGACCCAGCTCGTGCCAAAGCTGTCGGAGTCAACCTCGATGAGCTTCTCATCTCTCAGCCTGATACCGGTGAGCAAGCTCTAGAAATCGCCGAGACTCTCATCCGCTCTGGTGCTGTCGACGTTATTGTCGTCGACTCTGTCGCCGCACTCGTCCCCAAAGCCGAGATCGAAGGTGATATGGGCGATGCTGTCATGGGTATGCAAGCTCGTCTCATGTCCCAAGCTCTCCGCAAGCTCACAGGTGCCATCAGCAAGAGTAATACCGTCATGATCTTTACCAATCAACTACGCATGAAGATTGGTGTCATGTTTGGCAATCCTGAGACGACCACAGGAGGTCAGGCTCTCAAGTTCTACTCTTCAGTCCGTATTGATATGCGCAAAGTTGGCAATATCACCGAAGGTGATGTTATCGTCGGTTCTCACCACCGCGCCAAAATCGTCAAAAACAAAGTTTCTCCGCCTTTCAAGGTGGCCGAGTTTGATATGACTGCAAATGGCATCTCTCGCTCCGGCGGCGTCCTCGACGTAGCAGTAGAGAAAGAGATTATCGAAAAGTCCGGGTCTTTCTTTAAATACAACGGTGAGATGCTCGCCCAAGGTCGAGAAGCTACCAAAGCCTTGCTCGAAGAAAAACCAGAACTCATGAAGAAAATCGAAAAAGAAATTTGGGATAAAATCAAAGCGGTCGAAAAAGCCGAAGAAAAAGCCGAGGTTCTCGCAGAGAAATAATGGCTATCATAACTCGTCTCGTCCAGGGCAAGAAAAACCCGAACAGGGTCAATCTTTACCTGGACGGTTCGTTTGCTTTCGCACTTTCTATCGACGAAGTGGGGCGTCATAATCTCAAAAAAGGTTTAGAACTGTCAGATACCCAAATCAGTGATTTAAAGCAAGCTGACGACACCGAATATTTGTTCGGCAAAATTCTCAATTTCCTCTCGTTCCGGCCTAGGACCGAAAAAGAGGTCCGGGACCGACTAAAAAAATATCAACTCGATGATTTAATCGAGCAAAATGCTCTCATCGACCGGTTAAAAGCTAAGGGTTATCTGGATGACCTCGCTTTTGCCCGCTGGTTTATCGACTCGCGCAATGCCCACCGTCCTCGCTCTCCCCGCATGTTGGCCGCCGAACTAGCTAGTAAAGGGGTCAGTCGAGAAGTGATTAATTCGCTTATGAGCGAGGTCAGTGACGAGAGCGACTCTATCAGGCGGGTTCTAACCAAGAAATTGGGCTCTTCCCGCCCGCTAGACATGGCTGAAAGACAGAAAATCTCTGCCCACCTGGGGAGGCTCGGTTACTCCTGGGACAAGATCAAGGAGGTTGTCAAAACTTGGCAATCAGAGTAGAATGACTCTACCATTTAAGAAAGATATTACAAACAAACAAAAACATGACCAATCTTTATTCAAAGAATTCCGCACGAAGAGCTATCTAAGCTTTTCTCGTTTTTGATGTACATTTTTTCTTGGATCGGCATAATCGTTTTTTAGGAGCAATATGAGCATATTACTTAAGTCATTACTCGCTACATTTAATAAAAATAAAGAAAAAAAAGTCGTTCAACCCAAAGTAGCCAAGGTAGTTGAACCCAAGAAAGAATCAGTCAAGCAGGTCAATCCCGAACTGCTCAAGCAAGCCGAGAATACCGCCAAAGAGGTATTAGCTTTTGCCAGAGAAGAAGCCGACAAAATCCGCGAAACCGCCAAAGCTGAGATTCGCGAACTTCAAAATACTCTTCGTGCCCAGGAAGACAAACTCCGCCGTTACGAGCAAACCTTAGAAACCAAAGAAGGCGATCTCGGCAAAAAAGACAAGCAGATTTCTGATCGTCTCAGTGAGATCGAAGCCACCAAACTCGAAATCGCCGAACTCAAAGTCAAACAAGTAGAGAAGCTCGAAAAGATCGGTGGTTTAACTAAGGAAAAAGCCAAAGATATTCTCCTGGAAGCCGTCGACAAAAAACTCGCTCGCGATGTCGCCGAGCGTATCCGTGTCGCTGAAGACGAAATCAAAGAGACCGTCGAAGATAAATCTCGCGATATGCTCATCGATGCTATGTATCATGGCTCGACCGAGTATGTGGCCGAGTTCACTATCTCTACCGTCAAGATCGCCGACGACGACGTCAAAGGTCGCATCATCGGTAAAGAAGGTCGCAATATCCGCACTTTCGAAAAAGTTACCGGCGTCGATATCGATATGGATGAGACACCAGGAGAAGTTCGTTTGTCTTGCTACGACGGAGTCAGACGTGAAGTGGCTCGTGTTGCCCTCGAACGTCTTATCAAAGATGGTCGTATCCAACCTACTCGTATCGAAGAGTATGTCCAAAAGGCTCGCCATGATATCGAAAAGATCATGTACGAAGAAGGCAAGAAACTATGTCACATGGTTGGCGCCTACAATCTCCCGACTGATCTAATTGCCGCGCTCGGCAGATTCAAATTCCGCTCTAGTTATGGTCAAAACATGTTGGCTCATACTTTAGAGGAAACTCGTATCGGTATGAACTTGGCCGCAGAGACTCACGCCAATGTCGACATCGTCAGACTCGGATGTCTCTTCCATGATATCGGCAAGATCATCACTGATGTCGAGGGTAGTCACGTCGATCTCGGCGTTGATTTGCTCAAGAAATACAATATGCCTCAAGCAGTCATCGACTGTGTGGCACAGCACCATGAAGATGTCGAGTTCACGAGCAAAGAATCGATTCTTGTTTACATTTCCGATGCGATTTCTGGTTCACGACCTGGTGCTCGCTACGAAAACGTGGCAGAATATGTAAAACGCCTCAAAGCTATAGAAGAGATCGCCATGAGCAAGAATGGAGTCTCAGAAGCTTACGCTATCTCAGCTGGTCGTGAAGTCCGTGTCATGGTTGACCCAGGCAAAGCTACCGATGATGAAGCCGTCAGACTCGCCTCCGATATCCGGGACGAAATCAAGGCCAAGCTTACCTATCCAGGTACAGTCACGGTTACGGTTATCCGGGAGACGCGCGCCCAACAGGTTGCCAAATAACATATTTGTAGGGGCGGGGTACTCCCGCCCGATTATTTATACAAGGAGAGAACCATGAAAAAGTCCGATTATTACGAGATTATTGCCAAATCAGCCCACATGACCAAAAAAACTGCCAAAGATGCCATCGACACTTTCTTGGCTGAGCTCATCAAGACTCTCAAAAAAGGTGACAAGGTCGTACTTTCTGGTGTTGGTACACTTTCTATCGGCAAAGTCGGACCTAAAGATGTCGTTCCTTTTGGCAAATCTGACAAGCGCGTGACGGTCAAATCTCACCACGTCGTCAACTTCAAGGCCGCCAAACCCCTCCGCAAAATCATCTGGTAAAACACCTCAAGTTCTGACCCTTAAGGTATACTAGGAATATGCATACCATCATCGCGGAGAATTTAAGCAAAGTCTATTCTGTCCAAAAAAAGCGTGCTGGCCTCAAAGGTTCTATCCAGGATCTCTTCTCGCCCGTCAATGAGGAAAAAGTTGCCGTCAAAGACGTCTCATTCGTCATCGACGAAGGGGAGTTAGTCGGCTTTATTGGCCCAAACGGGGCAGGCAAGACGACTACTCTCAAAATGCTCTCTGGTCTACTGTATCCCACAAGTGGTAGTGTTCGTGTCTTGGGTCATGACCCATGGAAGCGTGAGTACGACTTCCTTCGCCAGATCTCTCTTGTCATGGGGCAAAAAAATCAACTGTGGTGGGATCTGCCAGCCGTTGAGTCATTTAATCTCGCCAAAGATATCTACGATATCCCTCCCGCCGTTTACAAAAAGACTCTCAACAATCTTGTCGAACTACTAGAGATCGGCGACGTCTTAAATGTCCAGGTCAGGAAATTATCGCTTGGTCAGCGGATGAAAGCCGAGCTCGTCGCGGCCCTCATCCATACCCCCAAAATCCTCTATCTCGATGAACCCACCATCGGCCTCGATGTCGTAATGCAACAGTCCATGCGCAGTTTCCTCAAAGAATATAACAGTCACGGCGATGGCTCGATTATCCTCACTAGTCACTATATGGATGACGTCAAGGAGCTATGCAAGCGGGTCATCATCATCGATCATGGCTCTATTCTCTACGACGGACTACTCTCGGATGTCATCGCCAAATTCTCTAAACACAAAATCATTGAAGTCATTTCGGGTACTGGCGAAATCAAAACTCACAAAGTCTTGCGGGGTAAAGTCGCCGAAAAAGCCAGTGAACTCCTCAAAGATTCCGCAGTCGTCGATATCAATATCAAAGAAGTGGAGATCGAAGACGTCATCCGCCAAGTCTTTGCCGGCAAATGAAAAAATATTTTTCTATTTTCTCCATCACTTTGCAAGAAATCTTTGCCTACCGTCTCAATATGATCATGTGGCGAGTCCGCCAAGTCTTTATTTTCCTAATCCCATTTTTCATCTGGCGGGCCGTGCTAGGAGCTGGCGGGGATATTTACGGCTACTCTTTCGCCGCCATCATGACTTATCTTTTTGGCACCACCATTTTGCGTTCTCTCGTCATGGGCTCGCGCACCATCGATCTCGGCTGGATGATCAATAGTGGTAGTCTGACGATCCCCTTGATGCGCCCTTTCAATATCTTTAGTTTCTTTTTTATTCGTGATCTTGCAGACAAATTGTTCAACTTAGCTTTTATGTTTA
>Ga0194063_10002240_pt1 | contig 12130 bp, 10 predicted proteins | sample SepL3720m_MetaG_FD_155459 | JGI IMG/M metagenome (GOLD analysis project Ga0194063, IMG submission 155459) | Anoxic zone freshwater microbial communities from boreal shield lake in IISD Experimental Lakes Area, Ontario, Canada - Sep2016-L373-20m | ecosystem: Environmental > Aquatic > Freshwater... | reverse complement strand
CGAAATCGCGGCAAATGCCGCCGCGCGGGTGCGTCCGTTCATACAAGTGGCACGGGCGGGATGCCCGTGCCGCGTTTTCCTGCAGCGTGAGTTCACCTCCCGCTCAAGGCTTCAGCTCGTCGCCGGTGATCGCGTTGGAGATGACGTATTTTTCCTGGTGGAAGGTGGGGTCGGAGCGGAAGGAAAGCCGCCCGGCATACCGGCGCTCGATCTCGATGAGATGGTCCTCATCGTCCGTCCGGAGGCGGCTGAGCAGGTCGGGGTGCACGGTGATTTTGATCTCGTGGACGCTTTCCTGGTGTTTGCGCATCACCGAGTGGAGCGCGCGCTGGAGTTCGACGCTCATGGTCATCGGGCTCTTGATGAGCCCCTTTCCGTGGCAGTGCGGGCAGGCCACGAAGATCGCGCTGGCGAGGCTTTCGTTGGCGCGCTGGCGGGTCATTTCCATGAGGCCGAGCTGGGAGATCGGCAGCACGTGGGTCCGCGCCTTGTCGCGCTTGAGGTGTTCCTTCACCCGCTGGTAAACCGCCTGCTGGTCCCTACGGCTCTTCATGTCGATGAAGTCGGCCACGATCAACCCCCCGATATTGCGGAGCCGAAGCTGGCGGGAAATTTCATCCGCGGCCTCAAGGTTCGTTTGGAGAAGGGTTTTCTCCATGTCCCGGACGCCCTTGTTCCGCCCGGTGTTGACGTCGATCGCGATCATCGCCTCGGTCTCATCGATGACGATGTAGCCGCCGCAGGGGAGCCAGACCTGCCGGTGGAACGCCGTATCAATTTGCGCCTGGACCCCGAAGCAATCGAAGATCGGCTGCGCGCCGGTGTAGTGCTGGATAGATTTTTTCGCGCGCTTGGAAACGTGTCCGACGAGCGTCTGCATCCGCTCCGCCGCCTTGGCGTCGTCCACGATGACCGCGTCCACCTCGTCGGTGAGAAAGTCGCGCACCGTGCGGTCGATCAGGTCGGGCTCCTCAAAAAGGCACGCCGGCGCGTGTTTCTCTTCGAGGCCGGTCTGGATCGAGGTCCACTGCTCGAGCAGGATGCTGAGATCGCGCACGAAGTAGCGGGACCGTTGGCCGGCCCCGACCGTCCGCATGATCACCCCCATGCCCTCCGGGACTTCGAGCTCGCGGAGGATTTTGCGAAGACGCTCGCGCTCTTTCGGGTCATCGATTTTGCGCGAGATGCCGAACTGGTCGTTGAAAGGCATAAGGACGAGATACCTGCCCGCGAGGCTGATATCGGTGGTGATGCGCGGACCCTTGTTGCTGATCGGGCCCTTCTTGACCTGGACGAGGACGTCCGAGCCCACGGGATAAATGTTCGGGACATCCTTGTGGGTGATGCGGGGGGCCTTCTTCTTTTTGGCGTCCCCTCCGCGGTTGACCGTCTCGATGCCGCTGTCGAGCGCGGCGGGGATGGCGTCCCAGAATTGGAGGAAGGCATTTTTTTCGAACCCGATGTCCACGAACATCGCCTTGATCCCGGACTCGATATTGCGGACTTTCCCCTTGTAGATCCCTCCGACGATGTTGCGGTCGGTCTCGCGCTCGATCGTGTATTCCTCGAGCTTGTTGTTTTCGAGAAGCGCGACCCGCTTTTCGAGTCGCTCGCAACTGACGATGAGCTTGATGCCTGTGGATTTTTTACGGATTCCTAAAATGCGTTTTACGGTGTCTATCATGTGATGAATGTGCTTGTTGTTGTTGCGTGTGGCACGCGGTGGTGAGGTTGTTCAGCGGCGGGGTTGTGGAGGAGGTTTCGTCTGGCGGTTTTCGCCGTCGGTTTTCTCCTTTTTCCCACCGAGGAAATTGAAAAATTTCTGCAGGGCATTCGGTTTGCTCGGCTGGTTTTTGACGCGCCCGCGGTCGTCGGCTTCCTCGCGGACGTTCGGCCGGGCGGCGGGCCTGTTCTCCTGGGCGGCCCCGGCGGCGGCGTCCGCGTTGGCGGCGGCCTCGCCGTCCTCTCCGAGGGTGGTGGCGGCCGGGATGTCGCGTCCGAAGTCGATGCTATCCACAAAGCGGAAATTTCCCTTGGCGGGATCGAGGGCCACCAGCCGGGGAACCTCGTCGCCATTTTCCATTTTGAAAATATCCTCCAGGATCTTGGCGGCGACCGGAGCGCAAACGCCGCCGCCGGACTTGGCTCCCTGGATGAATGTCACGACCGCATATCGCGGGGCGGCGAACGGAGCAAAAGAGACGAACCACGTGTGGTTGTCCTTCACCCCGGAGCGCGTGAACTGCGCGGTGCCGGTCTTTCCGGCCACCTCGACCCCCTTGATGCGCGCTCGTCCCGCAGTGCCGCCGTCCTCGTTGACGACTTTCCACATGCCGCGACGCACCTTGTCGATCTGCTCGACGGTCAATCCCGCGTCGGTGATCAGGTTGCCGCGCACCCGGGCCGGTTCCTGCGAAACCACGGTGCCGTCCTGGGCGACAATCCGGTCGATGAGACGGGGATAGTAAACCGTGCCGCCGTTGGCCACTGCGGACGCGATGATCGCCATCTGGAGAGGGGAGGCCAGGACGTCGCCCTGACCGATCGCGGTGTTTGCCGTGAGGCCGGCCGACCAATGCGCCTGGGGGTTGACGCTGGACAGCCAGGCCGGTCCGGGTAGAACGCCGGGCGCTTCGCCGGAAAGTGGAATTCCGGATCTTTGCCCCAGGCCGAGCACCGTGCCGATCTCGTCGATTTTATCGATGCCCGCCGCATTTCCATATTGGTAGAAAAAGGCGTTGCACGAGTGCTTGATCGCATCCGAAAGCCCGAGCGTGCCATGGGGCGACATGTGCCGGTCGGTGACCCAACATTTCATATACTTGTCGCCGTAGGTGACGCCGCCGCTGCATGTGAACGTGCGGTTCCCCACCCCGGCGCTCAAGCCCGCGAGGGCAATGGGGATTTTGTAGGTCGATCCGGGCGCGTAGGCGCTGATCGCGCGGTTCAGCAACGGGTTCGTCTCGTCGTTAGTCAACTCCTTCCAATCCAGGCTCGCGATCGAGGGAATAAAGACATTCGGGTCATAAGAAGGAACCGAAGCCATGGCCAGAATATCGCCGTTCTGCGGGTTGACCACGACCGCTGCCCCGCGGCCCACGGAGCGGAGCGCCTGCTCAGCAAAATACTGGATCCTGGCGTCGATGGTCAGGAACACGTTGCTCCCCTGCACGGGCTCCCTTCGGCTCACCTCCCCCTCGATGACCCCCTTCACATTGCGCTGCAAAATCCGCGCGCCGGGCTGGCCTTTGAGAACCTCGTTGAAGTAAAGCTCGATCTGGGCCTTGCCCTCCATGTCCGGCTCGTAAAAATTGAAATTTTTCAGGTCCGGGAGTTTGTCGATATCGTTCGGCATCCCGACGTAGCCGAGGAGGTGGGCAGCGAGCGCGCCATAGACATACCAGCGGACTGGCTTCACCGTGACGTTCACGCCCGGCAGCCCGAGATTTTTTTCCGAGAAGACCGCCATCTGGCCGAAATCCAGATCCTGCCGGTAGCTGTAAGGAACCTCCTGGTTGGTGCGGTAGTGGATCTGCAGGGCGTTGGCATTGTAGTCTTCCGCAACCCCCAGCTCCTCCAGCCGGGGGATCACCTCCTCGGAGACAATTTTCACGACGTCGGCTTCCTTGAGATCCCGCGGCATGTTGTGAACGCGGCCCCGGTAGGTGGTCATCGGCACGGACCCCTTCGATTCCCGGTAGGCCCTCACCATGTCCGGCAGATAAAAATCCACCTCGAAGCTCGCCCGGTTCTCGACGAGTTTGATCCCGTTCCGGTCAAGGATCTCGCCGCGCACCGCCGGGATCCGCACCGAGACCTGCGAGCGGTTGCCGATCCTCGCCGTGTAATCCGCACCCCGCGCGATCTGGACATACCAGAGACGGAAAACGAGCCCGGACAATGCCGCGAGCATGATCAGTCCGAGGAGCAGGAGGCGGGCGGTCGCGCGGGTGCGTTTCATCTAGTAGCTCCTCGTGCTCCAGGGGTTTTCGGGGATGAGGGCGGCGAACGGCTTCACCACTGCGTGGAGCAGCGGGGCGAAGAGCCCAGCAAGCAGGCCGGGTGCGAGAGAGCGCCAGAGGATCGCCTCGTCGAAAACAAACCCCTCGCGCCTCAGCGAGATCATGGCGAACTGCATGAAGAGAAACGCCCACGTGCAAACCACGCTCAGCGGAATCACCGGCCACCAGTGGCCGCGCAAATACGCCGGCCGGAACCCATTAGCAATGCACCCGTAAATCACAAAGAAGACAATAGAGCAGCCCAGCGCAATTTCAACCCGGCCCCCCACCGCATTCAGATACATGAGATCGGAAAGCAGCCCGGTGAAGCACGCCGCCAGAAGCATGGCGGGAAACGGGAGAACCATCGCCGCATAGCACAGGATCATCGGCACAAGAACGAAACGCGCCCCGTGAAGCACGTGGATTGGCGGAAGGGCCTGCTGGAGCAGGAAGGCGAAAAACACGCCGGCGCAGGCGGCCAGGGCTCCGACCGCCGCCTTCATTTCGCCCCCACCACCACGAACACATCCTCGGTCTGCGAGATGTCCACGGCCGGCTCGACGATCGCCTGGCCGTCCAGCGGACGTGTCCGGAATTCTTTGACCTTGCCGATCAAGATGCCCGACGGGAAAACCCCGTTGCTGATGCCGGCCGTATAAACATTTTTCCCGGCTTCGAGAGCCGCGTTCTTCGTGAGAAAATTCAGCTGCAGCTCGCCGCTTGTCCCGCTCTCCTGGATGCGCATTCCCGAGAGGATCCCCTGCTCGCGCGTGCCCTCGACCTTGGCTGCGACCCGGCAGGTTTCGTCGGTGATCAGGACGACGATCGATTCGCTTTTCGTGACGGTGGTCGTCTTTCCGACCAGCCCGAGATCCGTCAGCACCGGCTGGTCAGTCTCCACGCCGTCCTCGAACCCGCGGTTGATCTTGACCGTGTTCCACCAGGTCGAGGCATCGCGGGAAATCACGCGGGCGGCCAGGAGCCGGAAGACCGAACGCTCGCGATATTCGAGAGCGAGCCGCAGTCGGTTATTCTCGGCTTCGATTTCCCGGAGCAGGTTGTTCGTCGTGAGAAGCACCCGGTTGACCTCGGTGAGCTTCCGGTTATCCGCCTCGACCTCATCGAGGGTTTTGAGCCCTTTGCCCATCGAGCCGATCTGTTCCTGCACGGCCGTTCCCGTGCGGAGGAACGGCGCGAGAATGGAAAGAAATTTCCCCTGCACGGCCTGCATCGCGGCGGGCGAAAGCACCGAGAGGTAAACGGCCAGCGCGAGCACGGCCAGCAGGAGAGCGATGTTGAGCTTCTTCATGCAGGGTCAGGGGCGGAGGCCCCGTGCGGTCACGGACGAGGACGCTCGGAAGAAACCGCCCGGAGGAACTTGAGTTCCGAGAGGGCGCGGCCCGTGCCTTCGGCGACGGCGCTGAGGGGATCCTCGGCGACATGCACGGGCAGTCCTGTTTCTTCGGCAAGCAGTTTATCGAGCCCCCGGAGGAGAGCCCCTCCTCCAGCGAGCACCAGCCCGCGGTCCACCAGGTCGGCGGAGAGTTCGGGAGGGCATCTTTCCAAGGTGATGCGGACGGAGTCCACGATTGTTGAGAGCGGCTCCAGAAGGGCCTCGCGGACCTCCTGCGAAGAGATGGAAATCGTCTTGGGAAGGCCCGCCACGAGATCCCGCCCCTTGACCTCCATGCTGACTTCCTTCTCCAGCTTGTAAGCCGATCCGATTTTGATTTTGATCTCCTCGGCCGTGCGCTCGCCGATCATCAGGTTGTAGGCGCGCTTCATGTAGTTGGCGATCGCCTCGTCGAGCTCGTCGCCGGCCACGCGGACGCTCCGGCTGAAGACGATTCCCGAGAGCGAAATGAGGGCCACCTCGGTGGTGCCGCCGCCGATGTCGATGATCATGTTGCCCGCGGCATCCTGCACCGGCAGGCCGACGCCGATCGCTGCGGCCATCGGCTCCTCGATGAGATAAACTTCCCTTGCGCCCGCATGGGTCGCGGAGTCTTTCACTGCGCGCTTCTCGACTTCGGTGATCCCGCTGGGGACCGCGATCACCACGCGCGGGCGCACCATGCGGCGGCGGTTGTGAACTTTGCTGATGAAGTGCCGGAGCATCGCCTCCGTAATTTCGAAGTCGGCGATCACTCCGTCCTTGAGCGGACGGATCGCCACAATGTTGCCGGGAGTCCGGCCGAGCATGCGCTTGGCTTCGTCTCCCACTGCGAGCACGCGGTTGGTGCCCTGTTGGACGGCAACGACTGAGGGCTCGCGCAGAACAATCCCGTGGTCTTTGACATACACGAGTGTGTTTGCGGTCCCGAGGTCAATGCCGATATCGTTGGAAAAAAATCCCAGTAGGTTGTCAAACATCAGATGGAAATATGAATTGAGGTAAAGTGTTGATTTGGAGCGACAGCTTCACTCCGCCCCCGTCGCCAAGTGGCGGCGAGAAACTGTCGGAATGGATAACTTGATTTTCAGAAGCCCCCCCGTCAAGGCTATCCTTGACAAACTTTCCGATTTTCCACGCCTGGGGGATGGATGGACGATCGCCGTGACGTCCGCGGATAGCAAGGGTGGGTTGTAGCGGCGCTCTATGAGCGTCGATAGCGTCGATCCCTTCTTGCTCAAAAAGCGATCGACGGCCACAGGCCGCCGCTACAACCTGCGGCCTCCCAAATCGTGGCGTTATCTTTCCGCCCTAAATCGCTGCTCCTATAGCCTTCCCCATCTCCTCCGTCCCGACCAAAGTTGTCTCCGGGGTGTGGATATCGGCCGTCCGCAGCCCGCAGGCGATGACTTGTTTCACGGCGGCCTCAATGGCGGAGGCGGCATCCTCGCGCCCGCAGGAAAGGCGGAGCATCATGGCGGCGGACAGGATCTGAGCGATCGGGTTGGCGATGCCTTTGCCGGCAATATCCGGGGCGGTTCCGCCGCTGGGTTCATACATGCCAAAGCGGGTGGTTCCTCCCGTCGAATCTCCGAGGCTCGCGCTGGGAAGCATCCCCAGCGATCCGGAGATCATCGCCATCTCGTCGCTGAGAATGTCGCCGAAAAGGTTCTCCGCGAGCACCACGTCAAAGGACTTGGGATTCTTGATGAGCTGCATCGCGGCGTTGTCCACATAGAGGTGGTTCAGGGCGACATCCGGATAGTCCCGCGCGATCTCCGTGACCACCCGGCGCCATAGGATTCCGTTTTGAAGAACGTTCGCCTTGTCGATCGACGTCACGCGTCCCCGCCGCGCGCCCGCGGCCTCGAACGCCACCTTCGCGATCCGGCGGATCTCGCTTTCCCGATAGACCATCGTGTCCACGGCGATTTCCTCGCCGCCTTCTTTCCTGAGGAATTTCGGCTCTCCGAAATACAGGCCGCCGGTCAGCTCGCGGACGCATAGGACATTGAATCCGCCCTCGACGATGCGCGGGTGCAGCGGTGAGGCGTGCGTGAGTTCGGGCAGGCAAACCGCCGGCCTCAAATTGGCAAAAAGCCCGAAGTGTTTCCGCAGCGGAAGAAGCGCCGCCCGCTCCGGCTGCTCGGCTGCGGAGAGGGATTCCCACTTCGGTCCTCCGACCGAGCCGAAGAGAATCGCGTCGGCCGCATCGCAAGCCGCCAGCGTCTCCGGCGGCAGCGCCCTGCCGGCCGCATCGATCGCTGCTCCCCCGACAAGCCGCACGTCAAATTCCAGCGCGACGGAAAATTTTTTTGCCACGGCGTCGAGGACCCTCCGGGCCTCGGCCATCACTTCGGGCCCGATTCCATCTCCGGCAAGGACTGCGACGCGGAACGGTTTTTCAGAATTCATCGGCGCCATCTAAGCGGGGGTTCTCCGCGGAGGCAAGAAATCGATGGCATGATTGATGACACGAAAAGACGGTGAATTTCCTCATTGCAACGGGAACTCATCTGAAGGAATCTTTTCCGTTTGCCGTCCGCCTGCGCCACTGGCTTGGATCGAGCGGACAAATCAAACCAAGTTTTCATGAGTGAAACCAAAGATGATCCTGCGGCCGCTGATTATGCGGGGGCCGAAATCAACGCGTCCCTCGGCGCGGAGGAAAAGATCCGCTTTCTTGCGGAGATGCTGCGCATCCGGAGGTTCGAGCAGACGGCCCTGAAATACTACAACCAGGGCAAGATGGGTGGTTTTCTCCACCTTTACATCGGACAGGAAGCCGTCGCGGTCGGGACTGTTTCCCTGATGGGAAAACACGACCATGTGATCACGGCCTACCGGGACCACGGCCATGCGCTGGCGGTGGGGATGGACATGAATTCCTGCATGGCGGAACTTCTCGGCAAGGCCACCGGTTGCTCGCGGGGAAAAGGCGGCTCGATGCACTTTTTTGCGCCAGACAAGAACTATTGGGGCGGCCACGGGATTGTGGCGGGCCAGACTCCCCTGGGCCTCGGCCTCGCCTACGGTTTGAAATATAAGGGGCTCAAGGGCTGCTGCCTCTGCTTTCTGGGGGACGGCGCCGTCAACCAGGGGGCCTTCCACGAATCGCTCAACCTGGCCGCGCTCTGGAAACTTCCGGTGATTTACGTCATCGAAAACAACCAATACTCCATGGGGACGAGCATGGAGCGCTCGTCTGCCATCAAAAACTGCCTCGCGGAACGCGCGGAAGGATACGGGATCGCCTGGGATGACGCGAACGGGGAGGACCTCTACGAAGTCCGCGCAAAAACATGGAATGCGATCCGGCGCGCGCACGAGGAATCGCTCCCTTTTGTCCTCGAGGTGGACACCTACCGCTACTACGGGCACTCGGTCGCCGATGCCAACGCGAAAAAGTATCGCGCCGCGGACGAGATCGAGCGCTACAAGACCGACCACGATCCGATCCGCCTCTGGCGCAAGCGCCTCGTCGAGGAAAAGATCCTCACCGAGGAATCCGCCGACGAGCTCGACGCAGCCATCAAACAGGAAGCCGCCGAGGCGGCCCGGTTCGCCCTCGAGAGCGAAGACCCCGCGCCGGAGAGCATTTTCGAGGATGTGTATTGGGAGGTCGACAACCAGACCGAGGCCGGACAAAGCGGCCGCCATTTCTTTGGAGACTAGAAGAAAAGGATGAAATCGGAAATCAGAAACCGGAAACGGGCCGCACTGCGGCCGCAAGCCGCGCTCTGCGCGGGAATTCTTCCATTTCGCATTTCACATTTCGCATTTCAAATTTTCTAAGATGCCACTCATCACCTACCGTACCGCTCTGAACCAGGCCCTCGCCGAGGAGATTCTCCGCGACGAGAACGTTGTCATTATCGGCGAGGAGGTCGCCCAATACAACGGGGCCTACAAAGTCACCGAGGGGCTCTGGGAGCGGTTCGGCGACAAGCGCGTGGTGGATGCGCCGATCAGCGAGGCCGGCTTCATCGGCATGGGCATCGGCGCCTCGATGCTCGGCATCCGCCCGGTGATGGAGCTCATGTTCTGGAGCTTCGCCTACGTGGCGTGGGACCAAATCATCAACAACGCCGGGCAGGTCCGCTACATGAGCGGCGGCCTCATCAACTGCCCGATCGTCATCCGCGGGCCGGCAAACGGCGGCACGAATGTCGGGGCCACCCACTCCCACACGCCGGAAAATTTCATCGCGAACACGCCTGGCCTGAAGGTCGTCTGCCCGGCGACCGCCTACGACGCGAAGGGCCTCATGAAGACGGCCATCCGCGACAACGACCCCGTCTGTTTTATGGAGAACACCCTCCTCTACGGCGAGTCGTGGGAGGTTCCCGACGAGGAATACCTGATCCCGCTCGGCGTGGCGGACATCAAGCGCGAGGGTTCGGATGTTTCGCTCATCGCGCACGGGCGGGCGGTCATCACCGCGCTCAAGGCCGCGGAGATTCTCGAAGCCGAGCACGGCATCCGCGCCGAGGTCCTCGACCTGCGCTCGATCCGCCCGCTGGACGAGGAGGCGGTTCTGAACACCGTCCGGAAGACCCACCGCGCTGTGCTGGTGGACGAGAACAAGCCGTTCTGCGGGGTCTCTGCCCAGATCGCAGCGACGATCCAGGAGAAGGCGTTTGACGAGCTGGACGCTCCGGTGCAGCGGGTCTGCACGCTCGACGCCCCGGCCATCTATTCCCCCGCGCTCGAACCGGTCCAGCTGCCGACCCCTGAGCGGGTCGTGATAAAAGCGCTGGATATTTGCTGATCAAACTCCACCATTCCAAACAGCCATGCCAGACATCACCATGCCGAAGTTGAGCGACACCATGAACGAGGGGACGCTCGTCAAATGGCTAAAAAAAGCCGGCGACAAGATCGAGGTCGGCGACATCCTCGCGGAGGTCGAAACCGACAAGGCCACGATGGAGATGGAGGCGTTCGACGACGGCGTGCTCGTGGAAATCATCGTTCCCGAGGGAGGGGTGGTCAAAGTCGGCGAACGGCTCGCCGTCGTTGACGGCGGATCCTCGCCGGAGAAACCCGCAGCCGCGCCCGCCGCGAAACCAGCTCCCTCTCCAAAACCCGCCCCGACGTCCGCAACTCCTCTCACGCCCAAACCCCGTGCGGCCGCGAATCCCGGCGGCCCGCGCACCAAAGCCTCGCCGCTGGCAAAAAAAATCGCCCTGGAACGCGGGGTCGATCTTGCCGGAGTTTCGGGATCCGGCCCCGGCGGCCGCATCGTGGCAGCGGATGTGCCCGAGAAAACCGCGCGGCCTTCAGCCGCCGCATCCTCATGGCAGACCACCGCGCCCACATCGGCAGCCGACAAGCGGGTTCCGCTCTCGGGCATGCGCCGCACGATCGCGGAGCGCCTCCTGGCCAGCAAGACCCAGATCCCCCATTTTTACCTCTCGCTCGAAATCGACGCCGCGCCGCTCGTCGCGCTGCGCAAGGACATCAATGCCGCCGCGGAGGCGCAGGGCACCCCGAAAGTGACAGTGAACGATTTTGTCCTGCTCGCCACCGCACGCGCCGCGGCCCTGCACCAGAAAATCAACTCGTCCTTCGCGGGGGACTCTGTCGTCGAATACGCCACGGTCAACCTCTCGGTCGCGATCGCAGTCGAGGACGGCCTGATCACCCCGGTGATCCGCGATGCCCAGAATCTCACCCTGCGCGAAATCAGCAGCGCGGTGAAGGACCTCGCCGTCCGCGCCCGCGCAAAGAAACTCAAGCCCGAGGAATACCAGGGCGGAACGGTCACGGTCTCGAACCTCGGGGCCTTCGGGGTCGAAAGCTTCTACGCGATCATCAATCCGCCGCAGGCCGCGATCCTCGCAGTCGGAGCCATCGTGAAAAAGCCCGTGGTGAATGCGCAGGACCAGGTTGTCGCCGGCCAGCGGATGGTGCTGGGGCTGAGCGGCGACCACCGCGTCGTGGATGGGGCCGCAAGTGCGGAATTTCTGGCCTCCCTCAAAAAGAGCCTCGAAACCCCGGCCACGCTGCTGTTCTGATCCGATCTGGAGGGACGACCGCCGTGTCGTCCCATGATCAAAGTCGGACCGGACAGAACCGGTCCCTCCACTTCAGCTCAGTAGCGGGTCGCCGCCGGGATCGCTCCGGTAATCGAACGCGATCTTGTTGGTGATATTCGGTTCGATGACCTCCTTGACGAAACGGACATGCTCCGGGTCGCGCTTGTAGCAGGCGAGCTTGTCCAAGGAATCCAACTCGACCAGCAGGAACAACGCCCAATCCTCTCCTGGATCGATCCGTTGCCCGCACCGCATCCCCCGGACGACCGGGATCTTCAGAAGCCGGATCCGGGTCTCGCGGAGCATCCACTCGATCTTCTCCGCATCAATCTCCGGCTTGAGATTGAAAAGAACCACATGAGAGATCATCAGGATCTACTTCGACCAGTCGAGAGCGCCCTTCTTGATCGCGTAAATGTAGCCGACCATCAGGATGATCACAAAACTCAACATGCTCCAAAGGATGACAGTCCCGAACTGGGCGATGAAATCCTTGAACACGACCGCCCACGGATACATGAAGACGATTTCGATATCGAAGAGGATGAAGAGCATCGCCACTAGATAAAATTTGACGCTGAACCGGGGCTGCGGACCGGGGACCGGCGTGATCCCGCACTCGTAGGCGGTGTCCTTCGTGGGGTTGTTCGTGCCGGCGCGCCCGAGGATCAGGTTGGCAAGAAGCGCCACCG
>Ga0194063_10002239_pt1 | contig 12134 bp, 10 predicted proteins | sample SepL3720m_MetaG_FD_155459 | JGI IMG/M metagenome (GOLD analysis project Ga0194063, IMG submission 155459) | Anoxic zone freshwater microbial communities from boreal shield lake in IISD Experimental Lakes Area, Ontario, Canada - Sep2016-L373-20m | ecosystem: Environmental > Aquatic > Freshwater... | reverse complement strand
ACACCCTCCGACCACCTCCACACCCAGGTCGACTAAATTGGAAAGCTTATTTGAAAAATACGTAATATTGTCACGGTAAAACGTCCTGCCATTGACGTTTGCGGGATAGCCCGCATTGGGCATCGCGCAGAATTTGACTGGCGCGAACGCGGACAGATCCAAGGCCTGAATCAGCTGCACCATGTGACTCGGGCCGCACGTGCAATTGAGCCCCACCGCGTCAATCAGCTGCGACCGCGCCGCCTCGCCAATGAGCGATTTATAAAATAATCCCTGATTCGAATATCCGTCTTGCGACACCGCAAACGTTGTGATCACAGTGGCATCCGCCACTTCCGCGCGAATCAACTGTAGCGCTGGCATCAATGGCGCGAACGCGGCCAGTGTTTCGAAGAGAAAATGCTTCGCCCCAAGCGCAATGAAAATCCGCACCAAATCGATATACTGCTGCGCAACCGCTGCGTCGTCGGCATCCTCTTCTCCATCTGTATGAATGTTCCCAATGTCCGCAAACACCGCAACTCCCGTGCCTTTGGTCGCCAACGTCGCTAGTTCGAACCCCTTCGCAATCAGTTCTTTCATTTGATCGGCGCTCACGCCGAGATTGGCGTTCACCGCATAAGTATTGGTTTTAATCGCGTTAACACCCACCGCAATGTATGCGCGATGAATGCGATAGACCGCTTCGCTGTCCTCTATATTTGCAAATTCACAAATCGCCTGCGCGGCGCTTGGTTGCGAAGTTGTCGATTTTTCCTGATAATAATATGTCCCAAATGCCCCATCAAAGACAAATGGTTTTTTGCGAATTGGCAACGGCCTAACTCCTTCCAGACTCAACTACTCTCATTTTACCTTTTTTAGCGCGGAAATTCAAATGAAAATGATGCGCATGGCTCTAATCTAGAATGAATGCGCGAATGATGTTCTGAATTTTCATCACGTTGATAGAGCCGTTGTTGTTATCATACGTTGCAATGTAATGTTCCCATGGCAGAATCCCTTGATGCAAGTAATCATCTTGTTTCCGAATCGTCGATTTGCGATAACTTGGTTGATGCGTCATCCCAAAATGTTCCCAATAGATGATTTCACCATCCTTCGGATTCATTATTGTGAAATCTGGATAGTACGTTTGCCCATTCAGTTCCAGTCTTGCTTCATATCGATAGGGAATTTTATTTGACTCAAGCAATCCTGCGATAAGTGCTTCCGATTTTGATCTTACTAGCAAACCATTTGGGGTCATATGAATTCGCTTTTCTGGATACAAATTGCATTTCTCGAAGGGCTGAGCCTCCCACACGCTGATTTTGCTGGCCTTCGCCAGGAGATGCTCCGGCAAAGTAGTAAAATCAATGGGCAGATCATGCAGAAGCTCTGCAAAGTGAACTGGGTTATAGTTCGTTGTTACGAGATCTAAAATTCCTACGTTCTCTTGCAAAAGTTTCAAAGCTTTCAGAACCAACTCCTTACGAATTAATTTAGATTTCAATTCAATTTCACTATTCTTGAGAAATTTTTGATAATAGCTATGCCCTTCCCCTTTATCTTTGAGTGAGTGATATAAGTATTGCTTCCCTTTAACTAATTTTCGCGTAATTGCTCCCTCTGGGGCATCCTTCAACTCGTCTTGAAGCATTATGATCATCTTTCTCTGTATTTCTTTTTGTGCAACAATATATGACTTTAGAAAGTCGTCATCATTCATGTTTCTCGCCTCCTACGCTTCCAAATATTTACATTCTCTATCTTAGCATACGTCGATTCTGCTTGCAAGATTTTTTTCACGACACGCAAATAACTTTTTTTGAAAATTTGCGCGATATTTGTATATTTCCAGTCCAATTCCATGCCGAAAAAGCTCGATTCCATGCTCAAGATAACTTTTTCCGTCGTAATCAGAGTTATTTGTATATCAAATGGACGATTTGATATACAAATAATTACTCAAATCAATAAAAAAGTTATTTTGAACCAAAAAAGAGGCGATTTCGACTCGAAAACACCCCTTTTATATACAAAAAAACCAGAAAATCATAGAAAAAGTTATTTGACGTACAATCCAACCTTCCCTGTGTTGCTTATGCCAAATCTTTTTTGTTCTGAAGCCATGGCATGCCGGCGCGGAGCTTCTTGCCGACCACTTCGACGCCGTGTTGTGCATCTTCTTCTTTGATGCGCGTGTAGTTAGGACGTCCGGCTTTGTCTTCGGCAATCCATTGGCGAGCGAACGAACCGTCTTGGATTTCGCCAAGAATCTTCTTCATTTCTTTGCGCGTTTCTTGCGTGATGATGCGGCGTCCGATCATCATGTCGCCGTATTCTGCGGTGTCGCTGACCGAATAACGCATGCCAGCGATGCCGTTTTCGTAGATAAGGTCAATGATAAGTTTCAACTCGTGGCATACTTCAAAGTATGCTGATTCTGGTTGGTATCCAGCGTCTACGAGGGTGTCGAAGCCTGCGCGGATCAATTCGCTGAGCCCGCCGCAAAGGACGACTTGTTCGCCGAATAGATCGGTGTCTGTTTCTTCCTTAAAAGTTGTCATCAGGACGCCTGCTCTCGTGCAGCCGATTGCTTTCGCAAACGCCAAGGCATAGTCTAAAGCTTTGCCGCTTGCGTCTTGTTGAACCGCGACCAAACCAGGAATGCCTGCGCCGTCTTGGTACAGTCTTCTGACCATGTGTCCAGGTCCCTTTGGTGCTGCCATCACGATATCGCAGTCTGCGGGCGGTTTGATGAATCCGTAGTGGATGTTGAATCCGTGTGAGAAGCTCAAGATTTTTCCGGCCGTCATGTATGGCGCGATTTCCGCGTTGTACATGTCTGCTTGCTTTTCATCAGGAATCAAAATGTGGATGATATCCGCGATCTTCGCTGCTTCTGGCACAGTCATGACCTGTATTCCGTTTGCCTTGACAACGTCCCAACGCGCACTTCCAGGCTTCAGTCCGACAACTACATTGATTCCGCTGTCGTGTAAGTTTTGCGCTTGTGCATGTCCCTGGCTCCCGTATCCGATCACGGCAACCGTCTTCCCCTTCAATAAATCCATGTTTGCATCTTTGTCATAAAACATCTGCATTACAAAAACCCCTTTCATTTCTCCAAAATTTTTATTATTAATCTTCCATAATAATCGAACCAGTTTTGATCAGTTCCAGTATACCATAATGCTCAAATGCACGCGCCGCCGCACTCAATTTCGACGGTTCCTCAGTAATTTCAAAAATCACGTTTTCCATGCCAATGCTGACCACGCGACACGCGAACGTATCTGCGATCTTTAGAATTTCCTGCCGTTGTGTTGGGGTGCAGGCCACCTTGATGAGCATGAACTGCCGTTCGACAGACGACGGAAACTTGCTCGCATCCCTTGCCTCAATCACATCCGCAAGCCGAGACAGCTGGTTGATGACGAGTTCTACGTCCCGCTCGTCGGCCTCAATTGAAATGGTCAAATGCACAAACTCTGGGTCGTGTGTCTCGCAGGCAGCGATGTTTTGGATGTTGTATCCGCGACGCGTAAAATGCCCCGCAACCCGCGACAAGACGCCAGTTTTACTTGCTACTTTCGCTACGACTATGTGAATCATTCCTTCACCCCCACCATGTCTTGCGGTCCTTTGCCTGGCGGAATCAACGGATATACGTTTTCCATCTCCGCAACATTACAATGCACAATCACGGGGCCTTGCATGCCCATGATTTCGGCGATTTTTTCATCCAGTCCTTCTCGCGCACTGATTTCGATAGCGGGAAGCCCATATGCGCGGGCGATTGCCATAAAGTCTGGATTGTCGGTCAGACACGACTGCGAATAGCGCGCTTCGTAAAACGTCTCCTGCCACTGGCGTACCATGCCGAGGCAGTTGTTGTCCACGATAAAGACCTTGACGTTTGTTCCGAGGCGCTTCAACGTCGCAAGCTCCTGGATGTTCATTTGAATGCTGCCGTCTCCCGAAAACAAAATCACTTGATCCTCTGGTCTGCCGAGTGCGGCGCCAATTGCGGCAGGCAGGCCGAATCCCATCGTGCCAAGCCCGCCCGAGGTGATGAAACTGCGTTGGCGCTGGATCGGAAAATGTTGCGCAGCAAACATCTGGTGTTGCCCTACGTCTGTGACCACGAGTGCATCGGGCACCACACGTGCGACCGCCTGTACCAACTCTTGCGGCTTCAACACACCCTCCGCTTTGAAATCGGTGCGAATGCCGTGTTTTGAAGAAACCACCTCGCGCTTCCAGTCTGCCCACTCGTCCAGTTTGTTTTGCGGTAGTTCGATGGTCAAAAGGGCTTCCATGAATGCCGCTGCATCCGCGACAACAGGGATGTTGACTTCCATATTTTTAGAAATTTCCGCAGCGTCGATGTCCGCGTGAACGATGAAGCGTTTTTTCGCATAGACACTCGGATTGCCAATCGTTCTGTCCGAAAAACGGGTGCCGACTGCAATGAGCAAGTCGCACTTGGAGAGTGCCGTATTTGCAACGGGGGTGCCGTGCATACCACACATCCCAAGCGAAATGCGGTCACTTGGTACGAGCGCGCCTTTCGCCATCAAGGTGATGCCGACTGGGATGCCTGACTTTTCGATAAAGGTCGAAAGCAAAGCTCCTGCACCTTCCGACAACGTCACGCCGCCACCCGCAAGGATCATCGGACGGTGCGCCGTCTTCAACGCCTCCGCGATGCTTGCAAGCTGCGCCGCCACTTCATAATGATGGGTGCGCGCATGCTTCTCCGCCCAGTGTTGTGCGGCCTTGTGCGCCGCCGCCTCGAAGTCGATGTCCTCATCAAATTGCGCCATCGACACGTCCTTCGGAATGTCGACCAGGACGGGGCCCGGACGCCCTTCCAGCGCGGTCTGCCAAGCATCCTCGAGAATCTCGAGTAGCATCTCTTTCTTCCTAACTAAATAGTTGTTTTTCGTAATTGGCATTGTGATGCCGAGGATGTCCGCTTCCTGGAAGGCGTCGTGCCCAATCACAGCGGTAGCAACCTGCCCTGTGACCGCCATAACCGGCACAGAATCCAGCATCGCATCCGCGAGCCCCGTGACCAGGTTGGTTGCGCCCGGACCTGACGTGGCAAAACACACGCCCACGCGGCCCGTCGCCTTGGCATAGCCTTCGGCAGCATGGACTGCGCCCTGCTCATGGCGTGTCAGGATATGGTTCAGGTCGTGTCGATACACTGCATCATAAAGATGCAATACCGGTCCGCCTGGATATCCAAACACATATTCCACGCCTTTGCTTTTCATGAACTTGACTACTACGTCTGCACCGTTCATTTATCTCATCCTCTCAAATACTGCACCGTTTGCGCCTGATGTGACGTTTTCCGCATAGCGGGCAATATAGCCTTTTAAATTGCGGCACGGCGCTCCGGGCGAAGCCGCTCTGCGTTTGACGATTTCGTCGTGCCCGACTTGCAACTCCAGCGAACGGTTCGGAATGTCAATCGCGATGATGTCCCCGTTCTCCACGAGCCCAATCAGTCCACCCGCCGCTGCTTCTGGGGAAACATGCCCGATGCATGCGCCACGGGTCGCGCCAGAGAACCGCCCGTCCGTGATGAGTCCGACGGAAGAAGCCAGCCCCATGCCCGCAATCGTCGCGGTTGGCGCCAACATCTCGCGCATCCCAGGCCCACCTTTTGGCCCTTCAAAGCGGATGACCACAATGTCGCCGGCCACCACTTCTCCAGCCGATATCCCTGCACTTGCCTCTTCTTCACTGTTGTATACTTTTGCGGGTCCGGTATGCACCATCATTTCAGGTGCTACTGCACCCTGCTTGACCACGCAGCCGTCTTCCGCCAAATTGCCCCAGAGGACAGCAATGCCGCCGTCTTTGCGATGTGGATTGTCAATGGTGCGGATGATTTTTCCGTCCGCCGGGCGTGCCTTTTTCAAACGCGCCCCCATGGTGTCACCGTCTACGGTCATGGTATCCAGTTTCAATAAATTCTTTTTCGCAAGTTCTGCCAACATCGCCGGGATACCGCCAACCAAGTTCAAGTCTTCAATAAAATCTTCACTTGCCGGATTTAATTTGCAAAGTTGTGGCGTCGTCTTACCGATTTCGTCCACATGTTTCAGACTAAAATCAATGCCTGCCTCATACGCTATGGCTGCTAGATGCAGTACCGTATTTGTCGAGCAACCCAGCGCCATGTCGGAGCGAATCGCGTTTTCGAAGGCGTCAAAAGTCAGGATGTCGAGCGCCTTAATCTGTCGCTCGTACAACCGCATGACTTGCTCCCCAGCTGTGGTGGCAAGGGCTCTGCGTTCCGCGAAGACGGCTGGAATGGTGCCGTTACCGGCCAACGAAAGCCCCAGCGCCTCGCTCAGACAGTTCATCGAATTGGCAGTATACATGCCAGAACACGAACCGCAGGTCGGGCACGCCGATTTTTCCATGCAAGTCAGTTCTTCATCGCTGAGGTTCCCCTGCGCATGCGCGCCAACGGCCTCAAACATATCGCTCAAACCAATTCTTTTTCCATTATATCTGCCCGCAAGCATCGGCCCACCGCTCACAAAAATGCACGGCAAATTGAGTCGCGCCGCCGCCATCATCATGGCAGGAACGATTTTGTCACAATTCGGAATGAACACCAGTGCGTCAACCGGATGGGCACGGATCATGATTTCAATCGAATCCGTGATCAGCTCGCGGCTCGAAAGCGAATACTTCATCCCTTGATGATTCATCGCGATGCCATCGCAAACACCAATCGTCGAGAACTCAAACGGCACCCCACCACCATATCGCACGCCCGCTTTGACGCATTCTGCGATTTCACGCAGGTGCTTGTGCCCTGGAATGAAGTCGTTGTATGAATTGACAATGCCGACAAACGGCCGCTTCATTTCTGCCTCAGATAATCCCAGCGCATACAAAAGCGATCTGTGTGGTGCGCGCACTGCGCCGTCTTTGATTGTGTTGCTGTGCATTTTGTTCTCTTTCATGTGTACCCCTCCCGTTAATTAGGTAATGTACGATTTACTAATTTACGATATACCTAATATTTTGTATAATCGTGACTTTGTCAAACCCTCTCTGCCACCAGCGTTCCCATTTCTACGGTCCCGACGATTTTGAAATCTCCACCAACCGTCGCAATGTCTTTGGTCCGGTATCCGTCTTCTAGGACTTTCGTCACAGCCGCTTCAATCATCTTCGCTTCTTTTTCCATCCCCAGCGAATAGCGCAACATCATCGCCACCGAAAGAATGGTGCCCAACGGATTAGCGAGATTCATGCCTGCAATGTCAGGCGCGGAACCATGAATCGGCTCGTACATGCCTGGCGTTCCTGGCTTTCCAAGACTGGCTGACGGCAACATGCCGATGGATCCCGTGAGCATGGACGCTTCATCTGACAAAATGTCGCCAAACAAATTCGACGTCACGATGACATCAAACTGCAGCGGATTGCGGATTAACTGCATGGCCGCGTTGTCGACATACATGTGAGAAAGTTCGACCGTTGGGTATTCCGCAGAAAGTTCGATGACCGTTTCACGCCAGAGTCTAGAACTTTCAAGGACGTTTGCCTTGTCTACGGAGCAAAGTTTTTTGCCGCGTTTCATTGCAATCTCAAATGCACTGCGCGCTATGCGCTCAATTTCAGTGGTGTTGTATTTGTCCGTATCATACGCAAACGCTTCGCCCGTCTCTTCTGTGCCGCGACCGCGTTCGCCGAAATAAACACCGCCCGTAAGTTCACGCAACGCCATGATGTCTACGCCACGCACCACTTCTGGTTTCAACGTCGATGCGTCAATCAGAGCCTCGTGGATGACTGCAGGTCTTAAATTTGCGTATAGTCCAAGCGCCTTGCGGAGGCCAAGCAGCCCTGCTTCTGGTCTGAGGTGACCCGGCAAGGTATCCCACTTTGTTCCGCCGACTGCGCCCAAAAGGACTGCATCCGCCTGTTTGCAAATTTCCACAGTCGCTTCCGGTAACGGCACGCCAGTCGCATCAATCGCGACTCCGCCCATCAATACCTCGACATATTCAAATTTTGCACCGGTCTTTGCCGTCAATGCTGTGAGCACTTTTTGCGCTTCTGCAATAATTTCTGGACCAATGCCGTCCCCTTTAATGACTGCTATCTTTTTCATTTCGCATTTTCTCCTTTAACATAGCCGATGAGACCGTCTTTTGCGATCAATTCTTTCATGAATTCTGGGAATGGAACTGCTTTAAATACTTTGCCTGAAGTCATGTCTTGAATGGTTCCGGCAAACAAATCCAGTTCCACTTGCGAGCCATCCGCGATGGCCTGTGCTGCCTCCGGACATTCCAGGATGGGCAGCCCGATGTTGATCGCGTTGCGATAAAAAATGCGTGCAAAGTTTTCTGCGATGACACAGGAAATACCCGCTTCTTTGATGGCAAGCGGCGCGTGTTCGCGGGAAGACCCGCAACCGAAGTTTTTGCCTGCCACGATGACGTCGCCTTTTTTGACATTTTTCACAAAATCCTTGTCGATGTCTTCCATACAATGCAGTGCAAGTTCCGCTGCCACAGATGTGGTCAAATATCTTGCTGGGATGATGACGTCTGTGTCAACGTTATCTCCGTATTTGAATACTCTAGCCATGTTAACGTCCTCCTTCTAATTCGTCTGGTCCTGCGATTCTGCCTAGGACTGCCGATGCTGCTGCTACTGCGGGGTTGGAAAGGTATACTTCACTTTCCACATGTCCCATTCTGCCGACAAAGTTGCGGTTGGTTGTGGCCACGGCACGTTCGCCTTTGGCTAAGATGCCCATGTGCCCGCCGAGGCAAGGTCCACAGGTCGGTGTGCTCACGACGGCGCCTGCATTGACGAAAATGTCAAACAGCCCTTCGTTCATGGCTTCCTGCCAAATCTTTTGGGTGGCAGGGATCACGATGCAACGCACGTCTGGATGAATCGTCCGGCCTTTCAAAATGTCAGCCGCTTCCCTCATGTCAGACAGTCTGCCGTTTGTGCAAGAGCCGATGACAACTTGGTCGATTTTCACGTTGCCCACATTGCTGATGGTTCTTGTGTTTGACGGCAAGTGTGGGAATGCCACTTGTTGCTCGAGTGTCGATAAATCAATGTCCATTTCCATGGCGTATTCCGCATCGCTGTCTGGTGCAAACACAGTATAACTTCTTGTGGAATGCTCTTTTACATATTCGAGCGTTTGCTCGTCGACTTCGAAGATACCATTCTTTCCACCGGCCTCGATGGCCATGTTTGCGGCAGCAAGTCGATCGTCCACTGTCATTGCGGACACGCCGTCGCCGACAAACTCCATTGACATGTAACGCGCACCGTCCACGCCAATTTTTCCGATGATGTACAGAATCAAGTCTTTGCCGCTGACGTATTTGTTGAAGGTCCCAGTTAAATTGAACTTGATCGCCGCTGGCACCTTGAACCAGGCTTTGCCTGTCGCCATGGCTGCTGCCATGTCTGTGCTACCGACGCCTGTCGAAAAAGCGCCCAACGCTCCGTACGTACAAGTGTGCGAATCGGCACCGATGATTAAGTCGCCTGGCACCGCAAGGCCGATTTCAGGAATCAACGCATGCTCTACGCCGACGCGTCCCATTTCGTAAAAGTGCACGATGTCGTGTTTGCGTGCAAACTTTCTCAGTACATTGACTTGCTCCGCCGACTGGATGTCTTTGCATGGGGTAAAATGGTCCGGAATCAATGCGATTTTCGTCCGGTCAAACACCTTGTCTACCCCGATTTTCTCAAACTCATTGATGGCCACTGGTGCGGTGATGTCGTTGCCCAACACCAAATCCACATTTGCCATAATCAGCTGCCCTACTTCCACCTTTTCCAGACCCGCATGTGCTGCTAAGATCTTTTGTGTCATTGTCATTCCCATTGTTCTATCTCCTTCTGGGCTGTGCCCTCAAAATTAGTTTTGTTGCATGAACCCGCGTTCAATCATGAGCTTGTATTCCATCGAATCGGTCAGTGCGATCCAACTTGCTTCTATAATATCGGTCGAAACGCCAATCGTGTTCCACACGCGTTTGCCGTCCGTCGATTCAATGAAGACGCGCACCCTTGCTGCCGTGGCGGCATCCGAATCGAGGACACGTACCTTGTAGTCGGTGAGTTTGATTTCAGAAATCTCAGGATAAAAGCGGTTCAAGGCTTTGCGGAGTGCCATATCCAGCGCATTGACTGGGCCGTCGCCCTCTGCCGCAGAAATCTCTTCATTGTCGTCCACCATGATTTTAATGAGGGCAGAAGAACTTTGCCCGTCATTGCCTGGTTCGTTGATCATCACTTTAAAATATTTCAGTTCAAAAAACGTCTTCTTCTGTCCCAACACCTTTGCAATCGCAATCTCGAGTGAGGCGGTCGCGCTTTCAAACTGGTATCCCTGATGCTCCAAGTCCTTCAAAGCGGCAAGAATCTTGGTCGTTTCGGGGGACGTCTTCTGTAGTTCCGGGTCGATGTCCTTGAGTTTTTCCAGCAACGCGCTTCTACCTGACATCTCAGACATCAACAGTTGCCGCACATTGCCGACCGATTCGGGCGGTACGTGTTCGTAGGACGAAGAAATCTTTGAAACGCCATCGATATGCATCCCCGCCTTATGCGAAAACGCGTATCCACCGACGAAAGGAAGCTTTTCATCAAAGGTGAGGTTCGCCACTTCACAAAACTCTCTTGCGAGGGTCGTCATGGTGGCCAGGCATTCTGGTGGCACGCAATCGTAACCTAGTTTGATTTGTAAATTCGGCACAATCGTGCAGATATTATCATTCCCACAACGCTCGCCCACGCCGCAAATCGTGCCCTGCACCTGGGATGCCCCGGCTTTGACCGCCATGGTGGAATTCGCTGTCGCCATGCCGTTGTCGTTGTGCGTATGAATGCCCACACGTCCGCCAACCACTTCACAGACGCGCGTCACTATCTCGCCGATGCGATCTGGCGTCATCCCGCCGTTGGTATCACACAGGCACACGCAGTCCGCGCCAGCTTCTTTCGCGGTCTTCAACACTTGCAACGCATAGTCGGCGTTATCGGCATAGCCGTCGAAGAAATGCTCTGCGTCAAAAATCACTTCGCGCCCGCTTTCTTTGCAGAAACGGACCGTATCCGCAATCATCGCCAGGTTTTCTTCCGCCGTTGTGCCCAACACCTTCTCCACGTGGAGCAGCCAGCTCTTCCCGAAAATCGCGACCGCACTTGTGTTTGCGGAGAGCAACGAAACCAGATTTGGGTCTTCCGCCGCTGTCTTGCCTGGCCTTCTCGTCGCACCAAACGCAACCATCTTGGCATGCTTCAACCCTAGCGCGTTGGCCCGCTGGTAGAATTCGATGTCCTTCGGATTGGAGCCAGGATTTCCACCCTCGATGTAATCGACCCCAAACGCATCCAGCATTTTCACAATCTTCAGTTTGTCTTCGACTGTGTAGGAAATCCCCGATGTCTGCGCTCCGTCTCTGAGTGAGGTGTCAAAAATTTCGACATGTTTCTTCAATTAAATCGTCTCCTTTCCTTTTTCCAGCGCCACTGCGCCCGTTCGCATCGTCTCAAGGACGCCATATTGCTTCAGCATAATCTCCAGTGCATCAATCTTGTCGGTCGTCCCGCTGGTCTCAAGAATCATCGCCGTCGGCGAAACATCGGAGATCTTGCAATCATACAATTGCGCGATTTGGACGATTTCGTTTCGCGTCTGGGCATTCGCCCGCACTTTGATGAGCGCCAACTCCCGCGTGAGATAGGTGTTTTCATCGAGTTCCTTGACTTTGATGACATCGATGAGTTTGTTGAGTTGCTTGACCACCTGCTCCACTACCACTTCGTCGCCGTCCACCACGATGGTCATACGCGAGACACTTTCATCCTCGGTCACGCCCACCGCAAGGCTGTAAATGTTGAATCCGCGTCGGCTAAACAACCCCGAAACCTTCGACAACACACCTGGCTTATTTTCCACAAGTACTGATAATGTCTGTTTCATCTGATTCAACCCCCCCTTATGGTGTCGGTTCGTCAGGATCTACCTGACATTCCAGCAAGTACGGCCCCGCACTCGCGAGCATGCGATCAATTGCTGCCTGGGCGTCTTGCATGTGCTCAATTCGTTCGCCATGGAT
>Ga0194063_10002238_pt1 | contig 12136 bp, 11 predicted proteins | sample SepL3720m_MetaG_FD_155459 | JGI IMG/M metagenome (GOLD analysis project Ga0194063, IMG submission 155459) | Anoxic zone freshwater microbial communities from boreal shield lake in IISD Experimental Lakes Area, Ontario, Canada - Sep2016-L373-20m | ecosystem: Environmental > Aquatic > Freshwater... | reverse complement strand
ACATGAGGAGGCCCACCTCGTTGCGTACGCGCTCTGCATCGGCATGACCGGTGATTGCCGCGATCGGCTCAGCACGCGGGCCGGGTGCCGGGCCGCCGCCCGCCACGACGTCGGCGGCAGCCCGCTCGGCCAGTGCCACGGCCTCGAGCAGGCTGTTGGATGCCAGACGGTTTGCCCCGTGCAGGCCAGTGGCCGCGCACTCGCCCACCGCCCACAGGCCGGGAACCGTGCTGCGCCCCGCCAGATCGGTGAGGATCCCACCCATGGCGTAGTGCGCTGCGGGAGTCACCGGTACCGGGTTACGCGCCAGGTCGATGCCGTGTGCGGCGCACAACGCCGCGACGGCGGGGAAGCGGGTATGCACCTTGCCGGGATCCAGGTGGCTGAGATCCATCACCACATCGGCGCCGGTGTCGCGGGCACGGCGCCATACCTCACGGGCCACGACATCGCGTGGGCCCAGATCACCCAGGGGGTGCACGCCGTCCATCACGGCGCGGCCGTGCACATCGCGCAGCACACCGCCGGCACCACGCACCGCCTCGCTCACCAGGGGGAGCGGGCTCGCACCCACGGCGAGTGCGGTGGGGTGGAACTGCACCATCTCCATATCGGCCAATGCGGCCCCGGCCCGGCGGGCGAGTGCGGGTCCATCGGCCGTCGCACCCAGCGGGTTGGTGGTGCGGCTGAACATGTGACCAGCCCCGCCAGTGGCGAGCACGACCACACGGGTAGAGAGGCCCTCGTCACCGGCCGGGCCGCGGAGTGTGACCCCGCGAATGCCGCGATCGTCAGTGAGGAGGTCGAGGACCCGGGTGCGGTCGGCGACGCGAATGCGTGGCTCGGCCCGGACCGCGGCCACCAGCGCCCCGGCGACGTGGCGTCCTGTCGCATCACCGCCGGCATGCACCACACGCGAGCGCGAGTGTGCGCCCTCGCGCGCGAGGGCGAGGTGATCGCCGGCGCGATCGAATGTCACGCCCAGCGCGGCCAGATCGGCGATGCGCGCAGGCCCGTCGCTACACACCGCACGGGCCACGTCGGGGTCAACCAGACCTGCACCGGCCTCAAGGGTATCCAGCACATGGGCCGCCACGGTGTCGTCGGCCCCCACGGCCGCGGCGATTCCACCTTGGGCCCAGGCGGTGCTGCCCTCACCGATGGCGCCCTTGGTTACCAGCACCACGTCACGGTGTGCGGCGATCCGCAGGGCGGTGAACATGCCCGCGAGCCCGCCACCGACGACGACGGCCGGGGAGGGGTACGTGGTGATTTTGCGTCGAACTGACGTCATATCACGGGAGAGTTTACGTCAAGCCGACGACAACACAAGGCCCGGCGGCGCCGTGGGCGCTTGTCGGTCTTGTCACAAGCCCCGGAACGACAACGGCCCCGCCCCCGCATGATCGCGGGGACGGGGCCGTTGCACCTCAGCTGATGATGCCGTTGCTAGGCGAGGGCGGAGTCGGCCACGCGCTTGCTGCGCTTCATTGCGGCCTCAACGCGCTCCCAGGCGCGCTCTTCGGCGGCCAGGTAGTCGGCGGTGCTCGAGTACACGCCCGCGTTGCGCGATACCGCGAGATAGTCGGAGATTGCGCGGTCACGCATCCGGTCAAGCGAACCGGGGTGCGTCGGGGTCTCTGCAGTCATTGCGGCCATCTCGTCTCCTGTCCTCGTGCGGAAGGTTGAGTGAGTAAGGCAGAACACGGACACCGATGCAAGTTGAACTGTCGGGGGTTGACCATTCCTTGGCCATTGCCATCGTGGCTATGGGGTTCGCGGGGTGCCCCGGCGGGCGCCAATGAGCTCCCGGGCGATGTCGTCGCGGTCCCACAGCTCCACGTCGGCGCTCCCGGCGAGAGTGATGGCCTGCGCGGTGAATCCGGCATTGGTCACCACCATTGCGCCATCGGTGTCGTAGTGCGGCCGCGCCGCCGCCGCCTGCTGCACGGCCGCCACGCCCACCGGCCGGGCCTGGCGCTTGGCCTGCACCACCATGTCCCCGCCGTCTCGGGAGATCACAAGATCGGCACCGAAATCCCCGGTGGTCGCGGTATGGCGCACGTGCCAACCCGCGCGGCGAAACAGCACGGCGAGCCAGTCCTCAAACTCCTCGCCCGTCATATCGTCGATTGCATCGAGGGTGCGGTGCCGGGCCATGCGCTGGCGGCTTCGGCGCACCCACGAGGCAATGGCGACGGCCACAGTGATGCCCCCACCCACGGCGGTCGCCGCCGGCCAGGGCATGGCGAGAGAGAGCAGCACCACCAGCACCGCCCCGGCGATGAGCCAGGTGGCGACTTCTGTGCCGATCCATCGTACGAGCGCGCGCATGGAGCCCAGTTCGCCCCGCCCCGGGGTGCCCCCTCTAGCGGGGGATGAGCGTGGCCTTCACCGTGATGGCCACATTGCCGTGGAAGGCCGCCGATACCGGGCAGCCGTCGCGCGCCTCCTCGGCCAGTGCTGTGAACGTCTCCTGATCAATGCCGCCCACGTGACCGGTGACCGTGATGGCCGAGTCGGTCACGCGAAACCCGCCGCTGTCTGCGGGGTTCAGCGAGATGGTGGCGCCCACGTCAAGCCGCTCCGGGTGCTGACCCTCACGCCCGAGGATGGCCGTGAACGCCATCGCAAAGCACGCCGCCTGGGCCGCCGCCAGCAACTCTTCGGGGCTCGTCCGTCCCTCGGGGTCCTCTACCCGGGCGGGCCATGAGATGGGAAGTGGGCCACATGCGCCTGATGCGAGCACCAGCTCACCGCGGCCAGTGGTCAGTGCCCCCTCCCAGCCCACCTCCGCGTGCCGTATTGCAGTCGCCATCATCTGCCTCCCCGTCGTGCTCGCTGTGCCATCGAGGGTAGCGTGGCGGCATGGAGGTCACGCAACTCACCGACGGACTCTGGCGCTGGAGCATCGGCGACCGCTCCTCGGCATACATCGAGCACGGTGATCAGATGATCCTGGTGGATCCGCTGCTCCCCCCGGCGGGCGATGATCTAGATCGATTCACGCGCGCGATCGACCGTGACCTCACGCGGCTGGGCGGCCCTGTGCACGTGTTGCTCACCCGTCACGGGCACCCGCGCGACTCCGATGCAATCGAGCACATGACGGGAGCGGTGCGGTGGCACCCCGGAATGGGGCAGGCCCCCGCTGGCATCTACTCGCTGCCGGTGGCGGAGGGGGCGGTGGCGCTGTGGTCGCCGGTTCACCGTGCCCTCGTGGTGCCCGACCCCTACATGGCGCAGGATGGGATGGGAATGCGACCCGCCGCTGTCATCGTGACGGGCGCCGGTGCCCCGCCCGATGACGCGCCGCACAGAGAATTCGCGTGATGTCCGCCGATCTCCGTGGGCGCGGCATCTAGGCCGCTGTGTGTGCCTGTTCGGCGAGCTCAGCCATCTGACCGCCCGAGACGATGTAGGGAGAGACCACAGAGTCTGCGCCCGCGCGCTTGAGGACGTCAATCGTTTCGGAGTCGGCTGCCCGGGCCACGATGGTGAGCCCGGGGCACATCGACCGTCCCGCGAGCGTGATGTACACGTTGATCGCATCGGAGTCGACCGCGCAGATGAGCGCACTGGCGCGCTCGATCCCCACCCTTCGAAGTACCGACTCATGCTCGGGTGCCGAGATGATGTGCGGTACCCCGAGTTCCACGAGCTCCTCCTCGTGGCGGGAGTCGTTGTCGATCACGGCGAACTCCCGTCCTTCGTCGAGCAGCCGCATCACCGAGGCGCGCCCAACGCGCCCATATCCGCACACGATCACGTGCCCATGAAGCGCGTCCAGTTCCTTAGACAATCGTCTCCTCCTCGTTCGTCGGGCGAGATCCCCCGATGCGGCCAACTGCGTGCCGACCATGATGAACAGGGCCACGCTTACGAACAGCAGCACCACGAGCGAGATCGAGAAGGCCTCGTGGGCCGTCCCGAGGGCGGTGGTGTCGCGGTATCCCACACCGCCCAGGGTGAGCACCGTCCAGTACAGACCGTCAACGACGTCGGCCCGTGGGATGATGAGCGTGTACCCGATGGTCCCGTAGATGATGGTCCCCAGCAGGAATAACCCGGGCAGCAGGAAGCGTCGCGGGATGCTCCGCTTGTCGATACCGGGTCCGAGCGCATGGGTTGCCATACGCCCGTGTCATTCGACGCCCCCGCTACGGTTCCCCTTGTGAGCGACCACGCACGACTCCTGGCCGAGATGGCGGCACTGGCCGAGGCCCACGCGGTGGCGCTTGATACGCCGGTCCGCGCATTCGATATCGGCGGGCGCACGTTCGACTGCGACGCGCGCCCCGAGATGATGGGCGTGGTCAATCTGTCGCCAGATTCCTGGTACCGCGAGTCGGTGGTGCCTGACGCCGATGCGGCGATCGCCCGCGGTGTGGTGCTGGCGGCCCAGGGCGCGTCCATTGTCGACATTGGCGCCGAGAGCACGCTTGCGCACGCGGCACGGGTGTCCCCCGACGACCAGATGGCGACCGTGCTGCCCGTGGTGCGCGCGCTGGGCGAGCAGGGCATCCTCACATCCGTTGAGACGTACTCGCCTGAGGTTGCGCGGGTAGTGCTTCGCGCCGGCGCCAACGTGCTCAACCTCACGGGGGTGGAGCGCGAGGACGAGGTGTATGCGGCGGCGGCCGAGCACCGGGCGGCCATCATCATGTGCTTCGTGCAGGGCGCGAATGTGCGCGAGGTGAGCGATCTGGTGCTGGGTGATGACCCCATCCCGGCGCTCATCGAGCACTTCGGACCACGTCTCGACCGTGCCGTGGCACTGGGCGTGGAGCGCATCTTCATCGATCCCGGTCTCGGCTTCTATTACGGCAACCTGCTGGATGGCCCCACGCGTGTGCGCCATCAGGTGAAGGTGTTCCTCAATACGTTTCGCCTGCGTGCGCTCGGCTGGCCGGTATGTCACGCCCTCCCGCACGCCTTCGACTTCTTCGGCGACGAGGTGCGGTCGGCGGAGCCATTCTTCGCAGTGCTTGCATCGCTGGGGCGCACCGGCTTGTTTCGCACGCACGAAGTGCCCAGAGTGCGCGGGGTGCTGGACACGCTGGGCGCGCTGCGCCCCGGCGATATCAACCCGGGCTAGGCCCGGCGCGCCACGGCAACGCCTTCTTCGCCACTCGGCGAGATGGATACGTGAAGCACCGTGAGGCCCGCCTGCTCGAGAAGCGCCGCAAGCGTGTCCGGGGTATGGCGGAATGACTCGAGCACACGAATTGGCTCACCCGCTGGCATGCCGACGGTCACGCCGTCCACCTGGGCCACCACACTGCCAACCGGCATGACCTCGCCCACCACCATGGGGCCATCCGGGGTCTCCTGCCAGCGGAATGTGATCTCGCCGGCATCGTGGATGCCGATCTCCTCGAGCACCGTGGCCAGCCACATGCGCGTGGGCGGGTTGTCGTACTGGGCGATTACCGCATCGCGGGAACCCGGTGTACCGGGTAGCAGGTTGGCACTGACCAGAAGCACGTCGCCGGGGCCGAGCAGGGAGATGCCCGCCTCGAGTGACGATGGCCCGAGCGTGGAGAGGGCACCGAAGAGCGTGACCACGCGTGTACCCGCCCTGCGTGGGGCCAGAAGGGGGGAGAGATCGGGCACCGCCATGATGTCGACGACCACGGCACCGGTGGCATCAACGCCCGGCACCGCCGCCATGGCGTCGGCCGCAGCCACCACAAGCGACACGCTGACGTCGACCGGTGTGGCCGACAGGTGCTCGCGCCCGGCCGAACGCAGGGCACCCAGTAGCCGCCGCTCCTTCGCGCCATCCCCGCATGCCACACCCACCACATGCACAGGTGCGTCTCCCAGCGCGGCGATTGCCACGCGCGCCGCGTCGTCGTAGGCCCTCACGCCGTCATTGGCATCGTGGGCGGGGGAGTGACTCGTGGCCAGAGAGCGCCAGCGGCTCGCGGCCAGATCACCGATGTAGTGGAAGCGGTTGTCCACCCGGCGCGCCTCAAGCGCAGCGATGAGGCCCGCCCGGTGAGCGGCGGGGGTCACGCTTTCATCAATGCGTACGTCGGGCACTGCCCGATCGTACGCGGGGGCCGCTAGGACGGCGCGGCATTCTTCCGCTTGGACGACTTGGCCCGGATGTTGCCAACGAGCTCGACCTTGCGCATGCGCACGGTGTCGGGCGTTACCTCGACGCACTCGTCCTCGCGCACCCACTCGAGCGCCTGCTCGAGCGACAACTTGCGCGGCGGGATGAGCCGCTCGAAGTCGTCGGAGCTCGCCGCACGCATGTTGGTGAGCTTCTTCTCCTTCGTGGGGTTCACGTCCATGTCCTCGGTGCGGGCATTCTCTCCAACGATCATGCCCTCATACACCTGCTCGCCCGGGGCCACGAACAGCGTGCCGCGCTCCTGCAGGCTGGTCATGGCGAACGACGTGACCGGACCCACGCGGTCGGCCACCATGCTGCCGCGCTGACGGGTGCGGATCTCGCCCATCCATGGGTCCCACTTCTCAAACACGTGGTGCAGCAGGCCGGTTCCGCGGGTCTCGGTGAGGAACTCGGTGCGGAAACCCACCAGGCCACGGGCGGGCACCAGATAGTCCATGCGGGTCCAGCCGGTGCCGTGGTTGACCACCTGCTCCATGCGGCCCTTGCGCAGCGCGAGCAGCTGAGTGATGACGCCCATCATCTCCTCGGGGGCGTCAATGGTGACGCGCTCCACGGGCTCGTGCTTGACGCCGTTGATCTCGCGGATGAGCACCTCGGGCTTGCCGACGGTCAGCTCGAAGCCCTCGCGGCGCATGGTCTCCACCAGCACCGCAAGCTGCAACTCACCGCGGCCCTGAACCTCCCAGGCGTCCGGGCGCTCGGTGTCCACCACGCGAAGCGACACGTTGCCGACCAGTTCTGCGTCGAGGCGGTCCTTCAGCATGCGGGCGGTCAACTTGCTGCCCTCGCGGCCGGCGAGCGGTGAGGTGTTCATACCGATGGTCAGGCCCAGGCTGGGCTCGTCGACGGTGATGACGGGAAGCGGGCGCGGGTCGTCCGCGTCGGCCAGTGTCTCACCGATGGTGATCTCGGCCATCCCGGCCACGGCGATGATCTCGCCCGGCCCGGCCTCCTCCACCGATACGCGGTCGAGTTCCTTGGTGACGAAGAGCTCCACGACCTTGGCCTGCTCAATGGTGCCATCGGCCTTGCACCACGCCACCTGCTGGCCCTGGCGGATAGTGCCCTCGTGCACGCGGCAGATCGCCAGACGGCCCAGGTAGGCGTCGGCCGCGAGGTTGGTGACCAGCGCCTGAAGCGGGGCACCCTCGGTGTAGGACGGTGCGGGGATGTGGTCCTTCAGCACGTCAAACAGCACCCCGAGATCCTCAGTCTGCGTCTCCGCGTTCAGCGACGCGGTGCCGGCCTTGGCGTTGGCGTAGATGATGGGGAAGTCGATCTGGTCCTCTTCGGCACCCACGTCGAGGAACAGCTCGTAGACCTCGTCCACCACTTCGGCCGCGCGCGCGTCGGGGCGGTCGATCTTGTTGATGACCAGCACCACGGGCAGCTTGGCGGCCAGCGCCTTGCGCAGCACGAAGCGGGTCTGGGGGAGTGGGCCCTCGGAGGCATCCACCAGCAGCAGCACGCCGTCCACCATGAACAGACCGCGCTCCACCTCGCCACCGAAGTCGGCGTGGCCCGGGGTATCGATGATGTTGATGGTCATGTCGCCACGACGGACGGCCGTGTTCTTGGCGAGGATCGTGATGCCCTTCTCACGCTCCAGGTCGCCCGAGTCCATCACCCGGGTCTGCACGGACTGGTTGTCGCGAAACGCACCGTTCTGCCAGAGCATTGCGTCGACAAGGGTCGTCTTACCGTGGTCCACGTGGGCCACGATTGCGACATTTCGGAGATCTTCTCGGATAGGCACGGCGCGGGACACTAGTGCATGTTGCGCGGTTCACCGCGGAGGGATGCAATGATCAGGCCCGTGAGCCCTGAGGTATCCCTCCATAACGACAGCTGGCAGGAATCGCGCTGGCCCCCGCTGATCGCGATCCTCGTGGCCGGGGGCCTCTACGCACTGCTGCCCAGTAACTACGTCATGGCGGACCGGTGGTTTGGCTGGATCATCCCGTCGCTCGAGGTGGTGCTGGTGATCGTGGCGGCGTCGGCCCCCCCGCGTGCCGAGAGCAACCGTCTGCGCAACATCGGGATCACCCTGGCCGCGCTCATCACGGTGGCCAACGCCAGTTCGCTCGTCACGCTCGTCATCGGCATCACCCAGGAAAATGGGATGCAGGGACGTGACCTCACGTGGGCGGCCATCGACATCTGGGTCACCAACATCATCATCTTTGCGGTCTGGTATTGGGAGATTGATGGCGGGGGACCGAAGGAGCGGGCCGAGCGGGCCCCGGGGTATGCCGACTTCCTGTTCCCCCAGTACCAACTGCCCGGGCCCTGGACCTGGCGCCCGGCATTTCTCGACTACCTCTACATCGCATTGACCAACGCATCGTCATTCGCCCCGGCCGACTCCCTGCCGATGACCACCCGTGTCAAGGCGATGATGAGCGTGCAGTCGCTCATCTCGCTGGGCGTCATCCTCATCGTGGCCGCCCGGGCCATCAACATCCTCCACTAGCGACCCATGCGCTTTTTCGAACTCGCGTTCCTCTCAAGCATCTCCCCCCAGACGCTGGCCGTGGTGCTCTATCTGCTGGGCGGGAAAAAAGGCCTGAAGCACTCGTGGCTGTTTGTGGGTGGAGCGCTGTTCACGTCGCTGGTGGCCGGCACCGTCGTGGCAGTGGGCCTGGCCGATACGGGGATCCACCTGAGCGGCCTCACCAGTGGGCACCGGATGCCCGGGGCGTACATCACGGCGGGGCTCGTGCTGCTGCTATTCGCTGGCTATGTGTTGTGGTGGCACGAGCGCGCGCGGTCTCACCGCAAGAAGAAGGATCGTGCGAGCGACTCCAGGCGGTTGGAGCGCATGGTGGAATCATCATGGGTGGCGCTGGGAGTGGGCCTGATCTTCGGGTTCCCGGGGCCCGGGTATGCACTTGCATTGGCAGAGACCAGCGGGCATGCCATGGGCTTCACCATGGCGACGGTCGTGATCTTCAGCGTCATCTCGTATTCGTGGGGGTGGATCCCGATCGTGTGGTTCATGTTTGACCAGGACCGGGCCGTGCGCGTGCTCACGCGCTTTCGCACAGGGGTGGCGAAACATCACATCGCCATCATCGTCTCAGTGCTCGCCGCAGTGGGTCTGTACCTGCTTATTCTCGGCGTGCTCACGTTGTGAGGCCCGTCGGGCCGTGGCGGGTAGAATTGCCGCCAATGGCCCCTCGACCACGTCGACCAAAGCTCGTGCTCGCCGCGATCGGCGTCGCCGCCGTTGTGGGCGGAGCCGGTGCCGTGGGAGTGGTGACAGCGGTGGCCATGACCGACACCACGCCACCCTGCGAGGCGTGCCAGCCATTCGTCACGGGGGAGTTGCTCGCGCCCCCGCCCTCGGTGAGCTCGTCCGGTGGGGTGCTCGACACCTCCATCACGGCCGCCACCCGCACCGTCACCATCGGCGGGCGCAGGGTGTCAACCCAGACCTACGCCTCCACGTTCTCGGCGCCCACCTGGATCATCAACCCGGGCGACCAGCTGAATGTGCTGCTGCGCAACCGCCTGCCAGTCGGGTACCTGCCATTTGGCCAGTGGTCCAAGGCATGGCTGCAGCCCAAGGGCGGGCATACCAACCTGCACGTTCATGGCCTGCATGTGTCGCCCAAGGCCCCGTCCGACGACATCTTCCTCAACATCATGCCGGGGCATCAGTACCAGTACCGGTATGCGATTCCGGCCGATGAACACCCGGGGGTGTACTGGTATCACCCCCACGTGCACCACTACGCGGACATGCAGACGTTCGCGGGTATGGCCGGTGCCATCATCGTGCGCGGTGGGCTCGACGACGTGCCGGGCATCGGCAACCTTCGTGATCGCATGCTGTTCATCCAGAACCCCCAAGTGCTCCGCGGGTCAACCACCGCGTCGCAGTATGAGGTCCCCGCGAAGCGCATCATCACCGTCAACGGCCAGGTACAGCCGCGTATTGACATTCACCCGGGCGAGTCGCAGCGGTTCCGCTTGGTGAATGCCAGCACCGAGCGCTTCATCCAGATCGAGCCCCGCGGCGGTGAGTTCTGGATCCTCGCGCGCGACGGCAACACGCTGGCCCACCCGGTGAAGAGTTCACTGCTGCAGATGGGTCCGGGCCAGCGCCTTGAGGTGCTGGTGCGGGCGGGCAACACTTCAGGCGCGTTTCCGTTGGTGCAGACGTACTTCAACCAGCGCCCCACACCCTTTGGCAAGCAGCCACGCGTGAAGATCGCCACGCTGTCGGTGGCGGGCCCCGCCGAGGAGCGTCAGCCAGTGCCACAGGCGCTTGGCACTGCCGACGATCTGCGGAGCGCCACCCCGGCCCGGAGACGGCGCGTGGTGCTCACGCAGAACCCGGCTATCGCCTCGTTCTACGTGAACGGCAAGCGCTTTGCATGGCACGGCAAGCCCGAGACAATCTTCCGCATGAAGCTGGGCACTACCGAGGAATGGCTCATCAAGAACCAGTCCCCTGAGTGGCACAACTTCCACATCCACATCAATCCGTACCAAGTCGTGGCGCGTGACGGGAAGCCGCTCACCGGCCAGCCGTACTGGGCCGATTCGATGAACATCGCGCCGGGACACAGCATCACAATCCGCCAGCGCTTTGATGACTTCACCGGACGATTCGTGTTCCACTGCCACGTGCTGGTGCATGAGGATCACGGAATGATGGCCGCGGTGGAGGTTGTGCCCTAGGCCCCTTGGGCGTGCGGGGTAAGCACCTCTGCATGTGCCCCGTCGGTGCCATGCCGACCCCGGGTTCCCGCCAGCGTGGCGATGATGGCGCCGGCGACGATCATGATCAATCCGCCGATTGCTCCGGTGTCGATGGCGCCCGAGAGCAGCCACATGGAGAGCGCGATCGTTACGACTGGGGCCAGCACGCCGATGGCCCCAACCGGCGACGGGCCGATCTGTGCGAGTGCCCACGATCTGCCGAGTTGTGGCACCAGTTGGGCGCCCAGCGCACCGAGGGCCAGCGCGCCGATCTCAGACGTGGTGTACGTGAATGCCCCTGCGCCTTCGACGATGAGCCCCACCGGAAGCGCAACGGCTGCCGATGCCAGGGCGCCGATCAGCGCGACGTCGATCACATTCGAGTGTGCAAGGGCGCGGGTCATAAAGATGAGGGACGCCGCAAAGATCCACGCCGAGCCCAGCGCGAGCACCACGCCCTGGGTATCCCATGTAATGCCGCTGGCGTAGAAGATGGCTCCGATGACGATCATGACCACCGCCAGCACGACGCCACCCGACGGCCGCGTGCGCTCAACAACGATGGCCAGTACAACGACCGCCAGGGGGGCGGTCATCGACAGTGCCGTGCTCGCGGCAGACCCGATGAGCGGAACGGCCTGTAGGAACACGGCGAGATTGGCCACGTAGACGGCACCTGCCACCGCAGCCAGGATGAAGCCCTTGCGCGAGGTGGGGCGTGGCGGGGTTCTGGCGAGGCGAAGCATTCCGAGCCCGAGTCCTGCTCCGAGCGCGAGCAGCCCCGAGTTGACGAACGGCGTGTCATGAATCACCGTCACCTGATTGATGGCGACCATGGAGATGCCGGCGATGACCATGAAAATGCCGAAGAAGCCGGCAACGACCGGCGCAGGTCGCACGGTGCCCTCGTCTGACGACCGGTAGCCGGCGAGCAGCAACGCGGCGAGGGCGAACAGTGAAATCGCGAGCATCGTGTTGGTGAGCTCCCAGCCCCCGGTGGTGCCACCAAATGGGGCGAGACCCCGGGCGTCCCCGACAATGGCGGCGGTGGTGATGAATGCCATGGCGAGGGTGCTCCACCGGGGGCCGCCACGCGCTGCCACGGCCAGGACGCCGAGCAATGCGAGGGGTACGAGCAGCCCGATCCCCCAGCCGAAGCCACCGATAGCGAGCCCAATGGTGACGGCCGTGCCCGCAATGGCCCACCAGTTATGGAGATCTGCCCGGATGTCGCGCCTGTCCACAGCCCAGGCCATCATCAGGCCACCGGCCACCAGA
>Ga0194063_10002237_pt1 | contig 12137 bp, 15 predicted proteins | sample SepL3720m_MetaG_FD_155459 | JGI IMG/M metagenome (GOLD analysis project Ga0194063, IMG submission 155459) | Anoxic zone freshwater microbial communities from boreal shield lake in IISD Experimental Lakes Area, Ontario, Canada - Sep2016-L373-20m | ecosystem: Environmental > Aquatic > Freshwater... | reverse complement strand
TTGTTGATACTCCTACCCATAGTCTCGACGACTGCTCGATTGACGATATCTTCGAAATCGAGATAGCCATGCTTTTTCTTCAGCTCTCTAATACGGTCATAGACGACAATCGTATCGTGAACAGAGAAACTGAGGATCGTCAGAAGTGCCGTGACAAAAAGAGTATCTACCTCGACTCCAGCAAAATGACCAAGCAAACTAAAGACACCCAGGAGCACGAGCGAGTCATGAAGCATAGCTAAAATAGCGGAGACTCCGAATTTGATATTTTTGAAACGGTAAGCGACATAAAAAAGAATGAGCGAAGCTGAGGTGAGGACGGCGTACAAAGTTTTCTTGATGAGCTCACTACCGAGAGCCGGGCCCACGGTATCGAAGGTTAATTCTTTGACTCCTTCAACTTTGGCTTTGTAACCCTGGTAAACTTCTTTGGTTAAGGGACCGGTAGAGATCGTCCAAACACCACCTTTGGCAGACATTTCGCGGATCTCAACCTCACTACTTTTGGCTAAATCACGCAAGGCGGTTTCGTCGAGCTTGGTATCCCAGACGATCGTGCTACCACCAGTGAAATCGATCGAGGGCTTGAGTCCCCAGCGGATGAGTGAGTATGTGCCAGGGATGATCACCGAAAGCGAGATGAGGAAATATAGCCACCAATACTTCATGGGCTTGAGAATCTTGAGCTCTTTATTTTCCATGTCGTCCCTTTGGCGCAGTAAGAGCGCGCAGTAAATTGCGAGTAACAAAAATACCAGTAAAGAGCGAGATGGCAATACCGAGGAAGAGAGTCAGCGCAAAGCCGCGAACCATACCAGAACTATTGAGGAAGCTCCAATCGAACGGGTTAAACAATACGAAGGTGGTAATCAAGGTGGCGACGTTGGCATCTTTGATCGAGTCCCACGCTTTGCCAAAACCAAGCTCCATACTACCTAGCCAGTCATTGCCTTTGCGACTCTCTTCTTTCATGCGCTCGAAAACGAGAATATTGGAGTCGACCGCCATACCGATCGAGAGGATAAAGCCGGCTAAACCAGGAAGAGTGATAGTGATCGGTACTAGCTTGTAGACAGCCAAGGTGAGCAAGCCGTAAACAATGAGACCTAGGTCAGCCAAGAAGCCGAGCCAGCCGCCAGTAATTGAGAATCATAAAGAGAGCAACAAGTCCGAGCCCGACGGCACCGGCTTTGATACTACTACTGATGCTTGCGGCACCTAAAGTGGGAGCGATGTTTTGCTGTTTGATGATTTCGATCGGTACGGGGAGCGCACCAGCATTGAGGGTGATCACCATGTTTTTGGCTTCTTCGATGGTGAACTGACCATTGATCACCGCATTGCCATCGGTGATAGCTTGCTGAACGGTGGGATAAGTGAGGACTTGGCCGTCGAGGAGGATCCAAACTGGTTTGCCGATATTGCGACTAGTGATCTCGCCGAACTTCTTGCCCCCCTCCTCCGTAAACTTGAGACTAATCTCCGGCTTGCCGTTTTGGGAGTTGAAGCTGACGGCGGATTTTTGCAGATCTTTGCCGGTCAAGCCTGTAGGCTTGAGGTCAGCAAAAGTAGGACTATCTGTTGCCACAGGCATATCATAAAAATCGAGCGAGGCAGTTTGGCCGATCAGATTGAGGGCTTCATCGGGGTTACTGACACCAGGGAGAGCCACGAGAATACGATAAGTATCCTGAGAAATGACGGTTTTGATCGTCGGCTCAGCGACACCATAGAGATCAACCCGGCGAGCGATGACCTCTTTGGCAGAGTCGAGGGCGTCTTGGCGGTCTGCCACGGCCACATCCTTCATATCTGCTTCGAGCGTGACTTCTGTGCCCCCTTGGAGGTCTAAGCCCTGCTTGATGACGAGGGAACGCTCGAAACTACCGAGCTTGAGGGTGGGACTAGAAATATTAAAAGCGATCTCGCGACCAAACAAAGAGAATTTGACGGGATAGTTTTTGGGGGCGTCGATCACGAGAGCGACTGCGATCAGAGCGACAATGAGGAAAATGTTGCGGCGAAGTTTCATAGGTATTTAGTATACACGTTACTTGACGTCTAATTTTAATTGTTTGGTCTCTGTGAAGGTGGCAGAAAGGATTTGAGTTGAGGGATCGTAGGAGAGATCGACCTCATCGCCCTCGTCGAGGGCGAGAGCTTTGATGATTTCGCTCGGGATGATAATACCCTTGGAATTACCGATCCTCGTGATTTTGGTGGACATCATGCCACGAGTTCCTCTTCGTCTCCTACTACCATGACCCTAGAGGCTTCGAGGATGCGACCGATGAAGGGATCATTGTGGGTTTTGCGATAGAGGAGCTCAGCTTCGGTCATGACAGTGTAGTTGATCTCACGTGACAACTTGGCTTCTTGCTCTTTGATGAGCTCGGTTAGCTGAGGCATGATGAGATCGCCGACGAGGAGGAGATCAACAGTATCTTTCGCTCGTGGCATATGACGCACAAAGCGACCAGAGACCATGGCGAACTTGAGTTTGCCTAGTTTGGGGGCGGCCTTCGTAATTGCAAGACCTAGGCCTGTGGTTTTGCCGATCATACTCATGAGCTCTTTGTGGAAGAGGTAGTTCTTGTTGAAGGTGTAGTAGATGCGGTTGCCACGTTTCTCGTCACGTACCATGCCGACTGACTGCATGTGGATCAGTTCGCGACGGACGGCGTTGATTTCTTCCCCGATTTTGCGGGTGAGTTCGCGAATATAAAACATGCTTTCGGGATCGATGAGAAAGACTTCGAGGAGTTTGACGCGAACCTTTGAGACTACAAAATCAGATAAACTAGCCATAGTCTGATTGTACACAATAATTGTGCGGATTCAACTGAGTCAGAGTGGGTCTTACGACAAACTTAATATCTCATCTACTATTGTTGAACTGGTAATCTGGCGTAGGTTGGCGATATCCTGATCGTGAGTAGGTTTATGAGTCAGTGTACGTTGTTTAAAAATAATGTCAGCTAAGTGACTGTTAGGGTTTTGGACATCGATCTCTAACTTGTCTAACTTGCCAGTAATTGGTGGTGGAAAGCGTTTTTGTGAATTGATGACCATCTCTCCACTTTTTTTGACTACTTTATTTAAATTCGCAAATGGGTTCTCCCCTGTTTGGACGTAATAGATATTGGCACCTAACCCCGGAGAGCTCAAATCTATATCAATCATGAAATCATTCTCTGAAATTTTGAGCACGCAACCAGAAATCAACTTGTAAAGAAATTTTTGAATGTTGGTACTAGCTTCGTCACGACTGCTGTGGCCGTAGATAACAATATCTACATCATTGTGAGTACGTGTGATCTGACCTAGAAGAATGTCTAGCCCATAGCCGCCAAAGACTACAATGCGCCAGTTAAGTGATGCGCAAAATGATTGAAGTGATTCGATAAAATCCAAGTCTCGTTTGATCTTGACCCAATCAATATCTTTAGTTGGTTGGGAGAATGTTCTTGAGCCTTTCATATATTTGAAACTTGCTCAAAACGAACTGGTTCATAATTTTCTTTTATTTCCCCGTTCACAATTATTTTCTTGAACTGAGCCGGTAAGGGGTTGGCTTTGTAGCCTCGTAGGTTATCTTGCAAGTTGAAATGAATATGTGGCTGACTAGTGTTGCCTGTATTGCCACATAGTCCTAGCAAGTATCCTTGCTTAACTGTATCTCCAACTTTTACAACGATGGAATTGTATTTGAAATGACAAAGGAGACTAAATTCGCCATTTTGATGGTCGATCATGATCATATTGCCTACGCCAACACTTCTATCTGAATCACCCGGCTTACAATCAAGAGATCCATTTATTACCTGGGCGATTATTCCATCTCCTGGAGCGATAACTTCGGTGCCGTAAATGCCATAATCTTCTAGCTTCTTTTCTTTCCCGGTACTTTCCATGCGAAAATCATAGGCATAAATCTGATTTTGAGGACCTTTGTCGGCTGGGCGGTTGTGATTGTTGGTTTCTGGAGTTCTGCCACCATTACTCACCATTAAAGTTGTCTTGAAAGGCAAAATTAATGTGGTTTTGGTTTTATATTCCATTAGTACGTGACAGTGTTGTCGAGCGGGAGGACGTGGAAATAAATCCGGCCTCTGTTAAAGGATAGTTTTTTACCTTTAGCGTCGGTCCAGACGGTGCGAGATTCACGATCCTTCTTGGACCAAGTAGCCTCTACGACAGTACCGTCTTGGAAGACGAGTCCTTTGCCAGTGCCGATGACCTCATAGAGCATATGTTTGTGCTCATCGAGAGGTCCGAGCTCTTTGGTGAACTGGATTACTACAACTTTGGTAGAAAGCTGCTCTTTGGAATTTAGATCGGTGTGCATAGCGCCACCGTTTTCGCGTAAGTACTGATTGTTTGTAGCGTCGTAGTTCCAGACAACATCAAACATATGGTAGCTCTCCCAGAATCCAAAGGAGATTTTACCCACTGTGCCCTTGTCGCTGGCATCATCTTTGAAAGTAAAGGGTACGTATTTGTCTTTCCAGTCAGCCTTGCCATCTGGAGTCTTGTTGGTCCAGCCACGAGTAGCGGAAGCATATTTCCAGAGTTTTTCGGTACTACTGTACATGGTATGTTCAGTAGCGACAGTCTCACCTAGGCGCTCGTAATCTCGCCAAAAGGTGGGGAAGCCAATAGAGAATTGATTGAGATCGTTACCCTTAGATCCACCCCAACCATACTGACTGATTTGTTCAAGAGCCTGAACCCGCTTGTCGGTATTACAAGTCTTGGGGTCAGAGGAGCCACAATTGGCGCCACCGACGTGGGTATAAAGAGGATAGTTGTATTCGGAAGCTAAGTTAATGAAAGTAGTGCGAGCACTGCGGACCGGACCCAAAATCGTGTCTTTGGCCGCTACTCCACAGTAAAAGACTGCGGCAAAACGAGAGACCCCACCTTCGGCTACTGCCTCATAGATGACGTCAGCAGAATTGAGTCCAGACTGTGGGCGAGCTTCTGGCATATTCTCGATCATGACGACGAGAGGCCTACGTCCCTCCCAAACCTTTTTCTCGGCGGTTGTATACATCTGACCATTGATCGGACATTCGGAGGTACGAGGAGCTGAAGGGTCGATATTGAGACCGCCACCGATAGCGGGGGTAGAGACGGGAGAAAGAGCCCCACCTGACTCAGGGGAATATAGATAGGTGGTTAAAGCATAACTAGCTCCAGCTGACAAAGAAAAGGCAACCAAGAAGACTATGATAGATTTCACGATGGTGTTTTTCATACTTATTTGCCCTTTCGATTTATAATTTTTTGCTCTTCGTCAGAGAGTGGGTGATCGATGCCTACCCCACCTTCAACTGATTTTACATAGAAACGAGTATTTTCTCTACTGTGTAGTGATGTTATCACTACCCCGTCTTTGTTGCCATCTAAAATCGCCAAGATAAAGCTCTGATCACCGCCAGTATCCCCAAAAGGATTGAAGCGTTTTAAAGTTACATGCTGGATATGGAGTTGGCCGTCGGCTTTGATTTTTTGTAGTTCATTTTTGACTACTCCTTGGACTCGCTCGTGCTCGGCGATCGTATGTTGAATACCCTCGAGGGCATTTGTGAGGGTCTTCTTCTCAATCCCTTTGGTGAGGGAGTTGTAATGGCTCGCCACTTTGCGAAGCCAAAAAAAGAAAACAAGATTGAGTACAATTGATAAGCCAGCGACAAAAGTTAAGACCATGAGTTCCGGCGTAAATTGCATGAGAATATGATAGCATAAGTGTATGGCATACCTAGAATTCGACAGTGGAGGGGGTTCGACACGGGCGATCAAAACGGAAGCGATCATCAAAGTAGTATCTTTGTTTGGATTTGCGATTGCGATTGGAATATTTTTCCTGATACGCGGAATATTTTTTAAATCGGCGGTCAACCAGGTTTCGGTGACGGATTCGTTTGGCAAACTAGAATATAGCGCACCTTATAAAAATACGCTGTATGAAAGTTTTGGATTCGTTCAAGAGCCCAAAATCACCATGCCTCTCAAAACCACCAAGGGCTATGTGGATACCACTTTCCTCCTAGACTCTGGAGCAGTTGTCTCCACTCTGCCCCTGCAAGCGGCGCAAGATACAGGGGCTGATCTAGCCAACGCCAAGCGAATCACCTTGCAGGGATTCTCGGGAGTACCGGCTTTTGCATATTTAGCGAAAATTACCATCAAAATCGGTAACACCGAATACGAACTACCTGCGACATTTACCGAATCGAACTCAACTACTTATATTCTCGGTCGCAAGGGACTATTTGACGATTACACAATCAACTTTAATCATGAACAGAGAGTTATTACAATCAGTAAAAGGAGTTAAGCAATATGGCAGAGAATATTTACGAAAGAATTCATAATACTTTGACCTGGAAGCGGATTGTGACTTTTAACCTAATCTTGTTTTTGGTGTTGATCGTGCCGATCTCAGTCAGGCTCGCCCAACAGACGACAGAAAATAGATCCTCAGCGGCTGAAGAAGCCCCGATCGTCATCCCTCCGCCAAACTACCCTGTAGGAACACCCAAAATAGATAGAGTCAGTACCTTTTTTGGCAAAACTGGTGACACGATCGTCGTGCTCGGGGCCAATTTTGGCGACTATCAATGGGCTAGTCGGGTGTATGTAGGCAACGTCGAAGCGCCAAAAGAGGCGATCGTGAGATGGAGCAATACGATACTAGAAGTGAAAATACCGGACGGCGCTAGGACCGGGCAAGTGTGGATCGTGACCAACAACAAAGAAGCTCGCTGGGAAGGTAGCTTACTCCTTTACGACGTGGCGAGGGCGGCTCAAATAGGATTACAAAAAATTACATCTCAGACCGGTAATATTTTTACTATCAATGCCAGCGGGACAGTCAAGGGCATGATTGAAATATCATATGTCAGCGAACCAGTCGAAATCACTGCTGTCCCAGGAATTAATATTACTAGTCAGACACCGAGCGTGGATAGCTTAGGCAAGAAAATGAAGATCAACTTCGAAGCTACTACATCGCTCCCGAGCACGAGAACAGAACTAGCAAGCTATAGCTACCCAGGTCTTGGAGCTTTAGAAATCATTAGAGCTGAACTATATGATGGTAACGGGAAAATAATCCCCCTCTTCTCAGAACCACTATCGATCAAGGCAACACCTTAAAGATAATTAAGATAGCGGCAACAGCGAGCCTGTACCAACCAAAGATCTCTAAAGTGTGGGTAGCGAGATAACGGGTGAACCATTTGACGACGAAATAGGCGACGATGAGAGCAGTGATGAACCCGATCCCAATGAGTGACCAGCTACCAGTCAAGCCACTAAGCAATTCTCTACCCTGATAAAGATCGAGTGCCGAAGCGGCGAAGATGGTCGGTAGCGAGAGGAGAAAAGTATATTTGGCGGCCTCATCACGCTTGTAGCCGAGAAACATCATCGCGACGATCACGGAACCAGCACGTGAGACACCTGGCACGACAGAACAGGCTTGGGCCAAACCAATGAGGACGGCTTGTTTAGGAGTGATGTCCTCGCATTTTTTCGACAGCGAGAGCTGATATTTTTCTATGACTAAAAACAAAATACCTATACCTACAAAGACGGACAGCATTAGCCAATTTGATTCAAAGAAAATAGTTTTGATAATTTTGTGTAAACCAAAACCAACGATCGCCGTCGGAAGAAAAGAATAAAAGACAGTTAAAAGCAATTTTTTGTCATTTAGTAAAGTCTTAGTATAAATAAATAGAAGAGCCATGATGGCCCCACTTTGAATCACTACTTCAAAGATTTTGACAAAATCAGTCGCAGGAATACCCAAGATTCTCGAGGTGACAATCAGATGAAAGGTCGAAGAGATTGGCAGAAACTCGGTTAACCCCTCGACTATGCCAAGAATTAGGCTTTGTAAGATATTCATAAACAAAGATTATTTTTTGAGATCGTGTTTGAGCTCTTTGTACCAATCAGATAATGCCTGACCGATAACGTCTTTGGCACCTAGCCCGATGGCCAAGCCAAATCCGAGTGAGAGCATCGAGACAAAACCAATAAATAGGATGTTGATAAATGACTCGGCGATCTTGAGCTCAGAGAAAGCGGCCAGAATCGCAATGGTTACGACGAGGTAACTAGCGATTTTGCCCATCAGACGAGAAGTTTTTAAATCGACACTCGCCAAAGCACCTTTGACTAGTCCTTCGATAATCCCGGCTAGGAGAATACCGATAGCCAAGACGATGACAGCAGAGACTACGTTAGGGACATAACTAAGAACACCGCCTAGTACACCTGACACGGCAGTCAAACCCAAAATATTGGTCGCGGCAATGAAAAAGGTCAGGACGATCAGCCATTTCAAAATACTTCCGACTACCTCTTCGACTTTGTCCGTGACTTCGGCTTTGACTAAGAAAGCTTTAAACTTACTATCTTTAATCAAATTTTCAAACCTGAGCATTTGGAGACTTTTGATAGTCAGTGATTTGACCCAGTTGCCGATCACGATACCGAGCGTGGCGATGACGACAGACCCTAGAAGGCGTGGAAATAACGAGAGGAAAGAACCAAGTGTATCAATCCAAACGGAGTAGAGAGCGTTTTGCCATGCCATGATATCCATATGTTTATCTCCTTCCTACTTTTGTAGGGCTAACTGCTTTAATAACTGTTTGAACAGTCAAATATATCGGCATAGAAAGAACGGCCCCAGCAATCCCGCCGAGAGTGAAGCCAACAAGAAGCACGAGGATAGTGACAAGTGGTTCGGTCCCAGTAGCTGACTGCATCACCTTAGGAACAACGATATTATTCTCAAGCTGTTGAATCACAATACTCAAGATCAAAGTGCCGAGCGCAATAATGGGCGAAACAGTCAGACCGATGATGATCGCAGGGATAGCGGCGATAGTTGGACCTAGATTGGGGACGGCTTCAAGTAATCCGGCAATAACCGCAAGAGGTAGCGCATAGGGTACACCAAGTAATGCAAGCCCAATATATGTCATGACGCCGATGATGAGCATCAAAAGTAACTCGCCGCGGACCCAGCCACCAACTTGTTTTTCGACGGCATATACGAGCGCTTCGGCTTTGGTTTCGGCTCCTTCGTCATCGAATAATTTGAGAAGATAGCGGTGGAGCTTGGGTCGTTCGAGCACGAGGTAATAGGACATAAAAAATAGGGCTAAAATATTCATGATATTGGAGAAAGCTCCCGCGGCAATTTTGAGCAAATTGGAAGGGACGGAATTGAGATATCCACCGATGACGTTTGGATCAAACTGAGCATTAAAAATATTTTCGAGATTGTGCATGTAGGTAGGTAGGGCTAAAGTCAGACCTTTGGTTTGTTCGACTACGGCTGGGACAAGCGAGGCGATGACCGTAGAGATCAAGGCAATCAAACCAAAATAGACGACTAGCATGACGACGATCGTGGGGATTTTGATTTTGGCCGCCAATTTTACCAGTGGATTAACTGCAGTCATGAGAATAAAAGCAATAAAGAGAAGCACGACAATACTCCTGACTTGGTAGAGTACCCAAAGAGAAAGGAGAAGAGCGACAGTGAAGATAATAGTTTTTTGGGAAATTTCGACTTTTTTTGTTTCCATATAAATTACTCCTAGTTATTATTGTCTACATCATACCAAATTACGCTCTGTTTGCGAAACCAGGTCATCTGACGCTTGGCGTAACTAAGCTCGCCAGCGACCCACTGCTTGATCAGCTCCTCTTTAGTGATAGTATTTTCGAGATATTTAATGATGCTCGTATAACCAATTGCCGACATCGACTGAATATTTTTGTCATAACGTGTGAGGAGATTTTCGGTTTCTTCTATCGCCCCGGCTTTTAGCCGCGACAATACCCTCTGTGTAACTTTGGCGTGATAGGTAGAAGAGTCAGCGTAACGTAAACCAATTATCTCAGACTCTACCTGGGGGTTTACCATAGGTGAAGAAGGGGCAAACATTGCCACTTCAATCGCGCGAATTAACCGCCGAGGATTCATAGAATCACTATGATTAAGACTGGCAAACTTGTGCTCATCTAACTGGTTTAGTTTTTGCTGTAATTCAATAATAGAAAGCGTCTCTAGCTCATCACGCAGTGGTTGATTGATGGGTACTTGCATGGTAAAGATACCCTCCGTGAGAGCTTTGACATATAGACCCGTGCCCCCAACGACGATGGGGAGTTTGCCCTCAGCCCAAGCCTGAGTAAGATGCGGAAAGACAGCGTCATCCCAAACAGAGACGGAACAAGGATCTGATGGACTGACTAGATCAATACCATAAATCTTAGTGCCTGGCGGATGATCTTTGCCCGTGACGATATCCATACCACGATATACTTGGCGTGAGTCAGCAGAAACTAATATGCTGGGCTGCTCTTTAGAAAGTTCTATCGCTTTTTTGGTTTTGCCCGTGCCCGTAGGACCTACGATGCACAATAGTTTGTTCATATTTACTCAACTGAGATGAGGCCACGTTTGAGGATTTCTTGGTAGCTATTATAAAGCATCATCATGGCAATAAAGAAATAAAATGCACATAGCACGAATGGCCAAAATAGAGCAGAAACTGGCATTGGATTCCCAGAGATAATAGCTCTCATAGCTTCAAAAACATAACTAACTGGAACCCAGTGCGAGACGTTTTGAGCCCAAGTAGGAAGAATGGAAATTGGATAGAATACTCCCGCGAAAGGAGAAACTATTGCCATCGACATCCAGGCTAGTGTTTGAATTTTTGTGCCATAACGCATGATAATACTTGCAATCAAAAAACCAAAAACCCAACCAAACATAATGAGGAGACCTGCCCATGGGAGGAGCAAGATGCCAAAAGTATAGATATTGGTAGTGTAAAGTAGGATCGCGATAAGTGATGCGAAAGCAAATGAAACTGATGATTTGAATATGCCAATGAGCATGACAGTAACCACCCACTCGGAGAAGTGGATGGGAGTCGCGAAGAGATTCACCAAGTTGCGGTTCCAGAGATCTTCAAGGAGGCTGACAGTAATCTCATATTGTCCACGCCAAGGAAAAATCAAGAGGATAATACCTCCAAGTAGCGCGAGGATGAGAGTATTGCTACTGCTACCAGATGAAACTAGGTAGCGACTAGTGAGTCCCCACAATAACAAATCTATAAATGGCCAGAAGAACATATCCGTCAACCTGTCGTAGGTGTGAATAAGGTTGTAGAAATATCTAAGGAATATACCCCAAATACGATGCAGTTTCATAATTTGGCTACCTTCATAAAATAATCTTCTAGGGTCGGCTTGTCGATAGAGATTTCGCTGTAGTGAATATTTTTCTTCGTGAGTTCATAAAGGAAAAGTGGCAAGAGATTTTCCTTGATGGTGATAGTGTAGTTGATGCCTTCACTAATACTCTCTAGTTTACGCAAATTAATCAATTTGACCAATTCTTTGTCATTTTTGGTGACACGTAAACGCAAATGCGAGAACTCGATTTTTTTGGCGAGATTGGCTGGGGTATCGTTGCCGACAATCAAGCCGTCTTTGAGGATGACTACCCGATCGCAGAGATTCTCCACTTCGGACATATTATGAGAAGTCAAAATAATACTTTTGTTGTAGGTAGTGCGCTGATTAGCGAAAAACTCACGGATGTAGGCGGCCACTTCGGGGTCGAGACTAGCGGTTGGTTCGTCAAGCAACAGGAGACTCGGGAAGTTGATCATCGAGCGAGCTAGATTGACCCGGGTTTTTTGACCGGCAGATAAACTGACGATCGGCTGATCCCACTGTTTTTCGAGGCGGAAGAGTTCCTTGATTTGGTTTAGGCGTTTCTTGCGATCGGCGATATTGTAGAGCCAAGCAGACCAGGTAAGATTTTCTTTGACGGTTAGACGCCAAGGTAGATCGACATAAGTCGAAGAAAAATTCATCTTCTCGAGAATCTCGGATTTGTGGAGAGATAGGTCCTGATCAAAAACTTTGATGGTGCCACTAGTTGGGGTGAGTATACCGAGAAGCATCTGCAACGTCGTAGTTTTACCGGCACCGTTGGGACCTAAGATCCCCAAGATCTCCCCTTCTGCCATGTCAAAAGTCAGCCCTTTGATAACGGGAGATTGCTTAAAAGTTTTCTTTAG
>Ga0194063_10002236_pt1 | contig 12140 bp, 9 predicted proteins | sample SepL3720m_MetaG_FD_155459 | JGI IMG/M metagenome (GOLD analysis project Ga0194063, IMG submission 155459) | Anoxic zone freshwater microbial communities from boreal shield lake in IISD Experimental Lakes Area, Ontario, Canada - Sep2016-L373-20m | ecosystem: Environmental > Aquatic > Freshwater >... | reverse complement strand
GCGCAGTTCGGGATGCTTCGAAAATCATTCCAAAAAAGCCCGTTCATTCCGCCCGAAAGGTAGATGTCTTCGGTGATCCGTCTGCCGCGCACCTGGAGATTTGGTTCAGCGAGACCGAGGTCGAAATGCCCGTAGCCGCCCACGAGGAGGAAATCCCCGAGGTCTGCATTCTCGCGATCAAGAAGAACCGCCCCGACATCACGAGCCGGTTCGCGCCAGAAGCGAGTCACCATCTGATCGAGGCACGAGAACTGAGCGTGCCCTCTGCTATCCATCCAAAAGTCGTGATTGCCGAGCGTGATGGCGAGGAGTCTTTCTCCCACGGCTTTGCGGATCGTAACGAGGTGCAGATGGGCCTGTTTACAAGCACCAATGTCCCCAGCCACGACGACGCAGCTTGGATTCTCGCGCTCAACAATTTCTGAAAGCGACTCGCGGGCATTCAGTCGTGTGCGCGGGTTTCTGGTGGCGATGTTCAAGTGGAGGTCCGCTGTGAATAATATTCTCATAGCATCATAGTGTGAGGATCATTTGTTGAGGTCGGCCTTGCATTCTTTGATCAGGTTGCCAAGCCTTCAAGTTAGAAATGATGATATGGCATAACGCCAGAATGTCAAGGAAATATTCTCGCTTCCTTGCGACAACGGATTATTTTCTCGGATGATATGACAAGGCGTCATCTCCTATCCCAAACTCGGCCATCGTGGATTCGCGTGAAGCGAGCAAAGAGCAGGCAGAATCCCAATTTAAAATGACACCCTCTTCCGTTCGTTTTGACTGCCTCGCGGCGCTTGCAAAAGAACTTGCGATTCCGATTGGTCGTCCGGAAGAAGAGCTCACGCTTGATGTGATCAAGGCAGGTCTGCTTGCGCATGAGCAGTTCAACTGCCACTCGTACGAGCGGATGCAACGACCGTGCGTGATTGCGATGTATGACTCGAAAGAGATGCGCAACTTCCACAGTTGTCTTCGGGCATTTTTTCCTGAGACAGACGGATCCGTCCCGAAAGAAGATCTCCCTGAAGGAGACGGAAAAGAGAACGCGCCAAAAAAGAGGTTCGAAAACGGTCAAATCTCCATCCACGAAGTCTCTGCCAACACAACCGTACGCCTGCTGGAGAGCACAAACCGGGCATCGATTCATGGAATTGACCTGCATCGCTTGCCTTGGAAAGGAAAGGATGGTGGCTTTGACGAGTGGGTATCGAAATACGAAATCACTATCCTTGGAGAAGGCCGAAATCGGGAACTTGCGCACAAAATCCTCCAGACGGCGTTTCTCTTTGCCACCTTGCCGAAGAAAGATCGCCCGCTCTACGCCCCGCCTGTTGACCACAACCAAAAAACGGGAAGGCGCTTTCTCTTGTTTCTTGGCGGTGACCCCAGCGGAAGTCCGACAGAACTTACCTTTGTGGCCTATTCGGGTGGACCGGCACCAAAGTTTTTACATCAGGCCCCGATAGACGAAGCCTTTCGGCGTCCAGCGATCCATAGAAAGGAAACGCTGCTGGCATCCGGACCTCAGGACAAATACCGATTTTATCTTTCGCGGGATGCAGGGGAACGGGATGGATCAAAAATTCCAACGACGCTCTCCGCTGAGATGCAGGGACTCCTGAACGCAGCCGAAGATGCCGGGAAAGAACTGGCGGCACTCAGTTTGGCCACCGGTTAAAGTGCTCCAAGAATCGTCGTCGAGCGTTCCTCGATCAGCCTCGGAAGGTCGATAACGACAGCGTGATCCAGTCCTGCCTCGCCCATTCTCCGGGCAATGCGTTCAGCGGCGGCAGGAATCGCTTGTGCCAATTCGAGGATGCGGCTTCGCAACAAATCCCAGGGAAGGGAGTTTTTTTTCGAAAAATCCTGCCATTGTGAGATCCCGATTTCCCTCAGCCGGTATCGTCCGCCGATTTTCATGGCAAGCCCGGCTCGACGGAGGTCGACGCTTTTCGGATAGGGCAATGCGCTTGAAATGTCATAAAGCGGCGCGAGGCTCACTTTTGCGCCCGGCAAGATCAGCAGGGAAAAGTTCTTCGCATGCGCATCTGTCCCGCAGAGCAACCAGTTTAAAACAAGAGCCTCTGTAAAAATACGAATGTCCTGTTCCGGCGTGAGTGAATGGCGTCTGAGTAAGTCGATTATCGCGATGGCACCCGGACCGCCCTGATTCTGGTATTTGCTTTGCGGACGACAACCCAGCGCCTGACAAAAATCCTCCTGATGAACACGTGCGATTCGAGCTTGCAGCCCCGGCAGCCTTTTGCGGTCATATCGCTGGACAATAATCACGGGGCCATCTGGGAAGGATTCCACCCAAGAATGGACGGCCGGTAGTCCGAGTTCCTTCGCCAGTTGCAAGCAGAAGTGTTCATTCTCGGCGAGCCCATCAAACTCCCCGGCGGTTGGTTTCAGGATGTGAGTGGTTGGTGTGCCGAATGCGGGCACTCCCCATTTTCTCCTCTCCGCATCGTAAAGAAGAGCGGTCTTGGGCTGTGCCCCAGCGATCGTGAATCTCCCCAAATCGCCCGCGAGACGGGATGCACTGGAATCCTTGCGCAGCAGCGACATTCTCTCAGCAAGTTGCCCGTCTTCCATCCATTCCACATTTCCTGCTGCATCGGAGGCAGCCACGAGATTTTCGCGATCTGGTCTGACGAGTTGCACAGCACCGGCACAATCTTCCCCGACGTAGCAAAGCAAATGAAAAGGATTGGCTGCCGACACCTGATGCCGACGCCCCCATTTTCGGAGTACGGAGTCGTCGTCTGGAAGGAGACCAAAAAGAAAAGCTTCGATCACCTCATGGCAATGCTCGGAGGCGTCGAGCGGCATCGAAAGTGAAAGAGGAAATGCCGTCTCTTCGGCAAGCCATTGTGGGGCGTAACTGAAGTGCAAACGGTTTCTGACGGGATCGCGCAGCAACGTCCCCATCTTGCGCCCATCAACGAGAAGGGATAATTCTTCAGTCATGGCCGCTGATGCGTACGTGAGATTGTAATGCCCCGAAGGGAAGCCACGGCAAATTCAACAGCCTGGCGCATGGCTTTGGCCGTTGCCTGCGGCATCCGTTCATCAGACAGAAAGGACAAGCTCTCCACAGCAGCCTCGCAGACGCGTGAAACCAATTCTCCCACCTCTTGCGGTTCAAGCCGGCAGTGTTTTATTCCGAATCGTTCAAGTCGCTTGGCATCTGGCCAAGCCTCCATTCCGTCCATGCTCAAAGCCATTTTGGACTCCAGCTCGGGATAGACCTCGGTACAAATCACGTCGAATGCCGGGGCCAACCTGACATCGTCTCGTCCTTCGTAGAGCATCCCGAAGTTCTTCCTATGCGCATCGCCATTTCGCAGCGCACAGGAGAGAGCCACCATGGAAAAAAACCGACTCAGATCCTCGGATGGCTCGCAACTGAAGTCCTGGATCACGCTTGCGATCTGCTCGTAAGCACCGTGGTATTTTGCGGCAGAAGTATTTCCAGACAATGAACACATGTCCTCGAAGGCGATGTATCGCGAGTCGTCCCCGCTATTGACGAGATCAAATCTTTCGACGGCGAGCCACCTGCCATCAGCAGAAACCTCAACGACTGGAATTGGCAGGCCTGCCTTCCCTGCCGCTTGGAAACAAACCCATTCGTTGAACGCCAGTCCGGGGAAAGTCGCTGGATCGAACGTTTTTACGATATGAGTTGTTCCGGCGAGAGGGCAGCCCCTTGCCGCATCTTCGTCCCGCACAAGAAATTTCGACTGCACGCCGGAAACCCCGCTGAACGGGGCGAACCGCTCAAGCATTCTGCCGAGCAGCTCCTCTTCAGACGCATCAAGAATGTCTGCGCGCAAATTGATGGAAGGTGCCGGTAGGAGCGCGTCTGCGCTCTCCGAAAATCGCAGCCGGCCGATAAGGGAGCTGCCGACAAAGCGAAGCATTTCCAGATCGTCCATATTTTTGAAGGAGCTCAAAAAAGCGTCCCGAAGATGACGCCGCAGCATCCCTTCCGGGAGGTGCTGGTCGAAAACCGGGTGCAATGATCCATGCGGGGAAACAATCTCGGTCTGTGTATTTGACCATGCGAGGCTGACGACGAGATCTTTTTGTGCACAGGGGTCCGGCCGAAACAACGTGGGCTCGTTTTCGCTTCTGCGCAGACCTCCAACCCGCGTCCTTCCGATAAAGACGCCAAGCTCGGATCGGCATAATCCATGCGTCCGGCGGCCGTTCCCCATGGCTGACGCCTCGAGGTGGGAAATGTCCGTGTGTAATATATTGCGCATTTTCGGCGGATTATTGAGTGAGAGCGGCTTAAATGCCCAATATATGACGCATTGTTTCAGGAGGTCGTCTGCAGTTTACTCTGGCCATGTATAGAGAAAAGCCAGGGTTGAACCGTTCCACTCAAAAAGTGCCGCCCAACCGGGATTGATCGGACGGTAGTGGACGGCCTCGCGGGCGATGATGTTGAGGCCAATTACGTGGGTACGCCCAAGAAGGAAGCTGGCGGCTGTATGGTGGTGGCCGCAGCAAACGAATGGTGGGCGCAGCGCAGAAACGATTTCGGCTTCCGGCCGGCGGGAATAGATTTGGGTGACATGCGGCGGCGTGATCGGCCAGTCATGGAGGAGCAGCAAGTCTGGAGAGAAATCGAGATTCTTCAGTCTTTGGACCTCTGCCTCCTTGTAGTACGTGAGCCGAGAAATGCTGATTTTCTTCTCTTGCGCAAGCGTCCGCATTTCGGGCCAGCTTCCCACCCCTTGCGACTTGATGGCCCTTGAGTCGATTGTGGTGACGAACTCTTCGTTTTGCGGATGGTAAATCCCGCTCAGGCCCGCAACCCTTAGCCCCGATACGCGATGGGCCAGCTCTCCCGCATCCGTATATTCCAATTTTCCTCCAAAATATGCCGGATCCCACTCCCGCAGCCGGTTGAATGGCTCGTGGTTGCCGGCGATTGTAGAGAGCGGCCAACGCCAGTTTTCCCAAGCGGTGCGGATTGCGGGAGTGGCTTCCGGCTGACGATATTTCTTCGGGCCGGTGAGAAATCCCCAATCTGCTTCATCCAGAAAAAGCCCGAGGTCGCCTACTGCGAAAACCTGATCAATATTTACGCCGAATTGCTCCTCCATCCGCTCAAGCCCTTCCGCTGCGAGCGCGATGTGATGGTGAACGTCTCCGATCACAGCAATGAAGCTCATTTGAGAATCCTTTTTTTAAGAATCGGTGTATCGCCGGTTTTGGCTACTGCATGCCAGGTCGCAGACCCATCGATCAGGTCGAGAACAATGTGGTTGGGAATCTTAGACGTTTTGCTGCTGTTTTCGGGAGGGCGTCCAGGATTCAAGCACCAAGTCACATCGAGGCGATCAATGAAATCGCCCCGGTAGGGCTGGTCGTGAATGTGTCCGCTCGCCACAAAATCCGGCCGGTAGGAGCGGATCTGATAAAAGAGGTGAGGTTCGCCCATCGGACCGCCGACCGTCGTGTCTGCCGGCGGGTCGTGGTGCAGGACGAGCCATGGCACCTTGAACTCTTTGCGTAGAGACGCGCCCGTTTTCCATAGTGCCTCCGTATCCCCGGGCATCTCGCCAAAATCGTAAGGAATGGTTGTGACGACGATCTGACCGGCCGGCGTTGCCATCAGTACGGAGCGGGCATCGACCACAATTCCCTGGCGTTCAAGCATGTCCATCCACCGGCTGGCGCGAGCCATTTTGGCGGCAGCTTGCTGTTGGTTCTCGCTTAGAACGATCAATTCGCTGGAATCGAACCCGCTTTGCCGAATGTTGTGGTCGTGGTTTCCGCTGCACAGGGCCAGCGGCAATGGAAATCCTTTGCTCCATGACGCGAGCTCTAGCATTTGATGGAGCAGGCCATCGGGGGAGAACCCGTCCAACAGGTCGCCCGCGATGACGACAAGGTCCACTTTTCGGCGGGTCAGCCATGCGTACCAATCACGACGGAAATGCAGGTCAGCAACAATCAGGATTTTCATAATTTGATCGAGTTTTGTTCGAGCCAGCCTCGTTTTTCTATCGGCCTCACATCAGGCTCATCGGCAAGGCGTTGGAGAAATGAGCTCAATTTTTCAAGCACATCATCCGCTTCGCCGGTGAAGGGCGGAACCCGAACGAGATTGCCGTAATTGCGCGCCAGTTTCTCTGGCGAGTCATCGACAACGAGCACCCTGGAAAGGTCATATTTTCTGCGGCGAATCTTTCTCAGATCCTTGATGAACTCCGTTTCAGAGGTTTCGTGGTTGAAGCGTTGGACACATCGCTCCCGGGTCCAGAGGAATTTGACCGGCCGTGCAAACAAGCGCTTAACGATCGCCGAGGCATAATCACGAGATGCCGATGTCCAAACGCCAATTTCGAAGGTTTGCTCCATATTCTCGATAAATTCAATCGCCCCTGGCCTGATCATGACCGGAATTCCATCCGCCACGAAATCGCATTCATAAGAATCCGGGTCGCCGTGAATCAGCGTTTCATCAAGGTCAAGAATGAGAAGTTTTCGTTGTTTTTGCAGAATGCATTCCATATCCGTTTTCATGCTTTGGAGGTAGCTCAGCCCTCCCACGTTGCTCCAATCAATGCCCCAAGGGTCAAAGGTCACGCCTGCCTTCTTGGCCAAAGCGGTCAGGCCGAAAGCACGGCACAGCTCTTCATTTTCATCCGGCGTCGGGTAATCCAGAAACAGGATCGGAGTCTTGAATCGCCGCCGAATTTCCGGCCCGAGATTCGGCAATTTATGGGTGTTGATACCGGTTGGTGGCCTGGCCTCCCCGAATCCAATCGAATTGCCTCCTTGCTCGAAGCTCTCCTGCCATGTGCCACTGCCGACGATGAACAGCCTCTCAGCCATTTGCTCAAGAGTTTCCTCGGGGGAGTGGCGTCGCTGCGCATCCTTTATAAGCAGGCGCGGTTCGGAACTTCTGCCGCTCCCGCGATCTCCTGTTGGTAGGCCGGGGCGATCGGGCTTTCTTTTCGGCAATGGAGGCATCGACGGCAATGGCGGCCGAATGGCCGTTTTACATCTATTGGCATTCGGTGTCAGAATTCCCTCAAGCAAAGCAAAAAGATCTTGGCGACAAGAACGAGCCCAAGAGTCTCCTGACTCGGTAAAGAACTTATCAATTTCGTCCAGGTGCAGGAGAACCCGCTTATGGGCCCGCAAGCATTCGACGATGTCGGGCATGGTCGCTTGAAGGGAAGCCTCTGCTCCTGCAGGAATCCAAGTTCCCGCCGAGGCCAAGATGTAGTGCGCATCAAGCTTCTTTGCTGCCAACCGAACCGAGTGTGACTTGCCCGTTCCCGTCGGGCCGGCGATCAGCAAGGTTGTCCGAGGCTTCAGCGCCTCATTCCTCCACGACTGGCGAAAATGCAGTGTCCCAACCTCGAAAATCTGCTCTGCCAAGACACGCTGGCTGCCAGTGATGACTTCTGGCCGGTTTTTCGTGGTGTTAGGTTTCATCGGATGTCGTCGGAAAAGGATTCCGCTATTTGTTGGCATGAGGCACAGTGCGCACTAATGGTGATGATATGGCGTGACGCCAGTTTCGTCAAGCTCTATTTGAAAAAATGAGTAGGTTCGTCATTTGCTGGACAGCCGCGTTTGCAGAATTGAAAGCACGAGAGCTGCTGGGGGTGAGAGGGCGTGGAAAGTCCATTAGATCGGACCTTGGCGGACATGGTGTTGAACGATACAAGGACCAAACATTGGAGCGTCTAATATCATAGCCAGTTGACGCTGTCGGACTAAAGTCCGTACGCTCGTGTCATTGTATATCGAAATCACGATAGTCTATGTTATTTTTCAGAATTGCAAGTAAGCCTGTATTGTTGCGAAAAAGCCACTCTAGGCGCGAGTGATACCGGAAGAAACTTGCGTCTTCAACTTCCGATAATTTTGATTTGTAATCAAAACAATATATATTTATTGCGCCTATATATTCCTCTTTTCCCCATTTACCTGGATTCGCGGCAGTTGATAACGGTAAGCCTATAATATTTCCAATTTCCTCACGACTGCTGTATTGCATTATTGCTGCCTTCAAGTCACTGCGATTACATTGCAAAAGATATGACAATGTTGGGATTTCATTCAGTTTTTTTTCAGCAATAAAACTCTTGAGTTCAATTGCTATATTCTCGTTGTTATTGTGCGTCCAGTAGCCTGGATACTTTAGGTCTGTAGTTTTTTGTTCCATAAAAGGTAATGTTAATTGCGGCGTTATGTAATCATGGCAGAATTCTTTTATTCTTTTGTAGACATCTGCAGACTTATTCCACACGTCTTCATGATATATCAGCAAGAAATTGTATTTATATTTTTTTAACAGTTCAAATTTTGGAATTGCGTACTTGCAATATCGTTCACATCTGGAGTTTTTTCGCGGAGGCTTTGTGAAATCGACTCCAGTTACTTCAATAACGTACTTTGTTTTAGTGTTATCTTCACTTCTTATCAAAAAATCGACATTTCTATTGTGCCCTTTACCAAGTGGCACATCAGCTTGATTATCGTGATTTATCCCCAATCGGGTTAGCATATTATCTACTTCTCTTTCAGAAGGCGATGCACATTTATGACCATCAGATGCAATGCAGGAATTTTCACGGGCGATATTGTAGAAGCTTCTAAACTTGTTTAATGTCCCAAATGCCCTTCTTATATTATCAAGCAGAAGTCTGTTTTTGCCGCATAGCACGCCAGTATTCGGGTCTTTTCCTTCTAGTTTCACAAACTCATCGTAGCTGTTTTTAATCTTTTCTTTCGTCCATGTAGGCTCAGGAGTTTTTCTTTGCCCTATATTTATATTTGCTTCGCGCAAGAAATGATTATAGCTTCCGCATATTTTGCAGATACGGACATAAAAACTCGAATATTTCCTGCTTAAGACAATGCTATTTATCTTCCTCCCTGCCGCGTCAGATTCTTTGGCGATACGCTCTAGTTCGCCTTTCAGTTGTGGCATATTATGCTCTATGAACCCTTGCTTTGAGGCAACTTCAAACCCAGCTTTACATAAGATATCAAACGCATTTTCAATACTGTTGTCTTTAATAAATGTTACTATGTTTGTTCCGTTATTTCTTTGCAGTATTTCTATGTCATTAGGAATGCAGCTAGATTTCTCGTCCCCACACCATTTCTGTGCCATATATACTAACTGTTGGCTAACTTCGTTTTCTGGTATTATATAACTAATCTCGATGTTATCATTTTGATATTCTGCTAGTATATTTCGCACGTGGTTCTTATCCGATTCCGCAACCAACACATCCACTATTTCTTGTAGTATCTGCTTGGTTGAATATTTTCTTTGATAATCACGTAGCATTGGCTTGTAATTGCTTCCACCTGTTTTTCCGAGTTCAGAGGTGCTTGGGTACTTATTTATTTTTTTCTCAACCATAAACTTGCCGAAATGATATGCAAAGTTTTCAAACGTCCAGTATATGCTTGTCTTCGATGAGTCGTCATATATGTATGTCCCATAGGTAATCTCGATATCGCGAGATATATTACGTCCTTGGTACATGCGCCTCCTTCGATGCGCAATGAAATGGTAGTTATTGTTTTGGCACCACGTATTACCAGGTATTTCGCTTTGATTATTCTCAGCTAATATCACCAATATTTGCTGTAAGAACTCTGCGTAGTCTGCGGTATACTTTTTAATATCGCGCCTCTTTATGTTCTCTAATTGCTTATTGTAAGCATCATAGCCTAATATGTCCTGTATTTCTTCTTTTGTGACAATAGTCTTATTTATATTGTTTTCCATGGTATTTCCGCGATATGCCATTTTCAGGAACCCATGTTTCTTTGTAGCCAAACGAACTGAGTGAGACTTGTCCGTTCCCGTCGGACCGGCGATCGGCAAGGTTCTCCGAGGCTTGAACGCCTCATTCTTCCATGACTGGCGAAAATGAAGGGGCTCAACTTCTAAAATCTGCTCCGCCAAGACACGCTGGGTGTCGGTGATGACTTCTGGCCGGTTTTTCGGGGTGTTAGGAGGATTCGGTTTCATCGGTGTTGTCGTAAAAGGTTTCGGTTCGTGCCCTGTCCTTTACTTGCCATGGTGATATGGCATGCCGCCAAGAAAGTCAAGCGCTATTTTTAAAAAAGAAAACAGTGATTTCGTGAGGCGTTTGTAGCTTTGAAAGTACGAGAGGTGCTGGGGCTGCGAGGACGAAGAAAGTCCGGATGAGGATTCATTCGCCCGACCGGATGGATCAGCTAGCCCAAGTGCGATTGCTGGTGATAGAAAGGGGACACTGCCAGTCGAAATCAACCGTATTTGGCAACCACGCGAATTGCGGATTGCAGTGCTGGAGGTGGAGAATATTCGCTGCTGGTGAACCAGCCAGACGAGATTGCCGAGTCCATGGTCTGTTGGGAAAGAATTCCCATGCGTTTACGCAATGGTTCGCAGTGGGGTTGTGCCATCCAAATTCAACGCCGCCAATCGTGACGGTGTATGTCGAAGATTCCTGACTGACTGACTCAGATGAGATTCTGCCCGGCTATTTTCGATCCGGTTTCACGGAAAGGAGTGCTTGTGGTGCAGCAAAGACCTAGAGTGCTGGCTGCACCGTGAATCCGGAAATCTCGCCCTCGAAGTTCTCTAAACGAAGCTGACTCATAGACTATGAGAAGATGGTTGCGTCGTGGACAGGAGCCTCCATCTCGAGTGGTTTTTCCGATTCCTGTCGAGGCGGTTGCGGTGGTAGAACTACTTCGTGACAACGGAAAGAATCTTAAACGCCGCGCACGGCTATTTTGAACTCGGCATGCCGATTGAAGCCGCAGCTGAAATTGAAAAGTTGCCGCCGGAACTTCGCGCCGACACCCAGGTTTTGATGCTTCGCCACATGATTTACAAGCTGGCCGAATCTTGGAAGCTCGCCGCCGAGGTCGGACGAGAAATCACGAGCCGGGAGCCGAAAAGTCCAGAATGGTGGCTTCATTACGCATATGCTGTTCGCCGCTCTGAGGGGTTCGCCGCAGCGAAAAATGCCCTACTCGAAGCCGAGCGCATACTGCCCGACGAGGGAAGCGTGCATTTTGATTTGGCGTGCTATTCCTGCCTGCTCGGTGAACTCGACGAAGCCAAACGCCGGATTTCGACTGCGATTCATTTTGATTCGACGTACAAGTCGAAGGCGCTCGATGATGTGGATTTGGAGCCGCTCTGGGAGAACATTGCGTCCATTCGATGATTGCAAAAATTATCTCCGGCGGACAAACGGGCGCGGACCGAGCCGCCCTCGACTGGGCGATTTTTCGAAAAGTCCCTCACGCCGGATGGTGCCCCAACGGACGCAAAGATGAGGATGGACCGATTCCTGAGTGCTACAAATTGAAGGAATCCACCTCGTCGGACTTCCTTCAACAAATAGAATGGAACGCCCGCGACTCGGACGGAACGGTAATCTTTTCTATCGAGTCGGCACTGACGGGCGGATCTCTCAAAACGCAGGTCTTCGCCTCGAAGCACAAAAAGCCATGCGTTCACATCCATCAAGGCCTCTACCATCCAGAGTCCGCTCTATCGCGGTTTGTCATCGCCCACAAAATCAAATCATTGAACGTAGCCGGGCCAATGGGAAGCAAGGAGCCGAGCGTGTACGATTTTGTTTTCGCGACCTTGGACGCTGTATTCTTTCCTGTTACTGATTCAGTGTTAGGCGAACCGGACGAAGGGTAAGATAGTTTTCTCAGACGCCGTCAAATGCATTTCCGGCTCTTTTTGATTCAGTTTTGCTTGGATCGGTCGAAGGATACTGCATCGGAAAATCACGATGAGCCGCTACGAATGTCTCTCTGCAAACGAAGATACTGCTCCAGCGGTGCTGGCGTATTCCTGGTGCTTGGACTGCGAGCGGGCATATAAACGAGGTGAACACCGACGAGTTAAAACCTCGGCCGTTTTGCGCTCGGCAATCCCAGACATGGAGTTTTTAGAAGAATGCCATTATGATGATTGCGCAGGGGACGCAACAAAGGACGTCTTGGATTGGGTTAGAATCCAGCAGGGCCAATGCCTAGTAACGCAAAGCCAACTGAATCATAACGGGATAGATGATACGACTGGACATATGATCAGTAATTTTTTACCTCTTGGCGATGGAAATCAC
>Ga0194063_10002235_pt1 | contig 12143 bp, 9 predicted proteins | sample SepL3720m_MetaG_FD_155459 | JGI IMG/M metagenome (GOLD analysis project Ga0194063, IMG submission 155459) | Anoxic zone freshwater microbial communities from boreal shield lake in IISD Experimental Lakes Area, Ontario, Canada - Sep2016-L373-20m | ecosystem: Environmental > Aquatic > Freshwater >... | reverse complement strand
GGCGACTGCGGCGGGTTCGACTTCTAGAGCACGCTGACTAGGCCTGACAACCCGGACACCAGAACAGGTTTCGCCCTTCCATCTCGGCGGTCCGGATGGTCGTGCCACACAATCGACACGCCTCGCCGGCACGGCGATAGACGTAGGTCCGCGGACGCCGTGGGCCGTAGGCCGGCACTCCGTGGTCATGTTCGGGACGCACCACGATGATCCGGCCGCGCCGCACGCCGACCTTCATCAGGTCGACCAGATCCGCCCACGCTGCGGTGAACTCGTCCCGGTCGACGTCACGCCCGGATCGGTAGGGATCAATGCCGTGCCGGAAGAGAAGCTCGCTGCGGTAGACGTTGCCCACCCCGGCCAGTACCGACTGGTCCATCAACAACGCGCCAATTGCCCTGCGCGACTTGGAAATCCGGGCCCAGGCCAATCCAGGGTCGGCATCGTTGCGGAGCGGGTCGGGGCCCAGTCGGGCCAGGATCGCCGACACCTGGGCCTCGTCGATCACCTCGCAGGCGGTCGGCCCGCGAAGGTCGGTGCCGTACTCGGCACCCACGATGCGCATCCGCACCGCGCCGCGGGGTTCGGGCATGGGCGTTCGGTGCTCCCGGAAAGTGCCGTAGAGCCCGAGATGCACATGCACGATCGGGCCGTCCCGGTAATGGTGGAACAGGTGCTTGCCCCAGGCCGTGGCTCTGCCGAGCACCCGCCCGTCGACCAGTGCTGCGTCGGTGAACCTGCCCTGCGGGCTACACACCCCGACCGACTGTCCGGCGAACCGGCGCTGGTGCAACAGCGCGAGGCGGTGCAGGGTGTGGCCCTCGGGCACCGGCGGTTAGTCCTGGTTAAAAAATGGGATGGCGCCCGGCACGGACGGAGCGACGTGGGTGCGCTCGTACTCGGCCAGGATGTCGATCCGGCGTTGGTGGCGCGGGGCCTGCGACCACGGGGTGGACAGGAACGCGTCGACGATGGCGAGCATTTCGGCCTCGGTGTGCATGCGCCCGCCGATGCCGATCAACTGGGCATTGTTGTGCTCGCGGGCGAGTTTGGCGGTCTCGACGCTCCACCCCAGTGCGCACCGCACGCCGGGCACCTTGTTGGCGGCGATCTGCTCGCCGTTGCCCGATCCGCCGAGCACGATGCCCAGGCTGCCCGGGTCGGCGACGGTGCGCTCCGCCGCGGCGATACAGAAGGCCGGGTAGTCGTCCTCGGCGTCGTAGGAGTAGGCCCCGCAGTCGATCGGCTCGTGGCCGCCCTTCGTCAGGTGGGCGATGATGGCTTTCTTGAATTCGTAGCCGGCGTGGTCGCCGCCGAGGTAGACACGCATGGCGGTCAGACTACTTGGGGCTGGAGCGAAGCGACCCGGGGATAACTCAGTCGTAGGACGGCGACTCGGTACGGGAGCGCTTCAGCTCCCAGAAGTGCGGATAGGACGCCAGCGCCACCGAGGCGTCCCACAATGCGCCGGCCTGTTCGCCGCGCGGAATCCGGGACAGCACCGGGCCGAAGAACGCCACCCCGTTGATGTGGATCGTCGGTGTGCCCACGTCCGCGCCCACGGGGTCCATACCCTCGTGGTGACTGGCCCGCAGCGCATCGTCTCGGACGGTGTCATCGGCGGCGGCCGCCAGTTCGGCCGGCAGACCGGCTTCGGCCAGCGACTCGGTGATCACCAGTTCGAGGTTCTTGTTGTCCTGGTTGTGGATTCGGGTGCCCATGGCGGTGTACAACGGCCCGAGCACTTCTGATCCGTGGGCCTGCTCGGCGGCGATGGCGACCCGGACCGGGCCCCAGGCGCGCTTCATCAACTCCTGGTAATTCTCCGGAAGATCTCTGCCCTCGTTGAGCACCGCCAGGCTCATCACGTGGAAGTGAACGTCGACGTCGCGGACCTTCTCCACCTCCAGCATCCAGCGGGAGGTGATCCACGCCCACGGGCACAGGGGGTCGAACCAGAAATCAGCGCGCGACCTGGAACCGGAAACCGTCATGGCCTAAGGATAGGTTGGGACCCGTGCTTCCGAATCTGACCCGCACCGAGGCCCTCGAACGCGCGGCACTGGTGACCGTCGACAACTACCGCATCGCGCTGGACCTGACCACCGGCGACAAGATATTCCGCTCAGTCACCACGGTCGGCTTCGAGGCGCTGCCCGGCGCTGACACCTATATCGACCTGGCGGCCGACCGGGTGCACCGCGCAGTTCTCAACGGCCACGACCTCGACGTGTCCGGGTACGACGAGGCCACCGGGATCCCACTGCGGGGTCTGGCGCAGAACAACGTCCTGGTGGTTGAAGCCGACTGCCGGTACTCCAACACCGGAGAAGGCCTGCACCGCTTCGTCGACCCGGTCGATGGTCACGTGTATCTGTACTCGCAGTTCGAAACCGCCGACGCCAAGCGGATGTTCGCCTGCTTCGACCAACCCGACCTCAAAGCCGTCTTCGATGTCACCGTGACCGCGCCGGCGCACTGGCAGGTGGTGTCCAACGGCGCTGCCGTCGACGCCGCACGCGACGGGGACGTGACCGTCCACACGTTCGCCACCACCCCGAAGATGAGCACGTACCTGGTGGCGCTGGTGGCCGGGCCGTACGCGGTGTGGCGCGACGCCTACCGCGACGCGCACGGCGAGATCCCGCTCGGGTTGTTCTGCCGGGCCTCGCTGGAGCCGTACATGGACGCCGAGCGGCTGTTCACCGAAACCAAACAGGGCTTCGACTTCTACCACCGAAACTTCGGGGTGCCCTACGCGTTCGGCAAGTACGACCAATTGTTCGTCCCGGAGTTCAACGCCGGCGCGATGGAGAACGCCGGGGCGGTGACCTTCCTCGAGGACTACGTGTTCCGCAGCAAGGTCACCCGGGCCTCCTACGAACGACGTGCCGAAACCGTGCTGCACGAGATGGCGCACATGTGGTTCGGCGACCTGGTGACCATGCGGTGGTGGGACGACCTGTGGCTCAACGAGTCCTTCGCCACCTTCGCCTCGGTGCTGTGCCAGGCCGGAGCAACGGAGTACACCGAGGCGTGGACCACCTTCGCCAACGTGGAGAAGTCATGGGCCTACCGCCAGGACCAGCTGCCGTCGACCCATCCGGTCGCCGCCGACATCCCCGATCTGCATGCCGTCGAGGTCAACTTCGACGGCATCACCTACGCCAAGGGCGCCAGCGTGCTCAAGCAGCTGGTGGCCTACGTGGGCCTGGAGCACTTCCTGGCCGGGCTGCGGGACTATTTCGCCGCACATGCCTTCGGCAACGCGACGTTCGATGATCTCCTTGGGGCGTTGGAGAAGGCCTCCGGCCGTGATCTGTCCGACTGGGGCCGGCAGTGGCTCAAGACCACCGGGCTGAACTCGCTACGGCCCGACTTCGACGTCGATGAGACCGGCCGCTTCACCCGGTTCGCGATCCGCCAGGGCGGTGCCGCCCCCGGCGCCGGCGAGACCCGGGTGCACCGGCTGGCGGTCGGGATCTATGACGACGACGGAGCGGGCAAGCTGGTCCGGACCCACCGCGAGGAACTCGACGTTGCCGGAGAATTCACCGACGTCGTTGCCCTCCAGGGACTTTCACGCGGAAAGCTGATCCTGGTCAACGATGACGATCTGACCTACTGCTCGATGCGGCTGGATGACGAATCACTGCGAGCCGCATTGGATCGCATCGCCGACATCGCGGAGCCGTTGCCGCGCACACTGGTGTGGTCGGCGGCCTGGGAGATGACCCGCGACGCGGAACTACGGGCCCGCGACTTCGTCTCACTGGTGTCCCGCGGCGTGCACGCCGAGACCGAGGTGGGCGTCGCCCAGCGGTTGCTGCTGCAGGCCCAGACCGCACTGAACTCCTACGCCGAGCCGGGCTGGGCGGCCGCACAGGGCTGGCCGGACTTCGCCGACCGGCTGGTGGAGCTGGCGCGGGGCGCCGAGGCCGGCTCCGATCACCAGCTGGCGTTCATCAACGCGCTGTGCAGCTCGGTGCTCTCTGGTCATCACCTGGTGATGCTGGCCGACCTTCTCGACCACGCCCCGGCTGATTACGGGCTGCCCGGCCTCGTCGTCGACACCGATCTTCGCTGGCGGATCGTCACCGCACTGGCCGCGGGCGGGCAGATTGACCCCGATGCACTCGAGGCGCCGTTCATCAACGCCGAGCTCACCCGGGACCCGACCGCCGCCGGGCGGCGGCACGCCGCGGCAGCGGCGGCGGCCCGGCCCCAGTCCGACGTCAAGCACCGGGCGTGGCGCGAGGTGATCGAGGACGACACCTTGCCGAACATCACGGCGCGGTCGATCATCGCCGGGTTCGTCCACCCGGGGCCAGGCCCCGAAAAACAGGCCGAGATCCTCGCGCCGTACACGAAGCACTATTTCGATGCCATTTCCGCTGTGTGGGAACGGCGTTCGAGCGAGGTGGCCCAAACCGTGGTGATCGGACTGTATCCCTCTTGGGATATCACCAAGGAGGGACTGGCCGCCGCCGACTGGTTCCTCGGCGGCCCGCATGTGCCCGCAGCGCTTCGCCGACTGGTCCTCGAGGGCCGGGCCGGCGTGGAGCGGGCCCTGAAAGCCCGCGCGTTCGACGAGCGCTGACCGGGGCTGAGTCCGGGCTTTTTACGGGCGAGCGATACTTCTACGGTCGGGAAATACCTGCCGACATGACCCGCACCGCGCTGATGAGCCCGTCGATCAGGTTGCCCTCGCGGAACGCCGACGCGGCCGCGGAAACCCCGAGCGGAGCGACCGACTCCACGCCACGGCCACGCAGGTCCGCGCCGTAGGTCACCTCGATAGCGCGCTGATCCGGCGAAACAGCAAGCAACACAGCATTGTTCGACGTCGGCACATCGGCGAGCACCTCACGGGCCCGGGCGGCGGTATCGGCGCCGAGATCTCCGACATATACGGCGAACCGGGCCCTCGACTGTCGGCTTGCGTTCGTCAGCGCATTATCAAGCGCCATCAGATCGAGGTTCGGGAACGGGTAATGCCCCGGCAGTTCGCTCGGGTCGGCGGCCACGGACAACCGTCCGCTGGAGGTCACCGCCCAGCCGACCGGCAGGCTGTCCCCGTCGTACCGGGTCAGGGCCACCGGATATTCACCAGTGTCCACTGGCTCCACCTCCCACGCTCAGGGCCGACCCGCCGTGCCCGTGGCTTCCACCCGGAACCGCCTCGTCGGTGGCGGCCCACAGGATCGGCTCGTGAGTGAACGGCTCGGACAGCCGATAGGTAGGCCGGTTCTTGCGGCCGCGCGAGTAGATCAGCGCGATCAGGGCTATGACGAGAAGGACCGGCAGTCCATATAGAAGGGCGCTAGGCACGCCACGACGGTAGCGCAGAGTTTCCGCGGAAGTGCGGAAGGGGGCCGAACCGGGGCTCCCGCTCAGGCGGCGCCCTCGCCCAGGTATCGCACCCAGGCAGGGTCGAGTTCCTTGACGGTGCAGAGCAGCCGCCAATGCTGCCCTTTGGGCGGCGTCGGAACCAGGCGCAGCGTCCAGCCCAATTCGGCAAGCAACTTGTCGGCCTTGCGATGATTGCAGGCCGAGCACGCGGCGACGCAGTTCTCCCACGAGTGCTCTCCGCCGCGGCTGCGCGGCACCACGTGATCGACGGTATCGGCTTTGCCGCCGCAGTACGCGCAGCGGAACCGGTCGCGGTGCATCAGGGCGGCCCGGGTCATCGGGATGCGGGCCCGGTACGGCACCCGGACGAACGTCCGCAGCCGGATCACCGAGGGCACCACGATCTTGCGAGTGGAGGAATGGACCACCGGGCCGTTGGGATCGTCGTGCACCACGTCGGCCTTGCCGCACAGCAGCATCACCACCGCACGGCGGATCGGCAGCGCCGTGAGCGGCTCGTAGGTCGAGTTGAGCAGCAGTACGCGCCGACGTCCCCAGACCGACGACTCCGCGGCGGGGGCATGGATTTCGACGCTGTGCAGGGCGGGGCGCGAACCGGCTTTGTTTGCCACGTCCCGTCTGCGCTGCGCCATACGTCCTCCGATGACCAGTGCACCACGGATCGCCGCCGACCGCACGGCTATTCACCTCGTGTTCAATAGTGGGGTGGCTGATGGCGAGAACCCGCAGACGTTCTATGACTCCGTGGGCGGGGCCGAGACGTTCCGGACCATCGTGTCCCGCTTCTACGGACTGGTGAGCGACGACGAGGTGCTGCGACCGATGTATCCCGAACAGGACCTGTCCGGGGCCGAAGACCGGCTGCGGATGTTCCTGGAGCAGTACTGGGGCGGCCCGCGGACATACTCCGAACAGCGCGGCCACCCACGACTGCGGATGCGGCACGCGCCGTTCCGGATCGGGTTTATCGAGCGCGACGCCTGGTTGCGCTGCATGCACTCCGCGGTCGCCTCGATCGACTCGACGACTCTCGACGACGAGCACCGCGCGCAACTGCTGGCCTACCTGGACATGGCGGCCCAGCACATGGTCAACGCCGAGTTCTGATGTGTCACCGGACCAGCAGATCCAGTCCCCCGCGCCTGCGGAACACCGATCCGAATCGCGCGTCGACGCGCAGCCACGCGGGCGACGCCCGGATGCGCACCACCTCGGCGCCCGCCGGATCCTCCGGCAGGAATCGCATGGCCGGATCCTCCGGCAGGAATCGCATGGCCGGATCCTCCGGCAGGAATCGCATGGCCGCCATGGCCAGCACGCATCGCATCGGCACACCGATCTCCGCTCCGTTGCCACTGACTACGAGCACTTCGGAATCCAGTAACGACGCCGGCGGGCCGTGCCCGCCGGACTCGCGCGCCAATTCGGCACCGCGGGCGGCGAGGTCCGCCAGCACCGCCGCCGGGACGTCGTCGACGTGGACGAAACCCTTCTCGGCGGGCAGAGCACCCCGCCACGCCGAGTCCAGCGGGTAACCCGGATCTGCGTAGCCACCTGCATCGGCTGCGCGAAGGCCGCGAGCCAATTCCTCAGCGGCACAGGTCAAGTCGGCCGGCTGAATCCTTCCAGGCACCGCCCGGCCGGCCAGCACGTCGAAACCGGTACCCACCCAGGCACCGACGAGTCCGTCCGCCCGGGTCCGCAGCCGGATCACGGCGGCCTCGTCCAGGACGCGGGCCCGCTCAGCGAAGACCACCAGATCGTGCCGTCCGGCAGGATCGGGAATCCAGACACCGCGCTCCCCAGCGCCAATCCCCCGGTCAGGGCCACTCATCGCAGCCAGCGCTGCAGATACTCCCGATGCGTGTCCGAGAGCCGCACCAGGCGTTGCTCCTCGATGTGGACAGCCGCCAGCTGTGTCTCGGCGATCACCGCAGGCCTGGAGTCGGGTGCGGCCTCGAGGGACCTGACCTCGTAGCCCAGCGTGAAATCGACCGCCCGAAGCCGCTTGGTCCACATGGTGACCTGTAGCGGCGAATCAGCAAGGCGGAGTTGGCCTTTGTAGAGCACCCGCACTTCGTGGATCAGCAACCCGATGGTGATGACGTCCTCGGCGAACGGCTCGCGCAGGAAGTCCACGCGAGCCTCCTCGAGGATCGTCACCATCGTTGCGTGGTTGATGTGCTGGTACATATCGATATCCGACCAGCGCACCCGCACCCCGGTGGTGAAACCGCCGTTCACCTGTTCAGCCACTTGTCCCTGTTCCGCTCGTTCGGGTCATGCTGCGAATCTGGCGGGCCGCCACCGACAGCGTTGCCAGGTCCCGCGCATCGCTGTCGTAGATCTCGGACAGCGTCCGTCGGGCCCGGTGGACCCGCGACCCGTTGCTCTGCTCCCACTCCGCGATCTTCTGCTCCCCCGTCTCGTCCGGCTCACCGACCGCCAGCACGTCGAAACAGAGCGCCCGCAGAGAGCCGTAGATGTCGTCCCGGATCGCCAGGCGCGCCAGGGCATGCCAGCGGTCGTCGCGCGGCAGGCAGGAGACGGCGGTCAGCAGCCCGTTGGTGCCGAGGTAGTCCATCAGCACGAAGTAGGTGTCGGCCACCTCGGCCGGTTCGCGCTCGGCGATGTCAGCGATGTCGATGACGTCGAGCAGGCTGTATTGGTAGAGCCCCGACGCCACCGCAAACGCCAGGTCGCGGTCGACACCATTGGCCGCGAACTCCCCGGTTTCCTTGGCCACGATGGTCTGGTCGTCGCCCCGCAACCAGCGGGGCATCCCGGGCATCACGGCGGCGACCTTCGCCGCGAAGCGGTTGGTCTCGGCGCCGACCGCCAGCGGCTGCGGGCGGTAATTCAGCAGCCAGCGCGCCGAGCGATCCAGCAGTCGCCGCAGGTCCAGGGTCATCCGGTCGGTCACCGAAACCGGTACACCGTCGGCGCCGGCCGCCCTGATGCGCCGCCAGGTCTGCCCGATGCCGAAGATGGCCTCGGTGGCCGCGAAGGCGCGGACCGCGTCGACGTAGTCGACGCCCGCGTCATCGGTGACTCGATAGGCGAAGGTGATGCCGCCGGTGTCGACGACGTCGTTCACCAGGGTCGTGGTGACGATCTCCCGGCGCAGCTGGTGAGTGCGGATCTCTGCGGCGAATCCCTCGCGCAGCTGGGACGGAAAGTACCCGGGCAAGCGGGAGGCGAACGCCTCCTGGTCCGGGATGTCGCTGGCCAGCACCTGCTCCTTGAGCGCGAGCTTGACGTGGGCCATCAGCGTGGCCAGTTCCGGCGAGGTCAGGCCCGCGCCGATGTCCTCGCGGCGCAGGATCTCCTTGCCGCTGGGCAGTGCTTCGAGTTCACGATTGAGGCCGCGGCGGTCCTCCAACTCGAGGATCAGTCGTTCGTGGACGTTGAGCAACGCCGGAGCATTGGCGCGGCTGGTTCCCATCAGGTCGTTCTGGGCGCTGTTGTCGGCGAGCACCAGTCGGCCCACCTCGTCGGTCATCGAGGCGAGGAGTTCGCTGCGCCGGTCCGCTTGGAGGGCGCCGACGCTGACCAGCGAGTCGACCAGGATCTTGATGTTGACCTCGTGGTCCGAGCAATCCACCCCGGCCGAGTTGTCCATGGCGTCGGTGTTGATGCGCCCGCCGCACAGGTCGAACTCCACCCGGCCCAGCGACGTCACACCCAGATTGCCGCCTTCCCCGATCACCTTGGCGCGCAACTGGTTCGCGTTGACCCGCACGGTGTCGTTGGCGCGATCGCCGACCGCGGAGTCGGACTCGGCCTCGGCCTTGATGTAGGTGCCGATGCCGCCGTTGAACAGCAGGTCCACCGGAGCCCGCAGGATGGCGCGGATGAGCTCCGGCGGAGTCAGCTCGGTGACAGCGTCGTCGATACCCAGGGCGTCACGCATCTGCGCGCTGATCGGGATCGACTTCTGCTGTCTGCTGAAGACACCGCCACCGGCGCTGATCAAGGCGGCGTCGTAGTCCTCCCAACTCGACCGCGGGAGATCGAAGAGTCGACGGCGCTCGGCGAAGGACCGCGCGGCATCGGGGCTGGGGTCGACGAAGATGTGCCGGTGGTCGAAGGCCGCGACCACCCGGATGTGCTCGGAGAGCAGCATTCCGTTGCCGAACACGTCGCCACTCATGTCGCCGACGCCGGCGACGGTGAAGTCCTCGGTCTGGGTGTCGACCCCCATCTCGCGGAAGTGCCGCTTGACCGCCTCCCACGCACCCTTTGCGGTGATACCCATGGCCTTGTGGTCGTATCCCACCGAACCGCCCGAGGCGAACGCGTCACCCAGCCAGAATCCATACGACTGGGCGACCTCGTTGGCGATATCGGAGAAGGTCGCGGTGCCCTTGTCGGCGGCGACCACCAGATAGGCGTCGTCGCCGTCCCGACGCACCACGCGCGGTGGTGCAATGACGTGGCCGCCGGCCCGGTCCACGTTGTCCGTGACGTCGAGAAGCCCGGCCACGAACAGCTGGTAGCAGGCGACTCCCTCGTCGCGGAACGCGTCGCGGTCGGCCGCGGGGTCGCCGGTCGGCGATGGCGGGTTCTTCACCACGAAGCCGCCCTTGGCCCCGACCGGGACGATGACGGCATTCTTGACGGCCTGCGCTTTGACCAGTCCCAGGATCTCGGTCCGGAAATCCTCGCGCCGGTCCGACCAACGCAGCCCGCCACGGGCGACGGGACCGAAGCGCAGATGGACGCCTTCGACGCGAGGTGAATAGACGAAGATCTCGAACTTCGGCCGCGGCAGCGGAAGTTCACTGATCAGTTCCGGATTGACCTTGACCGACAACACATTCCGCGCTCGGGCCGACCGGGGATCGCTGACGTAGAAGTTGGTGCGCAGCGTCGCCTCGATCATCGCGGCGAAGGCCCGTAACACCCGGTCGGTGTCCAGGCTGGCCAGTGCATCGATGTCGGCGGTGACCGCCGCCGAGGCAGCCTTGGCGTCGAGGCCCCGGGCCGCCGAGTCAGGATCGAAAAGCGCCTCGAACAGCGCCACGAGCGATCGCGCCGTGGAGACGTTCTCCCGCAGCACCGACTCGATATGCGACTGGCTGTAGGGGAAGCCGGCCTGCCTGAGGTACTTGGCGTAGGCGCGCAGCAGCATGACCTGCCGCCAGGTCAAGCCGGCGCGCAGAACCAGCTCGTTGAACCGGTCGACTTCGACACGACCATCCCAGATGGCGGTGACGGCCTCGTTGAAACGCGTTGCGGTGGCTTCCCATTCGCCTGTGACGAAATCCGGAACCGACGCCTCCGGCCGGATCTTGAACTGGTAGATCCGCACCGTCAGGCCGTCGGGCCGGGTCACGGTGAAGGGTCGCTCCTCGAGGACCTCAACACCCATGCACTGCAGCATCGGCAGCAGTTGGCTCAGCGAGGCCGACCCGCCGGCGAGGTACCAGGTGAGGTAGGCCTCCCCGGCGGACGTCTTCTCGTCACCGGGTTCCATCTGCAATCGGACCGAATCCGGTTGCAGCCCTTCGATGATCCCGATGTCGGAGATCGCCTCGACCGGCTTGACCACCTGCTTGTACTCCTCGGGCAGCGCGTCGACGTAGTGCTCGGCTGTGCCTGCGTCGATCGCCCCCGCCGGCACCGATCCGAGCAGCCGGTCGCCCCAGGTGCGGGTGGCTTCGGTGAGCATGTCCTGAATGCGGGCCGTGTTCGCCTCGGAGGTGTCGACAGTGCGCACCTGTGCGCCGTCCGGCAGCATCACGGTGAAATGCACGACAGCCCAAGGGGATTCGCTCACCCGTGCCGCATAATCGATGCTGTCGCCGCCGAATTCCTGGATCAGGATGTCCTGCATGGCCAGCCGTACGGCTGTGGTGTAGCGGTCCCTCGGCAGGTAGACCAGACAAGATACGAAGTGCCCGAGGCGGTCGGTGCGCAGGAACAGCAGCGTCCGTCGCCGCGCCCCGAGGTCGATCACCGCACCGGCCATGTCCAGCAGTTGTTCGGCGGTCAGCGCGAACAACTCCGAGCGGGGGACGGTCTGGATGATGTCGAGGACGAGTTGACCCGGGTGGCGCGGGTCGTCCCGGGACATCGCCAGGGCCTCCTGGACGCGCCGCGAGATCAGCGGGATGTCGAGGACGTTGGCGTTCATCGCCGCGATGGTGAACAGCCCGACGAATCGGTGCTCGATGACGGGACTACCCCCCGATTCGCTGTGCTCGCGCACCACCACGATGTAGGGATAGGCGCCGTAGCGCAGGAAGCTGGGCATGGTGGCCTGGGCCAGCACCAGAGTGTCGCCGGGGGCGCTGAGTTCGGGCAGCACCTCCGTGCGAAGCCGTGCGACACCGAGCCTGCTGGACTCGTCTGCGGCGGCGGTCCCGGCCACCACGCTGCAACGCTGGGCTCCCAGCAGGACGAAATTGGTGTCCAACCACCTCAGCAGGTAGGCAACATCCATGCGGTCAGATCCGGGGAACCGGGTTCCGTCGTCGGCGGCGAGGTCGTGAGCCAGCGCGAGCAGGGTGTGCGATAGCGCCGCGGAGTCCTGGGCGACCTGGCGTGCGTCGGCGACCACCATCGGCAGTAGCCGCACGGCTTCGGCCAGGGCCCGCTGTTTGACCGTCGGCGACAGCTGTATGTGGATCCAGGACTCGTCGATGCCGGCGACGCCGTCATCAGCGGTGTCGTGATCGACCGGGCGGACGGCCGCCAGGGTGTCGTCGGCGTCACGGCGGACGCGCACCGTCGGGTGCATGAGCGCGACGTAGGCAACGCCGAGG
>Ga0194063_10002234_pt1 | contig 12144 bp, 12 predicted proteins | sample SepL3720m_MetaG_FD_155459 | JGI IMG/M metagenome (GOLD analysis project Ga0194063, IMG submission 155459) | Anoxic zone freshwater microbial communities from boreal shield lake in IISD Experimental Lakes Area, Ontario, Canada - Sep2016-L373-20m | ecosystem: Environmental > Aquatic > Freshwater... | reverse complement strand
TGTGGACATGCGCGTGGACGACGGGCTGGTGGAGCTGTTCGAGGATGCCGGGCGCCGCCAAAAAAACTAGGGCATGAACTCGCCGGCGGATTTTCTCCGGTTCATCCGGTTCTCGCACACGGTCTTCGCGTTGCCCTTCGCGCTGGGGGCGATGTTTGTGGCGGCCCGGGGGCTGCCGCCGCTCCCGACATTCGCCGGCATCCTGGCCGCGATGGTCTGCGCGCGCACGGCGGCGATGACGTTCAACCGGCTGGCGGATTGGGAGTTCGACAGAAGAAATCCCCGCACCGAAAACCGTCACCGGCTCGTGGGAAAAAATGTCGCGGCGGCGTGGTGCCTCGCGTCCTCGGCGGGGTTCATCCTTTCGGCCTGGTCATTGAACACGCTCTGCCTCCTGCTCGCGCCGGTCGCGCTGGCAATCGTATTTTTTTATTCCCTCAGCAAGCGGTTCACGTATTTCGCGCATTTTTTCCTGGGGCTGGCCTTGGCCGTGGCCCCGGTCGGCGCGTGGATCGCGGTGACCGGCACGCTGGAATTTCCGCCGCTCGTTCTTGCGGCCTCCGTGCTGCTCTGGGTGGCGGGGTTCGACCTCATCTACGCCACGCAGGATTGCGAAGTGGACAGGCGCGAGGGCCTGCATTCGATGGTTGTCCGGCTCGGTGAAAGCGGGGCCATGAGGCTCGCCGTCTATCTGCACGTCGCAGCGCTCGCCGGGCTGGCGGGATTCGGATTCGCGTCCGGCGCGGGGGGCACCTACTTCGCCTCGCTGGGAGTCATCGCAGCCGCACTTTTTTACGAGCACCTCGAAGCCCGGCGCGGTGACATCGCCTCGGTCAACCGCGCGTTTTTCCATGCCAACGCGGTCGTCGGAGCGGCGTTCGTCGCGGGCACATTTTTCGATCACTTTGCCCTCGCCTGAACCCAAACGCCGCCGCTGGCTGAAACGCCTGGCGATTTTTCTCGCCGCCGCCCTCCTTCTCTCCGGTGCGGCGCTGGCGGTCCTGACCAAAAACCTGACCCGGGTTGCGAGGTGGGCCGTCCAGCGGTCGCTTCCCGCAGCCAGGGCCGAAATCGGTGCCGTGCGCTACGAGGGGGGCGGACGCCTAGCCGTCAAAAAATTCGTTTTGCGGGACAGGGTAAGCGGCGAGGAACTCCTGCGCCTGGACAGCGGGACAGTGGTCTTTTCGTTCGACGACCTCCGCCGCAGGCAGCTCGGCGAGATCGAACTCGTGCACCCGGTCATCCGCGTCTCGCCGGATCTTTTCGAGATCCTGCCATCCGGCGCCCCCGGCGGAGGGGGATCATTGCCTCCCTGGGCGGCCCGGAGGATCGTTTGCGATTACGCGGAAGTCCTCTGCGAGGAATTCGGGCCGACCAGCCCGTCGATCAGCTTGAAGTGCGCGTTCGATTGGAGCGAGCCCGGGGCCGATCCGGCGAAGCCGCTCGAATTGACCGCATGGGATGTCCGGGTTTCGACCCCCGGATACCCGGACGATTTTCTTGTTTTGGACCGGGTGGATCTCGATTTCACCGCGCTGGGAATTCTGACAAAACACGAGGTCGCCTGCGTCGAGGTCGCCGGAGGGCAGTTGGTTCTCGGGGCCGCGCTGCAGCAGATCCTGTCCGCCCCGCCCGCATACTCCCCTCCGTCGGCCCATCCCGCCACCTCGTGGAAAATCTCGCAGCTCGTCCTGAAGGGGCTTGGGGTCACCCTCGAAGACAAGAGGGAGATCGCGACCAACATTTCTTTTCAAATCAACACCACGCTCACTGACCTCTCGCTCTCCGAGGCGGCCGGCGCGATCGGCGGCAGGGAACAGTCGGTCGAGATCGCGGACATGGAGATCCTGTCCCCCTACGACCCGCTCACCAAAGTCCTCACGATGCGCCGGGTTTTTCTGAGGTTTACCCTTGGCGGATTGCTCCGCAACGAACTCGCCGGGGTCACGGTCCTCCAGCCCACGATCCACGTCGGCCCGGACCTCTTCTGGTATATGGAAGATGCGCAGACGCGGCTCGCCGGACAAACAAAACAATCCTCCGGGCCCTCGTGGAAAATCGGGGAGCTCAAGGTCGATGACGGACGCCTGGTCGTCGGCAGCGGCGGGCGCACGAAATACGGGATCCCGCTCGGCTTCAGCGCCGAGGCGCGGGATATCGCCCTCGACAATCTCGCCACGCTGAAAGTTCAAACCGTCTTCCACATCCTGCCGGGGACGACCGCATTCCCGAGCTACCAGCTGGAAATGACCGCCAGGGAAGGCGACCTCCAGTTCGCGTATCCGCCGGAAAAAAACGAGAACAACCTCGTGGGAAAAGTCTTTTTCGACCGTCTGCGCTGGCGGCAATACGAAGCCGCCGACGCGTGGCTCTCGGCGACGTTCGACCGGAGCGGGATCAACGGGGGGTTCGGCGGCCGCGCCTACGGCGGCTACCTCAAAGGCGGGTTCAGCTTTCTCTTCGAGGAAAACACGCCGTGGATCGGCTGGCTCTATGGCGACAAAATCGACCTCAAGCGCTTCACCGACGTGATCGCCCCGCAGAACTTCCGCATGACCGGCCCGCTGGATTTCAAGCTTCAGATGGACGCGTTCGGCCGCCGGATCGAACGGATCAAGGGGAAGTTCAACGCGCCGAAACCCGGACACCTGAACATCGGCAAGCTCGACGACCTCCTGGCGGACATCCCGGACACCTGGAGCAACCTCAAAAAAAGCAGCACGCGCCTGATCATGGAAACGCTCCGGGACTTCGATTACACGAAGGCCGGGGGGGATCTCTGGTTCGTGGAAAACCAGGGAATCCTCGGGTTGAAGTTGCAAGGACCGCTCGGATCGCGCAACTTTGAGGTCGTGCTTCACGCCGACGAATCCCAGGAGGGCCGATGGAAACAAAAACCATGAAAATCATTTTCTCCGCCGCAGCCCTCGCGCTGCTGGCCGGCTGCTCCACACCCACGGTCAACCTCTCGACCGCCGAACCCATCAAGGTGGATATCGCGATGCGCCTCGACGTTTACGACCACAACAAGGCCACGGGAACGACGGCCTCCGGCGCCGGCGCAAACACGGCCGAAGAGCCCGAGACGCGCCGCCGTAACCGCATGGCCGACATCCAGAATTTTAAAAACTCGCGCCTCATCGGCGAAGGACACGACGGGCTCCTCTCGGTCCGCGTCGAAACTCAGGGCGAGGCCGGCGACTACGTGCGGAAAACCGTCGCAGCGGAAAACGCAGACCGCATGGCGGTCATGAAATCCATCGCCGAGAAGGGTCAAAAATCCCTGCCCGATGTCCAAACCGAACAGGCTGCCCTCTGGCGGAAACGGTCGTTCGAGGGCGAACTGATCGAGGTCCCCAACCCCGACGGCACGTTCGCGTGGGCATCAAAATCAGGCGGATAGTCTTCTTTACTCTTTTCCGGCGGCCGCGTAGCTTGGCTCAAACGTCCACCGACGTTGACTCTCAACCACAAAAAACTATGGCAACCACAAAACGCAAAGCAAATCCCGCACTTCTGAAACCCGTCCAGCCGGACGAAGCGCTCGCCGTCATTGTCGGCTCCAAGCCGCTTCCCCGCAGCGAAATGACAAAGAAGCTCTGGGACTACATCAAGAAACACAAACTCCAGGACGAGAAAAAGCGCACCATGATCAACGCGGATGACGCGCTCAAGGTCGTCTTCGGAGGCAAAAAGCAAGTCAGCATGTTCGAGATGACCAAGCTCGTCTCGGGACACGTTAAATAATTTTTTCCTCTCCCGCGGGACACCGCACGCGTGCCCCGCGGGCAGAGACTTTCCTTCCTGCCAAATCCGCGCGTAACGGAAGGAAAAGGAGCGGAGAGCAGCTTCCCATGAGGCTGCGAGCGCGGGGGCATCTTCGAGAGAACATCGAGAACGAAATTCTTTCAGAATTCCGCTACGTGTCCTTCGAAGTCAGGCGCAATGTAGAGGAACATGGAACATGTTTCTCCAGAACCGAGCTTATGCGCGAATTTTGGTTCCTGCTCCTCCGTTGCCTCAACGGAGGAAGGTTTTTTTCGCTCTCTCGGAAAGCTTACGGTTGCGTTTGGGATCCGGGGCGGACGTCCGGGGGCTTTCCTTCGCGGTTGCTGGTGCGGTCGCCCACCATCTCCAGAAGGTTCGCGGCGTCGGCTTTTTGTCCCAAGCCGATCTTTGCCTGGGCGAGTTTGAAGAGCGCGTCGTTCCGGTATTGCTCCCCGAAACCCATCAGGCGCAATGAGGCGACGGCGGCGGTCGCATAGTCCTGGTCATCCAGGGACTTTTGCGCGAGGGCCTGATACCGCGACGCCAGCCTGGAAGGGTTCGGGCGCAGAATCGAAAAGCCCAGAATCAGGATGATGAGAATGCCGAGGCATGCGGGAACTCTGATCCAGTATCCACCTGCGATGCGCGTCCGCTCCCCGGCGGCCGGTGGTTCCGTTTGGGCTTTCATTTCCGGAGTTGCTGCAGCATCTGCCGCGAGAGGATGGCCGAGGCTTCTTCGAACAATTTGGTCATCGCTTCGAGGGCGATAGGATCCGGAGGCGTTTTGTCAAGGAGCAGCAGTTGGATCCGGTATGTCGTTTCCTGCCTGCTCCCAAAAATCCCGAGGCGGGTAATAAAATCGTGCTCCACCGACGCCCGATCCACCCATTCGCCTTGTTCGTTGATGGTGGCGAACCAGACCGCCCCATGGATCCCCGGATCCTTCTTCATTTCCATTTGATACCGCGGCGGAACTCCGTCCGCCGGGACGAAAATTTCTTTTTTTTCGATAGTCCAGCCGTTCGCCTCATAGCACGCCGAAACATCATGGTAAGTCGAGATCGGGTAGTCGAACGCGACCACAGCCTGCATCCCCGGACGCCGGTAGTTCCAGATCGCGGACGACAAACCGAGCGTCTCGATTTTACTGATCCTGGGGGGGCCGATTTCGGACCGGTGCCAGTCGCCGATGCGGTCCGGCAGCGAGAACACCGCGCCGCTCTTCAACGCCGAGTTCGCCGCCAGCAGAGGCCCGGCCTTCTCATGCCACTTGTCCCAGCCTTTGAACGCGGACAATATCCCGAGGACGGCGAACAGGCCGCAGGCCACCGGGAACCAAACGGGGGGAAAACGGCTCGCGGCGGAAATCTCCACGCGGGCCGCCGCTTGGGGCGCTTCGCTTTTCCCTCGCGGAAAAAGGCTTTCGAGGCTCACGACCAGCAGGAGATAAACGGCGGTCAGGATGATGCTCTCCGCCTCGTGCTTCCAACCCGTCAGGATATCTATCCCATGGTAATACACGAGACAGGCTCCGAGCGAAATCCGGACGACGTTGCCCATGACGACAAAGGCCACCGCAGTCGGGAGGCACACAAGAAAGACCAGGCATGATCTCCGCCGCCAGAAAAGGTAGAAGATCGTGAACGCCGTGACAAAGAGGACGGAATTGATGCCGCTGCAGGCTTCCTCAACCAGCAGTTTCTGCCCGGGCAGCTCGATGACATTTCCGGTCACGTAATGGACCACTCCGAGCAAGTCGAGCGTGCGGCTGCTCATGGTTGTCGCCAGCCCTCGGAGAAACAGCCCCAGCCGGAGGTCCAGCCCAAGAGGCGGCGGAATAACTGTCAGAACCATGACCAGGGCCGGGCCCGTTTTCCGCAAAAGCGCAGGGCCTCCAATCCCCCACAAGATCGAAATCGTCGCGGCGAGCGCCGACACGATCCCCAGCCACGGCGACCAAAAAACGAGGGCGAGAGTGAGTAAAGCAAACGAGAGGAGCAGGATTGCGGCGCTCAGAACCTCGTTCCCTCCGCGCATCGACCGTGGGAGTTCCCGCAACCTGTCCCAGGCAAGAAAGGCCGCGGCCGCCAGCGCCTGAGGAAAAAATTGATACTCCGGCTGCTTCCAGAGATCGAAAAAGAACGCGACCAGCAGCGGGGCGAAGCCGAAACCCAACAGAACAAGGCTCCAAGTGGGAAATGGTATCATATGCTCCCGTGCTGATTCTTCAACGCAGCGAAGTATCCCGAACCCGGAGGGACTGCGCAAACAGAAAGAATGGGCTTCGCGGCCTGCCCCAAGCCAAATGCCGGGGCGAGAGACAAAAATACTCCCCGCCCTCTCTTCAACAAAAAGGGCAGGAAGTCTGAACAATCAATCAGGCGGAGGTCCTGGCGTTGCGGCGGACCATGAAGCCCACCGCTCCGAGAGCAAGGAATCCCATCACCCATGTGCTAGTCTCGGGAACTGCTGCAACTGCAACACCAGCTGCGAGGTGTCCGACCAACAGGTCGTTCCCGCAAGTTTCGGTGAGGCGAAAAGTCGCCCCGTTTGACAGCGAGGCAGAGGACAAATCAAATGTGAAAACATAGTTATCCGGTCCGCCGTTATACCCGCCGTTCGTTCCGACATTGATTCCGAGGGCCGCAACCTGGGCATCTGTCATGGTCGTTATGGAAAATAATCCACTCGAGATGACGGTGTCGGCGCCGCTGGCAATAAGCTTTGCGGGGTCGCTTATGGCATTTTGCGCCCAGCCGGTTGATTGCAACGTCGAAGCCCCGCTCAGGGCGGCAATGTTGTAGCTCAAGTTTCCAGTCGAAGGGTCGATGAGGTGAATGGCGTATTCGTATCCGGCTGCTGAATTCGCATACGTGAAATAGCCGTCGCCCACGTTCGGGCGCGACGGGACGAAATACGAGTTGTTGGTATCGATGAATATGTCGCCTATCCCAATACCTTCGTTCAAAGCGAGCGGGTTGAATCCGCTCACAACCATCAGTTTGTTCGTGTGGATGTCGAAAGCCATCGCACGCAGGTCCCAGCTCGCGTTGGCAACGCAGTTGGCTGTCACTTCGCCCGATTCGTTGATCCCCGACCTCGGGTCTGTCCCGTAGTTCAAACTCGGGCTGCCGTCGTTGACCGTGATGTCAACGTATGCCGCACGAGCAGAAAGATTGCTCATCGCCAACGCAACCAGAGAGGCAGCAAGAATTTGATAAGTTTTTCTCATAGATAGTATAGAATCGTCGAAATCGAAAAAAGTGTCAAGAGTTTTTCGCGATAAAAATGCATCTGGTTGTTATTCTATAACTCATTTCCTTCCAGGCGGCAGATTTTGAAAATGACGACAATAGTTGCATGAAGATGGGTAATAAGTGAACCTGCACGCAACGTTGCGAACAGGGTGACTGAGGCCTGTTTTTCCCTGCAACCTCACAATTCATGAACAAAAAAGCTCTCTGCCCCGGAGAGGGGCAGGGAGCTTTTAAATCCGCAAAAACTCAGGCCGAGGCTTTGGAGCGCCGGACCATGAACCCGACCGCACCCAAAGCGAGAAAGCCCATGACCCAAGTGCTGGTTTCGGGCACAGCGGCAACTGCGGCAACAACGGCGCCGCCGGGAGTCACCTCGAGGTGATTCACCGTAACTCCTGCATTGGGGATAATCGGATCGGGCTGGAAGGCATCGATGTAGGCATATCCACCATGGCCACCCAAGGCGCAATCATAGGCCATCACCGTGAGGGTGAGCGTATCGCCGACCAGAGTGCTCGTGTCGATATGGACGATATTCCAATCGGAGAACATCCAGGTGGCAGTTCCATCGTGATTGGTATTCAAGCCCGCCTGCCAGGTGATTCCATTGGAACTCGCACTACGGGAATCAAAGCTGATGGCGTAAAGGCTCGTATTCGTTGTGACATCAACAAGGTTAAAGCTGAACTTCGGGCACTCGTCCGCCGTGTGCGGGTTGGAGAGAGGATTCTCCAGCACTGCCGCAAAACCAAAATACATGTCGGAGCTGCCGTAGTTGGACACCGACTGTGTGAGCGTGGAGAAATTCGCTCCATTCGCCGCGTTGTTCAACCGAAAAGAATCGTTCCCCGAGAGAACTTCATGAAGCCGGCCCAGCGTGTTCGCATCTGTGGCACCGGCATTCGTTATGACGGCTGAATCACTCTGGTTGTGATTATTCAGCGTCTGTCCGTGGGAATTCCAATCTCCGGATTGAAGAGTCCAGCCCGAGCTGTTTCCAGCTTCAAATCCAGCGTTGTCAAAATTGACGCTGCCTGCAAATGCCGGTATCGCGAGTGCAGTGATGGCACACATTGAAAGAATTGTTTTTTTCATATTGTCGTGAGTTTACAGGCTGTTGGTATTTTCTCGTAGCTGACTGGCCGAATATCGAAAAATTCTCGTGGTGTCAACAGGAAAAAATAAAAAATTGTTAAAAACAGGCAATCGGTTGCGATGTCTGCCGTTATCGTTTCTTTGACTTGGAACGAAGGCCACATCCAGTCTTGTTGCAGATCAAGGCACGCAACGTTGCGTAATATTGTGTTGTTTGCTCTCAAAATGAAAGTGGTGCCGCCTTATTGCAGGCCATGACCGTCGGATTTCCGCGAAGCGTTTTGTGTGTAGGCGGTTGATTGACGCCTGGGACGGCAGGTTGGAACTTTTCTGCCGGCACTTTTCCTTGTGTGCTCGGGAGGTGCGCGTAAAAATACCGCTGATGAACCGCGTCGCGATCGGGATCTATTTTCTGGCGCTCTGCCTCGTTGCCCGGGCCGAAGAGGGCCTCCACGAGTCAGCCGACCAGAGTTTCTACTGGAAGGATGGTCTTTTCCTCAAGGTTGCTCTGGTGGATGACGCCAAGGCGTTTTTAGCCGAATGGATGAATAATCCTTCAAAGCACGGAAACCCGGCGGTCAAGACGCGGACATCGTTCCATCGGGGCGATACTGTTTTTCCTGCGGTGTTATATTTCACCCGTGCGGTGAACTCTGAGGGGAAGGCGGATATCGTCTATTCGCTCTTGTTCCGGCGTCCGGACGGCTCGATTTACGAAAACCCTCAGGACCTGACGGTTGTGGACGGCCCGCCGCCCAAAGAGACCAGGCTCAGCAAGGCCAAGGCGGGCCTCAAGATCGAAGATACGGATCCGTTCGGGGAATACACGCTGAAGGTGACAATCACGGACAGGATCAAAAATACGACCGTGGAGATGATTTTTAAATTTTCCGTGGTGGACCCGGACGCCAAGCCGCCTGAGACCCCGGCGCCCGAGAGCAGTGACCCCATCCCCCCCGAGCCATCGCCGACGCCGATGCCGACAACCCGGGTGCGTTCGTTTTCGGACAGCAGGCGTTAGCGGGTCTGGCGTTGGTATATTGCTGGTTCCCGGTGAGCGAGCGGTAGTAATCGGCGACCTGTTTCTATACGCTTCGGGGACTTCGCCTTCATCGCCGCCGAGCAGTTGCTTGTCCCCCGCCCTGCCAGAGTCCTCTTGCGAGAGCACGAGCGCTGAGCCGGATTGGATCCCTCCCTGCGCGGCATGCAGTTGTCCGACGATCTGCTTGTGCAGTCGGTTGAAATCCTCCACGCGGCCGTCCTTCAGCGAGGCCTGGGATTCCTCCATGAGCCGCAGGACATCGGCGAGTGCCGCCAAAGGATGGCTCCAGGCCTTCCGCTATCAAAAACCGGCCTCATTTCGCGACTTCAAAAGCGGCTTTCAATGGAAGTTCAACCTTCTTAATATGGTCACGCACCATGACTTCGACTGTGTAAGTGCCTGACGGGTCTTGAGAATCGATCCGGATTCCCATGCGTTCTTTGGCAAGCTGGAGGGAATGGGCGGGAGCAACATACTTGCCCTTCAAGCCAACAAAGTCCTTTTGCTCGCCATAGATACTGCCGTCCGGCTTCCGAATGACTATGTCATAGGTCACGTCCACGGAACCTTTGGAATCGATACCCGGATCGACGAAAAGAATCGCTGAAAACAGGGGGGCATTTCGATGCGCCCTGTTGTTCTTCAACTCCGTCAGGTTCGGTGTTCCTGGCTTGTTCCAATCCTCGAAGAACTGTGCGCTCTGGGTTAAATATAGCTGCGCTCCAAAGCCATTCTTGGACTTCATATTTGGAGTGTCGGCAGCCGGTTTGCCATCCTTGCGCCAAGCAGTGGAGTCCTCTCCATGTAAGGAAGCTCCAAACAGCACAGCAATGAGAAAACAAATCGTGATTTTCACGGCGTGGGGCAAGTGCCGGCGGGAAGTTTGATGGGGGCAGCCTCGGTGTCCTCCTGATTATTTGACCAAATAAAGCGTCGTTGCCTTGTTGCCCGTCTTCTTGAGCCCCTTGACTTGTTGAACGGCTTCGCGGACTGCTGACACGGCCTCTCCAGCCCGCTTCACAATGTCACCCATGCTGATTCCATCTTTCGAGGCTTGGATAATTTCGCCTACCGTGATGACAAGAGCTTCTTTCTGTTCCTTGGACAGACGCTTGCGGGCAACTTTCTCACCCCTGACCGTCTTCCCTGTCAGCTCTTCATATTGACGCTCCAAGTCCGCAACGGCTGTCTTCGCCTCTGAAAGCTTTTTTACAACATCGGATAGGGCCTCTGCTTTCAACGCTTCGATCTCTTTGTTCGCCCGGTCTTGGATCGCTTGGATTTTCTCTAGTGCGGATGCTGACATGTTAATTTTGATTGGTTGGTTACGGTGGTCGTGAAGGGGATGAGAACGTATTGCGGTATCATCCGGGCAGCAAGCTGATAAACCTCCCGACTTAACTTCATTTTGTTATGCGGCGGAGGGCTGGAGAGTGAACCCCAGAGCAGCGCACGAGCATGGGCGTCCCGCCCGTGTGAGGCTCTCGCTCCGCTGCGATGCTCAGTATCCAAAAAGCCGGGACGCCTGTTCCCCCTGGTTTTCCTCCTTTTGCGGGGGCGTCATTCCGGCTTGCAGGCGGTTCATAAATCGGGATTGATGCAAGGGACATGAACCTCCGTCTTCTGGCACCCGGGCTTCGGCCGATTGCGGACAAAGTCCTTTCCGGCGGGCGGATATCCGATGCGGACGCCTTGGCCCTCTATGCCAGCGGCGATCTCAACGGGATCGGCCGGATTGCCAGCGTGGTGAGGGAGCGGATCAACGGCGACGTCGCCACGTTCATCAACAACCGCTACATCAACTACTCGAACGTGTGCCTGCTTTCCTGCGGGTTCTGCGCGTTCGGGGCGAAGAAGCGCGAGGCGCACGCCTTCGAGATGGCGGTCCCGGAGATTGTCGCTTCCGTCCGGGAGGCCCTGGGGCTCGGGATCACCGAAATCCACATGGTCGGCGGCCTGCATCCGACGCTTCCGGGGGAGTGGTATCTGGGCTTGCTCCGCGATCTCAGGGCGCTGGATCCCGGGCTCGTTATCAAGGCGTTCACCGCGGTCGAGATCCGGCATCTCGCCGCCCGGGTTTTCAAAATGCCGCTGCGCAAAACGCTTGTCCTGCTGAGGGAAAACGGCCTCGGCGCGATCACCGGGGGCGGCGCGGAAATCTTCGACCAGGAAATCCGCGACAAAATTTGCAAGGGCAAGGAGACGGCCGACGAGTGGGCCGAGGTCCACCGCGAGTGGCACCGGCTCGGCGGGCGCAGCACCTGCACCATGCTCTACGGGCACATCGAAACCGCCGCCCACCGCGTGGACCACCTGCGGCGGCTGCGGGAGCTTCAGGACGAGACCGGCGGGTTCACCGGGTTCGTTCCCTTCGCGTTCGAGCCGGATGGCGCCCGCCCGGCGCTCCAGGGGATCCCCCGCGCGACGGCCCACGAAGAGCTGCGGAATTTGGCGATCAGCCGGATCTACCTCGACAACATCGACCACATCACCGGCTACTGGATCAGCCTCGGGCTCCCGCTCGCCCAGGTGTCCTTGAATTTCGGAGTGGACGATCTCCACGGGACAGTCATCGAGGAAAAAATCTTTCATATGGCCGGCGCCCTCACCCCGCAGCAGCAGACCGTGGCCAGCCTGGAAAAAGCGATCCGCGCGGCGGGCCGGGTTCCGGTGCAGCGGGACAGCTATTACCAGAGGCTCGCCGCACCGGATCCAGCCGGGCTTGCCGGGTGATGGCTCCGCGTCTCGGTTGCGTTCCCTATTTGAACGCGCGCCCTCTCATCCACGGTCTCGATGCCGCGCTCGAGGTTCCATCCGTCCTCTCCCGCCGGTTCCTCGCAGGCGACTTCGACGCCGCGCTCCTGCCGGTCTTTGAGGCGCTGCGCCTCCCGGCCCCGAGGATCGTTGACGGCTATGGAATCTGCTCGGCAGGAGCGGTTCACAGCGTCATCGTCGCGCACCGCCTTCCGCTCGAAGAGACGC
>Ga0194063_10002232_pt1 | contig 12148 bp, 8 predicted proteins | sample SepL3720m_MetaG_FD_155459 | JGI IMG/M metagenome (GOLD analysis project Ga0194063, IMG submission 155459) | Anoxic zone freshwater microbial communities from boreal shield lake in IISD Experimental Lakes Area, Ontario, Canada - Sep2016-L373-20m | ecosystem: Environmental > Aquatic > Freshwater >... | reverse complement strand
ACCGAATACAGGGTGTCCTTAATTGAAGTAATTTTATCTAGTACTCCAAGGTCATTCTTTTTATTAAAGAATAATAAGTAGACGGCTATGGCCGCAATTAATACAAATACGATTGATACTCCAACAATTATTTTATTTCTTGTTAAAAGTTTTGACTTATTGCTAATGGCCATATTGCTATCTGACTGAGCTATAGCAGTTTCAATTGGTGCTACTGGTGTACTAGTTTGTTGTATGATGGGTTGAATTTCTTGTGGTGCTATTGGCTCTTGAGTTATTTGTGGTGGAGTTGGAGTTATTAAGACATCTTGCTGCGTTATCGGTTCTTGATTTTCTTCTGATTGCATATATATATCCCTACATTAAGAATACCTTGTTATTACTTTTAATTTTAGCACAAGTGTAATAACTGTAGCCTAAAGTTAAATATATATCGTTAAATAATTCTATTTACTATTTAATTTCAAAGCGGAAGCCGGGATAAATTATCCAAAAGATATTATAAAAAATATAATTATCAACTAGTTTATGGTATATAATTTGATTAGGCCCCGTGGTGGAGGCCTTTTGGGAGAGCCTGTGAGAGCGGGCTCTTTTGATATTCTCTGAGATAGATCACTTTACATGTTTTAGATATAAAAAAGACATAAAATAATCATGCCTGTAATATTAATATTGGCCAGGGGAATCTCGAAAACCGAGATTCACCCCGACCTGAACCAATTTGAATTACCTCGCATTACTTTGCGGCCAAACGATAGCCTTAGCAGCATTAACTTTTTCATACAGCAGACCATTTTCCTGAAATTTATCTTTGAATAAGATAACTTCATTCACGGCCCGCCGATTAACCCCAAATCTGGCAGCTATATCTTTATACTTTACGTCCAATTCGGAATTAATTATAAACATAGCGATATGGCGAGCATCTACTATGTCCCTTTTCTTGCCGCCAGCAATCATTTGATAGACTTTCAGCTTACAAACTTTAGCTACTGCTGCGATAACTGCCTCGATCTGTTCTTTTGTGTAAGGGTTGAGATTATCACCAGTAGGAGCTTCCTTTTTCTGTGATTTCATCATATGAATCAACTCCTTCGAAGAATATTGCGTTGCTTGGTTCAAGAGCAACATATTAAACTGCACGCAGCTCAATATGTCGCTCCCGAACAGTAATTCAAATGTTAAGGTTCTGTGAAGCCATCATGTCACAGCACAAGTATTTTGTAAATAATTTACTTGATTACAACAACTTACTTATTCTGATCATATAGGCCAGAAGGGAATAGGTTATTCATCTTGCTCATCCCTGGAAAAACTTATTAGATCATAAAGGGTTCTGCAATCGTACACAAACCCCTGCCAAACAGGACAAAACTAAAATAACAGATTAGAATCGGTTCGGCTTTTTCGAATACAATCTAATCTGTTTTATTTTCTGTCAAATTACCTCTGTTAAAAAAGTTCTATTCCGGGTGCCCCTTTATTTATTTTAGATTTATAAAAATTTAAGTATTACGTCTTCGAGTAGCTCCCGAGGAACAATTTGCTAGTGCTTTTTATAATATATATTATATGGTATAGTTTTAGGGTTATTTGTTCCTTAACATCATAATATTTTAATCTGTTCTAGAAGTTATCAATAGACACAATAGGCATTGTAAATCTACGAGGCCTTTTGTGTCTATTGGTGCGCAAGAACCGATAACAAATATTATATTGGGAGGAATCAGAATGAAAACATTGTTATTTCAAAACGACAGCTCAGTTTATGCAGTAGTCCTTTCGGACGACAAAGATTTGTCTAAAGACACAATTAAGACAATCGAATGGTTACTAACCTCGGATTTTCGCAAATCAGAAACACTAAGCGGGCCATTTCCATTTATCGGCCCCAGGCGTGAAATCGTTACGCCTTGGAGTACGAGTGCCTCAGAGATTATGGATAACTGCGGAATCATTGGCATAGAAAGAATCGAAGAGTTTTTTTATTCTTCTGGAGATTCTATTTATGATCCGATGCTACAATCGCAGTATGACGTAATCAATCAAGGTACCTTATTGCTTAATCGCAAACCAGATCCGATTATGTATGTTGATGATATTTCAGCATATAATAACACGGAAGGCTTAGCTTTAAGTAGTGAGGAAATAGACTATCTGAATAATCTTGCGACAACAAATGGTCGCCCTTGGACAGATAGTGAATTGTTTGGCTTTAGTCAGGCAAATTCCGAGCATTGCAGACACAAGATTTTCAACGGAGATTTTTTGATTGACGGCATAAATAAGAAAGAGTCATTATTTAGCCTAATCAAAAAAACCACTCGAACCAACCCCGGCAGCGTTGTTTCAGCTTATGCAGACAATTGTGCATTTTTGGATGGACCAAATGGCCGAAGATTTATCATTGGCGAAAACGGATACTTCAAAAATGTCAAAGGCAAGCAACTGATCACTTTAAAGGCGGAAACTCACAATTTCCCAACAACAGTTGCAGCGTTTCCTGGTGCCGCTACCGGAACTGGTGGCGAAATTAGGGATCGTATGGGTGGTGGACGTGGATCAATACCAATGGCAGGCACTGCTGTATACATGACCTCTTACCCTCGTTACGGACTAGTTCGCGGAAACATGAGTGAACGAAAATGGCTATATCAGACACCAGAGGAAATTCTAATCAGAGCTTCAAATGGTGCATCGGACTACGGTAATAAATTTGGTCAACCCTTAATCAATGGCGCTGTTCTAACGTTTGAACAGATGGTCGGCGATGTAAAATATGGGTACGACAAAGTTATTCTTCAAGCCGGTGGCGTTGGTATGGCGTATATCGAACACCTAGACAAAGGCGAACCAAAAAAGGGCCAGATAATTATTCTTTTGGGCGGAGATAATTACCGGATAGGAGTCGGTGGCGGCGCAGTTTCATCAGTTGACACAGGCCATTATGCCGGCGCAATTGAGCGAAACGCAGTTCAAAGACCCAATCCCGAGATGGAAAAAAGAGTCTATAATGTAATCCGCACTTGTATCGAGTTGGAAGATAATCCCATAATCACTGTACACGACCATGGAGCCGGCGGTCATATAAACTGCCTAAGCGAATTGGTTGGTGAAGCAGGAGGAATAATCTATCTCAACCGTCTACCAGTCGGAGACAAAACTCTTTCACAAAAAGAGATTATCGGCAACGAATCTCAAGAAAGAATGGCAATTCTAATTGAAAAAGAGAATCTTAGTCTTATAGAAAAAATAGCGGCCGATGAACGTTGCCCTATCTATAATATAGGCGAGATTACCGGAGATGGACGCTTTATTTTCAAAGACGAGATTACCGGAGAAGAACCATTTAATTTTTCAATCAAAGACATGTTTGGCAAACCGCCAAAGACAGTAATGACCGACACGACTCAGCCTTTGAAGCTTAAACCCCTCAACTATGACATTAACAATGACGATTTTGAGTTTTTGCTCAAAAATGTTTTGGTGATGGAATCAGTTGCATCGAAGGAATACTTAACAAGTAAAGTCGATCGATCGGTCACAGGACTAGTAGCCCGTCAACAATGTGTTGGGCCATTACATCTTCCATTAAGTGATTTGGGGGCAGTAGCCCTCGATTATGTTGGGTATGATGGCATTGCTACCTCATTAGGTAGCGCTCCGGTTCCGGCTTTAATAGATGCTGGAGCAGGTTCAAGACTAGCGTTGGCTGAAGCATTAACTAATATTGTTTTTGCACCGCTTAAAGATGGGCTATTAAGTATTTCATGTTCAGCTAATTGGATGTGGCCATGCCGCAATCCTGGCGAAGACGCAAGACTATACCAAGCAGTAGAGGCCATAAGTGAGTTTGCGATATCATTAGGTATCAACATACCGACTGGTAAAGACAGTATGTCAATGACTCAAAAGTATCCTAATGGCGACAAAGTCCTAGCCCCTGGCACAGTCATAGTTACAACTGTTGGTCAAACCTCTGATATCACGAATATCGTATCCCCAGTGTTAAATTGTGAGGCACGAGATAGCATGATTATCAGAATCGACTTCTCAAGCGATAAGCTAAAGCTAGGTGGATCAAGTTTTGCTCAATCAATAGGGCAGCTCGGCAACGAAACCCCAGACATAAAAAGTAGTAGCTATTTCGTTGATGCTTTTAGGGCAGTCCAACAACTAAACTATCATGGAATGATATTGGCAGGGCATGATATTTCAGATGGTGGCTTAATAACCACTTTACTGGAAATGTGTTTTGCTAATGATGAAGCAGGTCTTAGTATTAATCTGGGAGTATTTAGAGAAAGCGATATCGCAAAGATATGCTTCGCTCAAAACCCAGGCGTAATACTCCAAGTTAAACCCGAAGCTCTAAATATGTTAATATCGGCTAGAATTAAATTTGAAAACATTGGCTCTCTTGATAAACCAGGCGAGATATCAATCAGAAACAACTCTGATCACTACCGGCTCAATATTGCATATTTAAGAAATGTTTGGTCAAGGGTATCTTACAACCTAGACACACTACAAACTAATCTCGATTTGGCTGTTGATCGATTTTCTAATCTGGGAGAGCAACCACTTGGTTATAATTTCCCAGAAAACTTTACCGGAAAACTTTCACAGTATGGGCTTACTATTCATAAAAATAATACCGGCAATATTAAAGCCGCTATTATTAGAGAGAAAGGCTCAAATGGTGATCGTGAAATGGCTTGGTCACTCCACATGGCTGGATTTGATGTCAAGGACATTCCAATGAGTAAGCTAATAGACGGATCCAGAACATTGGATGATATTCAGCTGATAGTATTTGTCGGCGGCTTTTCAAATTCTGATGTACTAGGTTCAGCTAAAGGCTGGGCAGGAGCTTTTTTGTTTAATGAAAAAGCAAAAATAGAATTAGACAAGTTCTATGCTCGATCAGACACTATGTCACTCGGAGTATGCAATGGCTGCCAATTAATGATACAGCTTGGACTCATAAATAAGAGTCACCAGGTTAAACCGCAGATGGCTCATAATCTCTCTGGTAGATTTGAATCTGGCTTTGTTGGTGTTGATATTTCAAAAGATCCTGGCATAATGCTTGAGTCATTATCAGAAAGTCAACTTGGTATCTGGGTAGCTCACGGAGAAGGTAGGTTCTCATTACCTTATGCTTCGGATAAATACCGTATCGCATTAAAATACAGCTATTCTGATTATCCAGCCAATCCCAATGGAAGCGATTATAATGTGGCCGGCTTAGTAAGTGATGACGGTAAACATCTAGCTATGATGCCTCACCCCGAACGCTGCTTGAGGCCATATAACTGGGCATACTATCCCGAAGACCGTCGCTATGACGAGATTACTCCTTGGGTAGAAATGTTCATAAACGCTTACAAATGGTGCAAATAACACAAAGTTATCGATTAATTCATAACTTAAGGACCTTGTTTCAAACGAAACAGGGTCCTATTAATTTTCAGCCTATATTATTATGATCATCCACAAGACCATGCCATTAAACTTATGTTATAATCATAACCAATTAATAGGAGTAAATATGAAAAATTACAGAAGTTTTATTATGGTAATCGTACTGATATTGATGATAATGGGCCTAATCCAATTTACATCACCAACAATAGGCGACACGCTAACTTCGATACTGACAACAATCACAACGATTATTGGACTCTTTTCGGTATTTTTCGAAATGCGCAAATCAGCAAACATTGCCCTTTGTAATTTTATATTAGAGCTCCAGAAGTATTTTAGTAACGATCAACCTACTCAAATCGCTTACCGTGAACTCGATAGACTGTATTGTAAGGAAATTACCGATACTAGCAAATTAAACCGCACCGAAGTAGAACGGTATGTATCATTTTTAGAAATGCTCTGCGATTTAATTAACAAGGGAGCCCTAACAATTAAAGACGCCAATCAACTATTCGGATATCCATTTTTCTTGGCAGCAAATAACAAAACAGTTCAGGATATGGAAATCAAAAAATATCCAGATTACTACAAAAACATATACAAAGCTTATCCAGTGTGGGTGAAATTAAGGACTAAGAATAAACTAAGTATCCCTTTTTCTGAGACACCGCTAATATAATAATCAATTAAAAAACCCTGTCATTCGACAGGGCTGTTTTAATAAATCTTTAGATCATTTGTTATTAGCTTTGATCACTATTAGACTATAATATGAATATAATGAGTAAAATTACACCTATTTCGAAAGATCTATTTAAACAAATATTTCCGTATGATGAGTTTAAAAAGATACTTGAACTATTTATACAACAAGCTAAATTGAACAAGAATACGGGCAGGTCTAATGGTAACCATCAGGCTCGTTTTAACACTGGTGCTAAGCTCTATAATCACTTTGGTCAAGGAGCGGCTTCAAAGGCTCCATATATAAACTATTGGTGGATAAGCATATATTGGAACCCTGAGATGCACGAGCTGGTACTCGCCGTATATACGGATACCGAGGATCTGGCTGGTGCAACCTTTTTTCCACCAAAAGAACTCAGTGGTATTGACGCTACAATACCAGGAAAAGGTCGTGTTACGAAACTATATTCATGTAGTGATGACTATATTGAAAATGACATACTGGAACTTTATGAAAAGTTCATGGAAGCATGCGCCGCAATGGATAAGTACGAGATCGAATACCAGCCTCCTAAAGATAGATATCTAACTTTTGGCCGTCAAGACCACCTGGCTGATAGTATTACTACAATCAATAAGCATAGCTTAACTACAAGTAATCTTATGGGATATCCAGACGAGAACACTACAGAAAAACCAATAGATAAACTTGAAGTAAGTGCTGAAGAGAACCAAAAATTGAGCATGACGGTAAAATTTAACAAAGACGACAGACAGATGGTAGTCAATGCTATTTATCAGCTTTGGGAACAGACAGGTATAAGCTTGAGTAGAGGCAAACTAAAACAGTTACCTGGTATATCTCACCGATTATATCGCGACTCAAAGAGGGGTGAGCTGTTTCTTGTCTTTGGAGGTGTAGGCGACTGGCACGGCATAGCCGAAGATCAACTAGATGGAATCTGTCAGGCATATAAGTCTATGAAGCCTAGCATCTACTTTGACGATTTTAGTTTTGGGTCACTAGTGCTTGCGGAGAAAAATAATGAAAGCATCGACATATTCATGGGGGATTTACAAGATTTTTTGTATAACAAAGACAGTTTAATCAAGAGCATAGCCGGTGATTATCAGTTTCACTACAAGAGATCGGGCGACATAATAGAAATAAGGGAGACGGGCCTTAAACTGTGGTATTTCACATCTATACCATTAAGTAATTTTGAAAATGGTAGTGATCAGGTTTTTGAAGCGGTTGAGAAAATATCTCACAGCGCCAATATCACAAGCGCTAAAGAGGCGCTTAGGCAATATTCTGCAACATCATCACCCGAAAGGGTTGCGCATATTGTCTATAGGATAGTAAGAAATCCTAAAATCGCACAGCTAATTAAAGAAGATAGAAACTACATATGCGAGATATGCGAACGCGAGCCGTTTATACAGAAGAATGGCAAACCCTATGCCGAGGCAGATCACATAGAGCCGTTAGGTGGAAATTATAAAGGCTTAGACACCCCAGAGAATATGCGTTGCTTGTGCGCCCAATGCCATGCGACAATTACGCACGGGTCTGATGAAGTTATTAAAAAATTATTAGAATCAAGCAAATGGCAATCTTGATACCTATCCTGTCTGCGTTGTTGCTGATTGCCCTTGTAAATAAAGGCCGTGCTGCTCGTCGACATAGCACTTTTAATAAACTTTCTTTAAACGATAAAGAAAAAGCAGTAGCCAAGAGCAAGCGAAAACAAGATGAAGTTAAATATTACTATTACTTCGAGCCAAGCTCAAGAAGTAAATCATACTAATCATAGCATAATAATTGATTTTAGTCAATGGTGATTAACCTAATCGGACACAACCTTAGCCTGTTAAATATCAAATTTAATAACTTCAAAACATTCTCTATAACCAATGAAACTCTGACAGGATAGCATCACAATCAAAAGCTAAAGTCTACTCTTAAATTTATATGATGAAAGTTCTAGAAACAGTATAATTATAATTACCTATAGTGATGGACAAAAACACAACTAAATATTATAATAGTAAAGTTCCAAAAAATATATTTAATATATATTTTATTCGCACCTTAAAATCTTTAGAAACGGAGGTAGTTTATTATGTTAGACATTCGATTTATTGTCGAAAATGTTGACCTAGTGAGGCAAAATACGATCGAAAGAAATGCTACAGCTGATGTCGACAAAACAGTTTCACTTTATTTGCAGTTAAATAAAATGGAGCAGGATCTTAATGATTTATTAAATAGATCAAACAAGATTGCTGAATCATTCAAGGTTGCCGATGAAGAAGGAAGAGATGCCCTTAAGATTGAATCAACTGATTTAAAGTCGAGGGTATCAAAGTTGAAGGAGGAGATTCAGGTAGTCAAGGAGGACTACAACAAAGAAATGCTCAGGATACCTAATCTTGCGGCACCAGATGTACCACTCGGCCTTAATGAAGAGGGAAACATCCCAATTAAATTCGTAGGAGAGCCTACAAAATTTAATTTTAAGCCACTCGATCATGTTGAGCTTGGTAAGAAATTAGATATCCTAGATTTCGAAGCAGCCGCAAAAGTAACTGGTTCTAAGTTTTATTTTTTAAAAAATGAAGCAGTTATACTTGAGATGGGACTGATTCGCTACGCACTTGATCTGGCGATCAAACACGGTTTTACACTGATGACTACGCCAGAACTGGCACGTGACGAGATCATTACTGCATCAGGTTTTGCACCAAGAGGTCCAGAGAGTCAGATTTATTCGATTACAGAAGGCGGGCTCAGTCTAATAGGCACATCGGAAATAACCATCGGTGGATACCTAGCAAAGACAATCATTCCAGAAGAGGATCTTCCTATTAAAATTTCTGGAATCAGCCACTGCTTTAGAACTGAAGCTGGTAGCGCCGGGCGCAACAGCAAAGGTCTGTATCGAGTCCATCAATTTTCGAAAGTAGAAATGTATCAGTTTACCCATCCAGACAAAAGTGCTCTTGCCCACGAACAAATGCTTGCAATTGAAGAAGAATACTACCAATCATTAAACCTGCCTTATCGTGTCCTGCTTATGTGTAAAGGTGATCTGGGAACCCCAGCTTACAGAAAATATGACATTGAAGCATGGATGCCTTTTATAGGCGAGAATGGTGATTATGGGGAAGTTACTTCAGTTTCAAACTGCACAGACTTTCAAGCAAGAAGATTGAGCACGAAATTCAGAGATTCAGAAACCGGAAAAGCCAAATTGGTACATACCTTAAACGGAACAATAGTTGCCGTAACCAGAACAATGCTAGCGATTATTGAAAATTTTCAACAAGAAGATGGCACAGTTTTAATACCAGAGGTTTTATACGCTTATACTGGACTCAGAAAAATCGAACCGAAAAAAAAGAGATTCTAGAACTTTCTGCCCCAAATTTCGAATGTGGAGGAAACAAAAAATGAAAAAAGAAAATTTAACTATTCATTTGTCCACTGTGCCCGCTATAGACAAAACAGTATATGAAGTTGTTGAGCGCAAGGGCATCGGACATCCAGACACGCTTTGCGATACATTAGCCGAAAAGATATCACAAGCTTATTCGCAGTATTGTCTAGCAAAGTACGGAATTGTCTTGCGACACATGGTCGACAAGATTGCATTATCTGGTGGATCGGCGATGGTCAAATTTGGCGGAGGCAAAATGCAAAAGCCAATTAGACTCTATCTAAACTGCAGATTTACGAGAAACTACATGAAAGAGGATATCCCATATCTGGATATTGTTAAGAAAGTTGTCTATGAACACTTTGGCAAAGTAATGCCACTACTGGATCTTGATGAATGGCTTATTATCGTTGATAATACCCACTTTTCGCAAGGCCCAGGGGTTGTATATGATGCCGACGGCACCTCAAAGAATGAACGTCAGTTCTTTTTTGAAGTTCCTGAAAAGAATTTTGCAGCTTTCCATAACAACAACATGCTTTCAAATGATACTTCTACCACCGTAGCTTACCACCCCTTGAGTGCAACTGAGCAAATCGTGTTAATGATTGAAAGATTTTTGAATGATGATAGCTTTAAAAAGGATCATCCCTATGTTGGCACCGACATCAAAGTCATGGCAAAAAGGACTAACAACAAGCTAGACATCACTGTTTGCATCCCCTTTATTTCAAAATATACAGCCGATCAAGAATTTTATTTTGATAAGTTGAATTATTTAAATGGGGTTATTCGCAAATTAGTCGTTGACAATTATAGTCAATTTGAAGTTAGCATATTTCTCAACACTAGGGACAATCCAGAAAAATCTGACTATTATTTAACCCTAACAGGCAGCGCAATTGAGAGTGGTGACGAAGGTGTCGTCGGACGAGGTAATCGCTATAACGGAGTTATTTCATTTACCCGTCATATGACATTGGAAGCTTGTTGCGGCAAAAACCCCGTTTATCATGTTGGTAAATTATACGCAGTTATTTGTGATCAGATTTCTAATGAGATCTTCAGCCAAACGAAACTTGAAACATACGTTTACATGACATCCCAGATGGGGAGAAGCTTAGCTGACCCTTGGTCTGTCTATGTAGAAGTATGCAGCGAAGAACTTTATTTTTGGCAAGAAGCTTTGATTAAAGAGATCATTGATCAGAATCTGGCAAAAACCAACGAAACAGCTCTAAAGATTGTAGAAGGTGAAATTAATTTGTTCTTATAGAACATATTATATGTCCATGTCGGTTATCGGCATGGACTTTTTCATATCCCAAATTTTTGATTTGGCTCATGCTGGACACAAGATCCATCATCAAGAAAGATCGTACAAGGCTTTGTGCCAACACATAATGCTGTTTCGTCATCTATTACTAAACCAGTTTCTTCAGGTAGACAGATTATTGGTAATTTGTTATCAATAGACCAGTTTTTAAACTGTTCAGACTGCTCATCATTATAATGACAGGCAACAGAATAACCATTAATTTTTCCTAAACCATCATGGCTAACATATTTAATATCGTTTGGATCGTTATGGGTGTTAATTTGATCCCCAAGAATAATCGCCCCAGCACTGCCACCATAGATAGACCCGCCACGATCGATATATTCAATCAATAGCTTTGAAAAACCCGAAGTATTAATTTCAGACATTAGGTTCCAAGTGTTGCCACCGCCTATATAAATCGCATCGAATTCCAACAAATTATCAAGATTATAATTATTCAAATCATTTAAAGTTATAAAATTTAAATCAGTTCGATTGTGTAGCTTTATTATATGGCCCATCCATTCATTGGCGGTTGGGAATAGTTTATGACCCCTAAGGGCTATGGGAATGTATAAATAATTACCATTTTTCGGTATTTTATCAAAAAAAAGCTTGTCGAGGGAGAATGATTGGCTTTCATTTCCGCCGCCCGACAAGTATATATTCTTATGTTTCTTTACTTTCTGCATATTCCTACAGCTTCTCTAAGTTGGTTTATATCAATATTAAAAGTATACACCAACCGATCTAAATATGCATCCATTGTTTCTTTTTGAGGTAGTGGTAGTCCTAACATTCCGCAGATTCTTAAGTTAACTAAGCGTTCAATTTCAATTCGCGCATTATTAACTGCTTCAGATTTTGGTATTACTGGATCAATAAAATTAGACCAATAATCAAAATAGAAGGCTAATATCTCATAGATATCGACAGTGAAATATTTTTCGCTAATTACTTTCGCAAACCTTCTGAATTGTAAACCCGGCCCTTTGTTCGATGCTTTAACGCCACAAATCGATAATAGTGATAATGTTCGACATGAATCAAACATCTCTCTGTCACCCAAAAAAGCCAATGGCATTAAAGTATCAAAATAGGTTTCACTTTTATTTAAGGCCCAAGAAATACGTTCTAAACCAAAACCAATGTCACTAATTACGATTGGATCTCGGTCTTTTTGAGGAATTTCAAAATATGATGCGTCACCAAGTTCTAAATCTCCATACAAAAAGAACAATTCAATTTTTGTAAATTCTCC
>Ga0194063_10002231_pt1 | contig 12154 bp, 10 predicted proteins | sample SepL3720m_MetaG_FD_155459 | JGI IMG/M metagenome (GOLD analysis project Ga0194063, IMG submission 155459) | Anoxic zone freshwater microbial communities from boreal shield lake in IISD Experimental Lakes Area, Ontario, Canada - Sep2016-L373-20m | ecosystem: Environmental > Aquatic > Freshwater... | reverse complement strand
TGATATGGCAAGATGGTCACAAAAGAGAGATCACGAGGATCTTGGCTATAAAATTTCGTATATTCATCTTCCCTCCATACAACAAAATTAGTGCCCAGTGGCGATAAATATATTATAGAGGTCAAGTCATCTTGCTGCAAGGGGACAAGATATTTGGCCTCAAAAGTTTGTTTTTTCACGATCTTCCATCTAGCCTCCTGTCCAACTTCCTATGCGAACCCCTATACAACGCATCTGGAATAATCAGCCTTAAATCAACGACAAATATGAAACGGCCGTTTCATATTTGACATATTTTTTAAGCAAAAGTAATATTTATGTATAAGGCGAATTGTTAATGCTAGGTGTAGTTGGGGCGATTAATTAATTGCGCGAGGAGGTAGTGGTGCTCAAGAAAGGTGATCTCAAAAGTGCTGTTGTTTTATTTTTGGAGAATCTGGCAGCCTCCTTCGAAATCCTTGGCTCCTCATTTATCTCGAAAAAAGCGGCTTACAGAAATCTGTATTATGGCGGTAGCAATTATTCTCGTGACCAATTTAGTCGTAAAGTTAGTAATCTTACACGGCACGGTTATCTTGAAAAAGATGCAAATCATCCTGATTCGTTTAGGTTCACCAACAAGGCAAAATTGAAAATAATTGAGAAATTGGTCCCAAGGAAAGATGGCGTACATCGGTTTATTTCATTTGATATCCCCGAGGCAATGTCAACCAAACGGAATCAGTTCAGAAAAACAATCAAGAGGCTCGGTTTTCGGCAAATTCAACAGAGTCTGTGGGTGATAGACCACGATGTGAGCGAATTGATCGAACTAGCTGCGCGGGAATACGGAGTCGAGAACTATATCATCTATATTGTCTCTTCGACGTCAGATATTGACGGCTACATCAAAAAAAAGTTGGAGAAATAGATCATTCCAAATATTATGTTCCTTGATAACATATTCTCGCCTATAAAATAGAATGGGGTAGCAAATCGTATTCGTATATCCCGATCGTTTGCCTCAAATCTGTGTCAAATATGAAACGGCCGTTTCATATTTGACACAGATTTGTGGGCGAGGTTTTATTTCGATTGCAAGAATTTTGTAGATATTTTTTCACAGTCATTTCAGTCCAGTCTATTGACCAGCAGGATCAGCGTGTTTTCTTCACAAGATAAAGCGTGGGCTACGATCTGCGGAGCAGTCTACCAGCTTGCTAGCTATTTCTATCTTTTTGGCATTTCGAAATGAACTTTGATAAAATGATGCCATGGAATACTTGCAATCAATCACACTTGGCATCATCCAAGGTTTTACAGAATTTTTGCCAATCTCATCATCGGCTCATCTGGTCATCGTGCCCAGTCTTTTCCATTGGCAGTATCAGGGGCTGTCCTTTGATATTGCGATGCATCTTGGCACCGTGGTGGCCATCGTCGCATATTTTTGGCGAGATTGGGCCAAACTAATTTCTCTCGCTCTAGATAATAGCGAAACTGTCACTGCTGAGGATTATCCGCGCAATTTTTTGTGGCAAATCTTGGTCGCAACTATCCCAGCAGGAGCGGTCGGCTATCTCATAGCAGATATTGTCGAAAGTAAGCTGCATTCACCGTATTTATTGGCTACGAACCTCATCGTCTTTGGTCTTGTTCTATTCTTAGTCGATAAATATGCTCGCAAGAGTTTGGAGACAAAAGATATTCGGTATAAGCAATCATTTTTGGTTGGTCTAGCTCAATCTCTTGCCCTGATCCCCGGCGTTTCTCGGTCTGGTATCACAATGGTTGCCTCACGCGCGCTCGGTCTTAGTCGCGAAAAAGCAGCCAGATTTTCTTTTTTGCTTGGTACACCGGCGATGATTGGCGCTTTTGTCTTTGACCTGAAAAAGATCACGGCAATCCATATGGATTTGGCCTTTGTTCTTGGCTTTTTCGCTTCGCTCGTCTCGGGCTTGATTGCCATTCGTTTTTTGCTTGCTTGGCTCAAGAAAGCGGACTTCTCGATCTTCTTCTATTATCGCATCCTGCTCGGAGCATTGGTCATTGGATTGGCTGTGGTTGGGTGGATGAAGTAGGGAGCTGGTAAGTGTTTAAGCTTATAAGCTGATAATTCTTCTTCCGAATCGTAGCTCAATCTTTAGCTTGTAGGGAAAACACGCTGAAGCGTGGGCTACGACAGTGTGTAAATCAAGCTTTACTTGTTGGAAACAGATCAGATGATAGATTGCCGCGTCGCCGACTCCTCGCAATGACAAAATAAAAGCGGCTACGACAGAAGAATTATAAATCGTAAATAAAATAGACAAGAGTGAATACTAGAGTATTGATCAAAAAACTTTATCTCGATCGTTTGGTCAAGATTAAAAAGGCACCTATTTGGTACCAAACGGCAGTTTATCTGCTCATTTTTTTGATAGGACTTTCCTTCTTATCGTTGTTGACCAAGCCCATTCGTCACGCTTGGGCCGCTAACTATATCAGCGCTGGTGATAAATATTTGCTCGAGGCAAAATACAATTGGGCCGAGCTGTCGTATGCCAAGGCTTCGTTGCTCGAGCCGAGCAACAAAGTAGCGAAAAGTCAGAAAAAGTTGGCCGTGGAGGGTAGCGGCGACATTTCGAAGTTGTTAGACTTTTTCAAAAGAGAGAAGGCAACAGCTTCGTTGCAACTGTATTCAGAATCGACTGTTACAGATAAAAAATATTATGATCTGACCATATTGTCGCAGTCGTTGATCGGAAGAGGGCAGTATCAATACGCGATTATTCCCGCTGAGCGTTCTGTTGCGCTAAATGATACTTATCGTGACGGCTGGCTGTATCTCGGAATTGCGAATTTGCGAGCGGCAACTAACTTGAAGACGGACAAAAACGTTTTGAAAAACTATCTCGCCGAAGCTAAAAAAGCGTTTGATCGAGCAGCATTACTCGACCCAGTCTATCAACCGATCAAAGATTACCAAGGAGAGGCAGAGAAAGTTAAGATTTAGGCTGTTCTTAACCCCACTACATTAAAACTACGAGGGGCGGGTAGGCTCGAAGAATACAAAATGTTTGTCATTGCGAGCTATTGGGTTTTCCAAAGTGCGGCAATCCATCATGCATTTCAAATGATAGATTGCCGCGTCGCAGACTCCTCGCAATGACAACGAGAAAGCTTGCTAGATTAAACACTTACCAGCTTACAGACTTAAACACTTACCAGCTGTTTAGCTGTCAATCTTTGTGTTATCATACTCTTATGGAAACATATTTCGACAAAATGCGCTTTTGGGACTATCACATCTATCTCTATTTTTATCGTCTCGAGATTGACCATCATTTTCTATCATATATTTTCTTCTTCTTTTCCAAATATGGCATTGTGCTGATCATCTTGTCCTCGGTTTACCTGATCTGGCGAGGGACGATCAAAGCGTTTTTCTGTGCGTTTATTGCTCTTTCTATCGCCGCCCTTGCAGACTTTGTTATCTCTATTTTTTGGCGTCGGCCGCATCCCTTTGAGAGCCATTTTGGCGAGGTGATTCAGCCTATTATTGATGGGATGAAACTCAGCGCTTCTTCTTTTCCCTCTGCTCATACCTATGTTGCCTTTGCTGTTGCAACAAGTATCTTCCTTTACGGTCATAAACGACTCGGTCTGGCTCTCTTTGTAATCGCACTCATGATTGGTGTCTCGCGCATCGCTACTGGCTTGCATTACCCGACAGATATTGTCGCTGGCGCCTTTTTTGGCATCCTTTCTGGTATTTTGTCCTATCTGATCATCTCCAAGGCTCAAAAAAACTGGAGGTAAATGGAAGATCTCTACACGCTCAAGCGTCAATTTCTCGAGCACTGTGAACTCGAGAAAAATCAATCGAACTTGACTATCGAGGCATACAATCGCTATATCGATCGTTTTTTCATTTTTGTTGACGAGAAGAAGCACAAGGCAGAGGATAAAGCGGCGCAAAAACATGCAGTCATCATGCCGAGCGACCTGACACAGGAAGTCATTAGAGAATATCGGTTGCATGTAAACAGGCTCAAGGATCAAAAGGGGGAGATGCTAAAGAAATCAACCCAGAATTACCACATGCTGGCTGTAAGGGCTTATCTTCGTTACCTTGCCTACCGAGGCATCGTGACTGTGTCGCCCGAAAAGGTGACCGTGGCCAAAGCTGACGAGCGTGAGATTAGTTTTCTTGAAGGTGACGAGATTAACCAGATATTAGCCATGCCAGCGGCTGACGAGGCTGGTCTGCGAGACAAAGCCTTACTTGACCTCCTTTTCTCGACTGGTTTACGAGTCTCTGAGCTGGTCTCACTAAATGTTGAAGATTTGAATTTTGAGCGTGACGAGATCGCTGTTTTGGGCAAGGGCAAGAAATTTCGAGTAGTTTTTCTCTCTGAAAGTGCGAAGAAAGCCCTGGCTGATTTTCTCGCCACTCGTGGCTATGAGCCTGAGGGGTTTTCCAAATTAGCTGAAGTGCCACTATTTATCTCGAGCCAACACTCTCGACTCTCGGTCCGCTCTGTAGAGCGCCTTGTCCATAAATATGCGAAAAAAGCGGGGATTACAAAAAAAGTGACTCCGCATACTTTGCGTCACTCTTTTGCTACTGATCTGCTCATAAACGGGGCCGATATCAGGAGTGTTCAGTCGATGCTTGGTCACTCCTCGATCACGACGACCCAAGTTTATACTCATGTGACCGATCAGCACCTGCGCGATGTTCATCGTAAATTTCATGATAAAAAGGCAGAAGAGAAAGAGAGTGAGCAAGCCGGTAAGTCAGAAAGCTAGTAAGTGTTTAAGCTAGTAAGCTGATTAACAGTTTAGCAATCCAGCAATCGAACAATTTGCTATCTACTTTCTTCCAAAAATCTCTGATAGCTCCTGTTTGGCGATATTTCGATCTGAGAATGGCACAAATTTGTCACTAGAAACCGCCATGACGCTTTCGTCACCCTTGCCGGTGATAATGACCACATCACCTTTTTTCGCCTCTCTAATGGCCTTGTGGATGGCTTGAGCTCGATCAATAACCTTCCAATAGTTACGATTTAGTCTCCACTGATGCTTTTTCTCTGCGCCTTTGTGAATACCCTCAGCCACAGCCTCCATGATAGCAACTGGATCCTCGTCATAAGGATCTTCGTTCGTAAAGACGACGAGATCAGCAAAATGACCTGCCATCGCCCCCATGATCGGTCTTTTTGAGATATCGCGATTGCCTGTGGCCCCGAGTACAGCGATCAGTCTCCCCATACTGTTTTTGATGCTTTCTTTCACGGTCTCGTAGACATTTTTCAGTGAGTCGGGCGTGTGCGCGTAATCGATCAAAACGGTGAAATTTTGGTGTTTAGACACTCTGATTGGTTCCATCCTGCCAGCGATTAGACGAATATCTTCGATTCCGCGCTTGATATTTTCAAGACTGATTTCCAAAGCCATACCGACACAAAAAGCCGCTAAAGCGTTTTGAACATTGAACAACCCAGGGATGTTGAGATCGATCGTGATTTGGCCATTGTCAGACACTGCTGTAAAAGTTGTGTCGGAGGGAGAGGATAATATCTTGCGAGCAATCGCCCCGTGCTCAACTGATTTTTTGATAGAAAACAGGTATTTCTGCAAGCCTGAAAGAGAGTAAAAACGATTCCAAGAAGGATCATCGGCATTAATAATAAAATTTGCCTCAGGATTGTTCTTAAATAGTTTTAGTTTCGTATTTAGATAATTTTCTTTGGTGCCGTGATAGTCGAGATGTTCGTGGGTCAGATTGGTGAAAACCAGCGAATGAAATTTGATGCCATGGATGCGATTTTGGTCGATGGCCTGAGAGGAAACTTCAATAATTGCATAGGAGCAGCCCGCCTTGACGGCTTTGTCGAGAAATTCTTGGAGATAGGCAGCTGTGGGAGTGGTTCGGCGGTAGTCTGCTGGTCTCTCTATGTTTTCGCCGGCAATGCGAGTGTTGATCGTTGTCTCCAGTGCGTTTGTCAGGCCGGCTTGATCAAGGATGCTCGAAATCATATTGCAGACCGTAGTTTTGCCCTGAGTACCGGTCACGCCGATCACTTTGATGCGGCTGCTGGGGTTGCTATGCAAAAAGACAGCCCACTTCGCAAATAATAAGTGGATCTTATTTTTAGTTTGACGGTCGAGGTATGGGGAGAGAAATTTAAACATCTTGACCCAACACTAAAACAATCTTAGGCATAAGTCAAGACTAGGAGAGAAGAAAAATAATTTCTAATTGCTCTAAGGGTTCTTCTCCTTTTCAAGGAGAAAGTCCTGCCCTGAGCGAAGTCGAATGGGTTAGATGAGGTTTCATTTTAAAACATTAAACCTCACCCTGCCTCTCCTTGAAAAGGAGAGGAGATAATCAATGACTAAATGAATAAATGATTAATTGATTAAATTGTCTCTGGATAGGTATTACTTCTGGCAAGGAGGTATCCTAAAGTGTTAAGATGATTGAGAAAGAGGAAAAACGGCAATTCATTAGGAACTTCTCGACAAGCTCGAAGAATAAATTGTTATGGTTCGACCTTGTGGAGAATAGTCCAACACTTCCTGGCAGTCTCACCCTGGGTTTGTCGAATTGACTGGAAGAATAAATAGCAAACAGGTGACTAAATATGACTATATTTGAGCCAACAGAAAATCTAACCGAATTTGATGCTTTCGTCGAAGAAAATGGTGGCTCCATCTTGCAGACGAGCAAAGGAGCAGAAAATAAACCAGAGTGGCAAAGTCATTTTATTGTCGGTAGACGAGACGGTAAAGTCGTCCTGACCTGTTTGCTGCTGGAGAGGAAAATTGCCAGATTTATTACTGTTGGATATATTCCGCTTGGGTTCGTCTGCGACTATGGTGACCCGAAACTACTTCGGGACGCCCTTGCGTTTGTCGGGGATTATACACAAAAACATTTTATCGATGTCTGCTTCGTTGACCCGACCGTGCCATACTTGATTGAAGGTGAAGAACAGGCCGCCGGCATAGCTCTGCAAAAAAACATGGTTGAGTTTGGATTGATTAAGACTAAGGGATCCAGACCATACATTCAGCCCGACACAACTTTCGTTATCGATTTGTACGATGAGGGCAAAGAGAAGAATATAGAGGAATTAATTTCCGGCTTTGAAAAGGGGATCAAATACAGCATTAAAAACGCAGAAGTACGCGGTCTTGGATATAAATCATATCTTTACAGCGACATTCAAAAAGATCCAGCGATATTTGATGAATTTATTCAGATTATGAGCCAAACGATGGGTCGCCTCGGATCGATGACTAGGGGAGCTACTTATTTTAAGAATTTATTGAAAAATTTCGAGCCCTATGCTTATCTAAATATGGTCTACTACGATGCGGTCGCGGATCGCATGAAAAATGAGGAAAATGAAGCAGCGTTAAAGAGACTTTCAACAGAGACTGAGAGCAAAGCATTCAAAGAATTAGAGATCAAGATCAGCAGCTATCAAAAGCGGGTTGCTGAATTGGAAAAAAACAATATTGATATTAAAAAAGCTGACAAGATCTATTTGGCTGGCTCGATTACGACGCTCTTTGGTGATACCGCCGATTGTCTCTACGGCGGCAGTAAAAATCTGTTGCGAAATCTAGCTCGTCCAAGCCATTTTCTAAATTACAAACGGATCGAGGATAGTGTTCGCCATCATCTCAAATATCATGATTTGGCGAGGATCTATCTTGCCAGTCATGACCAAAAGGACGAGAACTATGGTCTGTATCTTTTCAAAAAGAGTTTTGGAGCCAAGGAGATCAAATATGTCGGGGAATATGCCTTCGTCAACAATCGCTTTGCTTATTGGCTGCTAGTTCGTGTTTCTCCTGCGATCCGCTCGTTTGTTGGTAAGATCAAATCAATTAGGGGCTAGGTTATTTTATTCTTCGAGTGAGCTGGACGTGTCGAGAAGTACCAAGCTGTTCTCCACAAGGTCGAACCATAACTAGTTATTCTTCGAGCTTGTCGAGAAGTCATGATTGATTGCCGCGCCTGCCTGCCGGTAGGTAGGTCGCAGACTCCCCGCAATAACAACTCAACCCGTTCTTTCCTTTTGTCATTCCTGCGCAGGCAGGAATCCTGACGACGCGTAAGCGCCAAGCAGAGTGTATCTTGGCATTTTTATTGTTACTAGATTCCTGCCGGAGTTTATCCTGAACTCGTTTCAGGGCAGGAATGACAGAAAAGGGAGCAAGAATTTGAGTCTTATTTCGGTCGGCGAATATTCTCTGCCAACTTGAATATCTGATATTCAAGGGGCTTAAATATTAGATCGTAGCTACCCATCAGGTCTCGCTGGTACCCGCCAAAACTTTTTTTGAAGCTGGTGATACCGGCCCATTTGTGCTTAGAGTCGTCAGAAGGGGCGATACCAAAAAAGTCATATTTGGCAAAGCCATTGCTCTTGCACTCCTCTATGATGCGCCATTGGAGCAAGTGGGGAGCCTTCACTTCGCGATGGTCAGTTGATGAAGCACCAAACATATTAATCGCCGTATCTCCAGAGGAAATGATGATGTGACTGGAAATCGGCTCTTCATCGAGATAAGCAACAAAAATCTTTACCAATCCCGCTGGTCTCAAACACTCAACTAATCTGGCGAAGTAATCCTTGCTCCGGTAGGAAATCCCGTGGCGTATGGCGGTCGAGCTGTGAAGGTTGTAAAAAATATCGAGATGCTCAGCCGTAAAACCACTTTTGACCGTGACGCCACTTTTCTCCGCAAGTCTGATATTGTAGCGGGCACGTGGCTTCATATTCTTCTGAATTTCTTCTTCGCTTTGGCTGAGATCGAGAACCCAAGTATTTTCGGGTTGCATCTCCTCAAAGCTTTGTACAATAGCAGAATCATGAATTATGGGGTATGAATCATGGTCGACCGGGACGTCAAACTCCAATCGAAAAAAGATAGAGTTTTGTTCGTTGCCTATCTTTCGAATTTCTGCCATGAAATCCTTAATTCTTGATTCACTATTCATAATTTCGTCAGCCGTAGGCTGACTGACCATCGGCGCGTATAGCATTGTCCGCCCAAGCGGTAGATTTTTTTGCAAGACAAGAACACCATCAACACGATAACTTTTCTGGTAGCCACTTTGAAGTTTGAATTGTTCCCACTCATGAGATTGGAAGATGTTTGCCATAGAAATATTCTAGCACCATTCTGAGATTGAATAAATGCCCTGGTAATGGTAAAAATAGAGAGGTTGTAAATTTGTCATTCCTGCGAAGGCAGGAATCCTGTCACAGCGTAAGCGTCCAGAAGACCGTATCATGTGTTAATACTGTTTGTGGATTCCCGCCTGCGCGGGAATGACAGTACATTCAAGAATGACAAACTATTTCTAATCTAAACCAATTAGTGACAAATGATCTAAATGAAAAATAATATACGAATACTAGCAATCGAATCGTCCTGCGATGAGACAGCGGCGGCCGTGATCGAGGAAATCGATGGGAAACCGGTCGTTTTGTCGAATATTATTTCCTCACAGGTGGACCTACATGCCCTGACTGGAGGCGTAGTGCCAGAAGTTGCCAGTCGAGCACATGTCGAAGCAATTGTACCAGTGATTACAGAATCACTGGTAAATTCGAAATCCCAAACCCCAAATACTAAAGAAATTTCATGCTCAAACAGTTTAAACATTAAAAATTCGAATTTGGGCATTGTTTCGGATTTAGATATTAGCGCTTCGGATTTACTCAATGGTGTTACTCACATTGCCGTCACAGCTGGTCCTGGCTTGATCGGTTCGTTGTTGGTTGGATTCAACGCTGCCAAAACAATATCTTATGCGCTCAATCTGCCAATCGTACCCGTGAATCACATCGAGGGACATATTTACTCCGCTTTGGCTGGCGCAAATCCCAAATCCCAAACCCCAAATACTAAAGAAATTTCAAGTTCAAATAGTTTAAATATTAAAAATTCTAATTTAGATATTGTTTCGGATTTAGAGCTTAGTGCTTCGTACTTTCCATTGATCTCGTTAACAGTTTCTGGTGGTCATACCTCAATCACACTGATGGAGGATCATGGTGTATATGAAACTCTTGGCGAAACTTTAGACGATGCAGTCGGTGAGGCTTACGACAAGGTGGCAAAATTACTTGGTCTTGGCTACCCCGGAGGACCAATTGTTTCTAAATATGCGAGTGAATTCAGAAACAAAATTCTAAATCCGAAATCCGAAACCCGAAATAAATCCCAAAACCAAAATTCTAAATCCGAAAGAAATCCGAAAGAAATCCATAATTCATTATTCATTATTCATAATTTAAGTATCGTTTTTCCTCGGCCATTGCTCCGAGACGATACATTCAATTTTTCCTTTTCTGGGCTCAAAACCGCGGTTTTATATCAAGTTAAAAAAATTATATTAGAGAAAGACTTAGCGTCGTCGGCGGAGATATCAACGGAGATCAAGCAGGAGATTTGTTGTGCTTTTGAAGATGCGGTTGCTGAGGTACTTTCGTCGAAACTATCCAAAGCAATCGCTAAGTATTCGCCCAAAACAGTTGTTTTTGCTGGCGGTGTGAGCGCAAATAGCTACTTGCGGGGTCGTTTGGGGGAAACAGTCACAAGTGCTTCACCGTCAATTACTTTTCTGTCTCCAGAAAGAGCAATGACTGGCGACAACGCGGCAATGATCGGCCTTGCGGCGTATTATCATATCAAGCGTGGCGATGTGAAAAAATGGGATGAGATCAAGGTTGATTCGAACTGGGAGTTGGTGGAATAGGAAAAAAATAACCAAATTTCCAATTTCCAATTTCTAAATCAACGTCCAAATGACAAAATAACCAAGCTGTTTGTCATTCCTGCGAAGGTCATTCGACTCTGAGGGAAGAGTCCTCAGGCTCAGACTCGATGAGCAGGAATCTGGTAAAATATTTTGTGGATTCCCGCCTGCGCGGGAATGACAGAGAACTTTAGATCAAAGCCAAAAAGTTTTCTGATAACTACCGGGGAAACTGACAAATTCACCTCCCCACTTCATCTTAAACTCAGTGTATTTACGATTCATCGCTCTGTCAGCGCCAAGGAAATCAACGAGGTCAACGCCTAAATTATTAAAGGCTTCGTCGAAAAGTCGGCCATGAAGGGCGAAACCGATCTTTTGTTCTCGGCCAATGTCGGTAGCTGCTGTAAACATCAGATATAGAATTTTTTTGTTAACATTGTTTTTAAAATCAGTAGCGATCTCATCGATATAGCCCATCAGAAACCCTTCGATTTTGTTCGTGATTTTATCATAAGCGATTGCCGTCACCCCGTGACTAGCAATTTTAGTGAAGGCGGCAAGAGGTTTGGGATTGAAGTCTCTGATCTCGGTATTGTTTGACAGATAGAGCTCGTGCATCACCCTGATCTCGTCTTTGGCTATCTCGCTCTTTATCTCGATGCGAAAATTTTCTATCCCTCGCCGGATGTATCTGGCCGATCTCGAATTTGGGCAATATTTATCTTTTTCGACTAGGATAGTTTCGCCATCCAAAACTTCGGAGCGATGATGTTTGTAACCTCTCTGCTGCAACTCTTTGGTCACTTCTTTTAAGATTTTTGGGTCTAATATCAGTGGCAAGTCGATGTAAACTTTGGTCATTTTATTTTTTTCGATCTGATCAAGGAAGTTGCTAAAACTCTTGAGATCGTTGCAAACAGGACCATAGGGGATAAAGATGGATTTCATCAAGCCAAAAAACCTTTTCGACTGTTGATACCGATAGGCAAAACCATGCTCCGTGTCCTCGAAGTACTCTCGACCAAATTCTTTCAGTTGCACGGGGTAAGATAGATACATCCTCATAATCTTAGTGAAAAACCTGTCTGATTGCAACTATATGTATCGTTTGCTTATATCATTTTGTTGTTATCTTCATCTCTTTTGTCATTCCGGACTCGATCCGGAATCCCGTCACAGCGTAAGCGCCAAGCAGAGTGTATCTTGACGTTTTTGCTGTCACTAGATGCCTGCCGGAGTTTATCCTGAACTCGTTTCAGGGCAGAAATGACAGGAGCGGATTTAGGATCGACAGACAGTAAGCACTCTTTCGACTGCGGCAATAATTTGCTAAAATCTAATCAACTAATGAATTACACAGCTAATTAGCTTAAACACTTACCAGCTTTAACACTATCT
>Ga0194063_10002230_pt1 | contig 12154 bp, 13 predicted proteins | sample SepL3720m_MetaG_FD_155459 | JGI IMG/M metagenome (GOLD analysis project Ga0194063, IMG submission 155459) | Anoxic zone freshwater microbial communities from boreal shield lake in IISD Experimental Lakes Area, Ontario, Canada - Sep2016-L373-20m | ecosystem: Environmental > Aquatic > Freshwater... | reverse complement strand
GTGACGAGAGCTTTTCTCACGCATGGTCGGCGCATCCGCTTTATCATCTCATGCAGATCATCGGTGGGATCAGGCAGAGGACGGCGGGTTGGAAGAGCATTGTTTTTCAGCCAAGCTTCATCGGGGAAAGGGCTGATGTCACCATCCCAACGCCGTTTGGAAATATCCGCAGCGATTGGAAGCGGGAGGGACGCATTATTCATGCGAACCTCTCGCTGCCCGAAGGGGTTTCGGCCGAGGTCAGACTTCCGGGGCTGAAGACGAAAAAAGTTCAAGGCTGCTCTTCTTGGAGCCTTGACGCATGAAATTCTTCAAATCCAAAGTTCCTGAGAAGGACCGGGTGACGTTCTGCCGAAGGTCGCCTATGGGCTCGGGGCCGGTCGAAGGCACTGCGATCTGGATTCCGCAGGGGAATCTGACGCCGGTCTTTAATATTGCGATGGACATGAACCCGGCGCTGCTGGGGATCGTTCTCACGCTCTGGAGGATCTGCGATGTGGTGGCGGATCAGGTGATGGGGAACATCTCCGACAACGCCAGGACGCGTTGGGGGCGGCGCAAGCCCCGTTCGACGAGGATAAAGTCTGCGCCTGATTTTTTACCCGCGGGTCTGGATAAGAAAAACCCGGCAGACCGTTTCCGGAACTGCCGCGGCTGTTTTGGGGAATGCTGATTATTTGACGTGCTTGGAGACGAGCTTCGTCATCTCGAACATGCTGACTTGCTTCTTGCCGCCGAAGACCGCCTTGAGGGCGTCGTCCGCGTTGATCTGTGTCCGCTTCTTCGCGTCCTGAAGTTTGTTCTTCTTGATGTAGTCCCAGAGCTTCTTGGTCATTCTCTGGCGAATCTTTCCAGTTGATCATGACACCTCAGCGGCTGAAAATGCTCCCATGCCCAGCGACCGAAATCATCCAATGCCCCCCGCGTCGCATCCCATTCGAAGATGAGAGATCGCCCGCAGTCATTCATCGCGGTGTGACGATTCACGAAGACGAACCGCTGCCAGATCTTCCGCTGCCGAAAACCGTCGTAGTCAGTCCTGGGCATCTTCATATTGACGACACGGCCGTGTGCTTTTGGGTTATATCGAAGAATACGATCGATTGGCTGGGTTCTCAGATCCCCGCGACGTATCGGAAGGAGGACCGCGCCCTCCCCGAGAAGGTCCTGAATCTCTTGAACCGCGTTGCCTGCTACTCCACCGCCGCTGATCTCAACCCCGCAATCGGGGCTGGGATCAATGGCAGTAAGGCGTCGATGGTGGCCTCGATCGTCTGGTCGTCTTTGACGCGTTCCTCGCGGAATTTGACAGTTCCGAGGTAGGCGAGGACGAGGAGATTGACTGCGACGGCGATGCCGGCAGGAGCGTGCTTTTGGGCGTTGGCCTCGGCTTTGGCCGCGAAGGCGGCGGCGCGAGCCTCTTTCTGGCTCTTGGAGCCCGGCATGAGCAGGGCGGCCGCGTAGGCGGCCTGGTAGACCATACGGGAGGCGGTGCATGTTAGCGTGTCATTCATGAACAAAAAAACGATGCTGAGCATCGCAGGCCGGTTCTTGGTGAGTTCCTGATTCGGTTTTATCGTCCGGGCACCATGAAACCCGCCAAGACATCGTGCAGGCGGGGCGGGACGGTGGCGAGGACGCGGGCGCCGGTTTCCTCGTAGGCGATCGAGTGGACGGTCCCCTCGCGGTGAAGGCGGGCGAGAAGTTCCTGGCGTTCGAGGGGGAGGAGCAGTTCCACCGAGCGCGTCTGGCGGGCGACGAGCGCTGAGAGCCGGGCGACGAGTTCATCGAGCCCCTGCCCGGAATGCGCGGAGATGAAGATCGCGTCCGGAAAATGCCGGCGCAGGCAGATGCGTGTGGTCTCATCGTTCACGCGATCCATCTTGTTAAAAACGACCAGCGCCTGGCTCGTGTCGGCGCCGAGTTCTTCGAGAACGTTCTTTGTTGTGTCGTAGAACTCCAGGACCCGCGGATGCGAGGCGTCGAGGACGTGGATCAAAAAGTCCGAGAGCGCGGCCTCCTCGAGCGTGGCGTTGAACGACTCGATCAGCCCGTGCGGCAGCTTGCGGATGAAACCGACCGTGTCGGTGAGCAGGAGCGGCAGCTTGTTGGGTAGGGCGATCTTGCGCGTCGTGGTGTCGAGCGTGGCGAAGAGCTTGTCCTCGACCAGCACGTCGGCGCCGGTCAGGCGGCGCAGGAGCGACGACTTGCCGACGTTCGTGTAGCCGACGATCGCGGCATTCGGCACGGGGGCGCGCTTGCGGTCCTTGCGCTGGGTCGCCCGCGAGCTGCGGACACCCGCCAGCTCCCGCTTGAGGCGGTCGATCTGTCCGCGGATTTTCCGCCGGTCCTGCTCGAGCTGGCTCTCGCCCTCGCCCTTGGAACCGATCCCGCCACCCTGCTTGCCGAGGTGGCCCCAGGCGCGGGTGAGACGGGGCAGGGAATACGCCATGCGGGCGAGATCGACCTGGATCCGCGCCTCGCGGGTCTGCGCGCGCGCGCCAAAAATATCCAGGATGATCTCCTGCCGGTCGATCACGAGCACCTTGGCCAAGGCCTCCCAGTTCCGCTGCTGCGCGGGAGTCAGCTCGTTGTCGAAAATGAGCGCGTCGCACTCGAGCTCGCGCGCCCGCTCGCAGATCTCCTCCGCCTTGCCGGACCCGATAAAATACCTCGCGTGCGTCTCCCGCGTGTGGACCGCCATTTTTTCGATGACCGGAATCCCGAGCGTGCGGACGAGTTCCTCCAGCTCCTCCAGCAAATCCTCCGCATCCGCCCGCCCGGAGGGATCGACAAACGCGCCGACCAGCAGCGCGCGCTCCACCATCTTGTCCCGTGGTCTGATCTCAAACATAAACCTCCATCCGGGGTGCTTCGTCCGCATTTTCCCCGCGCGAAACGACGACGGCGATCACCAGATCTCCGGTCACGTTCAGCGCGGTGCGGCACATGTCGAGAAACCGGTCGATGCCGAGGATGATCGCGATGGCCTCGGCCGGAACCCGGATCGTGAGAAGGACGCCCACCACCAGCGGCAGCGAACCGCCCGGCACGCCCGCGGTTCCGATACCGGCCATGATGCACATCAGCGCGACCACGATCTGCTGCGCAAAGGTCAACTCGACCCCGAATACCTGCGCGAGGAAGAGCACTGTGATCCCCTCGTAGAGGGCTGTGCCATTCTGGTTGGCGCTGGCACCGACGGTGAGAACAAAGCGGGCGATCCGTGGCGGGATGCCGAGTTGCTCCTCCGCGACACGCAGCGAGACCGGCAGGGTCGCATTGCTCGAAGAGGTGCTGAATGCCGTCACAATGGCCTCCTTTGCCCCGCGGAAAAATTCCGCCGGCGACCGGCGACCCAGCAGGATCAGCACCACCGGATAGACAACAAACTGGTGCAGGGCGAGCCCGAGGAGCACGACGGCGGTGTAGTAGCCGAGCGTCCGGAAGAGATCGAGCCCGAGCCGGGCGGCCACCGCGAAGCTCAGGCAGGCGACCCCGAGCGGGGCCAGCTTGAGAGCAAAGCCGATGATCACCATCGAGATCTCGAACATCCCCTCGAAAACGCCCCGCAATGCGGCGGTCTTCTCCCTCGGGGCCACGGTCATCGCGATCCCGACAAACAAGCTGAATACCATCACCGCCAGCAAACCTCCCCCGGTGTTATCGGGGTTGAAGGAATTGACCGCCTCGGCCAGCGGGTTTTCCGGAATGAAATTCAGCAGCGTCTTCGAGAGCGACTGGCCGTGCTCTCCCCGCTCGATGCTTTTTTGCGATGCTCCGGAATACGCGGCCACAAGGGCGTCCCGCCGGTCATCGCTGAGCGCCTTTCCAGGCTGGAGCGCGTTGACCAGCCCGAGCGCGATCATCACGCTCAGGGTGGAAAGCAGCAAGGTGATCGCGAGCGTACGCACGCCGATGCGGCCGAGCGTCCGGATATCCCCCATCTCCATCGTGCCAATCACAATCGCCGACAGGATCAGCGGGATGACCACCATGAAAATGATCCGTAAAAAAACGCGCCCGAGCGGCTGGATGACCTCGTCAATCCACCATCCCAAAGCCGCCGAATGCGCCGCCAGCGGCCCCGGCGGCTGGAAAAGCCACCCCGCGATGACCCCGAGGGTCAGCCCGATGATCAGGCCGGTCAGAATCCGGGATGACTGGGACATGCGTTTCACGGCGGTGAGGATTCGCAGGCACAGCCCTCTGATTCAAGGCATTCCTGCCGCCGGACGGCTTTGGTGAAAATCACCATTTCCGATACTCTCATCGCGTTGGCGGGTTGATCATGCTCCATACGGCTGTCTGGAACTATTAAACTTAATGATTGGGGTCCTACTTGGCTGGTGGTTAATTGCCTTTTTTCCTTGGGAACTTCAGTTTAGATTACAGCCTCCATGATCTCTCCATTGCTCGATGATATCTTCCGTGCGGCCGTGGCGAACGGTGCCTCGGATATCATTCTGCGTTCTGGGCAGCGCGCGGTTTTTCGCATCAACGGCGAGCTCGCGGCGGTGGAATCCGAGCTTCCGGGCGAGCAGGACCTGGCCGACCTGTGGAGCGCGTGCGGAGCGGAGGGAAGCGAGCTGGACCGCGACGCGAGCTTGACCACGGAGGAAGGCGTCCGGTTTCGCGTCAATCTTCTCCGGCAGCTCGGGGTGAGAGGGGCGGTGCTCCGCCGCATCCAAAACCAGATCCCCTCCATGGAATCGCTCGGGCTTCCGTGCGAACTCCTCCGGGAATGGGCGCAGCGGCCATCGGGAATTGTCATTGTCTGCGGGCCGACCGGATCGGGAAAATCCACGACGCTGGCCTCCGTGCTGGATTGGATCAACGGGGCGATGGCGCGCCACATCGTCACGATCGAAGATCCGGTCGAATATCTCTTCACGGCAAAGATGTCGTATTTCACGCAGCGCGAGGTCGGCATCGACACCCCGTCGTTTGCGGAGGGTCTCCGGCGCTCGCTGCGGCAGAATCCGGATATTATTTTTCTGGGGGAAATCCGGGACGCGCCCTCGGCGGTCACGGCGATCCAGGCGGCGGAGACCGGCCACCTCGTTCTTGCGACCGTCCATGCGGCCGGGTGCGCGGATGTCGTGGCGCGCCTGGAGCTGCTTTTTCCGGCCGACGAGAGAGAGTCGGTCCGGAAGACACTTGCCGAGCAACTTCTCGGCGTCCTCTGCCAGCGGCTTCTGCCGGCGGTTTCCGGCGGCCGCGCCCTGCTCTGCGAGTATTTTTCCAACGAGGCATCGTCCCGGAGGCTCATCGCGGAGGGGCGAATGAGCGAGCTGCTGGATTTCGTCTCGCGGGGCGACCCGAGGAGCGTCCGGTCGTTTGCGGATTCGCTGCTGCAACTCGTCCGCGCCGGAACCGTGGCCGAAGCGGTGGCCATGGAAAACGCGGACAACCCGCAGGAATTTGCCCGCAGCCTGCGCGGGATCAGTTCCTCGATGCAGGCAACCAGGAGATAAACTATGGAAACGAACCCGTTTGATTTGGTGGATCTGCTTTCCCGGACTGTGGCGGCCGGGGCATCCGACCTGCATCTTTGCGCCGACGCTCCTCCCATGGTGCGCATCAATGGGAGTCTGGCTCCACTCGAAGACCGGGGGGTGACGGTCCAGTTCTGCCGCGAGCTGATCACCGGGATTCTGACCGAGGCCCAGCGCGCGAGGCTCGAGGAGGAATGGGAGCTGGATTTCGCCCTGCAGGTTGAAGGGGTCGGACGCTTTCGCGGAAATGCCCACTACAGCCGCAGCGCCCTGGAAGCCGCGTTCCGCTACATTCCGAACGTGATTCCGGAGCTCGGCCAGCTCGGGCACCGGGAAAGCATCTTTGAAATCTGCGCCCTCCAGCGAGGGCTGGTCCTCGTGACGGGAATCACGGGCTCCGGAAAGAGCACCACGATGGCTTCGATGATCCAGCACATCAGCCGGCAGCTCAGCGGGGTGATCGTCACGGTCGAGGATCCGGTCGAATACATCTTCCAAAACTCACGGAGCGTGGTGAAGCAGCGGGAAATCGGAACCGACACGAAGTCGTTCGCAGAGGCGCTCCGCCACACGCTCCGACAGGACCCCGACGTCATCCTTGTCGGCGAGATGCGGGACCCGGAAACGATCAGCGCCGCGATCACGGCGGCCGAGACCGGGCATCTCGTCATTGCGACCCTGCACACCATCGATGCGCCAAAAGCGATCGACCGGATGGTGGATGCCTTCCCCGGAGACCAGCAGCCGCAGATCGTGGCGCAGTTGGCCAACGCCCTCCAGGCAGTGATCTCGCAGAGGCTGATCCCCAAGGAAGATGGATCCGGCCGGGTGCTCGCCTCGGAAACCCTCGTGGCCAACGCGGGCGTGCGGGCCTGCATCCGCGAGCGCCGCTGGGAGCAACTGGTCGGACTCATCGAAATTGGAGCCAAAGACGGGATGCACACGATCGACGAGGATTTGTCGGGCTTGTATCTCTCGCTTCAGATTTCGAAAGAGCAGGCGATCGCGAACGCCCGCGACCGTGCCCGCTTCGAGGCCCTGACCCGCAACGTGCAGGTGAAAAAGAAAGGCCTCTTCGGTTAGCCGCCGCAGAGGCAATCCCGCATCGTGCGGTAGCTCTTCTCGAGCGAGACAAACGGGTCGCCCGGGCAGGTGTCCTGCTCGACCACGAACCACTCGCATCCGGCGGCATCGGCCGCTGCCACGATGGCCGGGAAGTCGAGGTTCCCGTATCCGATCTCGGCAAAGAACGCCTTGTTGTCGGTTCCGTATCCGAAGTCCTTGCAATGGAGAACCGGCATCCTGCCGGAGGCTTTTTTGCACCACGCGACGGGGTCGCCCCCGCCGAATTGGACCCAGTAGGTGTCGAGTTCGAATTTCAGATTCTCCGGCGATGCGGCCCGGGCGATGTAGTCCATGAGAACCTCGTCACCGATGCGGATGAACTCGATCGCATGGTTGTGGTAGCTCAGCACGCAGCCGTTCTCGCGGAGCACGGCCCCAGCGGCATCGAGGTCGGAAACCATCGCTTTCACCGCAGCGCCATCCGCGAAGTCCACTCCCGACGGATAGGGATAGGCGGTATGGACAACCTCCATCGCCTTCAACCGCTCGACCACGGCCAGTGGGTTGCTCCGGATCAGATCTCCGCTCTCGTGCGTGGCGCAGATTTTGATCCCCTCGCCCGATAGAATCCTGCGGATCTCCTGCGGCGGAATATCCCCGGAGACCCCGCTGACCTGCGCGGCCTCATAGCCGATGGCGCGAAGTTTTTTTGCGGTTTCGGAGAGGGCTGTGGCTGAGGTGCAGAAGTCCCGGACGGTGTAAAGCTGTGCTGCGATTTGAGATGGTTTCACTCCTCGAATCTGTTGAATCGCGCCCAAGGAGTCAAAGCAAATGAAACGGCGGAACAGTCGCGGGCGCAATGTGACACAGGCTTTCCAGCCTGTGTGCCGGTTCAAACACAGCCTGGAAAGGCTGTGACACATTTCCTGGGATCACACACGCCCCCGCCATCCAAGCGCAAGCGATCTCCCAACGCGACAAACAGGTTCCGCCCGTCACGGCACGGGCTTTGCGGTTTTGGTCCAGTGCAGGAATATCAGGCAGATCCCGGTCGCGGCGTAGGCGGCCGCGAAGTCCGGGGCAACGAGCCAGCCGAAGACCGGAACGACCCCCGCCGGAGTGATCGCGAAAGCGTGGATCAGGCCGACAGCCGATAGCACGGCACAGAGGAAACACGTCACAGCGGAAGCGATGAATTTCCTGTCGATGGCAAACGCCACGATCGAGGCGAAGGCCATGCTCGTGATCAGAAATCCCTGGTTCAGGGCGAGAACGCCGCGGATGAACAGGTCGTTGCCGAAGTTTGGCAGGGCTTTCTCCAGCGGGCATCCCGCCGCGCGCAGGGAGGTCTCGATCAGGAGCAACGCCCAGGCCGCCAGCGAGGGGATGAGGCCCGCCGCGACCGCGAGCGCATGCGCACGGGGCGTCTCCTGGAATGCCTGCGCCGTCATGACGAGGCCGATCCAGATGAGAATGCCCAGCGTCGCCTCCAAGGGCACGGCATGCAGGACGGCTGTCACGGCCCCGAAGCAGCACAGCAGGCTGATCACGACGCCGTTCAGCGCGGAATAGCCGATGCGCGCCCCCATCGCCTTCCAGCCGGGGTGCCCGATATACAGGGTCGTCGGAAACGCGCTTCCGAAAAATGCGGCGGCGATCGTGCCGGCCCCGTTCATCGCGAGAGAGGGCATCGTCTCATAGCGGTCGCCGGCAGCCTCCGCGCTTTCCAGTGTCTGCAGCGATCCGAGGAGATTGAAAAGGGCCATCGGAATGATGACCGTGAGGTAGCTCCAGAGCCCGCCGCCAGAGATCAGCGCGTGCCACGCCGTGATGTCCGGACTCGGAAGGTGCAGGCCGAATGGAACCGGACCCTGCGGCGGCGAAAACGAGGGGACCCCCACCCATCTCAACCCCCACGCGATCGCAACGCCTGCCAGGATGGCCGCCAGCCCGGCAGGCACGCCGAACGGCAGCCGCAGCCGCGACGAATAGGCGATGACAATCAAAAACATCGGCAGGATGGCGATCGCGGGCGAGGCGAAGATCTGAAAGGCGAAGCCCATCGAAATGAAGGTCAGCGCAATTCCCGCCAGGGCCGAGAGCAAAGCCGCGCGCGGCGCGCTCCGGCGCAGGGGGTCCGCGCAGAACGCCCCCGCCAGCTCGATCAGCCCGCTGAGCAGACACGCAAAGACCCCGGCCTCCCAAACTTTCACAGGGTCATGCGTCGCCTGCCAGACCGGCGCCATGATGAAAAACAAAAACGCGATCAGGCTCACGGTGTTGATCCCGTAGGGGAGCGCGGTCACATCGTCACGTCCGGTCCGGCACGCCAGCCGCCAGGCCTGCCAGGAATAAAAAAGGTTCCCCGCGATGATCGAGACCGCCGCGCCAGGCAGGATCACCCCGGCCACCATCGCGATCGGAATTCCGCACACCAGCGGGCACAGCGTCGCGATCAACAGCAGCTGGAGCAGGTTGTCGATGAACAGCCCGACAAAACCATCCCAATCCCCTTTCACAAACCACTTCGCTTTCATGCCCCGGATCATCCCGATTCTTCGCCTCCGATCAAGTCGCGTTTTCCGTCGCGGCGGAACCCGCACCCGGAAAAGTCGGAGCATATATTTCGCGCGGAGCAGCCGGTTCTGCTTTACGAACCGGCTCCGTCTTCTCCATATTTTTTCCGTGGACGAGAATATCTTTTGGATCAGATACCGGTTTGATTTTTCCGATGGGGATTCGAAGGAGTTTCTTGTGGAGCTCGAAAAGCCGGGCCTGCGTTTGCTGAACACCCCCGTGCTGCCGCTGCCGCAGTGGACCAGGCTGACCCACCACCAATGCCCGAATTGCCCGATCTCCAGCGTGAAGCACTCCCATTGCCCGATCGCCGCCAACATGGTCGGAGTGATCGAGTTCTTCACCGATGTGATTTCCCACGAGGAGGCGGACGTCGTGGTCACCACGGAGGCGCGGACGTATTCCGCGCGGGTGAACATCACGCATGCGGTCGGCTCGCTGATCGGGATTTTCATGGCGACCGGCGGCTGCCCGATCATGGACCGGCTCAAGCCGATGGTCCTCACCCACCTGCCGTTCCAGACCACGGAGGAAAGCGTTTACCGTTCGATCTCGATGTATCTCATGGCCCAATACTTCCGGTATAAAAACGGGTTCAGCGCGGACTGGAACCTCGAGAAGTTCTGGGATTTTTTCGAGGCCGTGAACCTGGTGAACCGGTCGTTCGTCAAACGCCTGACAAGCTACGTGGAGAAGGACGTCTCGCTGAATGCGGTCGTCCTCCTGAACTGTTTTGCGACGGCGGCCAAGCGCATGGTCGCGAGGGATCGCTCGGAGGAGGTGGAGCAGATGTTCGAGGCCTACCTCAATGACCCTGCGGACTATTGACGGTCACCCCGGGGCGCAGGGGCACCTTCGGGGAAGGGAATCCACGAAACAATTATTCTCAACAGAGATGCAACATGCGGTTGACATCTGCCGGGAGTGCCAATAGACACGTTGTTTTTACCATGAAGCTAGCGGTCACCAAAGAAGCCCTTCTCGAAGGTTTGCAGCGAATCCAAAACGTTGTCAGCAATCGAGCGACTCTCCCCGTTCTCTCCAACGCGCTCCTCGAAGCCACCGAGGCGGGGCTCCGGCTCACGACCACGGATCTCGAGGTCGGGATCCGCTGCTCGATCGAGGCCAAGGTCGAAAAGCCCGGCGCCACCACGCTCCCGGCCCGGCGCCTCGCCGCCATCGTGCGCGAGCTTCCCAGCTCGGAGGTCGTCCTCGAGATCGATGCCAAAAATGCCGGGACGATCCGCTGCGGGGCCAGCTTCTTCAAAATCTACGGGCTTCCCCAGGAGGAATTCCCCACGTTCCCGACCGTCGGTGAGCCGAAATCTTTCACCCTCAAGCAGAGCGAGCTGAAGGACGGCCTCCGCAAAACCTCGTATGCCATTTCTTCCGACGAGACGCGCTACGTGCTCAACGGGATCCTGTTTTCGCTGTCCGACAACAAGCTCACTCTCGTGGCAACCGACGGGCGCCGACTGGCCCTGTTCGACAGCGACATCGAATTCCCGAAGAGCCACGAGCGCGACTTCATCCTCCCGACCAAAGCGGTCACCGAATTGCAGCGACTGCTCGGCGAGGATGGCGACGTGACAATCTCGACGTCCGACAACCTCGCTTCGTTCGAGCTGAACGGCGCATTTCTCGCCTCGAAGCTAGTGGAAGGAAACTACCCGAACTACCGGCAGGTGATTCCCGCCGAAGCCAAAGAACGGATCGCCCTCGAACGCGAGGCGTTCCTCAATTGCGTCCGCCGCGTCTCCCTGCTCAGCAGCGACAAGACCAGCTCCGTGCGGTTGAACTTCACCAAGAACAACCTCGACATCACCGCGAACACCCCCGAGGTCGGTGAGGCGAAAGAATCGCTCGCGATCAACTACCGCGGCAAGGACATCTCGATCGCGTTCAACCCCGAGTTTCTCATGGACCCGCTTCGCAGCCTTCCCAACGACGAAGTCTTTCTCGAACTGATCGACGAGATGAGCCCCGGAGTTCTGAAAATCCAGTCTCCGTTCCTCTACGTGATCATGCCGATGCGGGTCTCTGTGTGAGCGGGCTGCTCTGGGGCATCGACCTCGGCGGCACCAAAATCGAAGGGGCCATCCTCGATGCCGAACGTCCCGGGTCGGCGGTCCAGCGCCTGAGGGTCGAAACCCAGGCGTCACGCGGATACGAGTTTATTCTTTCACAGATCGTCGCAGTCGTGCGCGAACTGGAAAAATTATCCGGAATCCCGTGTCCCGCCGTGATCGGAATCGGAACGCCTGGTGCGGTCGAACCTTCCTCGGGAGATCTGAAAAACTCGAACACCACCTGCCTCAACCACCAGCCGCTCAGGCAGGATCTCACCCGTCTGCTCTCACGGGAAATCCGGATGGCAAACGACGCGAATTGTTTTGCGCTCGCAGAGGCAACGCTTGGCGCTGCGATAGGTGAGCCCGTTGTGATGGGTTTGATTCTCGGGACCGGCGTGGGAGGAGGAATCGTGGTGAACAGTCAGGTCCTTCAGGGTCTTCACGGGATTGCCGGAGAATGGGGACACAATCCGCTCATGGGCGAAAGCCACCCGTGTTATTGCGGCAGAAAAGGCTGCATCGAAACCGTCATCGCCGGCCCCTCGCTGGAGAGATTTCACCGGGAATCCGGCGGCGCGGCGATCCGTCTTCCGGAAATTGTCCGGGCGGCCGCCCTCGGGGAAAAACCTGCCGTCACCACCTTGGAACGGCTCCGTGACAAATTTGGCGAGGCGATCGCGGCGGTCATCAATATCCTTGATCCTGATGCGATCGTGATCGGCGGCGGCGTGGGAAATATCGACCTGCTCTATTCGGAGGAGACGAGGCTCGCCATCGAACGCTTTCTTTTCAATCCCACGCTCGCCACGCGGATCCTGCGCCCGCAGCTCGGCGACAGCGCGGGAGTCTTCGGTGCCGCGATGCTGACGCGATGAGCACCAAAGGACGCATTCCGGTTTCGGGCCCGCGCGAAGCTCTCCTGTCTCCCTTCGCGGGTTTTTC
>Ga0194063_10002228_pt1 | contig 12155 bp, 10 predicted proteins | sample SepL3720m_MetaG_FD_155459 | JGI IMG/M metagenome (GOLD analysis project Ga0194063, IMG submission 155459) | Anoxic zone freshwater microbial communities from boreal shield lake in IISD Experimental Lakes Area, Ontario, Canada - Sep2016-L373-20m | ecosystem: Environmental > Aquatic > Freshwater... | reverse complement strand
CCGTGTGGCGTTTCCGCAACCGAGGCAACGGTACCTACCTGTATTCGGCTGACCCGACAGAGCGGGCCGACATCAACGCCAGGCTGGGCGCTTCATGGCAAGAAGAGGGCGAGGCGTACTACTTGGCTCCGTAGGGGCGCCAGCGCTCCGATTACCAGACCACCTCTGTCCAACGAGGCCCCTCACGCGGAGGGGCTCGTTGTTCTTTGACACGGAGATGCAGTTAGAATATGCAGGCACACAGGTCATGGAGCACAGCCTACTGTAGCGCTCGGGGCATGGAGTGCCGTCGAAGGAGGACCGCTTGGGTCTGCGCACGACGCTGACACTGCTTCCCGATGACCGCGGCACTGACGCAGCCGTGCGTGAGGTCATCGCGTTCTTTCACGCCCACGCGCACGAGCCGGTAGAACCGTCTCGCGTCATTCGTGCTACGGGCTTGTCCGCCGCTCGGGTTGAGCCCGTACTCCGGGCTTTGGCGAAGGGCCGCGTGATAGACTGCGACGGCAACCCGCTGGAGGAGCCCAGCTTTTTTGATCCTGACACGATGCTCGCGCTGGAAATCAGGCGGTTTCTCCGGGCCGGCGAGAGTGCAGCTTCTCGGGTACACGCTGGGGTGAACAGATATCGCGGGCGCCAGGGGTCTCTGTAGTCCGCTCGAATCAAGGGAACGGCCACGTCATGAAACCTGTGCGGCCTTCAGATCGCGGGCACGCCGTCGAGGATATCCAACGCCGTCTGCTCGCCCTAGGCTACGACCTGGGCCCCACCGGCGTCGACGGCGTGTTCCTTGGTGCGACCACTCAGGCCGTGAACAGTTTTCAGCACCAGCATCGCCTCAATGAGGACGGCTTCGTCGCCGAGGAGACCTGGTCGGCGCTGGTGGATGCGGGCTTCACTCTGGGCGATCGGATGCTCTACCTGCGCGTGCCGCACTTTCATGGCGCCGACGTCCGCGTGCTCCAGCAGGCGCTCAGTGTTCTCGGCTTTGCGTGCGGGGCGAGCGACGGCATCTTTGGCACCTTCCTGGAGCGTGCAGTGCGCGAGTTCCAAGGCAACTCAGGCCTTCCAGCGGATGGTATCGCCGGTCCGGAAACGGCACGCACTATCGCCAACCTGCGCCACGTCTGGGAAGGCAAGGATCCTCAGGCTCACTCGGCCGCCCACATCGCGCCGGCTCGGGCGGCTGAGGTGCTCACGCGCGTGCAACTCGCGGTGGTGGGCGACGACGAGGCCGGCGTGCGTGTAGCCGAGCGGCTCGTAAATCTCGCGCATGCGAGCACCGAGCATGCCCTCATACACGTGCTGACGCCTGGCGAAGTACTGGGATCCGGTGTCGTGACGCTTCGGCTGTGCGGCAGCGGTATCGCCCGAATCGTGCGCGGTCGCCCGGTGGTCAGCATGGGTGCGCCTGAGTTGCTCGCCCCTCGCCTCATCACCGCTTTGGCAGCCAAAAGAGAGGGCGGCGAAATCGTCGTGGAGGTGGGGGAGACGCCTAGCGCAGACGAGCGAGAGGACCAACGAGCTGCGGTTCTTCTGCTCGACGCGGTGTGCATCGCGTTCGACTGAGATGTCCCCCTGTGGTACCATTCCACGAATGTCCTGACCCCTGCACGGGAGAGACAAACTGAAGTTCCACATCAGAACATATCTCACGCTGCTGCTCGTTGCAGCTCTCATGTGCTCCGCCATCCCCGCGGTCGCAGACCCCTCATCATCCGACAAAATGGCCCAGGCTGCCCGAGTCAAGGCACAGGTCGAGGCTCTGGACACTCGCTTGGAGTACGCCGCCGAGCGCTACAACGCGGCCCGCGAGAAGCATGACAATCTCGTCTCGGAGCAGAAGAAGGCCAAGAAGCGCGTCGAAAAGGCCGAGAAACGCATCGGAGAGCTTCAGACACACCTCAACACACGAGCCACTGGCATGTATCGATCCGGTCAGCTTGGCGCGATGGAAGTGCTGCTGGGCGCCAAGGATTTTGAGCAGTTCGCCGCGACATGGGACGTGCTCAAGAATCTCAACCAAGCCGACGCGAGCGCGACTTCGGAGATGAAGGGCGTGCGCGACGAAGCCAAGGCTGCACATGCAGAGGTTTCGGCCAAGGAGAAGTTAGCGGCCAAACAGCTCGCAATCATGACCTCTAACAAGAAGCAGGTTGAGGCTCAGCTTGCCGAGCGCGAGAGCAAGCTTGTTGGCATTGAGGCCGAGGTTCGCATTCTTCAAGCCCGGGAAGAGGCAGCGCGTGCTGCCGCCTCTCGCTCGTATTCCGGCGACGGCGGCAACTTCCCGCCCCCGCAGCGAGCGCCGCGAAGCCAGATCGTCTCGGTGGCGAAGAAGTATCTGGGGGCTCGCTACGTGTGGGGCGCGACCGGTCCCAATACGTTTGACTGCTCGGGCTTCACGTCCTATGTCTACCGTCAGGTGGGCGTGAGTCTTCCGCGAGTCTCGCGTGACCAGATCAATGCCGGCGAGCGCGTTTCTCGCAAGGACCTCGCGCCAGGCGACCTCGTCTTCTTTGGCTCGCCGATCCATCACGTGGGCATGTACATCGGCGGCGGGATGATGATCCACGCTCCCAACTCCGGCGACGTGGTCAAGATCTCTCCCGCATTTCGCAGTAACTACGTCGGTGCGTGCCGTCCGTAGGTGTCAACTGGGACATAAGTACTACCGACGCCCCGCTGGCCAACGCCGGTGGGGCGTCGTGCATGGGCGGACCTGCCATCTCACTTGCAGGTACACTAGACTGAGGTAGCAGACAGGCGACCGCGTTTGAGGATGGCGAGAAGCGATGGCAGACATCGACGGCCTGCTCAAGATTATGGCCGACAAGGGGAGTTCGGACCTGCACATCAAAGTCGGCAGTCCGCCCGCAATTCGGCTTGCAGGCCGCCTCGTGGTTCTGGCAGAGCTTCCTACCCTTAGCGCCGACCAGACCCAGATGCTCGCCGAGGGCATGATGACCACCGCGCAGCGCGAGGGCTTTGAGCACCGCCACGAGCTCGACTTCGCCTACTCGCTTTCAGATGTCGGCCGCTTTCGAGTGAATGTCTTTCGGCAGCGGGGAAGCGTGGGCATCACCATGCGCCGCGTGGCCACGGAGCGCATGGGTATCGAGGCGCTCGGCCTGCCACAGGTTATCCGACGACTCGCCGATGAGCCGCGTGGGCTCATCCTTGTAACCGGCACCGCGGGCTCAGGCAAGACGACGACGCTGGCCGCGATGATCGACCACATTAACACCACCCGCGAGGGGCACATCGTCACCATCGAGGACCCGATCGAGGTCCTGCACCAGGACAAGAAGTGCATCGTCAACCAGCGAGAGATCGGCGTGGACACCGACAGCTATGCCGACGCGTTGCGACACGTGGTGCGCCAGGACCCCGATGTGATTCTAATCGGCGAGATGCGCGACCACGACACGGTCGGCGCAGCGCTGACGGCCGCCGAGATCGGCAACCTGGTCCTCTCGACGCTTCACACCATTGACGCTACCGAGACCATCAACCGCATTATCGACTTCTTCCCGCCATACCAGCACAAGCAGGTCCGTCTCATGATGGCCGCCACGCTCAAGGGCATCATCTCGATGCGTCTGATTCCATCGGTCCAGGGTGGCCTGGTCCCAGCGGTCGAGGTGCTCGTGATGACCGGAACCGTACGCGAGTACATCAGCGATCCGGACAAGACGTACCTGATCAGGGACGCGATGGAAGAGGGCGCGTACTACGGCATGCAGACATTTGACCAGTCGCTACTGGAGCTGTATCGGGATCAGAAGATCACGCTGGATGACGCAATTGCGATGGCGCACAACTCCCATGATTTCAAGATCAAGATTCGCCAGCTCGGCATCGACCCGAGCCAGGCTGCGCAGAGTGGGGTGTATTAGGCGCCCCTGCCACGACTGCCTGCTCGGCGTCCTACTGCGAGCGCGAGCGCTGCACCCACAAGCGCGCCGATGGTGTCGAGCACCCAGTCGTAGATGTCGGGCGTGCGCATGACCACGAACCGCTGGTGGAACTCGTCGGTGACGCCGTAAGCTGAAGCAATCACCACGGCGAGAACGAGCGCCTTCTTTGCCGGCAGATCAATGCGCAGCGCGAGATAGAGTAGGCACCCAAGTATGAAATACTCACCGAGATGCCCGACCTCGGATGGGATGCGGCCGGGAATCTGAGAGCCGGGCACCGAAGATACGAGGAAGATGACGCCTGCCCAGGCGATTGCTGGGATCCAGAGCGCGATTCGGCGAGCGGTGGTAGGCATGCTGTGCGGGCTCCTTGGCTCGGGAAACGTGCGTGAGAAGTCTAGCATCGCGGATAAGGAGCAAGTGTGTCGCGAAGATGGTCGCTAGTAGCGGTGGTGGCCTCGGCAGCCTGTTTTGGCACGCTGCCGGTGCTCGCCAAGCTTGCCTACGATGCCAACGCCACGCCGCTCCCTCTGCTCGCGTGGCGGTTCATGTTCGCGGCGGCGCTGCTCGCGGTGGTCTCGGCGATGCGCGGCCCCGCCTCGCTGCGGGTTCCCAAGGGCGACCTGCTTCGCTTCGCGACGCTGGCGATTACGGGCTACGGTGCGGCGTCGGTGTGCTACTTCTTCGCGCTGAAGTTCGCCGACGCATCGGTCGTCGCAGTGCTCCTCTACGCCTACCCGGCGTTCGTCACGCTAGCCAGCTGGGTCTTCCTGGGCGAGAAGGCGACCTGGCAGCGCGGGGCGGCGGTGCTGCTGACCTTCTTGGGCTGCGCTCTGGTGGTGGGACTGTTTGGCGGCGCGGCGCGGGCGCAGTGGCAGGGTATCGCGCTGGGCCTCGGCGCGGCGGTGGGCTACACGCTCTTCAACCTGCTGTCACATCGGTGGTTGCCGGGGCGATCGCAGCTCGTGATGATGACCTACACGTTCGGGATCGCTTCGCTCATGGCGGCGGCGCTCGCGCTGGGCGTGGGGCAGTCGCTTTCGCCTGCGGCGTGGGAGCCGAGCGCGTGGTGGCTGATCGCGGCGATCGTAGTGGTCCCGACGTTCGCGGCCATCGTTCTCTACTTGCAGGGTATTCGGGGTCTCGGCCCGTCGCAGGCGGCGGTCGTCTCGACGCTCGAACCGCTGTTCACCATCGCGCTGGTCAGCGTCTTCTTGCCCGAGCAGACCCTCACGGCGGTTCAGCTGGCCGGAGCCGGTCTCGTACTGGCGGGCGTCGTGTGGTCCGAGGTCTCTGGCCGCTCGGCCGAGCCGCTCGCCGCCGTCTAGCCTCGGCTGGCAAGCCACGCGAGTACGCCATTGCGCGCGATCCAGCTTGCGGCGACCACGAGCGCCTGTGCTCCCCATGCGATGGCGACGGTGCGCCCGGCCTCGCGCGTGCGATCGCCCAAGCGCACGAGTCCCAGCCAGGTGAGCCCTGCCGAGACCACCCATGCCAGAACTCGCAGTTCTGGCGTTACCGCGGCGGCGTAGGCAAGGAGCCCCAGCGATGACGCGCCGAGCAGGATGGAGCCGTCGGGAGCCGTTCCTCGGCGGGCAGCGCGCATCAGAAACCAGCGTACGATGGCCCACAGTACCGCCTGTGCACCCGCCCATGCTGCCAGGTAGCGAGACTGCCCCGGAGCCGCGAGGGCGATTCCGACGCCGATGCCAAGTGCGAGTGCAGCGTCGCCGAGCCAAACAATGCCGGGACGCAGCAACCAAGGGAGAGGGAGTTCGGGCGGGCTGGTCTTCTCGGCAGGGAAGAGCCGCGAAGGGAGGCGCAGGAGCGCGTCACGCGCTTGTGTTACAAGGCTGCGCCACATCTCGAAGAGCTGGCTAAAGAACCCCCACCAGACTCTGGTAGCCGTCTGGGTATCAGTCCTGCGTGCTACCATGTGCGCGCCGCTTTCCATGCCTGAAGGATGTAGAGTCGCGGGTGGAACAGGGCCCCTTGTTGGGATTGTTTGACGGCGTAAGTGTACAGCGACCTGTCGCTGGGGGAGGACCGAGGGTGCGGCTCGCGAAGCGGGTTATTCCAATCCTCGTCTGGGTCTCCGCGACCCTGGCGATTCTGTGGATTCTCTTGTTCGTCTTCGCGCTCTACGTGTACCGGTTGTCATCATCGCTACCCAACTTAGGTGTCAATCCTGACGCGATACAGACAGCACGCACATCTATCGTGTATGCCGCCGACAACTCGATTCTCGCCGAGTGGCATGGCGAGCAGGATCGCACGGTGGTTCCGCTCAAGGACATCCCCATCAACTTGCGCGACGCTGTCATTGCGATAGAGGATCGTCGCTTCTACGAACATGACGGTGTGGACCTCGAGAGTGTCGGGCGCGCGTTTGGTGCCAACACCAGCGCCGGCGACATCGTGCAGGGTGGAAGCACCATCACCCAGCAGCTGGTAAAGATCCTCTTCACCGGCCGTGAGCGAACGGCGACCCGCAAGATCAAAGAGGCGCTGCTCGCCTACGAGCTTGAGTCCAAGAACGACAAGAACACCGTGCTCGCAACCTATCTCAACACCGTCTACTTTGGGCGCGGAGCCTACGGCGTCGAGAGCGCGGCCCAGCGCTATTTTGGCAAGTCGGTATCTACGCTTGACCTCTCCGAGAGCGCAACGCTGGCTGGCGTCATTCGATCGCCTTCGCGCTTCGGATCCCCCGCATCTGTTGATGCGGCCGCCCAGCGGCGCGACACCGTCCTCCAACAGATGCGGACGCAGGGGTTCATCACCACCCAAGAGGAGGGCGTGGCGAGCAAGCAGCCCCTCAATTTCGCATCGAGCGCCGAAGCCGCACAGTCCGCGCCGTACTTTGTTGAGTATGTGAAGCAGGATCTGGTCGACACCCTCGGCTCTGAGAAGGTCTACGCCGGCGGCCTGCGCGTCTACACGAGCCTCGAGCCGAACCTCCAAGCGTTTGCCGAGAAGGCCGCAACACAACTCTCGGCGCCTGGCGACCCTGAGGTCTCTCTTGTCTCGGTTCGCTCCTCCGACGGCCATGTCTTGGCGATGGTTGGAGGACGTGACTTCAAGGCTAACCAGTTCAACCTCGCTACCCAAGGTCGTCGGCAGCCGGGCTCGGCATTCAAGCCGTTCGTGCTGGTCACAGCGTTGCAGGAAGGCGTGAAGCCGGATCAGGTGTTTGAGTCGTCGCCCTACTCGGTACCGGTCACCGACGGCGTATGGACGGTTCAGAACTACGAGAATAGATTCGCCGCAGGCACTATGACGCTGCAGGCCGCGATTGACTTCTCGGTCAACGGTGTGTTTGCACGGCTCATCATGCAATTGGGTGCCGACAAGGTCGTCCAGACGGCCAAGAAGATGGGTATCACCACGCCGCTGGTCGCCAACCCGGCAATCGCGCTAGGCGGACTTAAGTACGGGGTCTCGCCGCTGGAGATGGCCTCGGCTTTTGCGACCATCGCCAACGGCGGCATGCGAGTTCCGCCCAGCGGGATCGTGCGAGTGACTGACGATCGCGGCAAACCGGTGCTCACGCGCTCCCTCGAGACCACGCGGGCCATCACGAGTGAGACCGCAGCGGCAGCTGCGCTCATGCTTCACGACGTCATTGAGCGAGGCACGGGTGACCAAGCCAAGCTACCGGTGTGGGCGGCAGGCAAGACCGGAACCACGCAGTCGTACCGCGACGCCTGGTTCGTGGGATGGGCAGGCGACATCTCCACTGCGGTCTGGGTCGGCAATCGTGCCGCGCAGGTGCCGATGACCAACGTGCACGGCATCGCGGTGACCGGTGGCAGCTTTCCGGCCTCCATCTGGCGAGAGTACATGACCGGGGCGACCGCGGCGCACAACGTCCCAGTCGTCGCCGTGCAAAATGCCCCGCCGCCGAGCTTGGTGGCCTGTCGGCTGTGCCAGGAATCGGGTTTTCTCGCGAATCCGCGTTGCCCGAATGTCGTCGAAACCTACTTGCTCTCCAACATCGTTCCGACAGAGGCCTGTAAGCTGCACTAGTTTGGGCGACAGTGATGAGAGGGAAGGCTTTTCCCACATGGACCACTACCAGACGCTTCAGGTCATTCGCGACGCGGACGCAGAGGTGATTGAGCGCGCGTACAAGGCGCTGTCGATGAAGCACCACCCCGACCGTGCTGCCGCCGAGCACCGCGTTGAGTCCACTCGGCGGATGCAGCGAATCAATGAGGCGTATCGCGTGCTCAAGGACCCTGCGGCCCGACGCCGCTACGACGCGACACTGCCGCCTCCGGGCGCCAGCGGGTGGGATCAGTTCTGGGATCGCGGTCTGGTGGGGCTGTTCGTCGACCGATTCACGCCGCGCGCGGGGTAACTTGGGCGGCGCACAGGTCGCTCTCGCGCCGCAGGCACAGCTGTGTGGCTACTTGCCTCGGCCCCGCGTCGCAAACCGTGCGATCGGCGGCACCTTGAGCCCGATGGCTTGCGGCGGACACAGCTCCTGGCAGCAGTAGCAGCGGATGCAGATCCCGTGGTCAAAGACCGGGCCGCCGTCACCAACGACGATCGCGGCCACCGGGCAGCTCTCCTCGCACTTCTTGCAGCGGGTGCAGTCACCCGCGCGCTCCAGAATCGGTCGCGCGGTCGTCCATCCGCGCATGCGCTTTCCGAGCCAGGGCGGCATCATCGCCGAGAGGTCACGCGCCGGCAGATGAAATCCTTCGGGAGCCAGCGCGCGCCAGTCCTCGCCGACCACGTCGATCTCGTCGGCCGAGGCAAAGCCGATGCCGCGTCGCGCAGCCGCCTTGTTGGAGTAGACCTCCATCGGGTCCAGACCGGCCATCGAGCTGGCTACAACGTCAAGCGCTACGCTGTCCGCCGACGCAATCAACGCCCCCACCTGCCGAGGAGTTCCACCAGCAGGGCCTTCTCCCTCCATGCCGACGACGGCATCCATGATTGCCAGCGACGGGTGACAGGCGAGCATCAGGTCGACGAGCATCGAGCCAAAATCGTCTCGGTCGGGAACCTTGAGGTGGTACTGGGCCTTTTCCAGCCCGGGGATGCAGCCGAACAGGTTCTTGACGGCGCCGGTGAACATCATCAGCCCGTGCGTCTTGAACTTGGGAAGGCTGATCAGCACGTCGGTCTCGACAACGGCGGAGCCCAGGGTGAAAGCACCGTAGAGGCCACCGCCTTCGCCGCTCACACGCGTGCAGGCGTCGTCAAAGAGTAGAAGCGGCACGTTCTCCTCGGCACATACCGCTCCGATACCGGAATCCTCCCAGATCTTTCGCACGCCACCGATCGTGTTGGGTCCACCAGGGCTGTCGCCCACCGATACGTCGCCGCCAGCCGCACGCACTGAGTGGATGACCTGCCGGACAAACTCAGGGTGCGTTGTGACGGCGCGCTGGGGTAGAGCCCGAGAGAGCAGGTTGACCTTCAGGAGCACGCGCTGGCCCGGAGAAACGAACGCCGCCATCCCCCCGAGCGGGGAGAGGGCGGCGTCGAGTGCGGTTGCGACTACTTGCGAGTCGTAGGTGTTGCAGCGGGATATGCTCACGGTAGCCATGGGCCGCAGTCTACCCCACGGGCGCGACCGGTGGGGAGCCCCGAAGTCGCCCCTAGGCCTGCGCTGTCTCTCGGTCGGCGAGCTTGTTGGTCACTGCGCGCATGATGGCGGGGTAGCTGACGGCGCCGTCGTAGAGCGGATCCCCATCGATGACGGTGACGGGGTAAAGCAGCCCGCGCGTTTCAATCTCGGCAACAATCGCATCGAACTCGGCGCGAACGCTCGCGTCATCGATGTTGCGGTACACGACACGGGCGTCGTCACCAAAGCGACGGCCCAGTTCAGCGCCGACAATGGCGGTGATCTCCTCCGGAGACCACGAGGGGCCTCAACCGCCGGAGTAGCAGCTCGTGGTGCTGGGAATATCGAAGACCTCTACGAGTACCGGCTCAGACATGGGTCCGTCCTTCCTACTTAAACTGGATTGCACCCATGGGGCACACTCGCATACACGCGCCACATCCGGTGCACTTCTCTTCTACCACTTTGTACACAATGCCGTTGGGTACGATGGCGCCCGTGGGACAGGCACGCCGAGCAGGACAGTACGGGCTGTTGTCGCATCGAAGTTCTGAGATGGTGACGACCGGCATGTCTCCGGGCCCTTCTTCTCGGCGCGTATGCAGACGCAGACGGCAAACTGCTGTGAGGCGATAATACCCTATGGGGTATACAGATGGCAACCCCCGAGTCCAAGGAATCACTCAGCATCGGGATGGGCGGTCGCCTTCCCTGGAATCGCGCGCAAGGGAGAACGGCTCAAATTCTTGTGACTAGGTTCACGTTCCTATATTCTTCTTAAGACAAGGTGGGGAGAGAGGTCTCTTAAGCTCCCTTGCGTGCAAAGTCTGCCTGATCGAACGAGGAGAGCGCACATGCCGAAGATCTCGCTGGCCGGGTTCAAAGATCCGGCCACTCGACCCCGCTTCATCATCTGGGCGCTTGTCGTGGTCTTGGTGATCGCAGGAGTCATGATTCCGGTACTGGGGGTGACCTCCACCCGGTGGTTCTGCTCCGAGGGCTGCCACAAGGTGCAGGACGACACCATCACCGCGTATCAGCATTCCGCGCACTCCGAGATAAGCTGCATGGCTTGTCACATGCCGGTCAATGCCAACCCCGTGATCTTCCTCATCCACAAGGCTGAGGCCCTGGGCGAGCTTGTGCAGACGGTGACCAACAACTACACCCTGCCCCTCAACCCCGAGAGCGAAGTCGCTCTGACGATGACTGAGGACAAGTGCACGCAGTGTCACAGTCCTGCGACTCGGAAGTTCACTCCGTCTGAGGGCATCAAGATCGACCACAAGAAGCACCAAGACAAGGCCGTCACCTGCACGCTTTGTCACAACCGCACCGCGCACATCGAGGACTTCCCGCTCACCCTCAAGAACCCTGATGGTTCGCCCAGCCACAAGCACGAAGACTTCATGAAGATGACGGCATGTTTCCGTTGCCACGGGCTCGAGGACAAGGCTCCTGCATCCGGCGCGTGCGAGGCGTGTCACACCCCTGGGTTCAAGCTGCGTCCGCCGAGCCATGAGGCCACTGGAGCCTTCGTCGCCAAGCACGGTGAGATTGCGCTTGAGGTCGACAAGGAAGTCAAGAAGACGCTTGCCGAGACAGGCATTCAGGTTGTAACCGGCGAGCGCAAAGCCGAGTTCGAAACCGCCGCAACCCAAAACGGAGACAAGAAGGAAATGGTTGGCGAGCTTCTGCCGCCCGTTGGCGCAATAAACGAGTGCAGCACCTGTCACAAGGAGGCATTCTGCCTCGCGTGCCACGGTACTCCGATGCCGCACTCCAGCGAGTTCAAGGAGCCTAAGGACGCCAAGGATCCCAAGGGCCACCCCGCAATCTCGAAGCTCATGCCCGAGAAGTGCGTTATGTGTCACACCAAGGACAACCCCAACTTCTGTAACGACTGCCACCACGGCAAGAAGGTGGATTATACGTTCGATCCAGCCCAGCCTTGGACCCAGCAGCATCCCAAGGCCGTAGAAAAGTCCGGGCTGAAGTCATGTGTCGGCACATGCCATACCGCTCAGTTCTGCGTGGACTGCCACACCACAAACAAGGTGTTCCCGGCCTCACACAAGCAGCCGTTCTGGACTCACCCGCAGGCACCCACGGTCACCCAGTACGGTTCTGTGGCCGCATCGGCTACCGCGGTTCACTCGGTAGTGGCCCAGAAGTCCACCGAGCAATGCGAGATCTGTCACGGCGCTGGCGGCGTGAATGCTCCGTTCTGCGCAGCGTGCCACAAGCTTGAGATGCCGCACACCAAGGAGTTCAAGCAGTTCCACGCCAAGACAGGCCGAGAGAATCCCACGGTCTGCCTGAACTGCCACACTTGGCCCCAGCTGTGCAGCAACTGCCACCACGTGGGCTCGTCGATGACGACTCCGTGGATGAAGATTCACGGGACGTCAGTCACCCAGAACGGTGCCGGTGGCTGTGTCGAGAAGTGCCACAAGCAGGCAGACTGCGTTGCTTGCCACACGTCGCGCAAGGTCGTTCCCGCTTCGCACAAGGCCCCAGGCTTCATTAAGATCGCGGGAACCGAGCGCGGCACCCATGCGGCGCTCTACAAGAAGGACTCGACCGTGTGTACCTACTGCCACGTGGGCGATACAGCGAACCTCCCCAACTCGGCGTTCTGTAAGAACTGCCAC
>Ga0194063_10002227_pt1 | contig 12155 bp, 11 predicted proteins | sample SepL3720m_MetaG_FD_155459 | JGI IMG/M metagenome (GOLD analysis project Ga0194063, IMG submission 155459) | Anoxic zone freshwater microbial communities from boreal shield lake in IISD Experimental Lakes Area, Ontario, Canada - Sep2016-L373-20m | ecosystem: Environmental > Aquatic > Freshwater... | reverse complement strand
AGTTAAATTAGCTATTAAAGTATTAAAAGGAAAAGATCTCCATGAAACTCAAAACCCTGCGCAAAGCACTAGCAGTCACCCTCGCCCTCGCCGTCGGCCTCACTCCTCTGACCCCTCTACTCCACGGCGTCGTCGCCGCTAGTTTGACTGGTGGTAGTTTGGCATTGTCTAGTTCAGTACCATCCGCCGCTTCAACTAGTTATACTTTTACCTTTAGCAATATTACTTTGAGTAGTACCAAATGTATCCAAGTCATTTTCTCAACTACTGCCACCGGTACCTCTATGCCTACTGGCATGACAACCAGTGGAGCTAGTCTTTCTGGCACTTCTACCTACATGCCTACTCCCGCTAGTTGGGCCATAGCCTCTACTACTCCCGGTACGGTTAAAGTCACTTTTGCGACAGGCGAGACTCCCGCCGGAGCCACTGCTCGCACCCTCGTCCTTGGTGGTATCACCAATGGTAGTGTAGCCGAGACTGGCTACTTTGCTCAGTTTAGTACTTATGGCAATGTCGACTGTGCCACTTCACCCCTAGACACTGGCACCACCAACTATATCTATACTACTGGCCAAGCCGTCACTCTGACAGTAGATCCAGCTCTCGCCTTTACTATTGATCTCCTTGCTGGCTCCCAATTGGTCAACGGTGTCACGACCACCGTCGCCTCGACTGACGGGACTATTCCTTTTGGTACAGTCACTGCTAGCGCCAATAGCATTGCCGCTCATAGTCTGACGGTCACTACCAATGCTGGCTCTGGCTACACTGTCTATACGAGATATACCCAGGCACCAACCAATGGTAGTCATCCTATTGATGACTGGACTGGTAGCAATGCCGCTCCTACTACTTTCCCTGCCCCTGGTACCGAAGCCTTTGGTTATACTACCAGTAGCACGTCACTCTCAGGTACCGCCGCTCGCTTTAGTAGTGCCAAGTTCGCCGCCTTTACTACTTCCAATGCCGAGGTCGCTCACTCTACCGCCGCCGTCTCCTCCGAAAACACCAAGGTCGCCTATCAAGTCGGCATCGCAGGTACGACTCCAGCCGGAACCTACAACAACAGTACTGTCATTTTCACTGCCACTCCTGCCTATTAATCCAATCTATGGATACTCTTGCTGGAGTATAATAGAATACAAACTAATCTAGGCGGTTATGAGCAAAAAATTAATCTTTTCATCACTAGCACTCATTTTGACCGCCACCGCGCTCATCCTTCAGTCATCTGTCAAAGGTCAAGAAACGCCTAGTACGAATGGTCTCTCGCTTTCCCCTCCGAGTTTCGAACTCTCGGGCAATCCAGGTAGTACAGTCACAAACACTATTAGATTAGAAAACATGAAATCATCACCCGTTCGCCTGGCTGTCGACCGGCGCAACTTTACAGCCGTTGGGGAAGATGGCTCGATCGGTCTGACCGAAGATCAGGGTACTTTTTCCCTGGCCTCCTGGATCAGTGTTGATCCAGCTGACGTCATCATCCCCCCGAGGTCAACTCGCACCTTTACCTTTACCATCAAAGTCCCCTTGAACGCCGAGCCCGGTGGCCACTTTGGTTCGCTCATCTTCCGCACCGTTCCCGAAAACACTCTAACCGGCAGTGGGGCTAGTGTCGCCCAAGAAGTGGGTGCTCTCATTCTTCTGCGGATCGCCGGAGCCACAGTCGAAAATGCCAAGGTCGAGAGTTTTGCCGCCGCCAAATCATTTTACGAATATGGTCCCGTAGTCTTTGAAGAGCGGGTCAAAAATCTCGGCAACGTCCACCTCAAACCTAGTGGCAACATCACTATCACCAATCTGATCGGCCAAAAAGTCGCGACCGTCCCCCTCGAAACCAAAAATGTTTTACCTGGTGCCATCCGCAAAATTGAAGGTACCTGGGATACCAAATGGCGTGCTGGTCAGTATACTGCCACCGCTGTCATGATCTATGGTCCCCAAAATACTCAGCTCGCCAATGTCGCGACCTTTATTGTCTTTCCCTATCGCTTCGCCCTCATCGTCCTCGTCGTCATCTTCATCCTATTTACCTTCGTTTATCGTTCTCGTCGCCGCCTCGGTCTAGCCTGGAAAATCTTGACTTCCGGTAAAGCGTAATATGCACAAGCTCATCCTACTCATTGTCATAGTGACACTGTGCCTGTCTGCGCAGGCAGGTCACTTGGCTATATTTCCGGTTTTTGCCGAGAGTCTCTCTGTCTCCTTACGTGTGGGTGATACTCGGATCGCATTTGATGGCTTTACTAGCCCCGGTGCTTTCGTGACGATCAAGCAAAACGCTTCGGTCATCGGTACGATCGTGGCAGGCAGTGATGGCAATTTTAGTAAAACTGTCGATGCTTACAATCCTGGTATTCAAACATTCGAACTTTATGCTACAGACTCCAACTCTATCTCGACCTCTACGATTAGTTATAGCGTCAATTTAGTATCCAATACCCTCACCACCATCGCAAACATTGTCTTCCCTCCTACCATTGTCCTAGACCCTCTCACCAACACTTTTTCCGGGTTCAGTCATCCCCTCTCCGATCTCACCCTTGTCATCTCTGATGGGACTACTTATCCCATCACCGTAGATAGCGATGGTAGCTGGTCGTACCTGATTACTAGTGATGCATCGGGTAGCTACACGGCCTATGTCATCGCTCATATGCCAGGCAATTATCTCTCGATCGAAAGCGAAGCGCTGACTTTTACTATTAGTACTTTGTCGTCCGCTACACCAACTCCTAGCTCTATCGCAACCTCTACTTCTGCCGCGCCTGCCACCACATCAATAGAGACCACTCCCCTAGCTCCCTCAGGCGCACCAAAAAATCAAGCACCGGTCAGATTGATTTCCCCCTCTCCCCTACCTACCTCACCAGGTATCTTCAATCTAGGGATCACGAGAGCCATCTCTTTTATCAATATTCAGCTGATCCTCTGGCTTCTCCTCATCCTCCTGCTGATCAGGCTTTTATTCAAAAAACCCAACAAGAAAAAGCGCTAAAGATCAAAATATTCAAGTTATTATCTAGTTACTTACCGATCACCACTTTGATATCTGTTATAAGTTCAGATTCGATCTTCACTTCAGCCTCAGGGTAGTGATCTTGTAGCCAACTAGCGGCTTCTCCTTGGCTACGCTCGCTAGTTTTATAGCTGATGGTAGTCCCAGTTTGCGTAGTAGCATTGCCTGTTTCTCCTACCTCATATCCTTCCTGCTTAATGATTTCAGCCAGTTTCCCGGCGGCCCCAGCCACCCCACTTGCGTTTAGCACGCTAAACACTGGCTTAGTTTCTATGGTTGGAGCCATCGATGGTTCAGGTGAAATTTGACCCGCCTGCAACGCTTGATGCGTAGCATCTGCGGGCAGTGAATTTGTGATTTGAGATTGATAGTACCCCCACGCCACGCCAATTACCAAGATCAAGAATATTGTTAAAACTGTTATTCCTCCCTGCCACTGCTTACTCGCCCCTTGCATAACTATGTCTTCTCCAAGTGGTTCTATCATAAACCTCCATACGGCAAAGATAGTCTAAAAGTACTACCCTGACCTTCCTCCGACTTGACTAATTCAAGTTTACCATTCATTCCTTCTGCCATCAGTCTCGAGATATATAGCCCAAGACCCGTTCCCTTTGCGGCCGCACGAGTCATGAGACTTTTACCTGCCTGCTGGAATTTGTGGAAAAGCAAAGCTTGGTTCTCGATGGCTATTCCTTTACCAGTATCACTTACTTCGATAGACACCTCATCTGCTACTTTATCCACTTGCACCACGATCTTGCCTTGATCAGTGAATTTAATACTATTACCAATCAAGTTAAACAAGATCTGCTCCAATTTATTCGCATCTGTCTTCGCGATCAAACTTTCCTCGCCCTCAAACTCTATGGCTAATCCTTTTGCTTTCACTGTTCCCTCGAGATCGCTGACAATTTTCTTGATGATCAGAGCTACTTTTACCTCTTCAATCTTGTATTCGACCTTGCCCATCTCTAATCTCGACATGTCCAAGAAGTCATTGACGATCCCAATCAATCTAACACTCGCCTCATGCGTATCATCGATCATCTGCTTGAGTTCAGGATCTTTAAATATTTCCTTGTAATAATCGAGCATCATCGAAGTATTGCCTCGGATGGCGGTGAGCGGCGTACGTAGTTCATGACTAGCTATCGAGAAGAATTCGTCTCTACTGCGCGAAAGTGTTCTGGCTTCTGTCACATCATCAATCATGATTACTACCCCGATGAGGATAGTGTCCCTGCCTACAACTGGCGCGATATACATCCGCAAATATTTTTTGCCGTAGCTTATCTCTTCGACATCAAACGTTTTCTTTTCTTTTATCGCTTGTGAGATCTTCTCTCTCAGTTCGATCTGATCTCCGAGCTTATTATCGATTGTGGCTAGATCTAGTTCACCACTTATCTTGCCGAAGATTTTCTCTACCCTGTCATTCTGAGTGACAATTTTGTTGTTGGCGTCGACGATGAGGAGCGCTCCAGGTAGTGCCGAGATCGAGGCCATCAGCTTGGCTTCTTCTGCCTCCAGCTCTCTCGTTCTTTCCTCGACCTTTTGTTCGACTCCTTTCTTTTCTATTTCCAGTTGTTTCTCTAGTTCTTTTTCATCTTCCAGGATATTGATCACTGCCATTTCTGACTTCGTCATTTGCGCATTTTTTGCATCAAGTTCGCTCAGTTTATGGTTAAGTTCTTTGGTCTGAGTTTTTACTCGCTCCTCTAGGCCAGCATAGGATTCTTTTAATTTTATCGTCATCTCATTAAAGGTCTTAGCTAGATCACCGATTTCATCTCCCGACTTGATCTTTATTTCCTGGTCATATTTACCACTCGCGATCGCTTCCGCTCTACCCTGGAGTACGGCGAGCGGCCTCGTTATCGACCGACTGATAAAGTAACCGAGTATTCCCACAATTAGACTTAGTCCAAGCATCGAAACAGCTAGGATTATTTCTGAAGTGGCAATCGACACAAATGCTTCACTGCGATCCATCTTGACTATCAAACAAGAATTGATATCGGGTATAAATCGCCAATAACCAAAAACTTTGTCGCCATGGTAATCGATATTGTTGCCGTAGTTAGAGGTTCCTGCAAGACACTTCACTACTTGAGGCAAAAAAATGGTTTTTTTCAGTGACGTATTTGGTTCTTTAAGTAGTTCTGTTACGACGACATTGGCCGAGTTGACGATAAAGGTCTCCCCCGTAACCCCTAGTCCCGACCTCTCTGTCATCAGATTACTAATCGCTTCTATACTAATATGGCCCACTAGCATACCCAGAAACTGATCATTTTCATCTTTGATCGGAGTGGCAATAATCAAAGTTGGCAATTTCGTTGCCATGTCATAGGTAAATGTTTCTACTACGGTCTTATCTTTAGCTTTTTGGTAATAAGAATTATCTGCCCTAATCTTTCCTTCATCCTCTAAACTTGTAGAAATCTCCACAACTCCCTCAGCATCGAGGATAAATATATTTGATAGAATATTTTTTTCTTTTGAAATATCTAGCAGATCTTCGGCGATCGAAGCCTTCAATTCTTTACTTTTTTCTTTACTTTGCAAGTACTCAACCATCTTACTGTTAGTTCTACTACCTCTCTCCAGATACACCACTTCAGTAGTCGCCTCTTCGATAAAATTACTGATACTTTGTTCTTTCAGAGCTGAGACGCTCTCGAGATGGGCAAACAATTTGTCGGTAATTGATCTTTGAAAAACAAAATAAGTAATTACTCCACCCACAATCGTGAATCCGACCACCATCATCTCGACAAGTAAGAGGATTTTTTGGGCAAGTTTAAATTTCATCTCATTAATCCTCGTATTTACTCAAGGCTTTTTTAAGTTCGATCATTTTCATTTCACGACCTACCATGAGCTCATTGAACCTAGCTAGTTTCGCAAGAGCATCTTCCCGTTCTTTATTATTTTTACTTTCTACTGTGATGTCTTCTTCGACACCCACGAACCCCATCAGTTCTCCGCTATCCGCAATAATCGGCGACACGGTCGCTTGTGCCTTGTACATGTCTCCATTCTTGCGCTTATTATCAAACACCCCGCTAAAGACTTTTTTATCTGCCTTGATTACTTTCCAAAATTTTGCATAGAACTCTGGGTCCATCTGACCACCCCAAATCCTCGGAGTTTTACCCAGAATTTCTGCTTCGGTAAACCCTGTTAGCTTCTGCGCGGCTGGGTTAGCGTATATCACTACCCCGTCGATGTCCGTGATGACAACATGGTTACTCGCCGCCATCACTGCCAATTTGAATTTTTGCAAATCACTAGTCATTTGCTTGGCCATTTCTTCCGCTCTAATATTGGCTGTAGAGAATGCATAGATAACCACATATATCGCAAAGGAAAAAATAATTCCTATGGCCAAAAACACACTCGATATGAGAGTTGTCACTCCCCCTGTATATTGCAGACTAATTCGCCAAATTACATAGACAATCAGCAACGATGCAACCAAAACTACTAAATCTATTTGTCTGGAAAAATTTTGCAGGCTATTTTTCATCATAATTTATGATACACTTTTTTCTATGAAAAAAGTGCTAATTTTCCTACTAATTTTTAATCTTTTCTACTCTGGCTGGCTCTACTTCTTACCTGATCATAGGACTCACTATAATTATTTTTACAATGTCAGTTTTGGGCTGTTCTATCTTCTCGGCTTCATCGGATGTGTTAAGCTCATGAAAGAGTGTGCTACCCATCGCCTGATCCATCTGACTTTAGGACTTGGATCCTTATCCTACTTTATCGCTCAGGTTATTTGGTTTATTTACAATGTCTTCCTCGAAACCAATGCTCCCTACCCAGGTATCGCTGATTTTTTCTACCTGGGCTTCTATCTGTTGGTTGGAGTTGGTGGATTACTCACGATGCGCTCGATCAAAATCCAATTCTCAATTTCAAAAGTCTTCGAAATTGTCCTGATTGCCAGTATCTTCTTCCTTATTATTTATTCATACATCCAAAGTACCTCTAGCCAAGAATCGGTTTCATTCTTGACCCAAATGTTCAATTTACTTTATCCCGCCCTCGATGCTATCTTGATTTCCCTCACCCTCGCCGCCATCAGAAGCCATCTCGGTAGTCTCCAACCTCTCCTCCTTTTCTTCATGGGTTCTTTTATCCTCTTGGGTTTTGGTGATACTCTTTTTGCCTATCAAGATGCCAGTCTTACTTATTGGAACGGGAATATTTCTGACGTGATATTTATGATCTCTGGATTTCTCTTTGTCAGTGGCTTGATCAGACTCCCAAACATGCTCCATTCTGACGATAACTCATTTAACCTGAAAAATCTTACCCCTCAAACTTTGGCGCTAGGCAAAGAATCTCTGGTATAGCCTGCTAGGATTTCTTTTACCATATTCACGATCGCTTTAGGTTCATACTCGCTTTTGACGATATACTTGACTGCTCCAAGGGTTATGGCCTTCTCAGCATCAGCCTCTCCGGCCAAGTTGGTTAGCATGATCACGGGGATCTTTTTGGTCTCTGGATCTGATTTTAGTTTTTCTAGTAGTTCGAGACCATTCATCTTTGGCATCATCACGTCGAGCAAGATGACGGTAGGCTTACTCTTGTGGACAGCTAGGAGACCTTCTTCCCCGTCGATAGCTACGCTCACCTCATAACCTTCGATGCTAAAGACCTTCGAATATAGCCTCGACATCAAGGGATCATCTTCGACTATCAGGATCTGTATTTTAGAATCTGTCATAACTTTACTTATACATCATTTTTCAAAAATCAACCACCCCACCTGCAAGGCCTAGCCCTGCCTGCGCAGGCAGGCTTGCAGGTCGCATCACTCCCATTCTTTAACTAATTTTTTGCATATCAGATTGAGCGGTAGGGCCAAGATAGTCATGATCAGGATAATAAAGCCGAATGTTGTTTGTACTGCCAGTCCTGCCGTTTGCAAAGCGGCGATTTGCGCCTGCGACACTTGCATCACCGCTACCACTTCATTATTTTGGTCTTTGAGTGGGATGTAGGCGGACAAGTACTCCTCGTCTCCTAGGGTACTTACGGCGGCGTACACCTCACCTTTTTTCCAAACATTCTCTAAGACCTTTTTGTTTGTTTCTTTGATTCCTGAGAGTCTGGTTTTGCCGTCTCCTATATCTAGGGTAGTCGATGAGAGGATTTTGTCGCCATAAATTGAGACTGACAGCCCAGTATTGGTCTTGATGCCGTCGACAAAGGAGTTGTCTAGTACGTAGGAGACGATGATCGCTCCCTTACCTGCTGGCACTGCTACCTTCATCGAGATCTCGGGAGCTATTACCTGGGAACTCGCCACAAACCCACTGAGTGTCTCGCCTCCCAATGCTTTCTGGACGTATTTATCATCCGACAAAGAGACACCTCTGACTTCTTCATTTTCTCCCTGCAAAATGATTTTCCCTTCTGAATCTGCCACAATGAGAGATGAGACATCTGTCTGCGTCATCTGGGCTTTCACTTTAGGACTGAGCACTTTCCTATCATTGTCAGCGATCGCCGACACGACTTGTGGGTCGAGCGCAAATAGTTTAGTTTCGCTCAGTAGTCTGAGTTTCTTTTCTTCTAGCAAACTCGAGGCCACTCTCGCATTTGAAGTTAATTTGGTTAGGGATTCTGTTTCGACATTTTTCAAGAGGAGCGTGACAAAAATACCCGTGATAATGAGAGATAGTGCCACAACTCCCGTCATCGACAGGATAAATAGCTGGGTCGACAAGCGTTTGAGCAAGTAGTACCAAGTCCACGTCGAGAGGATCACTATCGCTACCATGAGCAAACCAAAAGAAATGGAGTTGATGACTCCAAATGGTGCTACTAGCTTAAAGATTGCCACACTCTGGCTTCCTCTAAACAAGCTAGACAATCCCAGTAGTTCATAAAGTGCCAAAAACAAAAATCCAATGGAAACTTTTTTTAGATGCCTCTCAAGACCAATACTCGCTCTTCGCCAGTACAAAAATGCGACCATTATCGCTAGGATCGGCAAAGCAAATTGAGCTATTACATTCATCATATTTGCGGCCTATCCTCGATCGGTGTAAACCATAGACCTACTATCACCAAAGCATAAGCCACGAGTCTAGAATGCAAATATATTTTTGCTACTATCTCTGGATAGACACTTTTTAGGACATTGGTTTCCAGGTTCAATCCTTGTAGTAGAAAAGAAATCGACAAAAGTAGCAATCCCACAAGCAGAGGCACAGTGCGAGCACTCTTTCGTTCTCGCCAAGCATCATAATATAGCCAAAAGAGCCCAAAGATGACGAGCGATGCCACGACCAGGATGCTAAATCTACCTATTTCAGCCCCGAATATCTGCCACATTTTCTGCTAGTCCTTCATCAACAGATAAATATCGAACACCGAGTCCTCTTCAGTAGAAATTCGGATTTCTAATACTTTAATAATTTCTGATAAGTCTTTGACAAAATCACGTTTGATATCTTCTAGTTCCTCGGGGGTATCGTATTTATCCAAAAATTCGTTGACTCCATATCCAATCTTTTTCATTTCATCGACGAATTGCGAAGTTTGGGCAAGATCTTCCCCTCTCTTTAATTTTATCGCAAGATAATCAGGATAAAAGACTTCATTTTCCAGTGTTATGTGCACTTTTAAGTCTTCCTTGAATTTAGCTAAAAAAAACAATATTTCTGTTTCGTTCTTTACCACTCCCTCTTTAGCTTCATTTATAGCCTTGGTCAGATCAGCTCTCAATTGTCGATGTTGAGATTTTAGGGTATCGATTAATTCTTGTTTATTCATACACCTCCATATTACAACTATTTTCTAATTTGTTGTTCGACGACTCCTTGTCTGTTGATCTGCAACTCTAGTGGTAATTCTTTGCCTTTGAGATCTTCGAGGATCATTCCGTCAGGATCAGCGATCATTATCGGGAGATATCCTCCTCGACTTTTGAGCAAATCGACACTTGATTGATTCGAGCCAGGCAAGACCACAACGTCATCGCTATTTAGTTCACTCAGTATCGAAGCTAGGCGAGGATCAAAACTCGGGACGATGCTCAGATTGACTTCCTTTCCTCTCAGCTCCGTCTTATCAATCCAGGTGATTTGCTTACCTATCATCTTGACTGGATCAATCGGTTCTTGACCTTGAATGGACAAATCCAATTTAGCTTTTTTCCAAAAATTTAAGAGGTTTAATCTTTTTGCTTCTCCCGTTATTTCTACCACCTTAGAATCATGATTTTCAAAGATCGAACTTTCGCCGGTCTGATATCCTTTTGACTTCATCGTCACATAATATTTCCCGATAGGCAGATACCATACATTTTTACCCAAAACTGGATTATTTTGTCCGTATACAGGTCCATTCCAAACTTTAAATTTCTTGATATTTTCATCAAATCGATAGATCGTATAAATACTTTTTTGCCCCATGGGTGAGAGTTCATTTTTACTAATCACAACTCGTGAGATCTCTTGTTCGATTTTATTCCCTCCCCCATCGATTGCCTTCACCATCACTGGATTACTGGAGTACTGGATTACTGGAGTACCGACACTGATCTCCCCTTCCCATAGTCCACTTTCTCTATTTTTGGTCATCACGAATTCTTGCTTGTCTATCCACAAACTCAGCTCAGTCACTCCCCCTATTGCTTGCACACTGACTTGTACTGGCACTCCGCTGATTAGTACATATGGAGCGGATAAGACTATTGGCCCTACTCGCCAAATAGAGTGGATTATCCTCGGTGACAGCCTATCTATGATGAGGATTTGCTTGCTCGATATCCCAGTATTACCACTTTTGTCGATGGCTCGAACGATCAAATCATAGTTACCATCATCAAATATTTCTGGGACAAAACTAAAGCTAGCTTTACTGGCTCCACTTGGTTCGTCGATTAGTAGCCAATTCTTGCCCCCATCAGTCGAATACTGGATTTTAACTATCCCGGCATTTATCGTCCCTGTATCCACCACTTTACCTTCGATAATGGGAGCTTTATCAAATATTGCTTCTTGCTGTTTGCCGTTAGCTGTATGCCGCAAGCTATTTATCATTACCGTCGGTCTCGCCGTATCAGCTAGGACTGTCGTCTTGTTTACAGTCTGAGTACTTATTGTTGTGACTGTATTTGTCACTGTCGTAGTTGATCCCGCCTCCGCTGTCACGAAGGTATTGTCCGTGGTGATGGTCGTCCCACTCTCTATCCCCGAGCTCACTCTATAGTGATAAGTGGTGAGCGGGCTAAGGCCAGAGAGTGTGACACTGTGACTCTGGACACTACTTGCTCCAATACTAGTACTGCCATAATCACTGGATGTTCCGTACTCCACGCTACCTGATGCATCGACATCGCTCCGCCACCCTATTGTGGCTGATGTTGGACCACCTGCGACCGTCATCTCGCTAATCACTGGGAGAGGGATAGGAGTTGGCGATGGCATGGGTGGATTAGTCATGGTCGTAATATTGATTGGATTGCATGTCTCACTCGAACTACCATAGCTGTAGATCGAAGTTTCGAAAAACCAGTCAAAATTGTCTTCGTCGGTAGAGGTATTAGCCCGAATATTAAATTTAGTTGTATCGCCCGGCTCGATCCTGCCGTTGATAAAGATATCCGCCTCAGCGCTAAACATTACTTCCCAACCAGAGCCCACTATTTCTGGTTCAATCGAGCTTATCACCGCCGAATTATCGACCGGTATCTTGACCCAAGCGATTGCATTCTCTCCAGTATTCTTGACACTGATTTGAAAAGCAGTACTAACACCAGGTGAAAGATAAATATTGGTTGGCGTAACCTCACAACTTGCCCTGACTTTACCTACTCCCATCAACAAACCAAGGACTACAAAACAAGCTGTATTTTTCAGTGTGGGCATACATTAATCATAATACATTTCCATTAAACTAGTCATCTAATTATGATTATCGCCCTCCTCACGATAATATGGTCATTATTATTCTCTTACAATGGACCCTATATTAAAAATATGGTTGTCTCAATCTCCTGACCAATACTATTCTAATAATCACCGGATATATTCTGTTTAGTACTTAATAGATCACATTTATTACCCAGATATTACTAGACACAAACCTAGGA
>Ga0194063_10002226_pt1 | contig 12155 bp, 10 predicted proteins | sample SepL3720m_MetaG_FD_155459 | JGI IMG/M metagenome (GOLD analysis project Ga0194063, IMG submission 155459) | Anoxic zone freshwater microbial communities from boreal shield lake in IISD Experimental Lakes Area, Ontario, Canada - Sep2016-L373-20m | ecosystem: Environmental > Aquatic > Freshwater... | reverse complement strand
CAGATCGGTGTCAGTATTTCCAAGATGTGCGGCGTCTCGATTTCATCCAGCGGCATGGCGCCGATCACGGGGAATGCGTAGCTGGACACGGTGGCAACCCACTGATCCCCGTGCTTCTCGTTGCGCCATTTTGGTCGCATGGTATCAATGTAGGTCAACGCAAATTCCTTGAACTTCGGCGCAGCGCTGGGCTCCTGCATTTTCTTGGCGTTCTTTTTCTCCTGCAGAGGGTCAGCACCCTTGTTGATCAGATTGCGGGCCTCGATGGCTTGCTCCCGTGCCTGCCTGAGCCCAACCACAGGGTAGGCGCCAAGGCTTAGGCCAACGCGCTTGCCGTGGTTGGTATAACGGAAGTTCCAGTACTTCTGGCCGGTGACCTTGACCCAAAGATGCAGGCCCTTGGTCTGGTCGTCCGTATGCCGTCCGGCTTGGGTCAGTTTCTTGACTACGATGTCTGTTAGTTGCATGTCGACTCCTGTTGGTTACCACTTTTGTTACTCCAGCAAGACCTTAGTAAGGGATACTCGGTCTTGTCTAGGTAGCGTAGAGTCTTGGCAACAGGATTTCTCGCAAATACCGTTTTTGCGAATGAAAGGACTGAACCAGCGTGTGGACCGATCGGTTCAAGGCATAGCAAGGTAATCCGACACTTGCCAAGACGCTACATGGCTAGTAACGGACACCGCTTCCGCCATTTCATCGTGTGGCGATGATTTCGGCGCTAAAGATTTGTCGGCCGAGGTCGTAATAGTCAACGTGTGGACAAAGCATGAACTACACCCTTGACAATCCAACTGCCAAACTGCAGTCCAAGAATGCAGCGGTGCGGGTGGTGTTTTTGTATGCCTCGTTCGCCTGTCTGTGGATATTGTTTTCGGACTGGGTTCTGGTGTGGATGGTCAACGATCCAACCCGGATTGCCTTCTGGAGCACAGTCAAGGGCTGGCTCTTTGTTGCAGTAACTTCCCTGCTGCTGTTTGGGATGATTCAGCGCCAGCTCAGTCAAACCTTCAGTCTGTCTGCGCTTGAAAGCGAGGCCCGGGCATCACTGAACCAACAGGCGCGACGCTCCGAAGCACTGCTCAATCTCCCGCTCGCCGCTGATGCCATGAATGAGGCCGATTTCTTGCAGCATGGGCTGGCCATCACAGAACAGCTCACCGGCAGCCAGATCGGCTTTGTCCATTTTGTGCACGACGACCAGGAAACCATTGAACTGCTGACCTGGTCGCAATCCACCCTGAAGGGCTACTGCACAGCCAGTCTTGACCGGCATTACCCCATCAGCCAGGCCGGAATCTGGGCCGATGCCTTGCGACAGCGCAAGCCGGTGCTGATCAATGACTACTCAAGTGCATCCGGCAAGCATGGCCTGCCAGAAGGCCATGCCCGGCTGGAGCGCATGATCAGCGTGCCAGTAATCGAGGGCGGTCTGGTTCGCATGATGATGGGTGTTGGCAACAAGCCGCTGCCTTACACCGATATGGATGTGGAAACCGCCAGATTGGTGGCTCAGACGCTCTATCGCATTTTCTCCAAGCGTCGCTCGGAAGAAGCCATGCATCAAAGCCAGGAATCGCTCAAGGAGGCGCAACGCATTGCCAGCATAGGCAGTTATGCACTGGACATAGCCACGGGGCGCTGGGAAAGTTCAGAAGAGCTTGATCGGCTATTCGGGATCCGTGCCAGCTTCGATCGTTCAGTGCAGAGTTGGGAGTCGCTGATTCACCCCGAAGACCGGGTGATGATGAGCGAGTACTTCCAGAATCAGGTCGCAGGGCAACACAGGATGTTCGACAAGGAATACCGTATCGTCAAGCCAGACGACAAGACTGAACGCTGGGTGCATGGCTTGGGCAGGCTCCAGTTCGATGCCCAAGGTGATTTGCAGAAAATGGTCGGCACGGTCCAGGACATCACCGAGCGCAAGCAATCCGACAGCCAGATTCAGGCCCTGGCCTTCTCCGATCCCCTGACCGGATTGCCCAACCGCAGGCTGCTGCTGGATCGGCTCGAACAAGCCATGGCTGCGGCACTGCGACACGCGTATCAGGGCGCACTGTTGTTCATCGATCTGGACGACTTCAAGACCCTCAATGACACCCTGGGCCATGACAAGGGTGATTTGCTGCTTCAACAGATCACCCATCGCTTGATCGGCTGCGTGCGCGAGGGCGACACCGTGGCGAGACTCGGCGGCGACGAATTCATCGTATTGCTCGAAAACTTGAGCAATACCCTGCCTGAGGCGGCCACCCAAGCTCAGGTCGTCGCTGTCAAGATCCTCAGCGCACTGGGGCAACCCTACGAACTGGAGGGTCACGGCCATCACAGCACGGCCAGCATCGGCGTCACCCTCTTTGGTGGCCCCCAGCGTGAAAACATCGATGAACCCTTGAAACGTGGTGAACTGGCGATGTACGAGGCCAAGGCGGCCGGACGCAACTCGATACGCTTGTTTGAACCGAAGATGCAAACCGCATTGGCGGGGCGCGCCGGAATGGAAGTCGATTTGCGCGAGGCTCTCACCAAAGGCCAGTTCATTCTGTACTATCAGGCCCAGTGCGGAGACAAGAATCAACTCAGCGGTGTAGAAGCACTGGTGCGCTGGCAGCATCCCCAGCGCGGCCTGGTGTCGCCGCAGGAATTCATTCCGATCGCGGAGGCCAGCGGTCTGATTCTGCCCCTGGGCCACTGGGTCCTGGAGACTGCATGCAAGCAACTCGCCGCTTGGGCACTTCGGCCCGAGCGCTCACACCTCACCATGGCGGTCAATGTCAGCGCCCGTCAAGTCAGACAGACTTCCTTCGTCCAGGAGGTACTGTCCATCCTGGAAGCAACCGGTGCCAGGCCCGAACGACTCAAGCTCGAACTGACCGAGAGCGTGCTACTCGACAATGTGACTGACACCATCGCCAAGATGAACACACTCAAGGAACAGGGAGTGTCGTTCTCGCTCGATGACTTTGGCACCGGCTATTCCTCACTTTCATACCTCAAACGCCTGCCCTTGGGGCAGCTCAAGATTGACATGAGCTTTGTCAAAGACATCCTCACCGACCCCAACGATGCAGCCATTGCCAACATGGTGGTCGCGCTGGGCGAGAGCATGGGGCTGGCGGTCATTGCCGAGGGTGTGGAGACCGAGTCCCAAAAAGACTTTCTGGCCAAGCTGGGCTGCAATAACTATCAGGGCTATCTGTTCAACAAGCCGGCGCCGATTGACGAGTTTGAGGCGTTTGCCGCCTAGGTCTTACAAGCAAGATCGCATCCGTCTTAAAAATTCTTAACGGACATCATTCGAGATTGCAGCTACTCTTGCTTACCTGATCAAACAGGGACAAAGCCAGAGCAAGTTGTCGAAGCAAAGCCACCGCGATGAGGTTCCCGAATGACTCGGAGCTGGTTTGCCTTGCCTCTTGCATGAATGAGCAAAAAGAATGAAAAATCATGAGCCAAACCATGCGCCGGAACCTTGACCTGCCGCTGCTGGACAAGTTGGCTGAGGGCCTTATCCTGCTCAACCGGAAAGCGCAAGTGCTATCGCACAACCAGGTGGCAGAGCCCTGGGTCAAACAAGCCCACGCGATGCAGGGCGTACTCAAAGACCTGTTGGATCTGGAAGCACGCGGGCGCATCAAACTACCGGTGAAACTGGGGCTGTGGAGCGGAAAAACCGCTACCGATGAGCACCCCGGCGAGGCCTGGCTGATTATGGATGGTCGCCACAACAATGCAATTTGTATCGTGTCTGTCCAAAGCAGTAATGACGCTGCAACCAAATTGATGCATCTACCTGTGGTCGAGCAAAACTTTCTCAGTCTGCTCGGCGATGAGGCCCGCTCGCAAATCACTGCGCTGCGCTTGCTGCTTTCACCGCAGTCAGATCACGCCTTGCACGACCCGGTGGCCATCACGCTGCAGAGCCAGCGCGTCGAGTCCTTGCTGCAAGAACTCTCTGACTTGTCGCTGGTGATGCAGCGTGACGAGGTGTTTGCCGACGAGCGGCTGAACCTGACCGAACTGGTGGGTGCTGCTTTGCCACCCGTCGCGCTACCCGTTGACCCCGAGTTGGCGGTTTTTTCTATGGGTCAGGATAGCACCGCCCAAGGCGTGGTGTACGGGCATGCGGCCTGGATGCGTTACGCCCTGCGTGTACTGTTTGAGGCACTGCGGGACAGCGCTCCGGCGCGAAGCCAGATCAACATCCGCACGCGCCAGATGGGGAACTTTGTGATCATCACCGGGCACGTGGCGGCTATCGCGCACAGGCGCAGCAGCAAAGCCACGGCGCAGCAAGCGGCTACCGATGGCAACGCAACACCCGCCGAAAGCCGTGATTCCCGGGTGCGCTGGCTGATGTGCCGGCGCATCATCGCGCTGCATGGCGGTCAGCTCAAACTCGCTTTTTTGCCCGCGGCTGGCGCCGACGATGCCAGCAACCCGCCGATCGAATCCTTCACGCTGACCCTCGGCACCGGCCAGCCAATCAATGAACGTAGCCGCGTTTCCTGCGGCACCTGTCGGCACGTCTTGCAAGGACAGGCCTATGCCTTTGATCTGTCGCAACTTATGAATCAACACTAGAGAATCAAGAAGGAGCCCACCATGCACAGCATCCTGATTGTTGACGACCAGGCGGACGTTCGCCGCTTGTTCAGCATCACACTGGGCAAGGAGTTCACCGTTCTGGAAGCTGAAGACGGCAGCAGCGCCCTCAGAGCCATTCGTCAACATCGACCCAAGGCGGTGCTGCTGGACGTGATGATGCCGGGAGAACTGGATGGCCTGCAGGTGCTCGATGCCATCAAGGCGGATCCCGCAACGCGTGGCACCCAGGTAGCCATCGTGAGCGCACGCGATCAGGTTGCCGACGGGCATGACGCCCGCAGGCGCGGTGCAGATGCCTACTTCATCAAACCCTTTAGCCCGCTGCAAGTGGTGTCTTGGGTCAGGAGTCACTTGAAATAGGCTCGCCGAGCGACCCGCGGTGCCATACTGACGCCTTTGACTGGCCTTGCGCTTCGTGCCGGATTGCGCCTGTCACCGTACGAAAATATCCTCATGAAGCAAGAGAGTTACGCAACAACGCTGAAGTGGCTGAAAACGAACCCCCCGCTGGATGAGCTCTGCTCAAGATTTCCGGCCGAATGGGCAAGGGTGCAACAGGATATTTCCGGCATGGTGGAGCGCGGCGTCGCGCAAGAACTCAAGGCCTATCTGGAGCGCTTGTCCGAACCACCAGGGTTGAACCAACCGTCTTCCGGGAGCCGGCAAAGCATCATGGCAAGCGCTCTGTCGCAATTCGTCCGTAGCCGCATGGCGCATGAGTCCGTCAAGAAACTCTGCCTGGCCACACTGGCCGCAGATGCTGGAGTTAAAAGAGGAAAGCTGCGCTTCAACCTGCTCAATGGTTACATCGCCCAGAAGCTGCTGTTTTCCAGAGGGTTGGAGCGCAAACCAGCTTCCCTGTTCTGGTTCCGCACGTTCTGGCCGCTGGTCTGGCAAAGGAAGCGGCTTATGCCGCTGGTGCAACCCAGGGGGATTTATTGTTTCTACTCCGGCGCACTGATCGAGGCGCTGGCTGCCATGATTTCTTCCAGAACTTGCCTGGAAATCGGAGCCGGGGACGGGACGCTGACGCGGTTCCTGAAACACAGGGGTGTGGAACTAAGCGCCACGGACAATCATGGCTGGAACACTGTCGTGACGTACCCGCAGTGGGTCATCAAGCTTGATGCCCGCGAGGCCCTGGCTACCTACGCTCCAGAGGTGGTCATCTGTTCGTGGCCGCCTTCGCAAAATGACTTTGAGCGCGCCGTCTTTGAGACACCCAGCGTGCAACTGTACATCGTCATCGGCAGCCGCTACCAGATTGCATTCGGCAACTGGAAAGACTACACAAGGCAATCCGCTTTCGACCTGCAAGAAGATAAGAAACTGGGCCCGCTGGTGCTGCCCCCCGAACTGGAAGCTGCCGTCTACGTATTTCGGCGTAAGCCCCTCAGTGACGTGCCAAAAATGCAAGTTGCATCTGGTGAACACTCTTGATCAGTTCTGTCGACTGCAAAAACTCGGCCAAGCGCGCAAGTCTCGGTGAATCAAGATGGCCCCGCAGATAGAAGAAATCCATGCTCGTGTCAGCAGCCAAATCAAACGCCGCAAGATCGCTCACACTACCGAGCGCGAGTCTTTCACCCAGGCGAGCACAGAAGTAACACAGCGCCAGACGTGCGCTAGGGCCCGGCTCGACTTGATCCACAGGTGTTACCAGCATTCTGTCAATCCCTGCCACCTCTGCAATCAGACTTGTTGGCAAACCCCATTCCTGCATCAGCAGGCTGCCGATTTCGGTAGCGCTCAGTCCCAAGCTCAACTGCTCTGCGCTGGCTCGCTCAAGCAGACCGCTGCCCGGACTCCACAAGATGGTGTCAGGTGGCAACAGCGAGGCGGTCGCAAGGTGACCCAGAAACGACAACACAACCTGGGTAACCAGCGAGCCCTGAGCCGGCAATTCGAGGCGCTGGGCCAGCTTGAAACACAATTCGCCAGCCAACGCGCTCGCACTCGAAACCATGTCGAACACCCTTTGGCGCTCCGGGCTGCTCGTCCTGACCGACGCTTCCAACATGTACTGCAAGCAGATGCCGCGAACCGAATTCAGGCCCAGAAAGGTGATAGCCTGCCCGATGCTGACCACCGGTCTGCGCAGTCCGTAGAACGGCGAATTGACCCGTGCCAGCACCTGGGCGGCGATCAACGCCTCGCTCGTTATCAGATCGCTGATCTGACTGGAGGTCGCGCTATCCAACAACTCAGGGGAAACCAGTTTGTACAGAGACAGCGGCGGCCTGGGAAGCCTGCGGAGGTCCTCTCTGAGGGACTCACGTCGCTCGGCCGAAAGACTGTCGCTGCCCAAGAAGCGGAATGCCGCCAATTCCCTGGGTGGCGCCTGACTGGGAGTCGATGGCACCGGCTGGATACGGGCGACGCTGGCCGGGCGTGGCCGATGGGCGCTATCGGCGCCCGATGCGGTCGAGCCCATTGGCCGCGACGAAGCGCTCTTGACGCCTGACTTCCCTAGAAAGTAGATGATCAGAATGGCTGCAACGGCCAGGATGACGATCAGAATTTCCACTTTGTTGCAATCTGCTGTCTTGCTGAATTGCCAGTAAAACCGTCGCTACGACACAGACTTCCTCGGCCCATGTCAACCCCGGCCAGCGCTGGATCCCAGGGGCGCTGCGTGGCCATGATCTGAATGGAGGAAGAGCGGCATTCGAACCTCATCGCAAGCAGTATCGCACTTATTGGGGCAGCCTATTTGAGTCACGCATACCGTTAGAACCGGTTGCGGCGTCCTCGGCAGCGCTCACCATGCTTCTTGCATTATGCTGGTGGGCCTGCATGCTCCAGCTGGAGTCTGGACACGGGCTTGATTGACCGAGGAAAACAAATGACAGCGAATCATGGTCGGGTGGTTTTGGTGGCGGGGGCAACAGGCCTCGTCGGCCAGGAAATCCTGTCGGCGCTGTTGGCCGACAAGACGGTGGCGGCGGTTCACTGTGTCGGTCGGCGAGCACCCGGCGTCAGACACGCCAAACTCACGGCGCATGTGCTTGAGTTGAACGCTCTGCCCGCTCTTCCCAAGGTCGATGAATGCTTTATTGCGCTGGGTACCACCATCAAGGTCGCCGGCAGTCAAGCCGCATTCCGGGCGATCGATCTGGATGCTGTTGTGGCGGTAGCCCGCGCGGCGCTATCGTCTGGCGCAACCAGGCTGGGTGTCGTCAGTGCCATGGGCGCCGACGCCAGGTCCCGTGTGTTCTACAACCGCATCAAGGGAGAGATGGAGCAGTCTCTGACACGCATGGGGTTTGGCAGTCTGGTGATTGCGCGACCCTCCCTGATCGACGGAGACCGTACCGCCCTTGGCCAGTCCGAACGCGCTGGCGAGGGCGTGGGTCTGCTGCTGGCACGCCGCCTGCGCCCGCTGCTGCCCGCCAATTACCGCGCCATCCCGGCCAGGGATATTGCGCACGCACTGCTCCGAGCAGTTCACGCCGGCCCAGCTGGAGTGGTGACGCTGTTATCCGGTCAAATGCAGGGCGGCTGAGATGAAAACGATTGGACTGCTGGGCGGCATGAGTTGGGAATCCACCGTCCCCTACTACCGCTTGATCAACCAGCGCATCAAGGAACGCCTGGGCGGTCTGCACTCAGCCAAAGTCATCCTCTACAGTGTTGATTTTCACGACATCGAGCGCCTGCAACACGCGGGAGACTGGGATGCCGCAGGCCTGATGCTGGCCCGGGCTGCACGCTCTCTGGAACTGGCGGGGGCAAACTTCATCGTCCTGTGTACCAACACCATGCACAAGGTTGCACCCGCGATTGAAGGGGCGACCGCGATTCCCTTGCTCCACATTGCAGACCCGACAGCCGGGCAAATCAGGAGAGATGGACACACCAGAGTGGGGCTGCTGGGAACCCTTTTCACCATGGAGCAGAGTTTCTATTCCGAGCGGCTGGAGCAGCAAGGATTGGAGGTCATCACACCATGCGCGGAGGATAGTGCAACAGTTCACAAAATCATTTACAAAGAACTCTGTCTGGGCCGGGTCCTGCCGGAGTCACGCGCCATGTACCAGAAAGTCATGGCCAGGCTGACTGAGCAGGGAGCGCAGGCCATCATCCTTGGATGCACCGAAATATCCCTGCTCGTCGGCCCATCGGACGCGGCGATTCCGCTGTACGACACGACCGCCCTTCATGCTGTCGCGGCGGCGGATGAAGCGCTCGGCATGCGCTAGATCTGAACCCGGGTGCCCAGTTCGATCACGCACTTGTTCTGACGGCGTTTCGGCCAGCCTGTTCGGCGCAGTGCATGGCCGGCTATTATTCAAGGCAACCGGGAGACCAAGCATGCCTGTCATTGATGTCCACACCCCCATGTTCACACCCAAGTGGCTGACGAAATGAAGTCACGAGAAGTCGACTGCCCTGGCTACTTCCTGCAGTTCGCCAGCGACAACAGCGCTGGCATCTGCCCGGAGGCGCTCAGCGCCTTCAATCTGGCCAACAGCGGATTTGCCGCGTCCTACGGCAACGACGACGCCACCCATCTCGTCTGTGACCGTCTGCGCGAACTGTTCGAGGCCGATGCCGAAGTCTTTTTTGTCTTCAATGGCACGGCCGCCAACTCGATTGCGCTGGCCGCACTGTGCCAGTCCTACCAGGCTGTGATCTGCACCGACACGGCGCACGTGGAGACCGACGAATGCGGCGCGCCCGAGTTCTTCTCGAATGGCTCCAAGCTGCTGCTGGCACCGCATCGGCACGGCAAGCTGACCTCGGCCGGTGTGCTGGAGGTCATCACGCGACGCACCGACGTGCATTACCCCCGACCCAAGGTCGTGACGCTGACGCAGTCCACCGAAATGGGCACGCTGTACCAGAAGGGCGAGGTCAGTGGCATCGCCCGCATTGCCCAGCAGCATGGCCTGCGGGTGCATATGGATGGCGCGCGTTTTGCCAATGCGGTAGCGGCGCTGAACCTGACACCGGCCGACATCACCTGGCGCGCCGGCGTCGATGTCCTGTGTTTCGGCGGTACCAAAATGGGCCTGCCGGTCGGCGAGGCCATCGTCTTCTTTGATCGCCAACTCGGTGAGGAGTTTTCTTTCCGCTGCAAGCAGGCCGGGCAACTGGCCTCGAAGATGCGCTTTCTGTCAGCACCCTGGCTGGCCATGCTCAGCCACGATCACTGGTTGCGCCACGCCCGTCATGCCAACGCCATGGCGCAACGCCTCGCCCAGAAAATCGCCGGTATCGCGGGTGCCGAAATGCTGCTGCCCACCGAGGCCAACGGTGTCTTTGTGAATCTGCCGCAGGAGGCGCTGACCCGATTGAAGGCCGCGGGCTGGAACTTCTATACCTTCATCGGTGGTGGCGCCCGCTTCATGTGTTCCTGGGCCACACGCGAAGCCGCAGTCGACCACCTGGCAGCCGACATCGAGCGCGCGCTGGGCACTTGAAGCCCTGTTCAGAACCGCAACCCCCAAGGAATTGACATGCTGACCATCAAGGCACTCAACAAGACCTACGCCAACGGCGTGCAGGCACTCAAGGATGTTCATCTGCAGATCCCCACCGGCCTGTACGGCCTGTTGGGCCCGAACGGTGCTGGCAAGTCCTCGCTGATGCGCACCATCGCCACGCTGCAGGAACCCGACAGCGGCAGCATCCATTTCGACGACATCGACGTGATGCAGGACAAGGAGTCGCTGCGGCGCCAGCTCGGTTACCTGCCGCAGGACTTTGGCGTGTACCCGAAAGTCAGCGCCGAGGACCTGCTCAACCACTTCGCCGTCCTGAAGGGACTGACACAGCGCGCCGAGCGCAAGGAGATGGTGGAGGGCTTGCTGCAGCAGACCAATCTGTGGGAGGCACGCAAGCGCAAGCTCGGTACTTTTTCGGGCGGCATGCGACAGCGCTTTGGCATCGCGCAGGCGCTGCTGGGTGCACCGCGTCTGGTGATCGTGGATGAACCCACCGCCGGGCTGGACCCGGACGAGCGCAACCGCTTTCTGAACCTGCTCTCCGAAATCGGCGAACAGGTGGTGGTGATGCTCTCCACGCACATTGTGGAAGACGTGACCGATCTGTGTCCGCGCATGGCGATGATCGTGAAAGGCGAAGTCCTGCTGCAGGGCGAGCCGCAGGCCGCCATCGAACTGCTGCGCGACAAGGTCTGGCGCAAGCGCATCAGCAAGTCCGCCCTGCCCGAATACCAGCAACGCTTCAACGTGCTGTCATCGCGCCTGGTCGCCGGTCAGCCCCAGATCAACGTGCATTGCGAGAGCCAGCCCGACGAGGGCTTTGTGCAGGTCGAGCCAGACCTGGAAGATGTGTACTTCCTGAAGATCCGCGCCAGCCAGAGCAGCGCTGCCGCAACGCTCTGAGGGGTCCAGCATGTGGCTTGAATTCTTCCGTTTTGACCTGCGCTACCAGCTGCGCCAGCCCCTTTTGTGGTTGAGCGGCTTCATCTTTGCGCTAATGGCCTTTGGCGCCGCCAGCAGCGATGCCGTGGTGGTGGGCGGCGCCGTCGGAAATGTGTACCGCAACGCGCCTATGGTGATCGTCCAGTTCCTTGGCGTGTTCACCGTGATCGCCATGTTCATTGTCACCATCTTCATGGCAGGCTCGGTGCTGCGTGACACCGAACTCGGCATCGCCGACATGATCTTTGCCACACCCATGAGAAAGCGCGACTACCTGTTCGGGCGCTTTGCCGCCGGGCTGGTGGCCTGCCTGGCCATCTTTGTGCTGGTGGCGCTGGGCATCATGCTGGGCACCGTGATGCCCTGGGTGGATGTGGCGCGCATTGGGCCGTTTTCGATCACACCCTATCTGTGGGGCTTTGCGGTCTTTGTCATTCCGAATCTGCTGCTGATCGGCGCCTTCCTGGTGCTCTTGGCAGCGACCACGCGTTCCATGCTGCTGGTTTACGTGGGCGTGATTGTCTTTTTCGTGCTCTGGAGCGTGGCCGGCGTGTTCTCGCGCGACATCAGCAACGAGTGGCTGGTGGTGCTGATGGACCCCTTTGGTCTGCGCGCTTTCGGTCGCATGACGCGCTACTTTTCCACGGCCGAGGCGAACAGCGCCCTGCCCGCGTTCAGCGGCTTCATCCTCGCGAATCGAGCGCTGTGGAGCGGCGTGGCGCTGGCGCTGCTGGGGCTGACGCTGCTGCTGTTCAAGCCGCAACGGCCCGACAGCGGCAAGCGGCGCTGGGGCCGCAAGACGACCCTCGCTTCTGCGCTGCCTGCTGCACCTGCACAGCGCAGCTACCGGCCACGCCAGCCGTCTATCGACAGCGCCACGGCCTGGCGCCAGTGCTGGAAGTTGCTGCGCTTTGATGCCGTCGGCGTCTTCAGGAGCGTTCCCTTCCTGGTCATGCTGCTGGTGGGCGTAGCCAACTTCATTGGCGGCGCCAGCATGGGCGGCCAGATGTACGGAACGCAAATCTACCCGGTCACACGCATGATGCTCGAAACGCTATCGGGCAGTTTCAGCTTCATGTGGTGCTGATCGTCACCTTCTACGCCGGCGAACTGATCTTCAAGGAGCGCCAGTTCAAGGTCGCTGAAATGACG